>Ga0209198_1000204_pt1 | contig 56134 bp, 87 predicted proteins | sample COGITO_mtgs_1105_2_FD_184804 | JGI IMG/M metagenome (GOLD analysis project Ga0209198, IMG submission 184804) | Pelagic marine microbial communities from North Sea - COGITO_mtgs_110519 (SPAdes) (version 2) | ecosystem: Environmental > Aquatic > Marine > Epipelagic ...
GGTGCTTCGATGCGTTTGTAGTAAGTGAAGTAGAGAGAGAGATTCAATATCACAAAGGCAAGATTAAATATTCCGCAGAATGCCTAGAAAAACTAGAACAGCAGCTCAAAAACAATAAGCTCGAAGGAGCCTGTCATGAGGAGGATTTATGAAGATACATAAAGCAGACAGACAAAAAGTAAATAGGTATGTTGGATTTGGTCAGTATGAAGATGTACCTGCGCCATTGTGTGTAGGAGCAAAAGCTGTGTATGACGGGAAGTCTTTTTTAATACACAGGCTAAAAACCAAAGTAACTTGCAAGCATTGTTTGAGAAAGCTAGACGCATAACCCCGCTATAAGCGGTTTAGAATGAGGAGGAACGACGAATGAACAATCCGAAAGAGGAAGAAGAAAATGAATAAGTCAAAGATTAAAATGTTTTTTCTTGGGTTGCAGAAGGAGGAGTTATTATGAATACATCATCCCCCCAATTTACAGAACAAGACGTTTTATTTTCGTTCTCTGAAGAGGAAAATCGTGATGCTGCAACGCTTGAAATTTATCTGAAGCAATACCCCGAGTATCGAGAAGCGTTAGTTGCTTTATCTGTTGAGTTAATGGTATCTCCTGTTGACGAAACAGTTCAAGAAGCGAACGTTGTCTCGGAAGAGAGCATTGGGAATGTCTGGTCCAAATTTCAATCCCTATTGAATCCATCAGATCCTGTCTCAATTAGGAGTTCTAGTGTAGAGAATCCCTTGGCAAATTCACCTTATTATTTCACCAGTATACATACCTGCGATGATACTGTGGGAAGAAAGAAATGAAATTAAAGATTATTATTCCCAGTGCTTTCGAGCAATAACATTTAAGGAAATGTAATGTGGGTATTTAGATTAAGCAAGCCAGCTAATGATGCAGCGTTCGATACTCTTGGAAGCGCACAGCGTTATATGTCGGTTTTTGTACCAGAAACAATGGAAGAGAGCCGAGAAGCAAAACAAGTTTTAAAATCAATTAAAAACCTACTTAAAGAAGTACACAACAGAGAAAGGGGAAGCAATGAATAAGTCAGAAAGTATAAGTAATTTAGCAAAAGCATTATGTAAAGCGCAGAATGAAATGGGCGGTGCTGTTAAAGATTCAAAGAATCCGTTTTTTAAATCTAACTATGCTGATCTTACTAGCGTGATCAAGGCAATCAAAGAGCCATTCTATAACAATGGCCTATCTTACTCGCAGTTTCCTATTACATCTGAAGGCGGTAGTGGAATAGGTGTGGTAACTGTACTTATGCACTCTTCAGGCGAATGGCTAGAGTCAGAGTTCTATTTGCCGATGGCTAAGAAAGACGCGCAAGGGGGTGCTCAATGTGTGACCTATGCTCGTCGTTATTCTTTGCAATCCATGGCGGGAATTCCATCGGCAGATGACGATGCAGAGGCTGCGATGATGCGGGGAAAGTCACCGGCGAAGTCAAAGGAGCAACTGTACGTACAGGAGAGAACAAAAGAGCAACTGTGTGGGTTAGCGGTGGATCTCCATTATGATTCTTTACAGTTTATACGCAGAATGCTTATCGAGCCTACAAGCGATAATATAGCGTTAGCTAAAGAAGCCTTTGGCGAGATACCAGAAGAAGATCAACGCGCTATGTGGGTAGCACCAAGCAAGTGTGAAACAGCATTTTTTACAACCGAAGAACGAAAGTTACTAAAAGGGGCATAAACAATGATTAAATTAAGCTATGAAGTACCAGAAGGTGCAGAGGAATATACAGCAACAAGGTCTCTTGATATGACCATTGACAGTGAGCAACCTGTATATGACATTATTGAAGCGTTTAGTGATTTCTTAAAAGCTAGTGGTTATATGTTTAATGGTCGAATTGAGCTGATCTCTGAAGAAGAAGCTAAAACTGAAGATCAGATTATACTTAACAATTGCTCGACGCTTTAAGTGCTGATGTTGAAGCCTTGAGAGCTGATACGTTTTGAAGTTGTCAGACGGTATGGAGAAGCAGGTAAGACGTTTACTTGATCACACTGAGCTAACTTATACAGAGATAGCTGAGGCGGTCAAGCTGAACAGGAGGGACGTTGAGAGGTATGCAAGGCAGCACTTTGACGACGAGATGTCACTGTCTGACGACGAGCTGGCTTGCAGCAACATAACCGAAGGCTTTAAGAATTATTTAAACAGAAAGGATAGAAGATAATGAGTAGTACTGAGTATGTTCGTAAGTTTAGAGCCAAGAAAAAAGAGCAGGGTCTTGCAGAGGTTAGAGGTATCTATCTGCCAAAGGAAGCCCACATTGACGTTAAGAAGTACGCCAAGAAAGTAGAGAATAGGATAAATAAAAATGGATAAAATGCAGTGCTTTGAGTTTTTTGTTGTGGTACTATTCTGTTACGCGTTATATCAACTATTTACTTTATAAAGGGACATGAAAATGAAAGATGAAACAGCAGGTTATTTAGCAATTGCAACAGTCGTTACTTGTTTAGGTGCATGGATAACTCACATTATTCATTGTCTAGTTACGGCTAAATACTTACTACTGATTGCTGGCGGGTTCTTTTTCCCCATTGGCATGATTCATGGGTTTGGTATTTGGTTCGGAGTAAATTGGTAATGGGGACTAAGGGTATTGATCAGCGCCCTTATGATCGAGAAAAGTTCAATAATAATTTTGATTCTATTTTCGGTAAGAAAGAAAAGAAAAAAGAAGAGGTTAAGAATGGAAAGTCCGATAGAGATGAAAATAATAAAGATAGAAAATGAAAACTTTTATGTTTTATCTTTAATGATTGAGGGCGCTTCAACACTTTACGAGATGGGTTCATTAAAGAATTTAATGGCTTTTCATGCCGTTATAGCCGAAGTGTCAAAAACTATTTTAGACGAAAGTTTGAAACTTAAAGGTACTAAAAAAAAGGAGATGCACTAATGTTTCAAGAGCTTAAACAAATAAACGAAGAAGCTGATGCTCGCAGAGAAGAAGAAGAAAAGTTAAGCCAGTGTGAAAGGCTGCAAGTAGCGCTAGAAAATGGTGAGATGCTTACAAGAATGTCTTGCCTAAATGATCATGGGATTATGAATCCTACAGCAAGAATATCAGAGTTAAGAAGTATGGGCTTGCCAGTTGTTACTCGAATGGTCGGCGTTAGAAATAGATGGGACACAAAAGTTAAGGTCGCTCAGTGGTTTTTACCTGATCAGGACAAGCCATTAGCACCAACTAGAAAAAACCGAAGATAAGCTCGTCCTTCGCGCCGCCGCTGGTCGGTTTAGCTTATCTACCAGCACCTTAATTAACTTAAAACTACTCTTAAATTTGAGAGTTATTTTCCACCTAGACTAAAGAGAGATAATATGGAATACAACGACGATAACAAAGGCGCATTATGGCCAGCTAAAGATAGAGCTTCTGATAAGCACCCGCACTTTACTGGTAAGGCGATGGTAGGTGGTGTTGAATACTACGTGTCAGGTTGGAAGCGCGACCCAAACGGCAATCCTAAAGCGCCAAGTGTGAAGTTTAGCTTTAAAGCAGTCGATGAAGTAAAGGCTAATGCGTTCCAAGGTCAGCAACAGCAACAACCGCAGCAACAGCAGCAACCGCAACAGGCTGCACCGATTGACTTTGATGACGATATTCCATTCTAGGAAGTGTGCATGGGTATTGCATTAGGTTAAAAATCTAATGTAATACCTCCCAAAATTGGAGGATTTTATGCAGTACACCGCTCAAGCGACAACAACAGCAAGTGGTAGTCAAACAAGCACAATAACCGAGTTAGGAGTTGATAACGGGGGCGTAAGCGAAAGGTTTAACCCGTGGGATATACAGACTTCAATGTTTGGTAATAAATTAAGACTGTCTGAAGTGCGAGACAATATAAACAACACTCATAGAGTAAACGCTTTTGGCACGCTGGCCATGTTTGCACTACGCAACGGATTTGATGAAGTTGATATATGTAGGATGGCCGATAACAAAAAGAATATCTGTTACGACCTGTATGTTGGCGATTACGTCTTTAGAAAGTTAAACGAAAGGCATTACAAACGTAAAGTAAAAAAGGTGAGAAAAGGTGCGTGAATTTATAGTTATACCAGCAAAGCCCGACTCTGTAGATGATTTTCTGAGGTCTATTAGTGAGTTGATAGATAAAAAAGAAGCGTTTAAGGTTAAGGTAACAGGCATGTCGAACAGGTCATTATCGCAAAGCGCCCTACTCCACATCTGGGTTAGAGAGTACGCTGCTTGGAGGTTTAAAGTTCCGCTTAAAAGTATTCAAAAGTCGGATGTTGATGACGCCAAGATAATCTTAAAGCAAGCCGCTTATAACAATGCAGACTACAGATGGCTGTGTAAAAGAGTAACAAACCATGACACAGGGATTAGCGCCTTAGTGTTAAAAAGTACAAGTGAATACGATAAAGGGGAAATGTTTATGTTTATGGAGTTCGTACAGGCATTTGCAGCGCAGCAAGGCGTTGTTCTTGAAACTTTGGGTGAGTTCGGGAGATTAAAAGATGAAACAAACGTCTAGGCAGTGGCATGACAACTATAAAGATTTGTGCGAGATACGCTACCAACTGCACATAGCCTTTAAAACATATATTAGAGAAGAAGACTTCAAGTTTGTACAAGAGGCTCTAAGACTTTTAGATCAGCATATCTGGACTGAATACAAATACGGAGAGCCACAAAAATACGACACTTGTGACAAGCAGCTCACCTAATAAGTCCAAAGCACGGGGACAGTCTTGCGTATATCTACGTGTACAAAAGTCTTGGCGATACCAATACCACTAAACCCTAACTCGAACGCTAGTTTCGCCAGCAAAAATCTTTGCGCCCCACTGCTAACTCTTATATCTGCGGCAATGCCTTTAGTGTGCATACCGCCAGCAGCCTTTTTAGCTTCAATAGAGTGCTTCTCACTTCGATACCCAGAAGTGATTGTAAAAGCAAAACCTGCCTCTTCACGTAGCTCGTCTAACGCATGGATAAATTCATCCTGCATATCATTCTCGCCAGTCTCTTGGCAATCAAACTCTTCTCTTTTAAAGTATTTAAACTTACCCATCTGATTTATGACTCGCACCGAAGTAAAAAGAAGTTATGGCAGATACTACACCACCCATGTAACCCAATATTAAACTGACAATTGTGTCGCTATTAGCATCAGGTGGCTGGATAGTAACAAGGAAAATATACCCAACGAAGCCCACAAGAGACACAAGCGCAACGATTCTAGGTGTCCAGTCGCCTTTGTGTGCCTGTCTCGCATTTTTGACATCTTCTGCCTCCAAAGCAAATATATCTACTTCCAATTCCGCCATTTTAGTTTCAAAATCTAACTCAGCTTTCTTAACTTCAAGCAATTGTTCTGGTGAGGCGTTCTGTAAGGCTTTCTCAATGCTTTTAGTGTCGTTTCCACAACCTAAAGCAGATGCAATTGCAGACGCAGCAGCGCCACCTAGAGGGCTACCTAAAGCCGTACCTAGAACTGGAGCTACAGCGCCGATTAAGCTCTTAATAGATTTAAAATTCATTTCTTAGGCTTCTTCATTGGTTTTTTCTTACCTTTCTTTGGTGGTGCGCCTACTTTGCTACCGTATGTACCTTTACCTTGGGGCATAATTCTCTCCTAAACTTTCCATTAGTTCGATCATTTTAGTCATATACCAGACAGCTTTCTTGGCATCTTGTACTGGGTTTTCTTTAGTCATTAATCTGCTGCCAGTGTATTTAATCACATTACCGTGACAATACTCTATAGCTCCCTCCACACCTAAAACATCAACAATATAGTCAATAGTCTCTATCTCGCCATGCGTGTAGTGTGCGGGGTGGTTCACGTTATCAGTCATTATATCTCTTGCTCTTCTTGAAAAGCCGATGATAAAATCTGGTGTTTAGCCCATTCAAGTATACCAACAGCGTCTATATCTGTTATCAGCTCTCTTTCCTGATATTCATATATCAAGTCCAATATCTTTAGATACAAATCATCTGTTGCTGAATTGTAATAATCATAGCCATCGTGGTCGGTAATATTATCAACTTCTGTCATTACAACCTCTCAGTAGATCGGCGAACCTCACCTTTTTCCTTATCTAAGACAATCAAGCACATGGATTGCCCACTTACGTACCCTTGCTCATTATGCCATGCGTCAGCACTAGGTAGTCCAGCAAAAGATTCAGTAATACAACCGCCATAAGTTTCCATAGCTGTATTCTTGGAATGTATATGACCATGATAGCAGTAGCGGTGTTTCGTTCGGCCCCACTCTTCAGGATATTTTGCGGTGAAGTATTCGGCCAGCTTGTTAGGTTTAGGTGCGTGACCGTGCGATACAAGAAAAGCAGTTTTACCCCACTCAAATACCCATGCAGGTGCAGGTGACATCTCAATCTTAACGCGCTTATTGTTACGCCAGTATGCCTGTTGGTGCGCTTTGATTCCCATGCTCAAAACAGAATCATGGTTGCCCTTAACGTGACGTACAATTACTTTCTTAAACTTCTTTAAAGCCTCTTCAGTTATAAACGACATAACCTCAAGCCCTATAAGGAATACGTGCTCTAAACGGCCATCTGTGTCCACTCGTGTGCCTTTAGTGGTCGTGCTCTCGTAGTTATCAGCATGGTAGTAATCGCCTAGCTGATTAATAACGATAGTGTCGCAATCTGGAGCATTATTCATAAGGCGCATGAACACATCTTTGTGACGCTGCGCTGCTATGTTTACATCGTAGTTGTCGCCGCTAATGTCTTTATGGGCGTACATACCAAAGTGAGCATCACCGATATTAACTACAGCTAATTCATCACTACGCTTACTTTTAGTTGGTGTCGGTACGAATGGTGAGCGTTTTTCGTGGTCTTTAATGAAGTTTTTAAGCGCAATTTCAACAGCTTCTAGCTGGTCTTCTTTCTCTAGGTCAGTCTTAACCCATTGGACTTTAACTTGTCCGTCATCGCCGTAGAGGGTAGAGGTTCCCTTAACATTGTAATTGCTAGGGCAGATTCTAATCATATCGCTGTCAGGGGCATACCCTTTTGCAGCGGCTTTCTTTCTTACAGCTCTTTTAAATGATTGTGCGGTAGCGCGAGAAACGCCCATTAACTTAGCCACCTGATGCTCAGAGTGACCTTTTATATATAATTTAACGGCGGTTAGTTGCTTCTCAGTAGAGCAAAATTCTAAATGATTCGCGTCCATTGTGTAACTCCCTTTAGTTTACCACTTAACCTTATCGGCCCAGTATGCGCCTAACATCTTAACCTTGTCTATATTCTTCTTATGTCTAGCTTTAAAGGATGCGCGTTTAGCCTTATCAGCATCGCTCTCACCCTTTCTTGGCGGTTTAGTATCTGCACCTTGCTGGCCAAAACGTATCAGCTTAACCTTGTCGCCCTCTTTAGCGAGAACAACATGGCTTTTAGTGCCATGCTTAGGTGTACGTTTAGGCTTATTAAAGCCCTCTAAGTTATTCTTTTCTAGTCGTGGGTCTTTCTTAGCCATGCGATCACCCTAGTGGATTTTGATTGCTTTTTTCAACCTGATAACTAATCCTTTCAATTTTGCTTTCCAGATTGCTAATTCTGCTTTTATTGACGCGAACGCCGCTTTGAATTTCACTTGTATCCGTTTCTTTGATTCCACTAATCTTTGTTTCAACATTTTTAATATTCCCCTGTATGGTTGCTATGGTTGCTGAGATGTGGCTTATATCACTATTCTGTTGTGTTACCTCAAGTGTAGTCAATCTACGCTCAAGCGCACGTATTTCTTCAACATTATAAATTTCAGCCATTTTATTTTCTAAGGCTTCTAACTTTGTCTCCATTGTCACAAACGAGGCTACTACACCCGCAAAGGCGGTAGCTATACCAATCCATGTGCTAATTTGTTCTGCTCTCATTATGGTTGCATCTCTATGTTATCAGGGTAGAACTCACCTTGCATATTTGAATTCACTAGCCAAAACTGATTCTCTACACCTACGACTTCACCAGCCCAAGCTACGTTTAGTTGGTCTAGGTACATCTGATCTATTTGTACAGATGCGGAATCGTAGAATGCTTGAACAGTACCGGAAGCCTGTGTGACAAAGGTCGTTGATTCAATTATTGCTCCTTCGTACTGTTCAAGCATATTTTTAGTCCGACTAGCTACTACCATACCTTCTATACTAGCCGCATACTTATCTCTTGTATCCTGCTTTATTTCTCGCAAGTCGTTATCAGTTGCATACTTCTCCATGCCGATCTTAGTTGACTCATTGGCAACCTCTATCTCAGCAGCAATAGCGGTAACGGCAGCCATCTTTTCAGCTTCGTTAATCATTGTATTTTTTTGCTCTTCAAATTCAATTTGCTGGCCGATAATCTGATCTTGAATCAGCAAAGCAGTGAGGTGCTCTTGAGTGGATTCGGCGAGTGCCAAAGAATAGGCAGCATTAAATGCATTGAGTTGTTCTTGGGTAACATGGTACTGCTTGCCAGTATCAGGATGCACAATATCAGTAGTGCCATCGACCATATTTTCAGCCATTTGCGAAATGAAATTATTAGCCCCATCACTTATTAGGCTGTCTATGACGGCTGTACTGTTTTGGAGGTCTGTTTGACTCTTCGCGGTAAACGACAGGCTGATCAGGAACCCTATCAGGGCGGTGTTTATAAAAAGTGTACGCATCATTTCCAATTAATCCTTGATTAGTCGGGCAGGGCGTTCCCGATTCATATAAAGCCCACCATACCCTATGGTCTTGGCATATAACACTAACAGCAGCCACTTTTAGACCTAGAGCCTGTAACTGTTTAGACAGCTTTAAACGCTCACAGTTTTGATCTACGACAGGCTTGCCAATGGCTAATCCAAACATTTGTGTTTGTACGCCAGCACTACCAGAAAACACACATACGTCCTGATTGTAGCTAGAGCCGCTCGGAGCAACCGCAGTATTAACTACAGCGCCCTCTTGTGTAACGGTCGTAGTCGTTCTGTTATCAATGCTCTCAGCGCTTTGCTGGTTGTTAGAGCCAAAGTCACCTACTGTAGCGGCTTGCTCTTCTTGTGCGTTACAAAAATTTGATAATTGCAACAACAACAATAATAGGAGTAAGCGAACAAGCAATGACTGTTTTATATAGTCCATCAATTTTACCATCCAATCTGTCGAGCCTTGTGCCGCGCTCTTCTAGTATCTTTTCTATATTCTCATAACGTACAGCGCATACGTTTTCGTGACCCTCTATACGAGCTAGAGCCTTGTCGATTTTCTGTTCCATTGTTAAATCCATTACATTTACTCAGGCTTAGTAGGCCAAATAATATCTTCGTATGAAGCTGCGGATGCGTTTGTTGTCGGCATGTCGCGTAGAGCCTGTCTATAGGTAGCCCATTCTACTTTCTTAGCATCTGTAAGAGGTGCATCAGCAAGTTGGGTTATGTCGCATTCTTGCAACAAGTCCTTTCTTACTCTTCGCATCTTACCTACGTAAGTTTCTGCGGCTGCGGCTAAAGCGGCGGCAACATCGCCACTAGCTAGTAATTCTTCTATGTTAGGCATCTGTTAATCCTATAGGGTTAAATATCATCCAAGTGTCTACGGCTACTGCTTGCAACATCATAGTACCACCAACAGCTAACGTAGGGTTATTAGTAAACGCCGTCAGTGTCAAGCTAGGAAAATAATATACGTTTTGAGTTGTGCCACTACCATCCCTATCTATCGTTATCGCACTGCCGAAGACGTTAGATATTTGCCATATATCGCCTACGTTAGCTGTAGAAGTACTAATAGTTGTAGACGCTACACAAGCAGGTAGTTCAAACTCAAACGGCCCCCCAGACGCAACCATGTGTTGGCCTCGGTATTGTAGCATCTGAGCTACAGATTTATTTGAACTAACAAAAGTATCAAATGGCCCTATACCACCAATACTCATAACCTTAGCCTTAGCTGCGTTTGGCATATGTAGGTCGTAAGAGCTTTGGTCATTACTAGCGTCTGGGCTTTCTAATATTGCTTGCTTACCACCTAACTTTAGCTCGCCAATATCACTTTTTATATACCCAGAGGTTGTGAAGTAGTCCGCACCAATGTTTAATGCTATTTTGTGACCAGCGCGATAACTATTATCAGTGTAATCAGTAAATGGGTCAGCAGCTCCGCTGCCGTCAGCTACGGTAAAGACTAAAGAAGCCTTATGTTCCCCATCATCAGAAGAGTTAGTACCAGCACAATAAAATGAACCGTAAGATACTTTTCTATCGTCTTCATTTAGCCCAGTAAAAACAAAACCGCCTAAAGCGACTGATGACGCTACGTTCGTTATTGCTTTATCCCTAAACACCTCTATAAGAGGCATTGCGCCGGAACCTGTGCTTGTCGATATAAACTGGTGATAGTCGTTAGTAGCTATAAGAGCGCCGTTAACTGTAGTAGCGCCTGTTACTTCTAAGTCGCCACCTACAGAAACCCCAGAGGTAGTTGTTAAGCCTGTCGGGTTATTTAAAAAGCCAGTGTCAGCTTTAGATGTGAAGTTAGTCCAGTCCCAAGCCCTATTATTAACATCGTCTCCCGCAGCATATCCTAAAGTTCTACCAGCTCCTTCAAGTGTTGACGGGTCAGACGAATCTATTACAGGTGCGTCCAGCAAGTGCCAGCCACCCTCATTAGATTGCAAGTAAGGATCGTTTATAAGTGTAACGCCAAGGTCTGCTGTTGTAGCTGACGCATAGACTTGTAATGCAGAACCCTCAAACGCATTGCCTGATTTAATTCTAAATCTATTAATTGAGGTTGCGCTGTAAGAAAGGTATTCAGATACGCTAATTAAAGCATCTTGTGCAAAAAGTTCTGAGGCTGTAAATCTAGCTGTCTCATGACCAGCCGCATCGGTATTATCAACAACAATAAACTCACCAGATGCTCGCTGTATCGTAGTGACTGCATCCCTACCTTTGCATATTGCTATTGTGTACCAACTATCAGTTGTGGGAAAGTCGCCGTGGTTTTTATAGTCTGTGTAAAAGCCCTTTGTAGATTTAACTGCACCTGTTACGTCTATGCCTGTTGAGGTGGTTTCTAGCTTAGTGCCTGCACCTGTTGCACCAGTATAGTTTAAAGCGGCTGAACCATTTGTTGTAAACTTAGCCATATCCAGTGATTGTTCACTATCACGCAACGCAATAAAATCACCATTAGTCTGAATGCTTAATATGCCAGCACCAGCATCTTTAATAAAACTGTCAGACCCACTATGGAATATCTGTAAATCATTCCCTGCCCCAAAAAACGCCTTTTCATCATCACCTAGCTTAACACCATCAGCAGTAACCGTACCTGTTACGTCAATGCCTGAGCTGTCTAAAGTTAAAACTTCAACGTGACTAGCGCCATTCCTAATGTGGAATTGCATCTCGGCTTGCTCAGTGCTATCACCAACATTAGTAGTTTTTACTTCTTGGAAAGCATAATTTACAGTCTCTTGCTCAGGCGATACGTCATTTTTGCCATACCACGTTATTTGACCTAATCTTTCATTTACAGCGGCAGGCGCATTGTTGAATAACCATATATCAGGTTTTGCATCAGCAGCAGCACCCGTTGAAGATATTGTCAAAGCCTCATCACAAGTAACCGTACCTGTTACGTCTATGCCTGAATCAGTAGTTTTGAGCCTTTCACCTTTAGTTCCTGTATCGCCTTGCCAATACAAATACGCTTTATCAGCATTCCAACCTAAGCACGTTTCATTAGCGTTATTTCTTAATGTTCCTGACTCACCTCTTATTTCTAAATTACCACTACCACTCTCGTGAATGATTGCATTTCCAGACGCATTTTTGTATATTCTAAAATCATCTGATGTACCCATTGTTAGCTTTTTATCGTCAGCTAAGTTGACACCATCAGCAGTAACCGTACCTGTTACGTCTAAGCTAGAAGCTATATCTACACCTGAACCCGTAGCTTTTAAGGCATCAATGTGTCCACCGTTATTATTACCAACTCTTAAAATAACTTTTTCGTGCGTATCATCTCCAGCGTGTATTACTAGATTAGTAAGAGGTGAGTCAACACTGTCTGCTTCTGTGTATATTAAGTGCTGATCATTCTCTGGAGTGCTGGGGTCAGCAAGTTTTATTGTTGTACAAGCAACTGTTCCTGTAGTTGTTGTAGATTCACCACCAGTTAGGTCAATGTAGTCAGCAGTTAAACCGTCAGAAGCAGTAACCGTACCTGTTACGTTTATGCCTGTAGCTGTAGTGGCTAACTTAGTACCTGTGCCAGTTCCACCAGCCCAGTTTAAAGACGCTGTACCACCTACGCTAAACTTAGCCATATCTCTGGCATTAGCACTGTCGTGGAATGTAATAGAATCGCCATCACTTTGTATGCTTAGTATTCCTGTGCCGCGATCTTTAATGTAACTATGATTTCCGCTGTGGAAAATCTGCAAGTCATTAGCAGTACCAAATTGTGCGTACTCACCGTCATCCATTTTTAAGCCGTCACAGTCAACCGTACCTGTTACGTTTATGCCGTGGGAGTCCGCTACTAAAACATCTACATCGTTATCTGTTCTTAATACAATCTGGTCGTTTCCGTCATCAGCAGAATGTATAACTAAACTAGAGCGGTTAGTAATAGTAGATTCTGTATATATTCTGGCTAAATCAGTGCCATCATCTCCGTCATTAGTTGAAGTAGGGTCATTTAAAACAATTTGCTTACAAGCTATAGTGCCTGTAGTTGTTGTGGATTCACCACCAGTTAGATCGATGTAGTCGGCGGTTAATCCGTCAGAGGCGTTAACTGTACCTGTTACGCCTATACCTGTTTCTTTAGTAAAGAGTTTAAGTCCTGCGCCAGAAGCACCGCGCCAAGATAGACCCGCATTATCAGTGTCCCAAGAAATTAATTCTTCATCAGAATCGTTATTTAACGTCCCGTATATTCCTGATATTTTTAAAGCACCAGTACCCGTCTGTTTGATAACTCCGTTTTGGCTGTCATCTTCATATATCTCTAACTTACCACCTGACTCTGCACCGAATGTAACCTTATCAGTACCATCAACTTGTATATCATTAGAGCCAGTAGAATTACCTTTAGCAAGCAACTCGGCGAGAGTATCGGACGCTTCTACGTCTGACAGCTTCGCTATTACATGACCACCTTTAAGAGAGCCATCGTGAACACGTAGAGTGTCGTCAGTTGTATCGACAGTTACTTCACCCTCAGCACCAGTAAAGCCTGAGCCGTCATCGTGCTGGGCTTTAGTTCCACGTCTTAATTTTATTTCAGTAGCCATAATATTCTCTGTTTAATTTACTGAGGCTCAATAGGCCAAGTTACTTCGTCAACATGATCAAGGTCATCTAAGTTAGACATTAAATCTCTAAGCTCTTGCCTGTATGTTGCCCAAGCCGCTTTTTCCTCATCAGATAAAGGGCTGTCATTAAATTGCGTATAGTCTGAATTCTTTAACAGATTATTGCGTATATTTTTTGTGTTTAGTAGTTGTAAGCCGTCCATTTATCGCTCCGTACTCGTTAAGTCTAAGGCATTAAACTGTGTATCTGTAGTATTTAATCCGTAGTCTTCTAAATCTTCAAACTTAGGTATGCTGGAGCCGTTACCGCCATCACCATTAAATGCCAACCTTGAGTCGTAAGCATTGTTGGCAGATACAGAGCCTTGACTCCCTATTTCAAATGTTTCACAAAAGTTTGTCAATGGCTGCAATACTGAAACAATAAGCCTTGAAAACCTGCGGCCTACATCATCTCCATCTGTCCTATTATTTCTTATATAAAACTTATCGCCAGTTGCAAAAGTTACATCTGTCTGATTATAAATGGCTGTACTTACTGCACCAGCCGTCTCTAAAACTACCGAGCCAGCACCATCATCTCCAGCGGCTATTTTGTAAAGTTGAGTACGACATCTTATATTTCCATCCTGCCCTTGTGCCATTACTTTAAATCTATAAGTCCCGCACTTTGCAACAGTCCAAGTTTTAGAGTAATAATCATAAGCGGTAGAGTGACCGTTGTTGACCCCGCTACCATTGAACCCTGTATTCCTAGCCCAAAAGATAATTGGCTTTTCACCAGCCGCAACATTACCTAAAGCTAAATGGCTTTGTCTTGGAGCCTGACTTGCGCCCTCACCAATCGCTAACTGGTTATCTTTAAGCGCTTGCATAAGCTGCTGCGTTAAAGGCGCATCTACAGCTACCTCTGTATCTGATACCGCTCTGTATGTAGTCATAAATTCCTCAAACTATTGAATACGGCTCTTGGCCGCCTGACATTTTAGCACTAACATTTAGGCGTAATTGTAGCCCAGTAGCAGCGCCACCGCCATTATTTACACCATCTACGCAGGTCACTATTTGACCATCAAAGTAGTTAAGGTGGCTTGCATCGCCAAGATTACTACCTGTGGCTGGATTGCTTGTAACGGCTACAGACTGAACAACACCACCTACGGCGGTCGCAGTTAATGTTAATCCTGTTCCTTGATCTGCTGTTACTTCTGCGGCAACTATAGTGGATGTGTTGTTAAAGTTTTGGCCGCCAGCAACAACAGAGGCACTTATAAATGTTCTACTGCTTGCCGCTCTATTAGCATCATTAGATATAAATGAGCCTGTAGACCTAACGCCCAAGTAAGGTGATTGCTCTGTACCTAACCCGCCATTAGTGTTATTTAAGGAGTTAAATCCCTCACTTGTATTATCTGCATTAGCCTTGTTAAAGCCACCAATATCATTAGCAGTTACTCTACCCCTGTTAAGAGTTCCGAATCTAAACTGTTTAGCCTTAATTAAAAATTGTTGTTTTTTACTATCAAACTCTGTCGATAGAACCTGCATCTCTGTTTGTATTTTTTGCTCGCCATATATGTCAGTTATATGCCTAGTGCTTAAATAAAAATGATCGCCTGTAGATAACTGGTCATAGGAAGCATCAAGTTTGAAGCTGCAAGAAATAGGTGTTTTCTTAAATCTATTTAAAATTCTTTGACTTACACTTGTAGCTACAGACGAATCTTTTACACCCCAGCCGTAAATTACCTTGTTTGATTCTTTGGCGTATTCAAAATCTGTTTCAGAGTCAGAGTCAATATTAACGTATAAATTTTTAAATGATTTTGGCTTATCTTTATCATCAGTTGAATTTCGCAGATTGTAGTAGTAGTAAACTCTTGAGATTCTATCTTTGTCCGCTTTTATTAGCTTATAGCTATCTTCAACTATATGGTCATCTGTAACTCGAACTATGCTGTCAGTAGTAATCTCTGGAGTCTCTGCTCTCATAACAATCTGCGAGCTTAAATCATCGTAAAAGAAATTAACGCCAACCATAGAGCCAAGTTGTGATAGTTGCTTATTAACTTCTTTAGGCTCACTAAGAATCATATTTATTTTAAACGTGTCTAACCAGTTGGTTTTTTCGTCAACCCAAGAATAAATACCACCTGTCTCGTTATTACATGCAGCGGCAGGTACGCCAGCACCAGTCACGAGCATTTCATATGCAACATTATTAATTGTCTCGCCTACTACATTATCATTGTCATCTAAACCAGTGTAGGTGCCAAAAAATAAACACTTTTGTATTGAATCATCTACGTCGTAGGCTTCTGTGTTTCCTTTTGTTCCCCACTGATTTCGGCTTGTAATATCTAAGGCAGCCTGACTGCCACTAACATCTACGCGATACCCTAATATCTCATCATTAATACGAACAAAGCCTGTGGTATTATCAGCTCCAAATTCCGCTGTAACTAATGCTTTATCAGAACTACTAGAGCCAACTAAAGATATATCATCTTTTTTCAAGTTTATATGGTTGTGGGTAGATGTATTTAAAGACTCTGCTAATGAAAATCCAGATGGTTTTGGAATTTTAGCTTTTAACTCATCTGCGAGAGTCATTGGGTCTTTGCATTTAATAGTTAGTACATCTCTATCCAAGAACATAGAGTCAATTATGTATTTCTTTTTTCCGTCTTGTGTTTGTATAGAGCCATCGTAAGCCACATAGCCGTCAAAAACTTCTACAGTACGACCTACATAGTGTGGGTTTCTAGCTAAAAACTTCTCAAAGTAACTACCTTGATCTGTCGTAATGTAGCTACGACTAGCGGCGTGATCATCTGTATCTGTATCGGTAGACATAAAGTCACGTAGCTTGATAGTGACGTTAGACCTTAAAGATATACCTTTAGTTGGTACTATCTCTGTAGGTGCGCTAGACACTGATATAAGGGCAGAGTGTGCGTGCTTTTCAACACCCGTTAATCTATCACCCATCTCTTGACTAAAAATATACTGCCTTTTACCTGAGCTATCCAACCTATATGCCTGTAATGCTTGGCAGGTTTCTCTAGTGTTAAAGCAAGGCTGTCCAGCAGCGTCAGCAGTGCATCCAGACGGAAAAGTGTTGCTACCAAAAGCGTTATCGCAAAAATCTAACGAGAGCCTAACGTACTGCATTGGAACTCTAGGTGATAGCTTGTGTGCGTTTTGATATATATTATTTAGAGTTTCTTCTTCATTGTTATTGGCCGCATTTACAAGTTTAGTCGCGCCTGTTAGTGGCGGGTTATTTCTGTAAGGGTGAACTGCAAGAGCATCTTGGTTGTTGTCTCTACCTGCTTGCATAACATCAGTTAAACCAGCAGCAGAGGTTTCAGAGATTGATAGGTTGTATTTATGCTTTAGATAACCTTGTATAGCCCAGCGGTTATGGCGACTTAGTAAAGCATCAAAAATCAACACTTCGTAAATTGTGCCTGACGTTTCTTCACCTGCGATATTCTTCATCAGGTTAATAACAACGTCATTGTCTAGTTTTATTTGTGAAGCCTCAGCGCCACCATAGTTATTAGCGTTATTTACATCAACGTATTGTATGGAATTATTATACCTGCCATCACCTAGCAACTCAAAAATCGCAGGTGCGCCGTTAGTAACTGTTACAGAGCTTGTTGCAGTTTGTGTCGCGTCATTTACATCCTGAAATGTAAATTTTGGCTCTATTTCATCAGAGTCTTTTTCTTGAACAAAAGTCCAGTCAGATTCGGTATCAGCAGAGTCGCAAGATATTACAACATTAGTAGCAGTAGAGGCTGTGTAAGTTATAGAGGCAACAACATACATATTAAACACTTGCGGAAAGTTATCTATATTCGCACAAGCTAAATGTTCCGTACCGTCAAAGGCCAATCTTTTATTCGCCAAGTCGTAGGTAGGCGCATCAGCAGCAGTATTCTGCTCAAAAACGTATTTGTTTTGGCTTTTGTCAACCCACTGATACAAAGGTTTGTCTTGTACAGGTACGCCATCACCGTCATTAGCATTAGGGTCAGCCCCGTCAAGCCACAACAGTAAGTTATCGTATAAATGATAAGGCGTAAAAAGCTGGCTCATTCAATATACCCAATGGCGTTAATGCTCCAGTTTAATAAAGTAGGCGAGGCGTAGCTAGGCTGCTTTAATGATTTATCTATCGTGCAGTAATAAATCTTATTTCTGTCCGCTTTGATTTGCGCGTCAGTTTCGCCACTGACGCCTTGGGTGTACATTACAAAAAATGGATAACGAGAAAGAAAATACCCTAGATATTCAATCATCGGCCATGCCTTTTGCTCACCGTTTATACGTGTATTGAACGCAGTATCAGTAGTATCTTCTAGGTCATCTTCGCTAAAGTTATTTAATTTTATATTTAACTTTTGCGGAACTTTACGCACATCATTTAATAATGGATTACCCTTATTGTTGCGCTTGATTGTATTCTCGTAAGGAGCAAAGCTAGGCGGCGTAAACGGTGCGGTAACGTCAATGTGCGAAGTAACCCACTGACCAGCAGACATAATTGATATATAGCTTTCCGTAGTCCAACCTATAGTTTCAATTGTTAAATATCTAACTGAAAAATTATTGTCTGTCCACATTGCACCGAACGGCCTATATAAATTGTCGGTAGGTTTATATTCGTGGGTATAAACACTACCATCATCCTCAAAGTCGCCAGTCGTATTATTAGTGTTAGTGCTATATTTTATAGCAACACCCTGATCTCTAGTTAGATTGTGTGCGTAAATGGCAAAGCCGTTCATCCCTAAAGAGCTAGGGAATAAGATTTTAACCCTGACCTGTGTAGAGTTAGCTATCTTAAACGTAGTACCTGCATTCTCATCGATACAATTCTCAAAGCCATGACCAGCAGCAGCAGCCCCAGCTTGATAAGTTATAGTTGTGGCTCCGCTTTTTTTACGCCAGTAACCGTGGTGTAATTCGTTCTCTACTAACATTGCTCCAGACATTATGAACCCACCAATGCGTTAATTTCTAGGCCGTCTTCTGTAGCCTCGTTTATGGCCTCTATGATACGCCTTGCACCGCTAGGGTCAATAGAGCCGTCTACAGTTACGTTTATAGGTTGTGGAGTAATAACTTGATCTTGTGGACTCATCTCTTGTACAGGTGCATTTTGTGCTAATGACCCGCCACCGCCACCGCCACCACCACCACCACCGCCACCACCCATAGCGACACCAGCTACGCCAGTGCCAAACTTTATGGCTGCCGTTGTTACTGCTAAAGCCTTAGATGAAGCTAAACTTGCTCCAGCCATAGCTTGACCTTTAGCAATGACAGCGGTTTGCGTAGCCCCAGTTGGGTCAGGAATCATAGATGCCTGTAAAGCGTGACCTGCAACTATAGATTGGGCCGTTCTAGCGCCTTGTGCCATGATTTCGCCAGCAGCCATTGCAGCATCTATAGCAACGCCCGCCACCGCTGCCGCTTTTGAATCACCTAATAGTTTTTTTGCTAACCCAGCAATTGCTTTAGCCCCGCTCATTTTTACAGACATAAGCGATTTATTTTTATGATTCTCAATAGCTAGAAGTTCACTTGCCTCTTCATTTTGTATTTCTTTTAGCGCTTCTGCTCTTTCAGCTTCTTTTTCAACTATAACTTCTAACTCTTGATCATACTCAGACGCAATTCTTTCAAGTTTAGCCTCTAATAATGCTGCTGCTGTACTAGCTTCAATCTCACCAGCAGCTAACATTCTTTCCACATCTTGCTCGGCTAGTTGATCTTTTAGTTCTTTTTCAAACAAAGCCGCTTCTGTAAGCCTTTCTTGATGCTGTAGTTGAAAGATAGCAGCTTGAGCCATTTCTAACTCAGCAGCTTCTTGATTTTTCGCTAGAATTTCGTCTTTTCTTGCCTGATCATCTGCGGCAGCTTTATCTTTAATTTCCTTTTCTTTAGCAATTTTGTCAAGTAGTGGCTGTAATGGGTTTACTTTCGTAGCGGCAAGGTCATCTTCAAAATCATCATCTTCAAAATCATCAGGCGCTGGAGGTTTCTTGTTTTTTGCAGCATCGGCAGTTGCTTTATCTGCATTTCTTTGCGCTATCTTAGCATCTATAACGTCAAGCTCATCTTGGAATTTTTCAAGTTGCGCTAAGTTATAACCAGTGCTTTCATTTTCTTCGCCAAAAAAATAACCAAAAACACTCATTTTATTTTCTTGCGACTTTATCTTTTTGAGCTGTTTTTCCCTCTCGCCCTCCAAGCCTTTGTCAAAGTCTGCAAAAAAGTCTCCTGTCATCTGAAACATTTCAGCAAACTCATTTGCAATATTTTTTGTACTTGAGGCTGTACCACTAGCTTTTGCAAGCTGTATAGAGGCGTAAGCAATGTTTTCGCCAAGAGTATCTATGGCCGCAGCTACACCACCACCAGTACCAGCGCCTTTCATCTTCTCTTCTATCTTATCAAGAATTAATGCTTGCGCTTCATAAGTTTTATTTGCATCTTTTAAGGCTGCAATCTTTTCTTTTTCTTGCTCTGTAAATAGCACTCCAGCGCGAGTTAAAGCAGATAGGTTATTTATAGGGTCTTCAAGGGCTTTTGCAAGAGTTTTACCTGCACTTGCAGCGGTTTGCCCCATCACTGCCGATAGATCAACAGAAGCAGCGATAGCTCTTTTAAATACATCACCAGATATTGACTGAAAACTAAGAAGTACGCCTTGTAAATCTCTTATTCCACTAGCGCTTGCTAAGGTATCTCTACCTACAGCGATAGCCATTCTATCTAGCTCTATTGCTGTAAAGCCAGCCGTAAAGCCTGTAGCTTTTGTCATCGCCTCAAGTTTAAACATTTGCGTTTCGTAAGCGGCAAAGGCTCCAACAGAGTTTTTTATAATAGTTGCTACGCCAGCAAGAGCAACGCCAGTTGCAATCCCAGCTAGACCAAAATTATTCATACCAGTTGCTAAGAATGATAATCGACCAGACACACCACCGAGCGGGCCAGTCATTACAGCGGCAGCATTAGATGCTCGCTTTAATGATTCTGTCATTTTGTCTGTAGCAGTGGTGGTTTTTTTTGTTTCGTTGCCAGTTTTCTTTAAAGAATCTTTAAGAAGTTTTTCTTTGTTAGTCAGCTTTACAGTTTCGTTGCTTGACTTTTTCTTAGCTGTAGTTCCATCATTGACAGACTTAGCGGCCTTACCTGATTCTTGCGCTAGTTTTTTCAGCTCATCATTAGCTTTCTTTAATTCGGCTGTGTTTGCCTCAAATATCAGTCTTGCGATTGTGTCTGCCATTGTTTAAGCCTTTCCTGATCTAAGCCTAAGATAGCATCTATTTGCCATCTATCTAGGTGTTCGTCATACAATTTAGAATAAGCCAATATATCTTGTAGGCTTATACTCTCCACACCCTTAGAAATTAAACAATAAGCATTCCATGTACCAACTAAATAATCATCAAGGTGAGGCTGATCGTGCAACTCTCTAGGAGCACGACCAGATATTCTCTCAATAGCTTTCCACTGCTCTAACCTTGTGGATTTGCTACCCTTAATTCTACCGTTAGCAAAAAAAATCCATTTGCCAAACGCGATTATTTTTTCGGCTTGGCGCTCGTAAAATTTGCTCTATCTGCCATAAAGGTGTCAATCTGATCTCTTATGTATGGCGCTTTAATATAAAGCTGCTTACATAGATTTTTAGTAAACTTCTCGTCAGTTCCGCGCCAGCTTATAGTAGATGCAACTAAACTATCTACAGTCATTGCCTCGTCATCAAAGTCTTTGTTAGCTCTTAGAGCTTCCATATATGATTTCTGCTGCTTCTTTGCTTGCGCTCGGAATACAGGAGAGTCCACACCCATTACTTTAATGAAAAGACCTGTTTCATTGCCTTGGTCGTCAATAATTTCTATTTCAGAGCCAGCTTCGTGTAACTCAGTTGTATATAGTTCACTAATTTTCATAAATCACCCTTTTGGTTAAGTAAAGCCCCACCCAGTGAGGCTGTTTAAGATTATAACGCTGTATCAATTACCAATGTAGAAGTGCTTGCATCAGCGGCTACCGCTACAAAGTCCATAGCTACAGATAAAAGACCTTCACCACCAACTTCAACAGCACCAGTAGTATAGATGATTTTAGCCATTGTAAAGCTAATACCCGTTGTACTAGAGCCAAAGCTAATAGTTAAAGTGCTTGAAGTGTTGCTGATAAACTTCTCTAGCAATGCTGGAGTAGTAAAGTGAGCCGTTAAAGAGCCGCTTACACGACACTTACCAATACCGCCTTGAATCGGCACAACTTCACCAACAGAGTTAGTTGTTTCAATGCCATTCTCAACAGATAAAGAAAGGTCTGTTAGGATTGCAGCAGCTTCGCTTGAAGTGATTGTAGCGTCAGAAGAATGGAATGGATTGTTAGCTTCAACGTAGTTAGCTCCACCGTCATCTGGGTCTGCGTCATTACCAGCAGTTTCAGTAGTCATTGTTGCGCCAACGATACCAACGCTACACTCGACAAGTCCGTCAGCAGGAATGCTCATTGAGAAGTTATTAAACTCACAACCAGTGTAAACATGCGCGTCATCGCCGCCATTTAGGTCAGCGCCAAAATCTTGTACGATAGTGTATGACTGTCTCTCAGAGCCGATTTGCATAGCTCCACCAGATAATGAGCTATCACCTAAGACACCCTGTAACATACCAATGTATGCTGGCTGGTGTGCTAGATCAAAAGAGATTTCACCTGTAACTGAGTGAGCACCCATGATAACGTCTTGTAGTTCACGGTTGCCTGTAATTACGGCGGATTCGTGGTTGGTTTTAGCCAAACTTAAACTAGCAGACTTGAATGGGATTATTTGATAATCAGTTCCAGCTACTTCTGAGCCATAAGTTGCTTCTTTTTTAAAACCAACTACTACGTTAGTTCCACTTGCAATTGCCATAATTAATTCCTCGCGGGCGTTACCGCATAATAAGATACATCTATATTTCTAACAAAAAATGCACCATCTCTGCGCCCAACGCCAAGTGATACGTTCAAAATCCTAACGACCGTGCCGTTAGAAGTTATTTTCATGCCTCTGGTAAAGTAGTTAGCGATACTGTCTACACGATCAGTAAATCCGCCAACACCAGTTTTGCTGTAGTAATCAATCTGGAAAAGCCCATCGTGTCGCTCTGTTCCAGATGTACCAAGACTAGCCGTAGCTGTATTTGCTGGTAGTAACGTACCTACAACCCATTCAGCATTTAAGTTAGTCTTTAAAACTTCAGATAAATCGAAGTCTGTATTTTCATATATTTTATGTGTAATGCTTAAATTTGTACACATTGTATTAAACAGAGATTCAAATCCTATACGTATATTTCTAAACGGCTTACTAAGATCGGCTGCTACAGCATCTGTAATCGAACCTGCGTCAATATTGTAAATGTCGCCAGTAGAAGACTCGGTTATTAAGTTGTAATCGACACTCATTCAAATTTCCTTACAGCTTGCTTCATACTAATCCGCATCATTCCAGCAGGTGCTCTCGCATACCCACCTAGCTCTATCTTTTCAGCGTAGTGCAGCGAGTTAGTAAAGAAAATAGGCTCACCCATTGTAGACTCTGCAATCTTACTCGTTACATCGTATGCGCTATTTAAACTATCACCACCAGAAGCATCTTCACTTCTGCCATTAATAGCAATAATTGGTGAGCCAAAACTTGCATACCAACTATTTTTTAACTTACCTGTATCTACGGAAGTTCTATCAACCGTATTTACCATCACGTCCTGAACAACTTGCTTCACAACCTTGTGAGCATCTTTGAGCGCAATCTTTGTATAAGCCTTAACTTCTGAGTCGAAGCTCATAATAAATCACCGTTTGAGCTGGTTGTATTGGTGTAATCTCAATAACTCTATAACTTTCAGAATTTATAAAAACCGTATCACCAATCTTAGGCGGTGTTGCGGAGTACGCAACGGCAGGAAAGTCTTTAAAGGCTAAAGAGCTATCAACTTCCTCATTCTTTATCTGAGCAAATAAAACTACGTTCGCCATATATATTGTCTGACTACTAGAGCTAACACCTTGTGTCGGATCATAGGTGACATTACCATTTCTGGTAAAGGTCACGGATTGACCGAAATCGGCAATCATTTTCGTAGCTGTTAACGCTAGTGGCGTATAATCAAAGGCCATTATGCCCTCACAACCCTCATTGGGTTTCTAATTAGCTTTCTAAGCGCCTGAGAAGCCGCTGGTAGCAAAGTACGATCTGCGCTAGAGGATTTATACTCTACCTCTATCTCGCCTATCTTCTCTTTTACAGTCTCTCTGGAGATGGGGTCATTTATACCGAACCCTTGCTCGAAACCGTATGCCAATTCGTAAATGGCATTTAATACCTCTTTAGGTATCTCGTCTACACTCTTTCCGTAGCCATCAATAACAATGTTACTTCTAGGCCACTGTAAAGATTGTACATCACTGGCTTTTACGCCAACGAAAGGTAATTCTTCAAAATAATCCATAGCCCGTAAAATGTAAGCCTCTGCCTGAGCATCACTTATATCTGTACGTGCTGGGTATCTTGCGTTCAGGTAAGAATCGTAATTGACAACAGTTACGTAACTATTGGCAGTTGTTGATTGCTGTCCTGTTTCTACTGTTAAAGCCATGTTCGCACCTTAAAAAAATGGCCGACCCTCAAAAGTAAAAGGGAGGGAAACTCAAGAGAGCCGACCAAAACTTACTAACTACTAGCCAATTAATGCAGCGATGAAGTCAGGTTTCCACGCTTTAGTTCCCCAAGACGCAGCAACTTCGATCATCGACTTTTTATAGCCTTTGTAGATACGGATTTCAAATACTAGACCTGAATGTGGGTCTTGTACAAGTACCGCATCGTCAGCAGCATCGCCGACAGAAGGAATTGCTGGAGCACGCATTGCAAGCTCGATAGCAGAACGAGCGAATACGAAGTTAGGATTGTAAAGAGCACGCTCAACAGTTACAGCAGTATCGTTAGATGTAGCATTGCGTAAACCTTTATCACCACGGAGCACGATAGTACCACCAGCAGCTTCGTTTGCAGTACCAGTACCAGAAGCAACATAACCAGTTGAATCGCCAGCAAGCGAAAGCAAATCGCCTGAGTCAATTGAACCAGTGCCGTCAGCAGTGTTTGCGTCAACAGTAAGAGTTGTTGAGCCAGCAGCGACTAAACCGTTGTTGATTGCTAGTGCAGCGTCAGTACCAACAGAATCATAAGATGAAATCTGCGAAGACTCACGAACATCAATACCGTACATAGGCATTAAAACGCCTTGAGTACGTAAGCTGTCGTTTCCAGCAGCATTAACATTTACGATGTTGTTACTAGCGCGGAATTTTGCACCAGCTACAGTGTTAAATACACCTTGTAGATCGCCATTTGCAGCGCCGTTATCAACTAATTGTTGACGTACAGCAGCAAGGTCTTCTAAACCAGAAGTAGATGCACTAAAGCCGAATGGAGTAGTACCAGCAGTACCAGCGAAACGAGAAAAGTTACCTTGTGCAGTTACAGCAAGATCAGCTTCCATTTCGTTAGTCAAAGTACGCATTGCTTGTGCAATTAAATCACCGTAAACAGTGTCGTAAGTACCAGCGTTACGAAGTTGCAATTCTTGTTCACCAGACATCGGGATTTGAACAGCTTTCGATTTTCCGATTTGAAAAGTGCTATTACCGATAGTTTGGTCTTCGCCCTCTGGAATAGCCATTGCTCCGCCAGCAATATCTTGTGCAGCAGAAGAGCTAGGTGTTACAGCAGCTTTGATTGTATCGCCTACAGCAGCGCGAGAGCTATCAGCGTTCATGGTTACAGCAGGAATAAAGCCAACAGCTTCACGGCCTACAACGTCAGCAGCAACATAAATGTCAGTTGCTAAACTATCTAATGTTAAGTTACCCATTTTGGTTCTCCAAAAAAATAATTATATGATTTTGCCGCCAGACTTGACGAATTTCATGCGCTTAGTGGCATCCATTGCATCAAATTCTGATCGACTTACTTGTTTGGTATCACCAGCCCCGCTGTTTCCACCCGTTGCGCCACCCCCAGCAGCTTGTGACCCGTCAACCAAAAACGGGTATTCCGCCTTGATGGATTGCGTCAATTCTTGCACGGTGCTGACCGTTAAGTTCCCATTACCGTCCAACACCCTAATCTCGCCATCTACAAGAGATAATCGAGATGAAATCTGTTCAGTTAGCAATTTAGCTCGCGCAGTATCTTTTGTTAATGAAGATGCCACTTGTCCCGCTTGGCTTGCTACCTGTTGCTTCTGTAAATTAGCCTTTAAAGTCGCTAACTCTTCAGAAGCCTTTTGCCGTTCCGACTCAGAGCTGTTGTATAACTGCTCAAAATCGTTAGCCTTACGCAGCTTGTCAGCCGTTTCAGCCTTAGCCAGTTCTTCAGCTTCGCTTGCCTTTTGCTGTACCGTTTTCTTTTCGGTAAGCAGTTCGTCAATCTTACGCTTTAGACCTGATACATCTTCTTTTGGCACGCCCTCAACATTCAAAGTGTAGCCATCTTCGCCCTGCGAATATAAACCTTGCTGTGAATCGTCTAACGTTCCAAATTCTTCTGCACTTACACTGTATTTAATACTCATTCTTATAACCCCTAGTTATAAAATATAGGCTACCCTGTAGCCCTTTAGTTATATACCATCTTGCTCATTTATTGTCAAAGAATTGACACTTTCTTCTTCAATTTCTTCTTCAACCTCTTCTTCAGGCTCTACTTCCGCCTGAATCCTTGACATTTCAGCCTCTAATTCAGCGTCAATGTCTTCGTTAGTGCGACCATCTTTGATCACACCTTGTTCTCTTGCCAGCTCTTGCATATCTGACTTAGCAATCAGATTGCTTTCATTTAATTGCATTGCAGCCATAAGCATTTGTGGGTCAGCAACTTCATCAAAGAACTTAGTGTTTAAGACGAATGTAGACTCTTGTGTTGCGCCCATAAACATACCGCACCATTCGATACAGGCTTTAATACCCTCTGTTACGTTGTCGGCGATAGTAGTTAGGATAGATGTCTCACCCGCTTGCTCGATAAGGCTTTGAGTCGCAGTCTTTGCAGCGCCCACTTCCATCATTCGAGCGCCAAGTTTACGCATTTGCTCTTCTTTTCTGACCATTAAGCGATCAGCTAGTTGGTTTTCTGACGCTTGCACAACAGAGAAGCCACCAGAGTCACCTAAAAAGTGACCAGCCATTGACCCAACAGTAATTCCGTTAGGGTTAGCTTCTGTAAACTGGGTTAAAGACATAGAAGATGACACACCAAGGGTTAACTGACCGTGAACAAAGCAGTTTTCTTCTAAATCGGCAGAATTGCGGTAGTGAGCAATGTTAATGTGAGCTACATCAGCTAATGGAGGTACATCTACAGTAGGGTCATTGTTTTCAGAGCCGATAATAAACAAAGGAATGAAATCAAAGAACTCGCCGTTAGCTTTCTTGGGTATATACTCTGCGGTTATAGGTTCGTTATCTTGATATAACTGTTGGGTATAAACGCCATCTCTCAAACGTAGAACTCGGTACTGCTTTTTGATTTCGTAAGAGAACTCGTCATCATTGTTGTCGTATTCTTCGCAAAGCACTGCTAAAGCGAGTAATTTCTGACCATTTACCACTTCTACGCGCCAATTAACAAAGTTTTCGGCTGTATAGCGGTTAATCGTGGCCTTTGGGGATAACCTGTTAACATCTTCTAGGCTTAATCCCTCTGCAACTTCAGGGTAGTCAACTAGAAGTGCGTGTCGGCCTTTAGATATAACCTCACCAGTTACATCCTTAGCCAAACTAACTAAAGATTCGCCAGCACCGTCAGCATTAGATTCTAAATACTCAGTTTCGCTAGGTAATACAACTTCAGGGTGGTTTCTAAAGATCGCACCAGTCAATCCGTCTCTAGTCTTGCCAGTGAAGTTGACAAAGACGGCGCGAGATAGGTAATTGACATATCTTGTGTCTACCTCGGAAACACCCTCCATAGATGGCAGGTATTTAGTTCGCTTTTTCTTAATAGCACGTTGGCCGTCACAGCAATCTTGCACCATGCGCCATTCGTCTAAGTAAGTTGAGTATTCTGGGTTTTGTTGTTCTACGCTCATAATTAAATCGCAAATTTAAACGGCACTGCCGCTATTGGTTTGATAATTGGCAGTTCGTGGGCAATAGGATAGGTCGCAGCGTCTATTAAATGATCTAAACCAGAGGTTTTGTCGGGTACGCCGTTATTATCGTAGGTTAATTGCTCTAAACTACTGGAAAGTTCAGGACATTCATCGGAATTTATCAATACTTGGCTTGATTCAAAGGCGGCATTAGCGGCCATGACTCGATCTTTGATAAAAGGGTTTTTCTTAGGTGCTCTACACTCAAATCCTGCCGTTTCTAACAGGGATATATCGGATATACTTGCATTCACGGTCTTTCTTGACGCGCCAGACGCATCTGGGTACACCGCAATGTTGTGATTAGGGAATTTAGTCTTCAGTGTATGGATCATGGTTGGCGTATCGTAGATACCCGTCAATTCTTTGACTGCATGGTATATACCGTTACGTTGCACGAAGACTACCGCCGACATTGCCGTTACGTTGAAATCCATACCGACCATAAGGAAGTCAAAGCGATTAATCGTTGCATCGCTCTGGTTTTTGTCACGGTTATAGCCGTTATAGACAGTTCCTTGGGTTAAGTTGACGAACTCGCCGTTCAAATATGCTGAGAGCAGGTTATTAGGGTAAATAGCCTTTAAGTTTTCCACATAGTCCGAGGGAAGATGCGGGTTAGACGCTGTTGGCGCTTGTATCAGTTCAAAGCCTTTCTGAGGATTCTTTTTCCACGTCTTGTAGACGAATTTAAAGCCTTCAGGTGTGGTGGTTACGCCAATTGTGTTGGGTTCACCATTAGGTTTGACTTCACGGTTACGAGCCATAATAGCTCGGAACGCAGCAGCAGCATCGGATTCTTTTAAGGTATCGAGTTCGTCAATATCGGCATCGGCATGGGCATAACCGATGATTCGGTTGATATTCTCCATTGAGCGGAAGATTATCTGACCGTAAGCGCCAAGGTCTATGTAGTTTAGAGGCGACTTGTGTAGTTTATAGGGTATTTGCAGCTCGGTGAGGATTTCCTCGAAACGCGGCCACGCAATCATACGAATCAAATCGTAGGTAGGTTCGTAGAAGCCCCTATTTGTAGTGGGGTTCCTTAATTTACCGATAATGCACCGCTGTACGGCTGCTTCGGTCTTGCCAGCACCAAATCCTGCAACTAGCGCAGGGAATTTAGCCTCTGTATTGATATAATCAAATTGCGGCTTGGTCGGCGTTAATTTAGCCATTCAATGAATAAGCTCCCAAAATCTTAATGATTAACCTCCCAAAAAATTACAAAGCCATTTACTGATTTCGCAATTCTTGAGAGATTTGGTATACCCCCCGTAGGGGAGAAATTTTTTTTAGGTCAAACTGCCATCGGGATTAACGATTTCAATGCTGATTGGCTCTACGCGAGACAATTGATCAATCTCAGCCTTGTCAGTCTGTCCTAGCATCTGCTTACCGAGCCAAATAGCTAATTGGGTGTTGCCATCCATAGCCATTTCTAGCTGTTTACGGCGCAAACCCTTAATTGCCTCAAATCTACCACGATCTACAGCGCCTTTAAAGTCTAAATCGTTCTTATAACGATCTTTAACTGTGGTTTCGGAGCAATTATAGAACTTAGCAAGCTCTATAAACGAGCAATGTGACCTTGAGAGGTCTTCTAGCTCAACTAAGTCAAACTCTACTTCTGGTCTGCCTCGTTTTCTATCTGTCATTCGATTTATCCGCTAAAAAGTTATGGGGTGTATTATACGCGCCGTCTTTGAGAATCAATCCGCCCTACCCCCCCCTCTTCATTATCCAGCATACCCGCCAGACTTTATATGCGGTCGCATACTGGACGCAATGGCATCGATCAATGCAATGGGGTCAGTATATGGGGGCGTTGCTTAGAACGCAATAGACGCGCACTAAATGGTATTGACTTATAGGAGGCCGCCAAATATATAATCTAAATGATTTAGGGTTTTAGAGTATATCTAAGGCATAAAAAAACCCACGTATTAAGGTGGGCTGTTGTGTGTTCTTGTATAGGTGTGGATGTAATAGATTCCAAAAATAAGGGGTTCTAATCATCCCAAAAGTGTTGCCAGTCTGTGGCTATGTTATATATTAATGCGGCTATCATATAGACAAACACAATAGCGAATAATAGCTCCTCGCTTTGGCCCATCATAAGGAACCACCATTGCCGTGCTTATCGTCCCAATGATTGTTAACAATGGCCCGCTTATTGTCCTGTAGTATATCAATGGCGCACTGTATAGCGTTGAATAGTTCTCGCTTAGTCTTTGCCTTATATACTGGGTTACTCTCAAAATGCGCGCCTATGGTTAACCATTGTCTAAGCTCATAATAAGTGCCCGCTCTAATGATATATTTACCGCGCTCAGGTATATCGCTATAAATAGACTCTAACAACCTATGCTCACTTAACGCATTTAGCTCTCTGGCTTGCGCGTGTAAATTAATAATCTTTATTCTATCAGTCATAATTTCACCCTTATATTGTAGCATTTAAGCCATTGTTTTTACTGATTAATATATTTAGCCGTACTTCGCCTGATACAGTTTGCGGCCATGATCAATAATGTATCTGGCCACTTCAACATCAAGCGCGAAGTATTCCGCAAAGTATTCATAAGTTAAGAAATTGTTAAAGTATTCTAAAAACATATCCATAAAGTACTGATTAGAGTCTATCTGCTCCATTATTCGCTCCTTATAAATGCGCCAGTATTGTTAAGTCTAAGCCTTTAATATTGTGCCAAGCGCCTCCAGCATAGGCATAATGCCCGCTTTTATGCGGTAGTGAGGCAAAAATGCCCGCTTGATCATTGACTCGCCAGTCGTTATTGTTTTGCGCGTTTAAGAACTTGTGCATAAGGTCGGCGTCTTTGTATGACTTGACCATTAGCCGCTCGCCTTTAATTTTACCGTTGCTTTTCATAATTGAATTTTGCATTATTTGACCGCCTTTTTGCGTGGTTTAATTTTTAAAACGTCTTTTTTAGGTACTTTGTAGTAATTGCCGCATATGTAATAGTTATGGGGGATTGTCGCGCCGCCTAAACTTTGACCCCTTGGCATAATGCCCACTTTTCTTAATAAAAGATCAAGAATAAATTCCTCTTTTGAATACTGACACCCTTGTGTTCGCATAAAAATAGAATCTATCTTTCTATCATGTAATACGCCGTAAACTTGATGACCATTAACGCCGCTATTCTTTGACCAATAAAGCTCGATACGGCAATGGCCTTGCAATGTTATGCACTTAAATGGCGTACTCTCGCATTTATTTTCTATTGTTTGATAATCCATTTTTTAAACCCTTTATTTATAAAAATTTAGAATAGTGTTTTTTTCGCCTGTAATAACTTCGTAACGGTTTAATTTTGTTAAATCATTTTTACCGTTAGTTTTAATAATAGAATTCATATACTTTAAAACTTCAGATTCGCCGCCAGTCAAAATAATTTCTTCCGATTGCGTGTCAATAATTGCGTGTAAATTGTCCATTTTTAAGCCCCTGAATAGTTAGTAATAATATAAAAAGCAATGGGAGCGGCCAATATAAAGCCGCTTAATAGTCCTGTAATGGTTTGGGCTAGAATGCTAGGCTCACTAGCTATAGTTGCGCCTTTGCCCGCTTTGCGCGCCTTATACGCGCCGTTTTTGTAGTCGTTAGTTATCATTAGAAGGCCTCGCATAAGTCAATAAAGCGCTTCCTAGTGTCGGCCTTATTGCCTTGTGAATGCGCAACCCATAAAGACCGCTTGTCTTTTACGCCTACAAAACGCGACAATTGCGAGCCGCACTTCACCCATTGCCCGCGTTGTAATTTAATCTGGCCGCTTAGAACAGCTTCGCCGTGAGTCCATAAGTCTATTGGTTTAATGAATTTCATATTGTTCACCCTTTTTAATTGCGCGTTATTCGCGACTTGTGTGGAATTATAGGGCAATAATTTAAATTATCAACCCTTTTCCTTAGATTATGTATATATATTTAAAATGGGGCTTATATCAATGCGCACGACTGGCCGCTATAGTCTTTAAACATAAAGCGCGGCTTTTGTTCTTACTTCTATTTATACGGGTAAAAAAAAGGGTTTTTATGGTTTAAAAAAGTACTGTATATATATACAGTGTTTAAGATCAAAAAAAGTACTGTATATTTACTTAGTACTGTACGTTTACCCAGTGAAAATACAAAAAATCCGATTCCCGTCAGCAAATCCAATGAAATACCTCCCAAAATTCCAAGAGAATACCTCCCAAAATTTCAATGAAATACCTCCCAAAATTTTGAAAACAACTTTTTAAAAAAGTGGTATGAAAAAATAAAATAAATCTAGTTGATAAAAAGATTTATTAAAATCCACTAAATATATTTGCTAATACGCGCACTTTATATATATAATCGTTGACATTATAACTACGGAGATCAATATGCAATTCACTACACCGTCACAATATGCAAAGTCTTATGGCTTCAGAACGCTCAAGCAAGTGTCAAACATGACAGATGTTAGCAGTGAAACACTCATACGTTGGTTCTCTAAGCGCAGAGATTTATTTGAAATAGTTATCCTCGGTTGTGTTGTCCAGAAGCAGTTAGACGACAGAAACGAGGCTAAAAATGGGGATTAAACGTGACCCAGCAGACAATTGGTTCAGTAAATGCGTGCGCGAGCGTACAGATTACACCTGCGAGGTCTGCTTTAAATCGTATGACCGCAGTTCGACTGGCTTGCATTGCTCTCATTATCACGGTCGCGCAAATAAGTCAGTCAGGTGGCACGGTGACAATGCCTTTGCACACTGCTACGGCTGTCATCAAAAAATGGGAGCTAATCCACACGAATTTCAGCTCTGGGCAGAGAAAACGCTAGGTTCTGGTCGTTATGAGATTCTTACTGAGCGTAAAAACGACATAAACATGGCAAAACAGATGTTTAAAGATAATAAAGCTGGCCACATAGCCAAGCATTATAAGAAGCAGCACGCCATTTTGAGTGAAAAGCGCAATAATGGTGAAACCGAGTATTTAGAATTTGAGGATTACGCATGAGTGAGTATAAAAATTGGCGAGACAAGCAAAAAGCACTAGGGCGCGGTGAAATAAGAGGCGTTTTTGTAAAAAAAGAATCTCATAAAGAGATCAAAGCACACATAAAGCATATTTTAAGATTGACAGAAAAAGGGATAACACATGAGCACATCAGTAATCGACTGGCTAGAATTGATTTGGAAGACTGAACTACCGTCTAACTCTAAATATGTAGCAAGTTACCTCAGAACCTATATGAACATGAAGCGTGACCTCTGCTGGCCCTCTGTTGGCCGTATAAGCCGTGAAACAGGTTTGTCCGAGCAAACAGTAAGGGCGCATATTAAGAAGTTAGAGGCGGCGCAGTGGCTTGAGGTCGATAGAAGCGATGGCGGGCATAGCGGTACTACAAATCGCTATAAAGCTACCGTTCCTATGACCCCTGCAACCATTGCACCCCTGCAACCATTAGACCCCACCCCTGCAACAGTTGCACCCCTACCCCTGCAACCATTGCAGAGGAATAAACAATGTAATAAACAAAGTAATAAACAATTATTAGATAAAGAGATACCTGAAGAGTTAGCTGGTGCTGCAACGGCTTACTGGTTAAAGAAGGGTGCAGCGTTCGATATGGAAGAGCAGTGGATGCTATTTACCTCTCACCACCAAGCTAAAAAGACTAATGTTCACAACTATGCAGCCGCTTGGAGAACTTGGTACGTCAATGCAGTACGCTTTGCAGCTAACAGGCCAGAGAAGAAAGAAAAAGTCTTCAACAGACTCACAGATAACTCATGGGCAGACGGTTTTTAAAATAAATTTAAATAAAACGAATAAAAGGCTTGACCGATCTAATAGTTACGCGTAACATTCATTTCATCAACTACTGCTTGAAGGAGCACAAACCATGAACAACATACAAGACAATCCAGCACGAGTAGCACCACCAGAGCCACCTAAAGGCTTTTCTATGGATAAAGCTAAAAGGGACTTAATTGACCTTTACTTAGATTCTGATAAATACGATGGCTCATTCCATGACCATTTAGAAACGTATATTGTCGAAAACGGTTTAATTCATCATTGGATGCGTAAGATGCACACTCGCAACGCCGATGAAGTGCAGCTTGATATGCAAGATCTTCTTAGCTCAGTTGTATCTAATTATTTGGAGCGCACGCTATGAAAGTTAAAAACTTAGCAGAGAATGGTCTAACAGGCTCTAGCATTGGGGATGCAATGTCAGCTTTAGCAGAGACTGGCTGGCTTGAGTATGAATTGCAGGTCTCTATTAAGGCATATATGCACTCTCACAACTTTGAGAACGGTTATGCTTTTGCAAAAAAGATAGAGGCCATAGCTTTAAAGGCTTGGAGTGAAGAGGTGAAAGAGAAGTCTAAACGCATCAACGCTCATGGATTACCGTTTTAATGGTCCGAGAAACCACTTTTAAGCCTGTTGATTTAGATTATCGCGGCACCGCTTACCAGAAGCACCACAAAAAAATGGTAGGCGGTAGCAAGCGTTTTATCTCTGATACAGCCTGTCCGAAGTGCGGCGAGTATTTAAGAGTCTGGAGAGGCCAGCGTAACGGAGAAAAGACATCGGCTTGTAAAGGTTGTTATGTCGATAAAAAGAACAAATCTATAGATAAAACACAGGCTGATAAGCGCAGAGCTATAGAGGCTCACCAAGAGCGCACAAACGATTTAGACTGGGAGTTAATGTAATGGCTATATATATTTGTGAGTATTGTAATGATTATAAAGACGGCGATTATGACCCGTGCGAAAGTGTAGGTAAGTACGATTCTATTTGCGGCAATTGCAGCGTAGAGCATTTTAATGAAGAAGGAGAGGAAAACGATGATAGAGAATGTAGCTGATTTAAAAAAATTAATCCAAGACCTTGACGACGATACGATTGTTGCGGTAGACGATTATGGCGCTTTTTACGGTATAAGTGATGCTGAAGTTACACATGACGAAGAGACAGATAGCTATCAAGTACTGTATTTAAGAGTAAATAAAATTTTTAATGAATAGGGAGAAGAAAATGAATAAGTCAAAGATTAAAATGTTTTTTCTTGGGTTGCAGAAGGAGGAGTTATTATGAATACATCATCCCCCCAATTTACAGAACAAGACGTTTTATTTTCGTTCTCTGAAGAGGAAAATCGTGATGCTGCAACGCTTGAAATTTATCTGAAGCAATACCCCGAGTATCGAGAAGCGTTAGTTGCTTTATCTGTTGAGTTAATGGTATCTCCTGTTGACGAAACAGTTCAAGAAGCGAACGTTGTCTCGGAAGAGAGCATTGGGAATGTCTGGTCCAAATTTCAATCCCTATTGAATCCATCAGATCCTGTCTCAATTAGGAGTTCTAGTGTAGAGAATCCCTTGGCAAATTCACCTTATTATTTCACCAGTATACATACCTGCGATGATACTGTGGGAAGAAAGAAATGAAATTAAAGATTATTATTCCCAGTGCTTTCGAGCAATAACATTTAAGGAAATGTAATGTGGGTATTTAGATTAAGCAAGCCAGCTAATGATGCAGCGTTCGATACTCTTGGAAGCGCACAGCGTTATATGTCGGTTTTTGTACCAGAAACAATGGAAGAGAGCCGAGAAGCAAAACAAGTTTTAAAATCAATTAAAAACCTACTTAAAGAAGTCCACAACAGAGAAAGGGGAAGCAATGAATAAGTCAGAAAGTATAAGTAATTTAGCAAAAGCGTTATGTAAAGCTCAGAATGAAATGGGCGGTGCAGTTAAGGATGCAAAGAACCCGTTCTTTAAATCTAACTACGCCGATCTTACAGCGGTCATAAAAGCAATCAAAGAACCGTTTGTTAGTAATGGTTTATCTTACTCGCAGTTTCCTGTTACATCTGAAGGCGGTGGAGGAATAGGTGTTGTGACTGTGCTAATGCACTCTTCAGGCGAATGGCTAGAGTCAGAGTTCTACTTGCCCCTAGCTAAGAAAGATCCGCAAGGCGGTGGTTCAGCGATTGCCTACGCTAGGCGTTATGCTTTACAAGCAATGGCTGGCATTCCTACAGCGGATGATGATGCAGAGGCTGCGATGATGCGGGGAAAGTCACCGGCGAAGTCAAAGGAGCAACTGTACGTACAGGACAAGACAAAAGAGCAACTATGTGGGTTAGCGGTGGACCTCCATTATGATTCTCTACAGTTTATACGCAGAATGCTTATCGACCCTACAAGCGATAATGTAGCGTTAGCTAAAGAAGCCTTTGGCGAGATACCAGAAGAAGATCAACGCGCTATGTGGGTAGCACCAAGCAAGTGTGAAACAGCATTTTTAACAACCGAAGAACGTAAATTACTTAAAGGAGCATAAACAATGATTAAACTTAGTTACGCAGTGCCAGCAGATGAAGAATGCTATACAGCAATGAGGACTATTGATATGTCCGTTGACAGTGAGCAAAACTTGTACGAGATTATTGAGGTGTTTAGTGACTTTTTAAAAGCTAGTGGGTACGCTTTTGATGGTCGAATTGAGCTAATATCTAAAGATGAAGCTGAAGCTGAAGATGAGGTTATGCTTCAAGCAATGGCAGAGTATTATTTTAATTTGTTTGAAAAGTCTGATAAAGATGGGGCAAAGGAAAACAAAAAAGATGTGGAACTATAGAATTGTAAAGATAGGCAACGAAATATCTATTAAAGAGGTGTTTTATGAAAAAAGTAAGCCTATAATGTACGGACCTGCTAGTCTTTCTATAGATTTAGAACTGGAAGAGCCGGTCAAAAATGAAGCATGTCACATCGCTACAATGTTAACTTATATGACGGGTGCAATTAACGCACCAATATTAACTGAAGATGATTTTCCAACTAAAACTATACACTAGGAGAGAACTATGACTGATTATGATAACAACAACCGAGGCGCTATCTGGAAAAATGAAGATCGCAAATCAGATAAGCATCCGCAATACAAAGGCAGCATCAATGTTGCTGGCGTAGACTACTGGCTAAGTGCCTGGAAGGGCAACAAGGATAATCCTAAAGCCCCTGCGCTAAGTTTAAGTGTTCAGGCTAAGGATGAGCAGGCCAAGCCTGCTAAAGCTGCTGCAACACCAGCAGATGACTTTGACGATGATATGCCCTTTTAGTAATGGCCGCTAAAAAGAAAGCAAAAACTTCGCAAGAGTTACGTAAGGAAGCACTCAAGCTTATTCAGAAGCTGGTTAGGTTGTTGGAGTCTGATGACAATGGGTATTGTACTTGCGTAACCTGTGGAGTTACAAAGAAGTGGAACGAAGGGATGCAAGGCGGTCACTTTATCCCCAAAGGCTCTAGCAGCTACTGGGCTTTAGAGATTGATAACATTCATCCCCAGTGCGCTTATTGTAATCAATTCGGTATGGCTCATGGTGTTGCTGCTCAGAATTATACAATCTACATGCAAGAACTTTTTAGCAAAGAGTTTGTTGAGCAAATGCTTGCAGACGCAAAGAAGCCGAAGAAGCTTTACGCTGCTGACTATAGAGATATGATCGAAGATTTTAACGAACGAATACTTAGACAATTAGAGAGAATAGGGCAATGATTTCAGTTATTAGCATTACCGCAGATGATCCAACTTCACAAAAATCTTTGATGGCAGAGTATTTGCCAGAAGATAAGACTTTAGTTTTAAGTATTGATGGGTACGAACAACCTTACACGTTTACTATAACCGAGAGTGCAACAGCTATTACTATAGGTAAGTTCTTATGTGAGTGCGGGATTGACATTGATGAATTTGAGGATGAGCTTGATAGTCTTCTAACGGATCTATAGGTTTACTTACGACATTGGGGAGTTGAACCTCCTTGGGTAGCGCTGGCCTACCTTATCCCCAAAGCCAGCAACTAACTAATTAGCGAGAGATATAATGACTGATAACGTGAATCACCCCCCACACTACACCAAAGGCGACATAGAGACTATCGACTACATCGTTGATGTTCTTGGCACACAGGGCGCTATAGATTACTGTCACGGCAATGTACTTAAATATACTGGCGGTAGGCTTATGAACAAAGGGAACTGCATAGAGGATACGCAGAAGGCTATCTGGTACTCTAATAAGATGATCGAGTTGCTAGAGAAGAAACATAAAGACGACGACGAAGATTATTTAAACTGCTACACTCGTACTGTTAGTACCAATCCACCAGTTAAAATAAGCTACTAGAGGCAGTTATGGGTAAAGGATCAAAGCCAAGACCTATTGACATAGGCAGAGAAGAGTTTAGTAAGAAGTTTGATGGGATAGATTGGAGTAACACGAAGGAAGGTTCTTTAGAAAAGAAAAAAGCCTCCAAGAAGAATGAAAATAAGATTCTTCCCAGAGGCCGTAAGACTAAGGAGTAGCAGGTTTATTCCTGCTCGTCCGTTCCTAGTAGAGTAGTTGCATTATCTGGACTGACTCTGCTTAGCATTTTCAAGAACATATTACCGATCTCATCTAGCTCAATAAGACTAGGCTCTCTTTTACTAGCAATCTCAGTAATATCATCAAGCAAGCTATCCGTAATGTTTGGATCAGTGATGTAATCTACCATGCCTTTATAGTAGTTTCTTCTCTGCGCTGCACCTACCATTTTAAGAGCAACACCAGTTTTACCAAAAGAGCCACCAGATATAGAACCTGTAGGATCTGTCTTGCTAAACACTTTTTCTAGTGGAGAGTTTTCCATAGCGCCAAGAACAATTCTTAACTGCGCTGCTTTTTTCCGTGCTGGATGATTATCCCCAAGCTCTCTAAGAAGGTCATCAAAATCCTTTTGAGATTTTAATGTTGATCTAAAGAACTGAACAGAACTAGGAATCGCCTCTCCAACCTCATCAATTGCTCCGCCCTTAATTTTTGATATTCTTTTCTCAAGGTTACTTCGTGCAAAGTTTAACGAGGCCTCTCTTCGTCCTAAAGCATATTCTGGCGATGCAGAGTCAACAAAATCCATTACCTCTTTTAGGGAGTTATTCATGTACCGACCAACTCTGCCAATCTTGCCATTATTAGCGCTAGCTATAGTGCTAACTTCTTCTTTGACGAACTTATTAAAGACATCCATAACGGATAGAGAAACATCATTCAATACGTCATCCGCTACAGCAACACCGTTTGCGTTATCAATAAGAGCTTGTCCACCACGGAGTTTCTTTATTTCCATCTGAGCTATTTTTGAAGCCCTAGAGTTTCCTGTTAGCATATCATCAAGTGATTCGCTAAGGATGTCATCGTTACGAACTTTATTAATAAGGCTTTTTGGTAGAGGTAGTGCAGCTATTGCCTGATAACCTTCAGTTATTGCTTGCGCTCGTCTTGCCCCATCTTTACCAGTCTGAGGTGCAATATCTTCAGCAAGTTCTTTAATAGTTTTCTGTACAGTTCTTTCTCTGCCCTGAAGAGCTATTTGCAAATCTAAAGCGCTCTTGTCGTCAAGTCGAATACCTTTTTCAGCATCTTGTAATTGAGCTAACGTCTTTGTTCTTTCAGCAGGGCTTAGGAAAACCCCAATCTCTTCTGCTGCTGCATCTAATTCTTTTTGTTCAGCTTTAGATACCAAGGCTTTAAACGGATCTTCTATTTCTAACCTACCACCTTTCTGAGAAAACATTCTAGGCCAGTCTACAAATACATTCTTTACTCCGCCAGCAGCTAGAGGTAATCCACCGCCCAAGACAGTACCAAGGGCAATATTCTCTAACCTATCACCTGAAATAATATCAGCATCTTCAGTTGGCGCAAATACACCAGAAAGTCCGCCGCCAGCCGCACCCGCTAAAGTTTTACGAAGTAATCCTCCAGCAACGCCGCCAGGAATTACCATTGTTGGTAGGACTTCCCCTACAAACTTAGCTCCCTTAGTGATTGGCATTTGGCCTACTTTAGACTCATCAAACGTTTTACGCTGAAGGTTAATATCTTCAGATAACTGCTGTCTCGTTTCCGGCTCAACTAATCCAAAAGTATCACCAACAGAAGCACCAATCTTTAAGCCTTCCTGACCAAGACTTCTTGCGCCTTGACCTAAGCCTGAAACAACTTGCTCAGTAACACTTGGGTCTTGTAGCTCTTCGATCAAATCAACACGCATAAGGTTAATTGCACGTCTATCATCCATCTTGCCAGCTTTAGGGGCGCTAAGATTATCTCGCTTCCATAATTCTATTTCCGCAGGAGAGAACTCTCTTTTTAATATTGCTTGTCGTAAATCATCTTCGCTAGGTTCTGATGCTGCCGCTTGAACTTGAGCACTAAAATCATCTACAGGAGCTGGAATTGTAAGTCTATTACTTACCTCGTTAAATATGGCTTGCTGCTCAGGAGTAAAAGATCCAGACCTTTTTCCTAACTCTTCTAAGATTTGCTCTTGTGACATCTGTTATTGCCCTGCTGTTGACTGCATTAATTGTAACAATAAGTCTTCTGTTGATACGTCTTTATAAACTGGATTACCTATAGCTTCTGCATTTGCAGGAGATAAAACTCCAGTAGTAGATTTAAGGTCTTGAAGTGTACCCTTTTCTGTTCCATACAATAACTGAGCTTGCTTAGATATAGGTTTAAAAGGAACTGTCTCGTATCTATTCTTGCTTTGCTGGGTAATGAAGGCTGGAGTCTTGCCTATATCTTTAAAAGTTGATGCGTAACCTTGAACTTCATCATTAAACTTATTTCTCGAATAATTAGCAGCTCTTCGTTTAGCGTCAATAGCGTACCTAATAGTTTCTTCAGTTAAAGCGATTGTACCGCCTGTAACTTGTTTAGCAAACCTAACATCGTTATCGGATAAGCCTGTGCCGCTACCAAGAACACCTGAAGATAGCAATTCAAGTACATTCTCTCCAAGAACTTGAGCTAACCCCTCAGATGCGTCAACATCCTTTTCAAAGTCACCAACACCAAAGAACCCAGCTAACTTTTTAAGACCTAAAACGCCCTCTGCAAATGCCCCTGTTTCGGCTCCGCTATTTAGAGCGTTTTCGGCTCTCTGTGCTGATGCAAGCCAGTTCCTAGACTTGTCTGCGTTCTCTTTTAGCGTCTTAACATCAGCGACAATCGCTTTGGTGCTTTCTCTGTCTAAGTCTATAGGAGCGTTGGCCCCTGTTAATTCTTTTATTTGATCAGTTATAGTGTTCGCAAGCTCTAAATTGCCAGATTTTCTAGCTTCTTCACGCTCTCCAAAAAGCTTTACTACTGGAGATGGTGTAGGAGATTTACCCTGTGAAAGTCTTTGCTCTTCTACAATCTCTTTATTAAGGTTAAACAGGTCTCGCTCGGCTTGCTCTTGAATGCCAAACTGTTTGAATCTTGATTGAGCCTCAGATCTTGTTTTAGCCAACTCTGCCTCTCTAGCTCCCTGCATTCCTTGTACGCCAGCACCTAAAGCATGACCAATACGCTGAGATAAATCCTGAGTGCCACCGCTAGAAAGTAGAGAAAGACCTGCTTTAAGAGCAAAGTCTCTTTGGCCTGCGCCTGGATTTCTAAAAGCATCCATAAAGGATTGATCTTTGTTTAAAAATCTTTGGTTTGGCCTTTGTTGCGCTAACAATGCTTGCTCTTGAAGAGCTGCCTGCTTCTGAAGTGATAAAGCTTGTATTCTGTCCACGTTAGACTGGAGGTCGTTAAGTGTAGGAAGCTGACGTTCAGTAGCTACAGAAGCGGGAGGAGCTATAGAAGCTACAGGAGCGCCTTGAGATGCTTCAGATGCAAGTCGTTCTGCTCTAACTGCTTCATTAAGTCTTTTTTGATAATCATCTTGGATAGCCATATTATACTAATCCCACCCCTGCAAATTGTTGGTTTAACATGCGAAGTTTCTCTTCGTCATCCATCATAAGTCTTTCTTCCTCAAACAATCCTCTAGGAACAAAAGAAGGCTCGTTACCGCCAGTCATTGCTAACCTTTCTTCTATAGAAGGTGGTGCTGGCATACCTCCGCCTTGCTGGATAGGGGCAGCATATACTGGAGCTTGTTGTGGTTGTTGTTGGCCGCCACCGAGCATGGATTGTGCAAACTGAGCAGTCTCTAAAGGCTTCTCTTTTGCTACCGCTTTAAACTTATCCAAACCTGTAAGTGGCGCTGCAACTGTAGAGGGAGCAGCACCCAAAGCTGTAGATAATCCTGTAGAAGGAGCTACTAAGCTTGTCGTTGCTGCCGGAGCTGCCACACCTAATGCTTGAGTTGGAACAGCTAGGCCGCTTGCTGCGTCAATAACTGCTGCTTTGGCCGCTTCTGCTGATGCTGAACCAGCAAGACCGCTAGTAGCCGAGCTTAAAGCTGAGGTTGCTGCTGATCCGCCAGTTGCTGCCGGAACTGCCGGAGCTAATCCTCCAGTAAGCGCGCCTAAAGTACCGCCAAGCAATGCGCCACGAAGGCGATCATCTGGATTAGTGATTGCGCCAACGCCAGCACCTATTAGCATTGGTATTAGAAATGGGAGTGCCATAATTTATCCTATTAGTAACACCACAATACGGGTGTAGTTTCTCTTATATCTACGTGTACGAAGCTCTTTGCTACGCCTATTCCTGTGAAGCCCAGTTTAACAGCGTGTTCCACAACTGCCATTCTTTGCGCTCCACCTGTTACTTTTATATCTGCTGCAATGCCTTGAGCGTGAGTTCCAGGTCTAGGCTTCTTAGCCTCAATGCTGTGGCTGAGATTTCTATAGCCAGAAGTAATAATAAAAGGAAACCCGCAGGCTTCCCTTAACTCATCTAGCTTTAAAACAAACTCAACATTAATACCGTTAACGCCTGTTTCTTGGCAATCAAAATCTTCTAACTTAAAGTATTTAAACATTAAGACTTCGCTTTAAATATTGTTGGGTTGTTTTGCTGACCTGCTGCAAGCTGATTCATGCCTTGACTAGACATATTCGCAAGCATACTGCCACCTTGACCACCTTGAGCCGCTAATCCTGGCTGTGCGCCAAAACCAAAGGCATTAAATTGTGGACCCATTTGTCTTTGTCCCATTTGCTGCTGCTGTAGCTGCTGGAGAATTAGTGGGTTAGCTCCCATTTGGGCTTGGAACCTATCGTAGCCTGCTTGATTTAATTTAGCGCCTTGAGCTGCATCTCCTCTCTTCATGTCAACAATAGCCTGAAATATTCCAGGCATTCCTGAAAGTGTAACGCTGCTTGGTTGACCTAAAGTTGGAACATTTCTACCAGCCTGCATTGCTTGGAACTTATCAAAGCCACTCATTCCTGATTGAGTCTGACCTAATGCAGGATTCTGGCTACGACTGGCCATCATCTCGTTAAATCTGTTTTTCCCTGAGTCCATACCAGCAGTGGTTTTTGACCATTCTTCAAAGGCTTTTCTATCTTTTTTACTTACTCCACCACCGTAGCCTCTACCTGTTGTTGTTCGCGGCTTAGAAAACATTGTGCTGCCAGTTTCAGCCTCATACCGCTGTTGCATGTCGGTCAATTCTGGAGCGTTATTACTGTTACGATGCAAAAGTGGTGAGTAACCCATTACGATCCACCTCCACCAAATAGACCGTAAGCTGCCAATCCAGCACCCGCTGCTGTAGCTGCATTATTGCCACCGCCACCACCACCAGAAGTATTGCTAATTGAGCCAAGGTTAACTCCCGTAAGGCGGCTACCCAATCGATCAAGCGCAGTCTCAGGAGTTTCCTGCTCGAATCTAAAGCGCTCTCTATCAGCGTTAATAAGAGCTTGATCGTAAGCATTCTGCTGAGCACCAACAGCAGAGACAGTCCTAGCAGGCGCTAAAAGGCCGCTCTGGACGTTGCCAAGGTTCTGAATGGCATTCTGTTGATTACGCAAGATAGCCTGTGTAGCGGCTCCTGCTGTAGCCTCAGCAGCACTCTGCTCTTGGATGCGCTGTCGATCACCACCAAACGCACCCTGTTGGATAGCTTGACTGCCAATTCCAGGAAGGATCTGGCTTTGTAAGTTAGCAACTAAAGGGTTAATGACCGCTTGGCTTTGCGCTGAGTTAGGATCGAACGCTGCACTCAAGTTCTGAGCAGCTTGCATTCCAAGGCCGCCTTGAATACCGGCAGCATCAAGACCCAACTGTTGACCAGCTAAAGTATTAAAACCTTGATCCGCTACTGTCTGACCTGGATAGAATTGTTGTGGGCCAGCATCAAATGCAGCCTGAGACATACCAAATAATTCAGTTAAAGCCTTTTCCTGCGCTGGAAATGGTTTAGTTGTTGTTGTTGTATCTGCTGGTTGTGAACCGCCGCCGCCTTTGCTCATGTTATTCCTCGTACTCTTTAATTAATACTTGATATGCTAATTTAAATTCTGGGTATATTTTTGTCCAACCAACTCTTCCAGGAACGACTGTGGCTTCTGCCCCTTCAGCCTTTCCCCACTCTTCTAGGTTGTCCATAATCAGTGTAAAATCCTTTACTTGATTTGCATCTCTAGCTCCTGCAAACGGGATTTCTAAAATTGTTTTTTGTGGATACGTAACTATCCTTGTGGTGCATACAAAATCTACAGTGTCGCCAAATAAAACCCACAACTCTTGTTTTCTTTCTTTTAGAATTAAGTATAAATCGTTAATATCTATCCCACCCTCTGAATAGACTATCGCCTTATCAAGTAATGGTGCGCAAACATTCCAAACTTTGTCAATTTGGTCTGTTTCTAACTTTACTAAATTCTTTTGCATCTCTCTCTCTTTATACTTTAGCTTGCGTAATTATCCAATTTGATCCATCTGAAAATATTGTTATTGCCTCAAACCTCCTATTAATGGTAAAGGTCTGAGCGTCATCAATTAAAAAGCCAGAACCTGCATCCAATATAATTGTATTAGCCCCAAAAGTAGTGTCGTCTGAAATAAACTGAATAGTTCTAAATGACTGATCAACTGGAGAAGGTAGATTTAATGTCCATGACCCTCCGCCAGTATTACTAAGCATAACAAAGTCATTGCTTTGAGTGTAATTAACAACAGCTCCACCAGCCTCTGTAACAGTAAAAGGCTCCATATCCTCACTAGCAAAATGTATCCACCCAAGAATACCATTTACGTCTGGGTTCACATAGTCGTAGCGATAAAGACCTTTAGTCGTATGGTTGCTAAAATCAGTAGTAGAGCCATCGGAATACATGATCATTCCAATCTTCGGGTTTGCTACTGGTGACGCTTGAGGAATAAAGGTCAATAACGTTTTCATGTCGTCAATCCTTTGGTTAAGCTTTCTCAGCTCATCCTCAATAACTGGTCGGTTATACTCCGCTGGAAGATTAGCCATTATCGCTCACCTTCCATTCGACCTTGAACCACTAGGTTAGTAATTGTCCAGTTATCAGCAGAGCCATTACTTTCGATCTTAATGGTAATGTATCGACCAGCAGCTCTAACTGGAAAACTCTTAAATGTGTCGTCAATAATAAAGCTATCTTTTTGTAAGAATGTTGGAGTGGCATCAATAGTGCTCGAAAACCCTACAGAAAGTGTTGGGCTTCCAGATCCCTCTTTACCTACTCGAATGGCTGATATTTCTTTAATACGATCTGCATCATTAAGATCGTGAGCTTTAGTAATTGCTGAAACGTTAGAGTTAACTAAATCTGGCTGGCTTCCTTCGTAGTAAAGATTGCCGCTAGAGTCTCCCGACAAAGATTCATGGAACACACCCCTATCTAAGTAGCAAGAAATAGTTTGATCTCGCATTCCCCATTGGCCAGTCTTGTAGTTGTAGTATATTTCTTTAGTTATACTTGCAGAATCTATAGGTACGCCCCATACAACTTCATTTTCTTTTGAGTTGTCAAAACCATATATCTGAGCAAGCTCTGACTGCGCCACCTGATCTCTAAAGAATTGATTCATACCGCTTTCACGGCCAATCATCTTCACAGAAGATCCATCGGTAACAAAGAATCCATCTCTGCTTACGCCATAGTTTTGACGACCAACAGAAACAACTGAATTAGGTGATACAGCTCCAACGCTACCTTCTAGCGCTACTTGATAACCAAAAATGTTAGGCAGGCCAACATAGTTAACTACAAACATCTGAGTGTCTGTGTAAACCGCTAAACCATTACCTAATTGGCATACGCAACGTATAGGAGTTTCTGCTTCACGAATTAACAAGCTACCAGCGGTGTTTGTTGCTACACCTACCCAATCATCTAGGTTGTCTGTGCTACACCATGCAAAGCTTGTACTGTAGTCTACAGCGCCCTTAGTGTAGTTAAACGCAAGCATGTGCGGGCCTTGACGGTGAAAGCATTCTAGCGAATCAAAGTCGATATTAGGAACTGTTGCTGTGCAAGTAAACCCGCTACCGCCTCCGCTAGTCGTACCCAAGCTTATTACTTGTCCGTTAGATATTCCTGAACCAAAGTTTGTTATTGCAAATGCTGTTATAACTCCACCAACAACTTCTGTAACCTTAATGGCAAAAGTGTTTGCTGGGGTTCCACCATCAGTCATACCTGTTATTGTGTCATTGACAGCGTAACCTATACCCCCACTATTAGTTGACAATATTGTTGCGCCACTAACTTGATCGTTGTGGAACGTATTAAAGTTTACGTTATTCTTTTTAATTACCGGCTTGCTTGATCCTTTTGCGCCAACAACAAAAGAGCCAAAGGTTTCAAAGTCCCACTGGTCTGATTCGTTAGTTGCTTCATCCCAAGTAGCGCCATTTAACTCAGAAGCATCCCAAACTGTTGCGGCTAAAGTAACTTTTGCGTTATTTAAGGTGTAGGTTTCAGTTGTGCTAGTGCCTGTTTCTATTGAAATATATTGTGTGCCAGGGCCGCTTGGGTAGGGAACTCCTGTTAACGGACCAGTTACCTGTACTCCGTTCGGGTTAGGAGAGCTAAACCCCTCTAAGCCTGAGACAGTTACACTAACTCCAGGAACAAGCCCGTTCTCAACAGAGGTTCTAATTAAAATACTTCCATTAAAAATGTCGGCGCTTATAATATCAAACTCTAATGGAGAGTCCCAAGCTGTTCCTTCAGATGTTGCTAAAAGATTATATCCAGAACCAACTGTATTGTAAGAAGGCTGATTAGTTATTGGGTCGCTCAAAATAAATGAATATATATTTTTAAGATCACCTATGTATGCAACCTTTGTATTAAACTCTCTTGTCGCTGTAATTCCTCGCATTGGAGTGTTAGAGCTTTGCGGGGATATTTTGTAGTCGTGTACAAGCTCTCGCCCAGCCTTTCTTCGCATACCAAACTCAGTATACTGAACACCGTTTACAGTTTCCCAAAATGGAATCTGTCTATCAAATCGTTCTGGGTATACGCCAGTCTTTAGAAGATCAGAAGCATCTATCTTAAAACCACCGCCTTTATCAGTTTCAAATGGCATTGACTAATCCTATGCTGTGCGTTTCCAGATATAAGTAGTTATGTATGGTTGCAAGTTGTTGTGGGGAGTGGACGCAACATGACTATCTTGATACAACGGAGCTGTCTGAGTTGATGTGGAGTCGTCTTTGCCAATAGTTTTATTTGCATATAGAGCCGACTCACCTTCACCATCAATCCACCTCAAGTTTATTGTGTGATCGCCTAACCCTGTTGGGAATGTATCAGCAGGAACATTTGGGTAGGACGTGTCGTTTCTTAATGATAGAATAGGATAATAGACATCATTACTTGTTGCAGAAAAAGTACCTGTAGCATGAATGTGCTGCATTTCCTCTTTCGTCAATGTGTGACTAGACTCACCACCCAAATTTCCACCAGTTGAGCTAAAATCAGTATTAATAGCTAAAGAGGTTGCACTAATATTAGTAAAAGTCTCATCACCTCCAACAAGCTCGAAACTAAATGATGTCGGGCTATTAACGTACTTAACAAAATGCACCCCATTAGGGTTAGTGATACCAGTTACGTTTTGTATAGTCACTCTGCTATTGACAAGTAAATTATGAGGCTCGTTTGTTGTAATTGTAGCAATATCGCTACTTATCCCACCACCATCTATTGTTGCGGATGGGGAAACACCCACCAAGACACGACCTTGAGCATAAGCTTCCCAAGTGCCAAACGTAATCCCGCTAAAGAAGTAATCAGCATCGCCTGGGTTTGCAGAGTTAGTAGTTGTTAATAGCCCGCCTACTGGATATAAACCTCCAAGCATAGCCTCAAACAATTTATTTTGAGACGAGAATGGAGAAGGAAGATTTAAAACTAACCAATAATTATTTAACGAGCTATATACAAACTCGTAATAACCGCCAGCAACAAGATCGCCAATAGCTAAGTCTGTGTTATCACTTTTCTTTATTGGTACATTGCTAGTATTATTTACATTAAGTGTTGGGGTTGCGCTTGTTGTTGTGGTTGCAATTTGAATTAAAACTCTAACACCGTCAACTAAAACAAATGTAGGAACATTAGAAAAGTTAGCGACTACTGAATCCGTTCCAGTAGCGACTACTTTATCTGTATTTGCGCGTAATAATCGGTTAATTTCATCGGCAGCAAATCCAAAGTTATTTCTAACGCTAGAAGTAGTAGCCGTACCTGCTGTTGGATTAGTTCTTACTATTTGTGAAGTCATTAGACTAACGGGCCTCCATAGGCTTGAATGCTGTCATCTTTAATTCGTGATCTGCCAACACCTTGCTTGGCTCGTCTTGCTTGTACATTTGCTACGCCTTCATCAACCATACCCTTAAAGTATGCTACTCGGCCATCATCTTTAAGATAGACGTAAGCTTCGTGTAATGCTGCGTTTAAATAAATATCTTGTAGTAACACAGGGCCATTTGCACCGTTGTTTAGGTCTCGGTCTGCGCTGTAAAGGATTCTGTACTTCTCTGTGTTGCCTGCTGATGGAGTTGGCGCTAAATAGATCTTATCGCCAGAGATGGCGTAACGAGTTACTGAACCGTTAGACGCTTCATAGCCTAGAAGCTCCTGTATGGACACAGGCTCAATGTTACGACCGTTAGCATCTGATACGCTAATAACAAACTTAGTGTCTGCTGGTAGTGGTGTAGTTTGCGCTTGAGGCACAATCTCTGCAAGAATCTCTTGCTCTACAATAGACAATCTACGGTTTATTTTTAACTGAGCTAAAGTCAGGAAGTCTGGAATCTGAGCGCTAAGGTCTGATCTGTTTAACCAGTCGGCAACTGCTGCCTGTAGATCTGCGTTTGTTGTTAAAGCCATTACAGTCTCGCTGTTGTGGTTTTCATGTATGGGTAGTGTGTTTCAATGAGCTTGAAGAAATACTTCCAATCTACGTTGTCGGCAAGAATGTCAATACCGTGCTCTTGCTTGATTCTCATTGCGTCAGTCATAGATAAATCTAAAACTTGATGGTAATTCTTTTTAGGATCGTATTTGATCCAATCGCTAGTGTTGTTTCTAGCGTTTTTGTTATCGTCAAGAAGCTTTGTAATGTCTTGAGTAAATGTCTGGTGCATTCCACCATCATTTGTAAAATGAGTGTCTTCAGTAATCCCGTTGTTAATCTCTCTTGCTGAAAATGACTTCATTATTTCTTACCCTTTTTCTTTTTGCTTTTCTTTGGTGGTCGTCCTACTTTAGTTCCGTATGTTCCTTTACCTGCTGGCATAATCTTCTCCAATAGTTAAATACAGGAAAAGGGAGCCTAAGCTCCCCCACCTTAATTACTTAAACATTAAGCAATGTTGTAGTACGCACCGTTAGCTTCTTCAGAACGACACTCTAAAGTGTAGTAACACTCTAAAAGTTTACGTTCAGCAGAAGTTGAAGTAGCAAGATCAGTGGTATGAATTTTCTTACCACCAGCAAATGCTAGACCCCAAGTGCTGTAGTCTACAGCGTACAAAGTTTTAGCAGGCATATGCTTGTTAGGAACAACAGCAACAGGGCCAAACTGAGAAACGTAAACAGCTACGCGAGAAATGATGTTGCCACCGTTGGTAGAGTTACCGTTTAAGTTGCTATCAACATTGTCAGCCATACCGCTTAACTCGTTACGCAATGAAGATACAGTACCAGCAGAAGCCATAAGCTTTAAGCTACCGAAATCGCCAGAGCTATTCCAAACACCGTCAAGTAGAGTGTCCATAGTAGGTTGGTCGATGTCTGCATCCGCAGTACCAACTACTGGAGCAGTAGTACCATCTGAAGCTGTGTTGTCAGCAGCGCCAGCTACACTATTGCCCGCTTGGTTAGATAAGATCCAAGAACCAAAAGCAGCAGAAACACCAGGATCAGTTGAAGTACCTTGACGCTGAGTAGCGCCAGGAGTTCCGCCTGTAGAAGGAGTTAAGCCATAAGCGCCTAATGTTTGTTTTTCAACATCCATTTGTAGCTCTTTACCTTTCTTCATTAACTGATAAGCCATTTCACGGCCAGGAACACCTGCACGATCCATGAATTCAGCTTTGTTAGTTACAACAACTGATTTATCAGCGATTTGAATAAAGTTCTTTTTACGAGTACGAGTTGTACCAGCTTCGGCAGGGATAGGATCGCCAGCTTCAACTACTGCGTTGGTAGAGACAGCAACAGCTAAAGTGTCAGTCAACCATTCGTGAGTATCAGCAGTTGCTTTAGTTTGCGCAATACCTGAAGTGAAAGGAGTCTGAAAAGGAGTTACGTTAAAGATTACGTTGCCTAAATCTTCACGAATGTTTTTTGCACCATCTAATACTGGTACTGATACGCTTGATGCGATAGTCATAATGTTACCTATTTATTTAAAAGAATCGAGAATTAAATCTACCGCAGAACTTTGAGAGTAAGAGCCATCGCTTTGTGTGGCATTCTTAAACTTCTTAGATTGTGCAGCAGCCTGTTTTTGTGCTCGACTCGTTGACGCGCCTTTTCTTAGAACAGTCTTAGAAGCTTTTTTCTTAGGAGCCTTTTTAGTTGCTTCTACTTGCTTCTTAGTGCTACTAGCCATAGCAGCATCGTGCAATACTTTAAGTACAATGGCATCTGTGACAGTAGACAGCATTTCTGCGCTACCACCAATGCTTTCAAAGTACTCGGTCATAACTTCTACTTTCTGTGAGGCTACTTTCGTATCACTAAAACTTGGCTCTAACTGAATTAATAACTCAGCCTGTTTAGCTGACTCAGCTTGCAAGTTTTGTAATCTTTGACCTTCATATTGCTCATTTACTTGAGCGGCTACAGCATTGATCTCTTGTTCTTTTTGTTCGTAAAGAACTCGATTTTCTAATGCCTGTTCATAAGCGTAAGGATCTGATTGTTTTAAAGCTATTAACTCTTGAGTGGTGTGAGTGGGTTTTTGCCCGTAAACCATAGCTTGTGCATACTCTAACAGCTTTGCTGTTTCTTCAAGAGATGCTCCTCGCTCTGCCTCAAAAGTGTTTCGCTCTTCAGATAACGCCTGAGTCTTGCGTGTATAATCACCTTGCATCAAAACGCCGCTCTTAATCTTCTCAATGTCGTCAAGACCATTTTCAACAAGAAATTCGCGTGCATTAACTAAATATTCGTATTCACCGTCTTCAAGCTCGATGTCACCAGAGAGTTCTTCTTCTCCGCCTTCATCACTATCTTCGGTTTCATCTTCTTCTAGCTGATCCAAGTTTTCGTCCACTTCTTCTTCAGAATATTCTTCTTCAGATTCCGCTTCAGCTACAGGTTCATTTTCAATTTCTCCTAAATCATCTTTAGGATTGATCATGCCCATTATTGCCTCTAATCCAGCATCCTGTGTAATGGGTTCGTTAATAGAGAGTTCCGAAGAATTGTTCTCATTGTCTGACATTTGTATCTCCTCAAAGGGTCGGTTTCCCGTTGTCCTCAATTGTTAAGTAATAATCTTTGGTTTTTGTTCGTCTTTCATATCCAGATACTGCTGAATAGTCGGGCAAGCCCATAACTCATCAACCTTACCCTCGACATCCTGCATAGTTAGCTTTGTAAAAGCTACACCTCGCATCCAGTTAAGTAAATCGCTAGATACGATGTAATATTCTTTATCTTGCTCGCTTGGCGAGGCTTTCTCGTTGATTTGCATACCACTCCATATTCTCTTTTAAAGCCTTAACTACTTTAACCTCTCTCCAGATATGCTCAACCTGATCAGGTCTTGACGCTCCAGAAAAAGCCTTGTACAAGTTATCCTCCATTTCTTGGAAAATAAACTGTATTGCTTCGTCTTGTATAAGCCTTGCGGAGGCATTTGCCACCCGAATTCTTACATCTAGCTCTGCCTTATCACTAGGTAAGCTAGTTACCAATCTTGACTGCTCTCTCACTGCGCGCCTCCAGGTTTATTTCAGCCACTTTAAATTCGTTATCATCTTCATGCTTTTTAACGTCAAGCATAAATTCTTGCTCTTTAAGCTCAAGTTCTGCTCTATCAAGCTCGACCTTAGCCTTCTCAATTTCAATTTGAGCCATAACAGCTTCTGTCTGGACTTGCTGTGCTTGCATAGCCGCTTGCTGCTCTGGTGACGGACCTTCTGGCTGACCAGTAAACTCTGGACCAGGATCTGTAAAGTATCGCCCGTATGCTGCCTTATCATACAGTCTTACCATATCTTCTTGCAACTGTACAATCTGATGCGGCATTACAGTCACACCTAAGCCACCAGCCTGAACCATCATTTGCTGGGCTTGCATAGTTTGTTGCATATGGAACAATTGCTCAGTTTTAGAGCCATTACCTAGACCAACTAGAACTGTAACGTCTTTTCGAGCATTCCATGTGCGAGGATCAACTTCTACAAACTTATTGTTCAATCTAAAGATAGACTTGTCATCTGCATGAGCAATCTCTAGCTCATAAACGCCCATAAAGACTTTACGCAAGAATTCACCGTACTCACGAGCAATCAAACGAATACGAGCTTGTCGCTTGGACAATACTTGGCTAACTGCACCCGCTGCTGTGTTGCCATTAAGAATGTCTGGACTGATAGAGTTATCAGTAGACCCTACATCTTTTTCCAGCATTTGATCAGCCACACCCATCATATTATATGTGTGTGCGCCAAACGAAGGCTGGTTAGGGAAGGAGATAGCATTAGGATGCTTAACTAAGTAAGGCGCTCCAGGTTTGCTGCTCATTACTGAGTCTAGGTCTACCTGACCCTCTACGACCACAGGACGACCGTTATTTAAGTTGTACTGATTGTCTAACTGGTTACGCCAAAGTGTGCTCTTGACCTTCTGGATGGGTGCTGCGGCATCCGCTGGACAAAGACCTGTAAGCTTGTGAGGCATACGGATAGGAGTCCATAACTCAAAAGGAATCTCGTCAACTTCTTCAATATCTAATACTATGTTTCCAATCTTACAAACTTTAAGTAACTCATCAAATCCGTCTTCGTTACGATCTACGCGAATGTAAATCTCATGCAAGTCGTAAGTGTTTGCAATTTGGTTTTCGTCACCATCGTAATCATCTGTATCAAAGTTACGGGCAATACGCTCAGGTGAGTCATATTCATTGTAGCCAGAAGAAGTTGACGCTTTGTCAATCTTGCTTTCATCAAAGCCCATCTCAAGCAGGTCGCTTTTAGATTTCTGACTGCGCTGACGAACAAATTTAGCTTCTTGTACTGTAGTGGCGTTACGATCAATGCCAAACTCTTCAGGTGGAACAACCTCTATACGAGTAGAGCTTTTAGTTACTGTGTGCAGCATCTTCCCAGAGTAATATACTGTCTGAGTAAGATCATCTAAGTATTCCTCGAACTCAGTGATTTCCACTTCTGGATCAGCATCAAGTAGCATGAATGATTCTTCAGATATGTCATCAAAGTTGTGACTGGTTGTAGAGTCTTCCATAGCTCGCCAGCGCTTAATAACACCTTGACGCTGTAGTAAACCATCGATAAGACTATCCATGATATTGCTGAAGCCATCGTTTTGGCGATAAAATACATAGCGAATGTAGTCAGTAGCTTGCTGTGCTGCTTCAACATCCTCTGGACCTTCTGGTTCAAATCGTACAGTCTCATCATCAGCTACAAATAACTCCGCTATATCTGCCTTAATATTCTCAACGGTCTGGTAGACCTCTCGTGTAACAATACTTGAGTAGCCATCCCTTTCGTTGCCGTAAGACTCACCAAGATAGTAATCAAGTAGATCAGCACGAGTTTGCGCTGCATCGCTATCCATGTGGTCAGAAATATTATCTTCATAAGAGGTTATAGTGCTCAGTAAGTCTTTGTTTGTGATCATTATGTGACCCAGTTGTAATTGCTTTTAGATTCCTTAGTTTCCCAAGGACGCTTTCTTTTTGATTCATCTTTACTTGGCTGTGACCATCGCTGGCTTTGAAATGCGTATCTAGTTGCTGACATTAAATCGTCTGCTTTATCAACAATCTTGCCGTTCTCGCCAAAGTGATACGAGCCATACTCTTGCTGCCAATACTGGCAACTTTGAAATACTTTAAATAACCCTTTCTCCATTGCTTGAGAAATAGCAGTAATGCCTGGAGCTATCTTTATGTCGCCTTTAGTTTGCGACAAGTCTGGTGGATTGGTAAAGTGCTCAGGCAAGAAGTTTACACCTTCCTGTCTGTACTGCACCGCCATTGAATCACCACCATCAAATGTTCTATTGCCATCGTGCGGCCAAGCTATAGGTGGCTGAACTGTTCTTGCTCTAATCGCTATAGCGTGTTGCGTTGCTGTTTGACGAGATTCTCTGTACTCGTCTGTAATGTAAAAGCAGCCATTATCTGGGTTTATTGCACCCCAAACAATAGCTGTAGGGTGATCAAACCCAAAATCTATGCCACAGATTCTATTCCAGTGAGCGGGTATTGTAAAATCTTCGACCACAAGTTTATCGAGAGTGTATGGGAATACCATACCTCTACCAAATACCGGCTGGCCTTTAGTTCTCATCTCCCGCTCATTAGGGAGGTACTGGGCTAGGATCTGCTCTTTTGCATCTTCATCTAAGTGAGGAGCCTCATCCCAACCAGCTTGTACTAGAAACTGACCTTTCTTCCTATCATTCATAAACTGCTGAATAACAGGTGTCATACCGCTTTCAGGTGTGAACGTCATCATAACGAACCCACGCTTATCAAGTGTTCTTGTCAAACACTGAGTATAGATGTTCTGTGCTGGCTGCTCATCTAGCCAGATCCAGTCAAGCGAAGAACCCATGAACTTCTCTTCGCCCATCTCGTATGACTTAAACGAGATTACTGACTCACCTATATGCACGCCAAAGGCATTGTGGAACTTAACCACAATACTCTCTACTGCATTAGGTATCTGCGGCTTTCTGACCACATCAACTATGCAATCTCTAGGTATTGCCCCAGAGCCACGCATTAATAGATTCACAGGATCACCTAGCAATTCTTTCTGCAAGATGTCCCGTGTGGTAACTGTACTGGCACCCGCTGCCCATGCGTTGATAGGCTTGGTAAACCGTTTACCTTTCCACCAATCTGGGTACTTACCCGTCAAGTGACAAGCGGTAATTCTAGCTCCAGTATAAGTCTTACCGACCCTGTTACCCGCCATTGCCAAACACTGATTGTTCTCGTCTGTGGCATTAGATAGCAGTTCCTGCCAGCCATAGGGAGTCCATTGTCCTATTTGATTAAATAGAATCCTCTCTTCTTTCTCCTTCATTAATTGAAGGAGCTTCTCTTTTTCAGCTTTGTTTAAGTTGTTTGACATTAGCAGATGATTCAATCAGTTCCGATAGTTGTTCATCAAGTTCTGCATCAGAAAGGTCTGATACGGTTTGGTTAACATTTAGTTCTTTAGGCTTATCATGGCCTGTTCTGTGCAGAATATCTTGAGCCGCTTTTAAACGGATCTCTGGTCGATTCTTTGGATCAACCATTATATCTTCAATAATCTTAGTTGCCAAAGAGGCAACCTGGTTCTCTTCAACCAGATCATCTCTTCGCTCTTTGATTATATCTTTTAGGTCTTTGTATAAGCGATACGCATTACCGTTGTCCGGTGCATACCCCGCAAGACGGAAAGCATCCATTACAGTCATCTTTGTAGGGTCTCGGCCTTCGTGATAACCACGAGCCATTAGATCAACAAATTTGTCCTGCTGCTTTGTTAGCTTTCTTTTCTTTTGTCGTTTAATCATTAATTAGATTCTATTCGTGTTGCTGCTAGTGTGGCAGATTTTGTTAATCTATACTCTTGAGCTATACGTTTGTTATTAACTATAAACCCATTTGAATCAAACTGATTTACAACAATACCCATTGTTCTCCAACCTTGGATTGCATCATTAACTTCAATAGTAACATACTCATTTGCGTTAAGGGCTGGAACTGCGAATACTTGTACTTCTTGACTAGGTTGTAGCGTAAATATATATGAAGTAGCTGCTGCTGTTCGAGAAGATATATATGATACCGCTCTAGGAATATCTATACCTGAAGGAGTGTAACTTGCAATAATATTTTTAACTTCTGATAAAGGTAATTGAACTATTACATCATTAGTAACTTCCGATCTTGCATTCCACTGCGCCAATGTGTCTGTTGGGCTAAACGATTGATAAGAAAAAAGCTGGGCTGT
>Ga0209198_1000214_pt1 | contig 55283 bp, 79 predicted proteins | sample COGITO_mtgs_1105_2_FD_184804 | JGI IMG/M metagenome (GOLD analysis project Ga0209198, IMG submission 184804) | Pelagic marine microbial communities from North Sea - COGITO_mtgs_110519 (SPAdes) (version 2) | ecosystem: Environmental > Aquatic > Marine > Epipelagic ...
GCCTATCGTATGGGGCTGGAAGATGCGGCTACTGTCATGGACCACCGCGCATATGGTTGCAGAATTACTGTAGGGATGGACCCACAAGGGCAGTGTGAGGGTGGGGCAGAGGACATCCGCGCCATCCTCACACCCACAGACCTTGTGGAACGGGCAATGAAGGAGATGGACAATGAATGAATATACACCTGCCAGTTGGGTAGTAATTAAGATCGACGGAGATGACCCCCATTATCGTGTACTTGGTGGTTGGTCAGGCGGTTATTTGACAGGAGACTCTTGGAGACTTAATAGCGGTATCGTCAAGGCAGAATTTGATGGAGACTATTGGTGTTTCTATGGGTCTAGTGGTAGTTGCTACAAGTGTTACGTTGATAACTATGGTCTTAAAATGTCTAATGCACCTGTATACAACCAACTAAAAGAGAAATACGGTGATGACATAACACTATTAAAAGACCAAGAGTGGGTGCAAAAAGACTGGGACTGGTTGATAGATGAATGAAGAACTAAAACAAAAGCTTAGAGACATGAGTACATTAAGTGACTCTAGGACACCTAAGGATGCACTTAAGTATATTGAGTCTCTAGAAAGTGAACTATTTGAACTTAAGAACGCACCGATACAATTTTTACTAGATCATGGAAAGGGAGAATGATGACTGACTACACAACAACAAAAAACGTGGCTGAGAGTGTCACAAAAAACTATTCGGAATTGTTGAAAGGATTGAGCGTGGACACGGAAGCAGCTTGGAAGAAACTGTTTGAAGCCTCACTGGAGGAGACAGACAATGTACGCAGTAGACTGATTAGCCTTGTGGATTCCCTTGTAAAAACTGTGCTTGGAGAAGACTATGATGAGTATGTAACCTCTCTTGTCGTCAAAGAGCTTAAATGGTCTATAGAAAACTTTGAAGAGGGTAATGACCGTTGGGAGACACCTGATAACAGTGCTCATGATCTTGCCTCAATGTACCGTGCACTTGCATACCACATGGTTCCATCAGAATACAAAGAGTATGTTCAACAGCGTCGAGAGGTGAAGAACAATGAAGTTTAGTGAGAATAGGGTGGATGGTTTTAAGGTTGAATTTGAAGTACCTAGTTGCTACACAAGCGAAGAGGTCCTAGAAGAGTTTAAGAACTTCCTACGTGCGTGTGGCTATGTAATAGAGTATGATGATGTCTCACCTAAAGAGGAGTTCTATGAGTAGTAACCCACACCAACCTTGTCCATATGAAAGCTGTGGCTCAAGTGACGCATTTAACTGGGATGATGGTGGCTTCGGTTTCTGTCATGCCTGTAGTCAGTCCTATCCCCAGAAGGGTATGGGTAACACATTTGATTGGGTAGAAGATACATACCCTCTGCCAAAAAGGATAAACCCTATGACTGTAGAAATTGGAGGCTTTACGTATGACGGTATCCGTTCCATCTCACCTGACGTGTGTAAACTTTACGGTATTCAACTCCAAAAAGATACTGATGGTAATCCTGTACGGTATGCCTTTAAGTACCCTAGCAACGTAAAGTATCGTGGGTACGACGAAAAGAAGTTCTGGTCTAAGGACAAAGGTTCCTTGCTTGATCTGTTTGGTCCAGAGTTTAATGCAGGCACAAGTAAGCGTATCTACCTGACTGAGGGGGAGTTTGATGCAGCCTCTTTGTATGAAGTTCTTGGTCAGTCTTACCCCGTTAAGGGTATCCCCGGTGCAGGTATCGGTGAGAAGTTTATTAAGGCTAACCACGCATACCTAAACTCTTTCAGTGAGATCGTATACGCTGGGGAGTTAGATCAAGCAGGTAAGGGTGCTGCTGAGAAGCTCTTCGAGGTATTCCCAGAGAAGTTCTACTTTGTACCTATGACCAAACACAAGGACGCTAACGAGTTCCTTATGGCTGGTGATAGTGCAGACCTTAAGTGGGCAGCAGTTAAACCTCAGCGATACTCACCGGATAACTTCTTTTGTTCTGACCAAGACGTAGAGGATGCTATCCGTAAGGAGAACCCATACGAGTATGTACCCACAGGTCTTTCAGGTTGGGATGACAAACTACGGGGTCTGGTTAAAGGTGGCATTACTTTCATTAAAGCTAAGCGTGGACTAGGTAAGACAGAGCTTATTCGTTTCTTTGAGACAGCCATGCTTAAGGATGAGACATGTCGTATTGCTTTACTTCACGCAGAGGAGATGAAGTCTACAACCTATCGCGCTATGGCATCTTACGAGTTGGGTATTAACGTACGTACAAAGGATGATGCTAAGGCTAATGGTATCCCTGAGGATAAAGTTGTGGAGGCAGCTAAGAGGGCTACAAAGGGGGAGCGTACAATTATCTTTGAGATGCGTTCTCACGATGATCCTATGAAAATCCTTGAGTATATCCGACTAGCGGCCACTGTGTATGGTGCAGACTTTATCTTTATCGACCACATCCAACGACTTGCTTATCTCTCTCAGAGTGGTGTTGATGGTGCTACATCTATGCTCACTGCCCTAGGTTCACGTTCAGCCCAGCTTGCAAAAGAGTTGAACATTGGTGTCGTATTTATCAGTCAAACAAATGACGACGGGCGGACAAAATATGCATCAGCACTTGAGGAGGAGGCAATCATCTGTGTTAAGCTTGAACGTGATCTTGAGTCAGAGGATGAGGTAGAGCAAAACACTACAGAGTTCGTGATCGACAAGAACCGTCCATTCTCAAAGCTTGGCAGTGCTGGTACCGTCTACTACGATCCTGATACAACTCTATTGACGGAGTCTACCTAATGACTTAACATTAACTTTTTACAAGAGGAGATACAATGACAGCCTACATCTTTGACCTTGAGTCTGACGGTCTTCTCGACACTGTCACAAAGATACACTGTGTGTCTTATACTGAACCTAACGGCAAAGAGGTAAAGACTGCTACTACCAAAGAGGGCATAAAAGAGTTTCTTGATAAAGCCACAACACTCATAGGCCACAATATTATTCGCTATGATGTCGTAGTCCTTGAGAAGATACTTGGGGTTAAGATCAAGCACAAGCTCTATGACACATTACCAATGTCTTGGGTATTCAACCCCAGTAGAGCTAAGCATGGCCTTGATTCATTCTTTCCTGACTATGGTATTGAGAAACCTAAGATCACGGACTGGGAGAACCTTACCCTACCTGAGTATGTCAACCGCTGTGAAGAAGATGTTAAGATTAACCAAGCTTTGTGGTTAGACCTTACTAAACGTGCTAACTTTATCTACAAAGACAAGAAAGAGTTGGACAGGTTCTTACAGTATCTTACTTTCAAGATGAAGTGTGCAGCAAAACAAGAGGAGCTAAAATGGAAAATCGATAAAGACCTTGTCACAAAGTGTGTTGAGACCCTACGACAACAACAAGAAGAGAAGATCGAAGAGCTAACCAACGTCATGCCTTTACAAAAAGTTTACGCTAAGAGAGGTAAACCTAAGGTTATGGAGAAGAAGGATGGCTCTATGTCTGCTAACGCAGAGAAGTGGTTTGAGTTGTTAGAGTCAGAAGGGTTGCCAAAGGACCACAAAGGCCCTGTGAGTGTCCTTAAAGAGCTTAAGCAGGCTAACCCCAAGTCCTCTGATCAGGTTAAAGAGTGGTTGTTTAGTCTGGGTTGGGTTCCTTGTACCTTTGACTACAAAAAGAATGAGGATGGAACTGAGCGAACTGTACCTCAGGTACGTAAAGATGGGGAACTCACTAGATCAGTCAAGCTTCTTATCGATAAAGACCCTGCGGTAGAAGTTCTTGATGGTCTTACTGTTATTCAACACAGGTTGTCTATCTTTGAGGGTTTGCTTGATGCAGAGGTTGATGGCTATGTTAAGGCAGAGGTTGGGGGTCTTACAAACACCTTTAGGTTCAAACACAATAAGCCTTTGGTTAATCTCCCCGGTGTTGACAAGCCTTGGGGTAAAGAGATTAGAGGTTCCTTGATAGCCCCTGAGGGTTACGTATTGTGTGGCTCAGACATGGTCTCTCTTGAGTCAACAACTAAGCGTCACTTTATCTACCCCTATGACCCAGAGTATGTTGCAGAGATGTCACAAGAAGGTTTTGACGAGCACCTAGACCTAGCGGTTAAAGCGGGACATCTTAGCTCAGAGGACTACGACTTTTATACAAGATCAGATGAGGAGACAGTGAATGATGTAGCTAGGTTTAAGGGTATCAAGAAGGTACGTAAAAAGTTCAAGCCAGTAAATTACAGCGCAGTGTATGGTGTCAGGGAGCTTAAACTTTCTAGAACCACTGGCATGGGTAAAGCAGAGGCAAGAGATATGTTAGCTGCATACTGGAGACGCAACTGGGCGGTCAACAAGTTTGCTACTGATAGAGAGGCCGGGGTACGTACAATCGCAGGTCAGATGTGGATACAAAACCCAGTGAGTAAGTTCTGGCACCCGCTGAGGTTCAAGAAGGATATCTTTTCTACACTGAATCAAGGTACTGGTGTGTTCTGTTTTGACACTTGGATTGCCTTCTATTCTTCTCGTCGTCCGGATATCCTAGGGCAGTTTCATGACGAGACAATTAACCCCGTCAAGATCGGAAAGGAGGAAGATCATGAGGCTACACTTCGTTGGGCTATCGCCATGACAAACAAGAAACTCAAGCTTAACATTGACTTAGACATCGATGTACAATTTGGGTCTAACTATGCACAAATCCATTGACACATACAGTCAAAACGTGCGACAATTCAATTATGGTAAGGAGTAAGACATATGGGTTTCAATAAGAAGACTTGGGACAAAGACTATACTGGATCAAAAGGTCTACGGCAATTGTCCAGAGAAGATGCAGCACTAAAGGGGTACTCCTCTAAGAAAACTGTAAAGAAGACAAAAGAAAAGGAAAGCAAATAATGGCTACTCGTAAAGTAAAACTGACAGGTCTTGGGTATTGGGCTAAAGTGTTTGAGGATAACCGCGATCTGACAGGCTTTGAGGATGCACTTAAAGATGTTGGTGGGCAGACCACTATCGACATGGACCTTGATGGGGACATGATGGACAAGCTTCGTGCATCCAAGTCCATGAAGAAAGGTTCAGATAGTCTAGACAATGATGGCCTGACACGGGTTAAGTTTACTCGTAAGTGGGAAGAGAACTACGGGGGTGGTGCACCTAAGGTGGTTAAGTCAGATGGTTCTGTCTGGGACTTTGATGAAGACGGTCCTATCGGTAACGGTTCTGTGGTTGAAGTTATTTTGTCTGTGTACGATACCTCTCGTAAGTCTATCGTAGGTACACGACTTGATAAGGTTAAAGTGCTTGAGCACGTTAAGTACGAACCTGACGAAGACGACGAGGATGATCGACCTGCACCACCCAAACAAGATCGGCAACCAACATCGGCACCAAAGACAAAAGTTTTGCCTGTAGATGATCTTGAGGAGGACGAAATTCCTTTTTGATGTGAGGCACCAACAGTACCCCTGAGTGATCTTGGGGGTACTCCAACATAAAAAGGATGTGATATGAAGACTCTAGACCAACTAATACCAGACATCTACAAGGTTATCGAAGGTAACGGTGGGTGGGATGCGACAGTAACCAAGTTCTTATCTGAGGGTATCTCAGAGGTAGCAGAGCAACGGTTCACAGGTGAGCAGAAACCACGCAACTACCTTAGCCTATCATCTCTGGGTACACCATGTAAACGTAAGCTATGGTACAAGATTAACGAGACAGAAAAGTCTGAGAAACTGACAGCAGAGAGCTTAGGTACTTTCTTTTACGGAGATTTGCTTGAGGTTCTCGTTATTGCTCTTGCAAAGGCAGCAGGGCATAAAGTTGAGGGTGCTCAAGACAGAGTTGACGTGCATGGCATTAAGGGCCACATGGACTGCATCATCGACGGTGTGGTTGTGGATGTTAAGTCTGCTTCTAAGTACAGCTTTGAGAAGTTTAAGAAGCACGAGTTGAAAGAGAATGACCCTTTCGGTTATATCAGCCAGCTTAGTTCCTACCTTTACGCTTCAAAGAAAGATAAGAGGGTCATCAACAAACACGAGGCCTGCTTTCTTGTCGTCCAAAAAGATCGGTTCAAACTCTGTCTAGACCGCTACGATTTCACAGAAGAGCTTAAGAATAAAGGACAAGAGATTGAAGATATCAAAGCTATGGTTGCAGGTCCGATCCCAGTTGATAGGATTCCTCCTGTACCTCAATCTAAGACTTCACCTAATACTAAACTCGACATCCAGTGTCAATACTGTGAGTTTCGTAAACACTGCTATCCAGAGACCAGAACTTTTATATATTCTTCCGGACCTTTGCACCTTGTTGACGTGAAGAAAACCCCTAATGTACCGGAGGTAACATGACTTATCTTGCTACTTGGATGTACCTGTTGGGTATGTACCTTACTTACGAAGCGCCTTTAGATGCAGATGAAGCCTACCCAGAGTTAAGTTTCGCTGATTACCTAGCTCTGTTGTTCTGGCCCATCTCTCTACCAATCATCTTTATCTACGCTTTTTTGTTCTATGAGTAGGGCAAGGGCAGCTAAGCAGAAGGGTAGACTAGGGCAGCAGGAAATACGTGATGCTATCCTTGAGAAGTTCCCAGAGCTTGAACCTGATGATGTGAAGTCTACAACAATGGGTGACGGTGGGGAAGACATTCAACTTTCTCCAGCAGCACGTAAACTTCTACCAATCACCATTGAGGTTAAGCGTAGGAAGTCCGGGATGAAAACTGCTTACGATTATATTAACCAAGCTAAGGCCCACAAGAAGGGTGAGCCAGTTGTATTTTTTCGTGCAGATAGACAAGAGTGGATAACCATGATAAGCTTGGACCATTACTTAGACCTTATTAGGAGACCTAAATGAATTTTCTTAAGAAGCTTTTCAGAAAGAAACCTCCAGAGCTACCACCACTAAAACTCTGGGGTATCATAGAGGGACCATTTCACCGGGATGAAGTTGAAGGTGCATATGACGAAGAGTTAGAGTGGATGCTACTCATGAAGGTTTCAGTCGGAGATGAGGTAAAAGATTCAGAAGTCTGGTTTGAAACCTATGAAGAAGTCTACAAGATCAAGAAGTACTTTGATAAAAATATTGAGCCTATGGAGGTTAAGAGATGAAAGAGCAAGAACTAATCGATGAGATCATGGACTGGTTTGATTTCGGTAAAGTAGCTAAGGTTATGGAAACACTGGAGTGGAAGTGGGCTAATCTTGATATTGGTTTTTATATACCAGTTGAGTCTGAGATTAGAAATATTGCACGTAAAAATTTGACTAAAGCAGTTAAGTATGGAAAAGGTCAGGGTAGACGCTATGTGATATCTACAGGGGGATTTACTTACACGTACGACCCTCAAGACAGTGAGCTTACTTTAGATTTTAATGTTTGTAGCCACAGTGCATTCCCAAGACAGGATAACCTTTTTCAATGACACGCACAACAGTAGTATTTTCATGCGCTCACACATCACCTGAGGTAAATAATAAAAGGTTTGACTGGCTTGGTTCCTTTCTCTTTGACCTAAAACCTGACATGGTGATCGACCTTGGTGACGGTGCCGACATGAAGAGCCTCAATAGCTTTGACGAGCGATACCCTAAAGAGATTGTAAACAATAACTATGCTCGGGATATCAACCACTACAATGAGGCACAAGATCGTCTAAGACTTAAGTTCCGTAAGAACAAAAAGAAGAGACCTTACTGGGTTGGTATGGAAGGTAACCATGAAAATAGAATCAAAAAAGCTATTGCACATAACCCACGAATCGAGGGAAAAGAGTACGGGGTATCCTTCGGCCATCTTCAAACAGACCACTGGTTCGACGACTACCACGAGTACCACAATTCTGCCCCCGCCATCTCTGATTATGATGGTGTATCTTATGCTCATTACTTTGGTTCTGGTAACTACGGGACAGCTGTTTCTGGTGTTCACCATGCTTACTCCCTCCTCCAACTACGTAATCACAGCTCTACTTGTGGTCACAGCCATAAACGTGATGTTTACTTTAAAGACAGCGCACACCCTGTACCGATTATTGGCTTGGTCGCGGGCTGCTTCAAAGGCGGAGAAGAATCATGGGCGGGGCAGGCCAACCACGATTGGGCCCACGGGGTAGTTGTTAAACGTAACGTAAGTCAAGGACAGTATGATTTTGAGTGGGTTAGCATGAAAGCACTTGAGGACGCGTATGGAAACGGGTAGAAAGTGTAACAGGTGCCTTATAGAAAAGTCTTGGGACTCTTTTGCTGTTAACAGTTGTGGCCTAAACGGAAGAAAAAGCATTTGCAAAGTTTGCTCTAATAAAGCTGAGACAGAAAGAAATAAAAAAGGGAGGGAAGAAAACCCTGAAAAGTTCTACCTAGCAAGAAGGGAGAAGATGCTTAAATTTAACTACGGCCTTACATTCAAAGACTACGACGACATGTTAAAATCTCAAAATAGTTGCTGTGCTATATGTGAGACAGGTAGTAATAGGGTTGGTGATTACTTCTTTGTAGACCACTGTCACACCAATGGACACAACCGAGGTTTACTTTGTTATCACTGTAATACCCTTTTAGGTATGTGCTTTGATGACATTGAGATACTTAAAGCAGCTATTAAATATCTAGAAAAAGATAAGGATAAGAGTTAGAATGGATGAACCCAGAGAAATTACTTCCGCATATCTTAATGAGTTTATCGATCTTATAAAGTCTGGTTCAAGAGTTATATATGTGCAAGACAAGCAGTACCTAGCTGTTGAACACCCCACCAGAGGTTACCTTGTCTTAGAGATCAAAGATAAAGTTATTGACTCGGTTCCAAAATAACGTATAACTAGGGGTTTTCAAATGGAAGAATATGAAGTAAACTTAGTAATCAAGGTTGACCCAGAGTCTAACTTTTTCGAGTCAGATAAAGAGGTTAACGTACAGATTATGCTAGAGCTTATCAAGAATGTCCTTTACGATGTGGACGACATTAAGGTAAGTTATATTGAGGTTGAGAGGAGAGATTGATGACAGAACAACTAGACATGTGGGACTACTTCGAGCCTCAGACAAAGACTACTATGGACATGGTGAGAGAGTTCGCCAAAATTACAGGTCAAGAGCCTAACCCTAAGATGTCCTCTAAGCTAATTGTAGAGGAGTTCAATGAGTGGTTTGCAGAAGCTTTTGACCTGAGGCCTACTGGATATGCAAGTGAACTTAAAGAGCTTTCTGATCTGCTTTACGTAGTCTATGGCTATGCTAATGCAAAAGGTTGGAACCTAGACGAAGCTGTACGTAGGGTTCACGAGAACAATGTAGGTCGGTGCATTCAACCTGATGGTAGTATCAAACGCAGAGAAGACGGTAAGATTGAGAAGAACAAAGACTACCCAAAGGTTCAGCTAGAGGATTTGGTATGAGTTGGGTGGATGTGTATACTGTAGAGGAGACTGGTGATAGTACCTACGGAATCTTTAATGAGACAACTATTACAGGCCATGTTGTGTTTGAACTACCAAGTTTTGATGCAGTTAACTTCTATAAAGATGTTATGAACGAAGTATACAACCAAGTGAAAAAAGATGTAGAAAGTGGCTACCTTAAAGTAAAGGAAAACAAATGAGCAATCAACTACCTACAGAATTTCAAGAATTTATTGCACTGTCGCGCTATGCACGATGGTTGCCAGAGGAAAAACGTCGGGAAACTTGGGGAGAGACTGTAAGTCGCTACATTAATAATGTTATCCCAGACGGTACAGACCACCCAACGACGCACAACATTGAACAGGCTATCCTTTCACTTGAGGTGATGCCTTCTATGCGCTCTATGATGACAGCAGGTCCAGCAGCGGAACGTGACAACACCTGTATGTACAACTGTAGCTACCTACCTGTCGATGACCCTAAATCCTTTGACGAAGCTATGTTTATCCTACTGTGTGGCACAGGTGTTGGCTTTAGTGTAGAGCGTCAATACATCTCTAAGCTTCCCGATGTTCCAGAGACTCTGTTCGACAGTGAAACAACCGTAGTAGTGAAGGACAGCAAAGAGGGTTGGGCTAAGGCTTACCGTCAGGTACTGTCCTTGCTGTGGGCTGGTGAAATTCCTAAGTGGGATGTCTCTAAGGTTCGTCCTGCAGGTGCTAAGCTTAAGACCTTTGGTGGTCGTGCATCAGGCCCAGCGCCTTTGATTGACCTGTTTAACTTTACCATTGCTAAGTTCAAAGGTGCGGCTGGACGTAAGCTCTCCTCTATCGAATGCCACGATATTATGTGTAAGATTGGTGAGGTTGTTGTCGTAGGCGGTGTTCGTCGTTCTGCTATGATTTCTCTGTCTAACTTGAGTGATGACCGTATGCGCCATGCTAAGAGCGGTCAGTGGTGGGAGACACAAGGTCAGCGAGGTCTTGCTAACAACAGTGTGTGTTATACAGAAAAGCCTGAGGTAGAGACATTCCTTCGTGAGTGGACAGCTCTGGTAGAAAGTAAGTCCGGGGAACGTGGGGTATTCAACCGTACAGCATCAAAGAAGCAAGCTGAGAAGTACGGACGACGAGACCCTAATTTTGAGTTTGGCACGAATCCCTGCAGTGAGATTATCCTCCGCCCGTATCAATTTTGCAATCTGTCGGAGGTGGTCGTACGCGCAACAGATACACTGAAAGACCTAGAACGTAAGGTCGAGTTGGCTACCATCTTAGGTACTGTCCAAAGCATGTATACAAATTTCCCCTACCTCCGCAAGATTTGGCAGAAGAATACAGAAGAAGAGCGGTTGCTTGGGGTGTCACTTACAGGCATCATGGATAACCCTTTGATGACATCAAAAAATAATGGACTGGAGAAAACACTTGAGCATCTTAGACAAATTGCTGTTTCTACTAACGTGGAGTGGGCTGAGCGCCTTGGCATCCCTGCTAGTGTTAGTATTACCTGTGTCAAACCTAGTGGTACTGTTTCTCAGCTTGTGGACAGTGCATCTGGTATTCATACTCGCCATTCTCCCTACTATATTCGAACTGTTCGTGGGGACAGCAAAGACCCACTGACACAGCTCATGATCGACCAAGGGGTCCCTAACGAACCTTGTATTATGAAGCCAGATCAAACCACCGTCTTTAGCTTCCCTATCAAGTCACCTGATGTGTGTGTCACACGGGACGATATGACAGCCGTAGAGCAGCTTGAGACATGGTTGATGTACCAACGTCACTGGTGTGAACATAAGCCCTCTGTGACCGTCTCTGTGAAGGATGAAGAGTGGTTTGAGGTGGGTGCCTTTGTGTACAAACATTTTGATGAGATGTCAGGTGTTAGCTTCTTGCCACATGATGGAGGTAGCTATCAGCAGGCACCCTACCAAGAAGTTGATAAAGAGGGGTACGAAGAACTACTGGGACGTATGCCTACCTCTATTGATTGGTCTAAGTTGTCTGAATATGAGGAGGAAGATAACACTTCTGGTATGCAGACGATGGCTTGCAGTTCTGGTATCTGTGAGATCGTTGACCTAACCTAACACCTAAGTATGCACCTAAGCATGTGCTAAAACTGCTTAATAATACAGGAGAGAGTAGAGTGAAAAACATTTGGGTAATCTCTGACACACACTTCGGGCACCAGAATATCCTAAACTTTAAGGATAAAGAAGGTAATCCTGTACGTAACTTCAACGACGTTCTTGAGATGAATGAGACTATGGTTGATCGTTGGAACAGAGTAGTAAAACCCGGAGACAAAGTCTATCATTTGGGGGACGTTTTCTTTGGTTCAAAAGAAGATTTTAAAAAACTGTGGCCTAGGCTTAATGGCTCTAAGAGGCTTGTCGTTGGAAACCATGATGACATTAAATTTCTATCCTCAGGTGGGTTCTTCAAAAAGGTTATGATGTGGAGAGTTTTTACTGAGTTTGGGCTTTTACTGACCCACACACCACAACACCCATCTGCTTTTACAAGTAACAGAAAAGGCTTAATCAACGTGCACGGACATATCCACCAGAACCCTTCACCAGAAGGTCCTTACAAATGTGTCTGTGTAGAGCAGACTGACTACACCCCAGTGAACATTGAAGACTTAGGAGCTTATCGTGGCACCAAGTAAAACAAAGCGTAACACAAACTACAAAGGAGCATCAGCTAAGCCTACATCAGGTATCGTACCTAAGACAGATAAACAGAAAGAACTTATTGATGCTATCAACCAAAGCAGTCAGGTTATAGTTCTTGGTTTTGCTGGCACAGGTAAGACGTATGTAACTGCTACAATGGCTGCTGATCTTTATACGACAAAGAAGATAGATAAGATTGTCATCACAAGGCCTATGGTCTCTGTAGGTAAAGACATTGGTATCCTCCCCGGTGATCTTGGTGAGAAGGTAGCTCCTTGGGCTTTACCAGTTCTTGATGTGTTAGAGAAACATTGGGGTAAGGGGATGCTTGAGACAGCCATTAAGAATGGTAACGTAGAGATGGCACCTCTGTCTATGATGCGTGGTCGTTCCTTTGAGAGTGCTTTTGTCATTGCTGATGAAGCTCAAAATATTACTCTTGCAGAACTAAAAATGCTCTTGACTCGTATCGGTGAAGGGTCTACAATCGTCCTTAATGGAGATGTTATGCAGTCTGACCTCAAGAGTGGGGATGGTCTGAGTAAAGTCTCTCACCTAGCAAAGAAACACCTACTACCTATCCCTATTATTGAATTTGGACTAGAGGACATTGTGAGGTCTGATATCTGTAAACAATGGGTTAAGGTATTCTACGAGGAGAAAGTATGACAGACAATGTTAATAGCCCACCTCACTACAACTCTACTGGTATTGAATGTATCGACTACATCCATCAAGTACTTGGCGATGAGGGCTTTGTAGCTTACTGCCGAGGGAATATGATTAAGTACAACCACAGAGCATTTCATAAAGGGAAGGCGATAGAAGATTTAAAGAAAGCAGAATGGTACAACAACAGAGCTAACCAAGTGTTGAGCAAATTGAATGAGTCTGTATGATGACATAGACCCTTTTATGGTGTGCATGAGCGCACTGGCACTTGGTTTAATCTCTGGACTTGACGAAGAGAGTTTCTGGATTGCTTGTAATATCGCAGATAATCCCGCCTCTTTTGACACAGCGATACTTGCAGCATGTAGACTTAAAGAGCTAGTGGAGGAGCACTAATGGCAACACAAAGAAAATCCAACAAAAAGATAACTCTCGAAGAGGAGGCAAAGACCTTCAAACAAAAAAGAAATCCCCCATCTAAACCAAAACCTATGACTTCTAGGGTGTATCTAACAGGGCAAGCTCTGTCAGGACTCCTAGCAAGAACACAAGGTCCGGTTCGGATGGAGGATATAAAAAGAGAGGCAGAAGCATGGGCTGACTTCATGCTTAAGGACTAACTTATGGGCTACCTTCGGGTGGCCCTTTTTATTTAATCTAGAGAGATAGGCCCCCTAAAGATATCGTCGTAGTTGTCTAGCAAGTATTGAATTTTCTGGAGTCTCTCATGTGCATCATCTTGCTCAAGGATAGTCTCCAAAGGTTCTTCACCAATAAACTCAATAATCTTAGACACTTCCCTACGATTTCTACCAGACAGTACACGGAACAACTCAAGTGATCTAGGTACAGCACCACCCTTCATCTGCTCCAGAACGTCTGCAGAAACCTTAGAGCCAATAAAAGATATCACATCTTCTTTCTCTTGTTGACCCAGCTCAAAGTATCCGGGATTAGCTCTAAGGTAGTTGTTAGCATACATCTCAAACAAAGGTGCAGCCATAGCATCCATTGTGTTCTTGACCTCTGGTGGCCCCGAGAAAGTTACAGCATTCCAACTAGACACACCAGCCGAGTTTAGCATCCTTTCATACAGTACAGGCTCACTGAGGCCCCTAACACCGAGTATCTGTTTACCAGCGTCTGTACCACTAAGTCTGCCTCTTGTAGCTGTAGCACGTACTGGAAGCTCCTCAGAGACCCCTGTCAAGTTGTCTATGTAACGCAAAGCACTATACAGGTTGCCCGGACCTTGCCGTAGATCGGGGTTCATATTACTGTCAGTAAAGAGGCCATACAGTTGGTCAACAGGTTCTAGTGGTCTTGTAACACCCTGAAAAACTCTAGCAGGAAAAGCAGAAAGAATCTCTCCCAACTCTCTTAAGTCGCCATTTGTAAGTGCAGAAGCAGCTGTTTGTACAGAGCGGGTGACATCGTCAACATCTCTAACAATCTGACCGCCAAGCTGTACACCCACCTGTGCCCAAACATCTCTAGGGATTCTATCCAAGAAACCTGTAATTTCTTCTGGGTCTGTCATAGTGACCAAGTCAGTCAAGGGACGACCATCAAGACCGTGAGCAATAGCTTGAGAGATAACCTGAATACCAGCATTAAAACCGTCGTACTGAGTGTCTTCAATACTACCATCATTTTTAACATTTTGGTTGTAGGTATAACCCTGATCTACTTTATCTTTAGCACCAAGAGTACTACCAACACCATGATAAGCCATAGCGATAGCACCCCAACCAACGACAGCCTTACCTATAGCTTCTGCACCTTCCTCTGTAACAAAGTCTAACTCTTGGCCTGCCATCTTCCTAGCAAGAAAACGTAGTGCATTGACACCAGTAAGGTCACCAACAACAGCAAGGTTAGTGTTCATAAAGTTACCAAAAGGTAGCATATAACCAGAGATAGGGTTGTTACTGATCCTAGAGACACCCTTAGCCAAACCCCTCATCACACTCTTACCGGGCAGAGTACTCCAGTTGATAGAGGCAGTCTCCTTCATAGTCCTAAAGAGGGCTTTATCTAGCACTGCAGTTTTAAACCTATCACTGGACATCTCTAAGGCAGCATCAGGTCTCTTAAAGAACTCGTTTGGAAGCACCCCATACTCTCTTATAAGAGCTTGATCTACGTTGTTACCAAAAGCCCACAACTTAGTGATCTCATCTTGAAGGATACCACCTGTCATTGTCTGAGCAGCTTTTGTGACACTGTCAGCGCCTTTGTACAGTTTATTAGCTTCATCTAAGTTGTACAGCTCTAGGGCATCTCTTGCCCCACCTTCACCTGCAATCTCCCTAAACAACTCAGCCTTTGTCTCTAGGTTTTCATCAAGTATTTTGATAGCGTAGTTGTACTCTAGGTCTGGTGAAAAGACAGAAGTTCCCCTACGAAGTGCACCAAGTGCAGAACCATAGGACCTGTTCATGAACTTCTCAGCCTGAGCAGCATCCCCCTTAAGGAATTTATAGTAGCTACCTTGGCTCAAGTTAATAGCAGCAACAGCAAAGTCAGCCGCAGTGTTGTAAACTGTAGAAAGACCAAAGCCCTTAATGTTTGTACCTGTAGTAGACAGAGAAGAGGTCAAGAGTCTCTTGTACAACGACAAGCCAAACTGTGCTCTTGCAGGGGCTGCAGCATCTTCTGCGGCTTCATTGGTTAGCTGACTTGCGGCGTCTTTTGCATTCTTAGACAGATTACTAAGTCTAGAGTTAATCCAGTTGGCCTGACCTGCAGTGGTCGCATTGTGGATAAAGTGAGCAGACAAACCTTCAGAGGTCTTAGTAACACCTAGATCAACCCCAGCACCTTTCTCAAAACTGGTAATAATCTTAGCAGCTTGTTCGTCCGACAAAAACTTAAGCGCTTGACCGAAAGAACCTGCAACACCAAACTCCTCTTTCATAGAAGGTGTGATACGAAAACCAGCATCTTTAAGAGTTTGGAAGTAACCAGTCTTTGCACCCTTATCAGCGCCAAACCAAAGGTGTCTGTAAAAAGCATTCTGAGCAAATAGGTTGTTACTCATTTCATCTGCAAATTCAAGACCAGATTTAGCCTTTTTCTTAGCATCAGCCCACGACAACCAGTTCTTAGACGTACCTACGACATCTCCAAACTGCTCGTCAACGTAGTCTACAATAAGATTACGCTTAACAAGTCTCTGGTTCTGTCTTAAAGCATCTGGACCACTCAATCGAATAACGTCCATATTAAGGTCAGTACCCTCAAAGTACTTACTAGTATTTCTAAGTGCTTTTACACCTGTCGCACCAACTTGTAGTGCAGGGATAACCATACCACCAACAGCGGCTAGAGCAGTCTGAGCACGACTATACTCTTCTTGCGCACCTGTCTCTATAAGCTGAGTCTGGTACAAAGCGTCAACACCCATAGAGATAACAGCATCAGGTGCAGCATAAGGGGCTACACGTACAGCAGCACCTACAGTAGCTCTTGCAGCAGTATTAGTTACACCCTTGTTAATAGCCTGAGTGTAACCTGCAATAAGTGTTGATCTAAGTGCAGTTGTAGCAGCTTTAGTACCACCAGCAGAGAGGGCTTTACCAATACCAAACGACAAAAGGGTGCTTGGGTCCCAGATAGCAGCTTTAGTGTAGTCTAGAAAGGCATCCCCAGCCTCAGCCCAAGAACCCTCACCAGTAAAGGCGTTATCCATAGAATCGAAGAGAAGATACCCAGCACCTAACTTAGCTTTTGTTGTGTCGTCAGCATTAAGGCCATACACAACTTCATTAGCAGATGTTACAGATTGACCCCCAGCAAAAGACCGTTGCCAGTTCTGCCAGATTTCAAAAACCTTCTCATTCTCCATGCTGCGATAATCACGACCAGAAAGACCCCCTACATTACCTCCAGCTATACCAGCAGCAGCACTACCCACACCACTTGCAAGCGTAGCAGGTTTATACCTTGACTCTAGACTTGAACGTACAATCTCCATAAGTCTTGGATCAGAGACAATATCTTCTTTAACCAAACTGTCTTGATAATCTTCTAAGATAGTGTAAAGATTGGGGTCACCAAACTCAGTGCCTGTTGTAGGTGGCGTAAAAGTATCAAGCTCTCGTATAGACACACTAGGGCTTCCAAGGTTTGGTTCTGCAAATACATCAAGCTCCCCCAAGGAAACTCTTGAGGGGGGTGCAAGTTCTGGGGCCTGAGGTTCAATACCTAAACCTTCAAACTGGTCTAGTTGGCTAAGAGAGACTGTCTGCCTTTGAAGTACTTCATCTTCTTCCAAAGCCTATTCTCCGCTGATTTGAATTTCATTAAAAGACTGTGTCTGAGGGTTGTACACCTGCCAAACATCACCCTCACTTACAAGACCTAGCTGTTTAAGTATCGCAAGTTCTTCCATAGAGTTAGCACGTTTAGGTGCTGCAGGTTTAATTTCCTCAAACACCGGACTTAGGATTGCACCCTCAAATCTTGGCTGAGACTCAAACATCCGTTGAAAAAACTCATTCCCATAAAGGTCTACAAGACCATAGGGGTTGCCACCCTCAGCAGATTTTTGAGCCTCAGAGATTTGAAGCTGACGACCTAGAACCCAATTTTTAGCAGCTTGAACCCTTGCAAGTCTTTCAGGGTCTCTGGTGTTTTCTTCTGCAGCCCTGATCTGGTTAAGTGCAGAGTTGAGGTTTCTACTTTCAATAGAAGCTCTTTGAGTTACATCATTTAAAGCACGTTCTTCAAGCTCGTTGATTTCCTTGATCTCAGGTGGCTGTACAAAAGTAGCAGGGGGGATGTAAGTACTTCCGGGAGTTATTTGATTACGTTGCAGCATTTCTCTTTGGAGTGGGTCAAGAGCTTCGCCTACGTACTCTTCGATCATTGTGAAATCAAAAGGCTCTTGGCGTGATGGTGTAATAACCATAGTGTCTACAATGCTTGCCACCTGACTTTGTGGAAACTCTAGACCTTGCTCTTGAAAGCTCGCTCTCTGAGAAGTTAGGGTATCAACCAGAGAACTAAGACCTTGAGTCCCAGCTACAGCTACCTCTTGAATAGCTTCATCACTTAACCCAAAGCTTGTTTTAAGTACTTGTGCGTAGTGTTCAATTGAGTCCTCTCCAGAGTCACCAGCAGCACCCCCACGAGGGCTACCACCATACTCCATCCCAAACTGGAAAGCTAATTCTCTACGACGTTCTAAAAGCTCTCGTTCATACTGATCCCGTTGAGCCTGACGGTTCGCTTCACTCTCTTCCCGACGGAAGGTAAAGTCTTCTTCTCGTTCTTCTTTACGAAGCCTTACAGCCTCTTCACGTTCAGTCTTAGCGTCTTTTCTAGCCTGTACATCTTGATATCCAGCAAGGATACCTCTCCACATACCTGTCTGAGCCATTATGCATTCCTCCGAGCCATAAGGCCTCTAGGTTTCATGTCCATCTCTTCCATCACTGGCTCTTCGTCCATAGGCATTGGAGCATCTTCTACAGCCTCAGCAGACTTCTTAGGTTCAGCTTTAATCTTGGCTAGAGCTTTTTTGGCACGAGTAGAGTTAAGAGCATAATCAAGCTTACGATCTTCTTCGTCCCTCTCAAAACCTTCTTTGTACTCGACACCAATCATATCAGCAGTGGTTTTAATGTATTCGTGTACAGCAGGGGCAATAATCATACTGACATCAACAGAGTGGATACCGTCTACAACAGCCTTACGAAGAACACCCTCAGTGATAGTACGGATATCAAGACCTTCCTCCATAAGGAGTACAGCAGCCTTCATACGACGCTCATCAGTCAACCTATCTGTATGATAGATCAATGCATCCTCAGGGTCATTCAACTCTGGGGGACGTTCATAAGCTGCGTTTTTAGGTTCACGAGTCAGGGACTCTCCGGGGATAGGTGCATTAAACATTAAAAATTACCTTCTAAGTATCCAGAGGACCTTCTAATACGACTTCCTAGGTTTGGTTTACCCGGACGAAGAAATTTCTCAGATACGATTGTTGCTGCATCGGTGACATTAGCAGCGTTTCTAAGTGGATCAAGGACAGAACCTTCAGAGGTGTTTTCTAGCTCATGCCTTAGATAACCATAATTAGCTTCGTAAGAGTCTAGAGGTAGGTTGTTCTCTTCTGCCCAAGCTTCAAAGGCCCTACGTCTTGGACCAGTCCACTGAGCAAAGCCATAACCACCTCTTGAACCGGGTACGACAGGCTCAATCTCTTGCATGAACTTAAAGCCACCTGTCTCGTGATCTAGGTTACCTACAAAACCAGCTGCCTGCTCTCTTGTAAGGCCAAAGTCTCTCATCAGGTCTTGGGTCAATCTTTTACCTGTGTCTGAAGACATATCACCCCGAGAAGTAGGCCTCATCTCACCTTCTGGTAGTGTAAAAGAAGTCTCTGACATAGCCCTAGTGTCAACACCCTCATCAATGGTAACTGAGTCTTGATACCGTTGGATATGCTCAAGCATTGAGGTGGCTGCATTGTAAGGTCTTTGCGCTGCTTCCATACGTGCTTTACGCATTAAGCCTGAGGTTTTTTGAATTGGGGCAACTTGAACTTGAGTGTTCAGGCTTTCCCTAATGTCTGGCATACTGTACATTGTTATTAATCCTAGAAAAAGTTAGCCCATAAGAACAGTTGCAGCGAGTTGGAACTTAGCAGCGGTATCTGCAGCCTTATCAGATTTAGCAAGTGCATCAGCCTCTTTATCTGCCAATAACAAACTAAGAGCACGATTAGCCTCACCTTCAGATACAGTCAAAGCAGCACTCATGATGTCACGTTCTCTTTGCCAAATCTGATCAATAGTTGTTTGTGTCATCCCGTTAGCAACCTTAGCTGCGGTCATGTTAGCTTCGTTCTGTGCAGCAGTATCAAGTGTAGCAATATTCTGTCGCCACTGAGCATTAGCCTGAGCGATGACAAGAGAGTTACTTGCGTTAAACTGATCTCTTAGGTTCTTTAGTTGAGTGTTGAACTTCTCTGCAGCATTAGTCTCACCAGCATTAAACTGACGAATAGCATTAACCTGCTCAGCGTTATACCTAGATACTGTAGTTTTTAACTCTGAAAAGAATTGATTGGTTTGGTTTTCACTAGCAGCATTAAACTGTTTTGCAGCATTCTCAGCAGCTTGATCAGACAGAAGAGCATTTGCACGTGTTTGTGTCTTAAAGATCAAAGTCTGTTGTTCGTTGTTGAGGTTCTGCATCTCAAACTGTGCGACAGTAGCAGCATCCCGTTCAGCAATGCTTATAGCAGACTCCATAGCGGCCTGTACAACAGCTTGACCAGCCATAGAGGAGGCACCTAGCCCACGAGCCTGCATGACGCTCATAGCCCGTCTCATAGCTCCTGAGGCCCAAGGTGGTGTCCCATCCTTCTCGAAGTCATCCATAAGGATTTCAAGTTGACCTTTAACAGTCCCCTCTGCAGACACCTCACCCTTAGCTGCTTCAAGGTTGTCTAGTTCTTCTTTAGCCTTGTCAGAAATAAGAGTTGCATCAATAACAGCAGCGTCAGTCTCTTTAGGTTCTTCTACCTTAGCAACTTCTTCTACTTTTGTTACCTGAGCATCAGGACGGTCTTGAACCTGACCAGTACCTTCTTGAAGGAGGGTCTCTGGGGTCTCTGGAATCTTGGCAACCTCAGCCTGCGTGACGACAGACATAGGATCAGTGATAGAAGACTCCATAAGCTCTTTAGTTACAGGTTCAACAAACTGTTGTGCAAGAGTGTTCTTACGGTTAAGTTCTTCAAGTGCTTTCTGAGTTGTCTCTACCTGAGTCTTTAGTGCCTCATCTTCTGGAGCAGCTTCAAGTGCTTTCTGAGCTTCACTAAGGTCAACCGTAGTTGTTTTAATTTGATCTTGAGTTTGAGAGACAAAAGCATTAGGGTCAGCCTTAATCTGTTCGGCAAGAGTAGTAGGTTGGTCTGGAGTAGTTGTAGCTGTAGTCTCTACGGTACCACCCTCAGCCATAGCTTGAGTTTGCATAGGCTTACCTGCCAATCTCTGTTGAGCAATTTGAGTATATTCACCCATCTTACTAGCAGCAGAAGGAGAGGCAGCAAGGAATTTATCCATAGACGCCTTATCCAATGGACCCTTGTAACCTTGCTTGACTAGCAGCATGTATTGTTGTTGAGGAGTAAACCCTGCAAACTTCTTCATCTGTTCTTATCCTTAAGGCTTAGTAGGCCAGTTGATATCTGTAGGGAACCCATCTTGGTCTGGCACATCACGCAAAGCCTGCCGATAGGTGGCCCATGCCGCTTGGTCTACAGGTGCGTCTGCTACTTGTGTCCAGTCGGACTGTGTGAGCAGGGTGTTGCGCTTGGTGCGGGCTTCGGCTGCTAGTAGGTCAGCCTCGCTTGGTGGTGCGGGAGGTTGGTACGCAACGACTTCACCAAACTCACCGGATAGTGCGCGGGCATGATCTGTCGTATCTGGGTCAAGGTAAACAGAAGAACCGTCAGGCCGATCAACAACAATACCGCCAATTTCGTTCATTACTTTAGGGCTTAGATACGTCATACTGAAACGTCCTCAATTCCAATGGTGAATAAGGGCCAGATTGGGTCTCCCGTAGTTTGGAAACGTATTAGCTGCACTTGGCTTTGATTGATGTTATCATCAGAGTGCCTGTGCTGAATTGCAATGTCGTCACCAATAGAAACAGAAATATCAAGACTTCTACTCACAAAAGAAGTTGATGAAGTTGACCAACTTTGCGCCAGAACGTCATTTTTGTATACCTCAACAATAGACGAACCAGTAAATCCGCCACGGGATTGCTCAAGTGTCAACCTAACCGATCCGCTCTGGAAAATACCAACTTTTACTAGCTGGGCAAATGTGTCTTCTTCCCTAGATGATAAGCTATCCTTGCTTAACTTCACATCAGTGCCAGCCGCTATAGTTCCAAGAGCCGCAAACCCTATTGTCTGTGAATCAAACCCCTGCGCCAACCTCTGACCTGACACTAAACCGAACACCGTGGACGTGTCGTCTTCTGCTTGGACTTGAGTCAACTCATTGTCTGGAGCCTTAGCATCAAGCTGGGTTTGAATGTTTGAAGTTACACCGTCTGTGTAGTTTAGTTCAGTTACGGTAGCAGTAATCCCATCAAGGGTATTTAACTCAGCAGCAGTGGCAGTAAGACCTAGGTTAGTCAGAGCACTAGCAGCAGTAGAAGCACCTGTACCACCATCAGCAACAGCAAGGTCAGTGATACCTGTGATAGAACCACCAGTAATAGACACAGAGTCAGAGTCTTGAGTAGCAATAGAGCCAAGTCCAAGAGTAGCTCTTGCAGTAGTTGCATCAGCGTCATCAACCAAAGTAGCACCGTAGGTACTGATAGTCGTGTTAGCAGGAAGACTAAGAGTCTTAATGTCAGCGTCTACTTCACTGTCCATCAAAGCACCAGCAGCAGTTACGTTAGCTGTGTCAGTCACATCTGCTAGGGCTTCAATACCAGCAAGCTTTGTTTCCTCTGCTGTCGTGTAACTTGCAGTGGTGTTATCAAGGATTGTTGACCAAGCTTGTACATCAGAACCAATAGCGACACCTAGTGCAGTACGTGCAGCAGAGTCACTGGTAGCCCCTGTACCACCCTGAGCAATAGGTAAGGCATTGGTTAGTACAAGGTCGTCTAGGTAGCCTGTAGACCACCTCAGTGTCGTTGTACCAAGCTCATAGGCAGAGTCTGTCTTAGGTGCAATAGAACCAGAACCCACAACAACATCCTGAGCGGGGCCTACGACAGTAATAGGTGCACCTTCAGCTGTAGACCCATCATGGGTATGACCAGTAGAAGCACTAAAGGCCCCTGCAACAGCATCAAATTCATTATCTAGGTCATCTGCATCCACAACAGAACCGTTGGCAATGTTATTGGAGACATCTTGACGTACGTATCCAGCCATCTAATTACTTTCTCTCGTTAGTTCTAAACTCTAAAACAGCAGTGTCTAAGCTGAAAGAGGGGTTAGTTGTTTTATCTTCAATACGGAAAGAGACAGTCTTACCACTACCGATTACATTTGTGTTGTAGACATTGTCCAAAGGAGCACCATACACAGCTGTACCATAAAGGGTGTTAGGGGCACCGTAGATAAAGACACCTGCACTGGTACTTCCAAGACTAATTGTGTTAGCCAGACCCCCTGTGTAGTTGTCCACCTTAAACAAGTCAAAGTCTAGGTTTAGGTCAACAGCAAAGGTACCTGCAGTCTCAACATACAAAGACATCTTGTAGAATGTTTTACGTACTTGAGGGTCGTTGATTGGCATGAAAGGAGACTTATAAATCGCCTCAATAATACTGCCATCTCTACTACTGCCTGTCTCTGCTCTATAGACATAACCATCATCATTAGCAAAGACTGTAAGCTCTTGACCGGGGACATAACGACCGTCAGACACATAGACCTTAAAACCACTTGTGGTAGCCCAGTTAATCTGAGAAGCACCTTGGTCAGAAAACTTAGTGCCAATAATACCCTTAGCTACGTCAGTGCCAACAGAAGGGCTGTAAGCAAACACCCTGTACTGAGCTTTCTCTCTTAACACATAACTAGAAAAAGTCTGAGTGCTGTTAATAAAAGCTAGGGCATCTTTATTAATTGGAGCAGAAGCAACCTCAAGACCAAAGTCACCAATCCGTTCAGTTGCACTAAGAAGTCTAAGACCATCAGCGGCCATGAACATAACATCACCACCAACCTCTTGAATAGTCTCACCGTGTAGGCAACCAATATCTTCTGCAATAGGTACAAGCTGGAAGTCTGCAACACTGCTACCAACAAGTCTTTGGATTTTATTACGACTAAAAATAATCAGCTGATCTCTAAAGACAATAAGACCTGTGATAGTATGTCCTACATTAACTACTCCAGCACCATTAGCAGGGGTAAAGTCAGTTTCATCGTAAGGGGCAGAGAAGTGTAGGTTAGCTCCATTAGCTAGGAAGATAGCCTTCTTGTAAGAAGACACATGAGCAGAACCAGTGAGATCAGAGGGCAGTGTTGGGAATGTGAGAGTGTTTGTCGTGTCATTAAGTACAGCAGGAGAGTTAACCCCATCTACAAAGACAATCTTATGGTTTCCATCAAAGTTAAAGTCTACCGCCTTAATGCGACCACCAAGCAAAGCTGCTGAACCCAAGGAAGACCAAGTGGCACCAGAGTTAATAAAGTACTCCGATACGTTACTGGCATTCTCTCTTACTGCAACTACCTCACCTGCATTAACGACCTTAACACCAAGCATAGGTCCTGAACCAGCTACTTGACCTGCAATATACTTTTCATACCCGAGTACTTTTTTATAACCACCCTCTTTAGATGGCTCAAAGTTCTGAAGAAAAGTTGCTGATCCCACCATATTGGTACCCTGCTGGAGAGGGTTCATGTTAGAGATAAGACCACCTCTAAACTCAACAGGAAAGGTTTGCCATTGTGAAGGCATTAAAAGGACCTTACAGTAGAACGAAGATATTCATAACGGTTTACGTAGATGCTTCTGAGAGACTTGAGACCCTCTTTAAACTTCATATTGCTAAGTTGAGCACTTTCATTGTCCCCACGGAATGCATGAGCATGTACCATAGCACCGTCAATGATAACATAACGAAACTCTTCTGGGACACTTGGCACATCTGAGTGGAGTTCTAGTGGTTGTGGGTTAGTATAATACTCAAAAGCAATCGTGTAGGCTTTGTCTGGAGAAGGCACAACACCATACTCTAGAGAAGGGGTACGAAATACATACTCAGGGATAGTGTTGATTCCCTCGCTGTTATTGTACTCGTAGTCTAAATACTTGTCAAGATACTCTTCATAAGAAATAAGCTTTAGTCTTTTTGTGTCGTTACCAAGAGTATCATCACGTTTGATCCTAAAGGAGTCCATGTCCAAGGTTTTAGTGTCGCTTTGGATATCATACCGGACTTGACCTACAACAGCAGTATCTTCTTGGGTAACGTGGTTAAAGGGCCACTCAAAGTGCTCTTGGTTAACATCCCTAAGAGAAGAGTTAACTGCATCCTTAGCGGTGGCATAAAAGCCTACAGAGGTAGCAAAATTAGCTTGAGTTAGTTCCACCTCATTGAGGCGACGGTTAACGTCATTCACTAGACCTAAAAAGTTGTAATCAGCCATCTCTACCTCAAATAAAAAGAGACTACCCCCGTAAGGATAGCCTCAGAGTTTCTAGCTTAAGCCAGTGTGTCGCGGTCTACTTCGGCAGGGCCACGAGTTGCTTGATTTACGTCTACGACAATAGCCCAAACACGAGCAGTTGAACCCGCAGTTGTACCACTGATAACCGTAACAGCGTCAATGGTGTCAGCAGCAGTAATACCCAGAGTCTGTGAACCAAAGGCAAAGTCACCTGCAGCACCATCATCTACACTAGTAGCAGCCATGAATGTAGTTGTGTCATCAGCAACAGCAACAGTGAAAGTAGTAACGTCTTCTACCGCGTCGATCAGTTCAACACCAGCAGCAAGGACAAGAGTACCAGCACCAACAGCAGGGCCTTCGACCGTACCAGATGCAGTACCCAGATTGATCGTCTTTTCAACCATATAGGCTTTAGACGTCAGGGAAGTTGAGAGAGCCATATTAAGATTCCTTCCTATGAGTTATGGCAGCTTAGGGTACCCCCGAAGGGATACCCAATGTAAACCTACTTATCAGGCAAGGTTATATTTAGCTGTTACGAGAGCTTCTGGACGCAGAATCTTACGACCGTACAGGTGCATACCACGTACAATGTCAGCAAAGGAGTCTGGGTCACGGTAAGTCTCGGTCTTGTTGATTTGCTCAGCGGTTGCAACAGCAGAATCATGACCACCAACAATAACACCGAAGTTAGCGTTCTGGTTAGCCGTACCAGTTGTAGCAGCGCCAGTACCAACTTGTGGAGTGTTGTTGGATACGTATACCCGGAAACCATTCCAGTTGTTGATGACCAGACCATTACGAAGGGCACCGGAATCACCGTAGTCAGAGTTCAAGAAGCGCGAGTCTTCATCCTGCAAAACTTCCATCATGACTGGGTCAATGACAATCCAGCGACCTGCTTTATCAACGTTCTGTTGGTCCAAAAGACGGCCCATACGGTTGATCAGCATGACTGGAGAGACATAAGCTGTTGGAAGAGCAGTAGCACCGGGCAAACGTGCAGCAACAGGGATCGAGTGGTTCCCAGCAGAAGCAGTTGTGATGTTACCGAAGTCACCCTTTTTAAGCTTCATGGAACCCAAGAGTTCGTCAGAGCCAGCGGTGTCTACAGCTTTAGTGCCATTGACTTGGTCGTTAACTGTGTCAGCGTTTGCATGAAGAGCAGTCTGCTTGTAGCCCGACAGGTAACCCAGAACTTCTTGGTCGTACTGATCAGCCAGACGGTAGGCAGCACGGTTAGTTGCGAGGTCCATGAAGTTTACATGCGAGTGCTTCTCTTCGATGTCATCTACCTTAAATGCAAAGTAGTTAGACTTGTCAATAACCAGCGAGAAATCTTCATCGTCGAGGTCTTGAGCGTTAACCTGAGTACCACGAGCATAAGGGCTTACTGTGATTTCTGGCTCTTTGATGATCTTTACAGAGTCACCTTGGGCAGAGATTTCACCGAAGTAATCAGAGTTAGTAATGTCACCAGCAATAGTGGACTTACGGAATGCGAGTTGAACTTTCTTGGAATAAATTACCGAAGAGAAGTTACCGTTTGGCAGGTTGTTGTGGCCTGCAGCGGATTGGAAAGCCATGAGAAATCCTCCTGTGATATGTTTTGGCTTTATAATGAGCTAAACATGGTTCAAAGAGGCTAAACGTCTTTAGGGTGCAAAAGTATCTCAGGTCGGCCAACCTTTGAAACCTTGGGCCTATGCGCTCAGGTAGTTCTTATCTTGTTTAAGCTTTGGGGGGTTTTAGTCTTTAACCCCGAGGTAGTACTATAATAGCAGGCTCGGGGTTATTGACGTTAGTTATATGTAAAACAGTTTAACTGTCAAGGACTATCTTGCACCACCAGTAACATCATAGATAAAGTTACCAGTACGTTGTGCTTCTAAGATAGCCTCCATATTCTTTTCAAACTCTTTGTCAGACATCTTACTTACTTGAGACTCACGGAACTTCTTAGAGTTCTCATCTGGGTCAATAGCAGAAGGTGCCCCACGTGGAGTTGCTTTTGCAGCTGCCTTAACTTTTTCTTTCTTAGCAGAAGGTGTAAGGCCATTATCTACTTTGTACAAATCGAGTACTCGGATGACAGAAGCAGGATCGTCAGAGTTTTCGTACAGGGCATCTTGGACCCACTTAGGTTGTTCATCTACCCAACCGTGGAATGTGTCTGAGTCTTTCAGTTCATCAAAATCACTGTGAGCTTTACGGATGACATTCTCTGCTTTAACTCGGTCAGCTTCAAACTTCGCCTCATCCAGTTCTTGAAAGCGTTGGTCAGCCTTCTCAAACATCTCTTTAGCTTTCTTTGTCGCAATAGTCTCTACGATAGAAGCTACATCGGGGTACTTAGCTGCCCAATCTTTAAGGTCTTCATCAGACTTTGGTGGGGCTACATTAGGGTCTTTGTCTTCAAGAGCATTAAGTTTATCGTTCCACTCTTTCTCTTTCTTTTGCATATGACGACGGAGATCACCATAACGCTTCTTAAAAGACTTCTCTTCTGCAGAGGTGGGTTCAGGTTCTTCTGGAGTTTCTACTTCTTCTGTAGGGGCCTCCTCTTGAACCTGTTCTTGAACCTCTTCCTCTTCTTCTGGTTTCTCTTCTACTTCTCCACGCATTTGTGCTTCAAGTTCAGCAAGTTCTTTTTCTTCCTGTTCCATCTTAGCTTGTTTACGTGCATGGTTATAACCACGGTCTACGAAAGTTTTATTGTCAGCCATTTTATTTTCCTTATGTTGGGGCCAGCATTATGCTGAGTAGCCTTATTGGTTGCTTTATTACAACAGTTATTATTTTGTCTTTTTCTTTTTAGGTTTTTGTACAAGTCCACCAGTAGCTCGTCCAGTGCCACTATAAGCAGCGGTTGTACCTAAACTACTTGCAGCCCTATCTGCTCTTTCTCTAGCCTCTTTAGCCTTTTCTGCAGATGACTGTCTCTCTTCTGTAACATCTCTACCAGTCCAAGGACGAGCAGTTGGTCTTACACTTGGAGCACTTGGTGCTGCAGACCCTGTAGTTACACGAGAAGAGTAGGTGCTGTCGTCATCGCTGTTACTTCTTTGAGTGTAGTTAACCCCACCAGAAGTTACCTGACGCTCACTGCCACTAGAACTGCCTGTAGGGATAGCTTGTACCGTCTGAGGTGTCATAGCGGCGCTTCTAGCGTAGTTTTCCCCAGTAGCAAAACCAAGAGCTTGACCAATAGTGTTAAGGATTTTGCCAGCCCCACTAAGGTTATCAAGCTCTCTATCCAACTCTTCTCTAAGTTTTTTGTAGTCTTCAGTGCCTTCAAGGTTTTGATCCTCAGCAACACGTAAAGCTGCTCTTGCCCTAGCAACATTTTCAAGCTCAAAACCACCTCCAACACCAGCACCAAGTACCATTCCCGGAGCACCTGCAACAACGGAACCTGCACCACCTAGGCGTTTAGCATTAAGGGTTTCATCACCTCTGATAGATTCCATACCAAAGCTAAGTGGATTTTCCTGTAGCTTTTGTTGGTCCTCTTCACTGAGCTTAAATCCACCAAAGCCCTCTCCATCTTCGCCACCTTGTGCAGTAACAGAAGGGGTACGAGGGCCTCTATCACGATCCCTGTCACCAGAAGTTTGTGTTGGTTCTTCCTGAGCCATAGATGCACGGTTCTCTGGAGTCGCCTCTACAAAACCTTCTGGGATAGGTGTGATAGGCTGTCCGTTGACAAAGAGAATGCTTCTAATCTCACCAGCAGCATTAGTATAGACCTTTGAAATTGTGCCACCTGTTGCTTGTCCTTGGTTCGTACCAAAAGAGAAACCGGGTTGATATTGTTGAGGATTAAAAGTAGAAGCTACAGAACCCCCCTCAGCCATCTCAACAGGTGTATCTTCTACAGTCTGGAGTTCTTCATCTTTAAAAGGTAGATCGTCTTTCATAGGAGAGGGTTCACCGCCAATACGACCATCAGCTTCCATCTTCTCTAGGCCAGCTTTAGCCTTATTCCGGAGTTTCTCAAAGTACTCTACACCAAAGAAACGAACAACATCGGCAGGTACAACATACTCACCTGAGGAAAGTTTAGCATCTACATCATCTCGTACTTCCTCAGCAAGAGAACCTGCAGGGATTTCATTACCACTCACTGGGTCACGGTTCATACCATCATCCTTAATGCCACCCTCGGCCCTCATTGTTTTCATTTCTTCATCCACTGCTAATCCACCTTTATTGTAATTACTAGGCTCACCCCATTGATAGGGTCTAGGCATCCTTGGGTCCTCTGTAGACTCTGGAGAAGTTTTTAATCTCTCCTCAAGAGTCATAGACATTCTGTCCGCAGCATTCCTTGCCTCTACCTCACCTCTTTTTCTTTCATAGGTGCGAAAGAGTACTGAGGTATCAGGTGAACCTCCGGGAGGGGGTAGGTCAGGGAGACTTGGCGCTGGTGTTGGTATAAAGTACTCTAGAATGTCAGAGCTACCCCCCGGTTTAAAAACTACAGGGTTTACATTTAGTGTCTCTTCTAAAATGTCCGCATCTTGGTCACCTGCAAGCGAGTTAGCCTTTTTTAAAAGACCAGAAACACGTCCAGAAAGGTAGTCAAAATGATCTGGGTTAGCTGAGTCCAGAGTTTCTAAAATGTTTTCAACTTCCTCTACATCAGAAATCAGGTTTAGCTGTACTGGAAGTTCAGAATCTCTACCCCGCAACCTTCTAGAGACCCTTTGCAACATCCGAGGTTCCCTAAGCAAAAAGTCGTTTCTTGCAGCAAAAGATTCGTAAAAACTTTTTAGTCTTTGGAGAGGCTCAACTAAGTTTTCATTTTTTCTGTAGTTAGCTAAGTCTTGGTTATACTCCGCCCAAGCTTGAGTGTTTTCTGGGGAGTCTATTTCCCCTCTAGCAAAAGCCAACACATCTCTGTTTTCCGGAGAAGTGCCTTGTGCAAAACCCTCTCTTGCTTGTATAAGATGTTGAATTTCGTGTATTAAGGTTTTTTTAAACTCTTCTGGAGGTTTTTGCAAAAAGTCAGAGTTTAAAGCTATAACATTGTTACTGTAGGCAGAGCCACGGTGGCTAGGGTCAAAAGAAGAGTTAAAAACTATTGGAGTATTTTGGATATCTGGATATTGATAAAACAATTCATCTGCTACCATAACATCCCCAAGGGTGCTTATGTTTGAGTTAGTTGGGATTTTAGGGGTAGCTCTAGGGTTAAATTGAACTATAGTAACATTGGAAGGTACGACAGATATATTAGAGTCATCCATTTCAAAACGATATTTACCATCAGCACCCGTAGACTCAGGCGCTTTACGACCACTCTGAGTGTATCCGGGGTCAGTAGCGCCAAGACCTCCAAAGATGTTTACTCTGGTTGGATCATACTCTGGCATAGCATCAAGCACATCACCAGTGGCCATACGGACTCCAGTGGAAGCTTGACTTGCAGTAGGTAGAGGTACACCAGCGTTTACACCAAAGACGTTACCTGCAAATGCCTCAGGAACAGAGCTTACATCACGAGTAAAACGTCTTTCTTGATTTCTATCCATCCCCGGAACAAGCTCAGAAGCAAGCCCCACGGAGTATTTCCAAGCAGCGTCAGAAGCCTCAAGACCTGCAAGACCCATATCGGCTGCATAACCAAGGCCTGTTGTAAAGGTGTTCAGGACTCCACTATCTGCTTCTGGAAATGCACCTGCAGCACCTTCTTCTGTGCCACGAACTTGAAAACGACGTTTAGCTTCCTCCCAAGCATCTTTAGCTGCCCACTCCGCAGTGTCACCAAAACGGTTTTCTTGTACTGGAGCCTCTTCTCCGGGGATGTCATAAGGCATTGGGAGCATTTGGTCCGCAGCCCGTTGATTAGCCTCCTCCATTTGTGCTCGTGTCATACCAAAAGCTTCTAAGGTGTTCTCAGCCATTAACTTTATCCCTTAGTCTTTTTAGTGCGTGAAGAGCATGAAGCTCCCCTTGGGTTCTGTAGATGTCATAAGGTTCTACAGTCTGCTCTAGGCGTTTATGCTTATCTTTAATCCGTTCGTCCAGTTCCCCTAGGAATGCTCCCCAAAGCTCTGGGTTATTCACGAACATCTTTAGCTTGCTACTCACTGCATACCTCCGGTGTTACCAGAGAAGCCTTGTTCACCCGGTGTAGGAGCCGTACCAGTGCCTATCTGACCCCCTCCGCTACCTTGGGTATCCTGAACCTGTACACCCGCTGGAGCACCCCCTGTAGCGCCTGCCTGAGGTACTGCTGGAGCACCTTCTTGAGGCATCTCAGGTTGAGGGTTTGCAGCTTGGAACTGTTTAAGGATTTCAGCCTGAACTGCAGCCTTCTGCATAGAGTTGGTTACTTTGTCTGGGTCAAGGTCCATACTCTTGGCAATCTCACGGATGATATAATCCATCTTAGCAAAAGGAGCGAGGACTGGGTTTTGTACCACACCAAGGAATTGCATAAGCCGCTGACTGCGAACTTCATTAGCCATCAAGCTTTCTGTGCCCTCAGCCTTAACCTCCAAGTCACCTTTAATTTCTTCGTCGTAGTCAAACTGCATATTGAAAGCAAAGAAGGCACGACCCAAAGGAGCTAGGAGATAGTCGTCAATGTTTTTAACTACAGTACGAATAGAGCCGTTAGCAGCGGACATCAGCATAGAGATACCGGAAGCTGTACGACCTACACCAGAGACACCTGTTTGACCGTGAGCAAAGGAGGGGAACCCTGTGGATTCATCTGCAAGCACTCTGGCTTTGTCAAACATTTGCATATTTTCGTTAGACACGTTAGGGAACTTAGTCCCGAAGATAGCCTGACCCGGAGCACCACCTTGACGTCTAAAGACTTTGCCGGGGTAAACAGAAAGGTCTTGACCCGGAGTAAGGTTAGTTTCATCTACTTCCAAGATCAAGTTACCTGACAAAGCAGCGTTATCAACAGCCATACGCATAAAGCCATTCATAAGCAGTTGAGTGTCAGCCATGTTTTCTGCAATACCGATACCAAACATAGAGTAAGGATTAACTTCGTAAGGTACAACGTAGTAAGGAACAATCTTAGGTGTAAAAGGGTTCATAACCAAGCGAAGTACTTGTCCGTTACAAATCCAGATGTTTACAGACAGCTCATCTTCTTTACTGAGGTTTTTAGGGATATCAATGTCATGGTCTTCAAGAACACTCTTATCTACGTTACCCCAAAACTCAAGAACCTCAAACCTTTCAGTGGCCACCTCTTGGTTGTCGTCTTCCATGACCTGCTCCCACCACTCTTTCTGGAAATCTTCTCCCATAGAGACAGCAGTATCGATAGCATTATCACGAAAGAAAGGCCTACGCTTAAGCGCTCGAAGTTGAGACTTAGACATCTTATGGCGTTCAATTACGTATTCTGCTTCTTCCATATTATTGGCGTCTGGATCAGGGTAGAAGTTCCAAAGAGAGACAGAAGTAATTTGAGGTATAGTCTTAACCTTAGGTGCGTAGTCACCCTCATCATTCCAGTTAGGGTATTCCTTGTCTACAGCAAAAGGACCTTTCATGATTCCTGTACCAAACAATGCACATTCAAAGGCTGCTGTACGTAGGTGTTTTTTACCCTTAGACTCTTCAATCTGATCGTGGATTTTCTTTTCCATCTTCTTGGCAGAGATCATAGCAGGCTCAAAAGTAACCTGAGTTGGACCTGTACCGGGACCTGCTTTAAGGTCTTTCTCTACGGGCTGTAGAGCTACTTTAAGTCCACCAAGACGCTCTTTAAGGTCTTGCATTGTCTCCCCCGGAAGGAGAGTGGGCATTGCACCTTCAGCTTCTTTAACCTTTGGGTTAGTCTCTAGGTGTACACTTTCTTCCACCCCATCTGGCAGGGTAGTAGGGTTTACACTAAGGGGGAACTTGTTGTTCCCAAAGAGAACCTCAATGATTTGACCATAAGCAGCAAGAACTTTTGTCTTAGTTACTTTTACAAAAACTTGAGACTTTTCAGTGTCTGTAAACTGCACATCAGGGCCATAGATACCACGATAGTTACGGTAAGACTCTAGCCAACGACGCTCTTCTGTCTCCCTAGCTGTCTCTGCCTTATTAAACCGCTCTTTTACATAAGCTTCAATACGGCCAACCTTGGGGTCAACCAATTGCTCTTCTTTGGCATCTTCAACAGCTTCCATCTCGAAACCGTCTTCACCATTGAAATCTTCTTCTTCCATCAATTAGTATCCCATAATTTTGTCAGCGGGCTGAAACTTACTATTTTGTCCTGTAGGGTCGTAGTCAAAAAGATTACTCTTAGGACGACTCATTAGGCCATATCTAAGGGCGTCATAAAGGTGATCTTCTGATTTTGTGTCTACGTCTTCAGGGTTGTTTTTATCGAGAGGTAGGGCAGGTAGTTGAGAGATAAGGTTACGACAAGTATTAAAGATCACCATCCTAGGTTCTTCTGTGTACTCATCTACCTGAAGTCTCCTGTGTACTTCGTTCTTACCAGCAACACGAGAGCCTCTAGAGCGATCCGCAGGTCTCCAACGACAACCACGCATGATCATCTGTTCTGCCAGTGAAGGTCCTGTATCACCTCGATTGTGCCACAGAGAAGAGTCAAGAACACCGTAGCGCATTTTTTCCCCTGACTCTACTTCAAGGATCATGTCAGCTAAGTCTACTGCCGTAACCCTGTGAGTATACATCTCCCTGTATACAACCAATTGTTCTGTATGGGGTACAACAGCAAACCAAAGCACACCAGAATGAGAACCGTAACCGTAGTCAGCAGCTCTAAACTTTGTCCAGCTAGAGGGGATGTCAAAAGGTTCTACTGTATGTATTGCAGAACTAAACTCAGAAAAGGCAGCACCCTCAGATACGCTCCAGTCACCTTCAAGCAGTTGCCTACGTTGGTGTTCTGGGAGAGAAAGAAGGTTTGCCTCATACATCCCGTCATCAGAAAGGTGCGGGTTATCAAAGAGGGTAGCAGGAATAAACCTACGCTTAAAGAGTGGCTCACCTGCACGACTATGTCCTTTAGGCCAGCAGATAGTTTCCCCTGAGTCAATATCGGTAGCCCAGAAAGATTCATTATAAGGTGCAGGGTCTACGAAAGTTTTTTTAACCCACGAGTGCCCACTACCGCCGGGGTTAGATGTAGCTCTTTGATAAAGGTCTAGACCAGAACCTTTAGCAGTACGTAGACGAGACCTCATATAGTTCCAAGCAAAAGGTGTAGGCCATTGAGTCAGTTCGTCAAAACCAATCCAACAGTTCTTATTGACAAGCCCAGACTCTGTGATATAATTATTAGATAAGTTTACAGTTAAATCATACACACTAGAAAGGGGTTCAGACAATGGCTCAACACGAACAATGCATAATTCCAAAGGAACTTTTAATTCGCGCTGCTCTTCAGTATAGGGGTGGGTATACTTCTCAACGAGGTAACGGTTACATTCGGGAGTACAACCCATTTCATCCAAACGGGGATCGTAGGGGCCTTGTACTTCAGCATCGACTTGTGATGGAGAGACATCTTGATCGGATACTGGACTCGAAAGAAGTGGTTCATCACATTGACAACTGCAAGAGTAATAACAACCTTGAGAACCTTCAACTTTTTGCATCCCAATCTGAACATTTGAAACATCACCACAAGACTGATGGGAACACAAAGAGGTATGACCCTCATTTTGTAGAAAAAGTCCGTCAAGCTGCAGAGGACCCAGAGGTCTCTTTAAAGTCTCTGTATGCAAGCCCTCAGACTGTCCTTGATGTTTGCAAGCTGCACGACATTGAGTGGAAGCATGGCCTTCACTTGACTGAAGAGGAGGTACGAAACGCACTGCAGGGTAGAACAACCCGAGAGGCTGCTGAGATTCTTGGATGTCATCCTCAGACACTCTACAACCGTTTTGACCATCTTCTTGAGAAAAGAAAGGCTCCGGGTTTTCTTGATTCTCAGATTGAAGCTGTTTATAAGAAAGCCACTGAAGAGGGTATCTGTGAAACTGCGAGATACTTTGAGACAAATCGGATAACTGTTGGTAAGGCTTTGAAGAAAGCAAACCTATGGGATGACTATCAGGCTGTATCTGCTCAGATAAAAGGTGGCCGTCAGAGGAAAAAACAGAGACCTTAACACACTTCTTTTTTAGTTTTTCAGATTTCCATAAGATTTGTTGAGGGCCTTCAAGTGTCTGTACAGACTCCCCCACTTGGAGGTCTTCAATCTTTTTTAGGTTGTTGTCACCAACTCGTACTTTAGTACCTTCAGCTACACAAAAAGCCTGACCTTGGTAACGAGAAACATCATCGTCCCTATCTAGGTAAGATAACCAGAGAGTTGCACCAGAAGGAGCCACCCAAGTTTTGTCTCTTTCAAGAAATTTAATACCCGGAATAGCTTTAGGGTAAAGTTGTTTGCTTACTGAGATAAGCTCTCTAAGTTCTTCTGTAGACCTGCGAACAAGCAACATTTTAGCTAGAGGATTATTAAAGTAACGCACTGGGTCAGCCAACATTGCGTAGCTTTTACCACCGCCAGCTGCTCCGCCATAGAGGACTTCTTGCTCACTTGAACTTAGAAAGTCTGTTTGAGGTCCGGGGTTAGGTTGGAAAATAACTTCTTGAGCTTTCTCCACACTAATTGGCACCGGGAGTGACTCAGCTGGAGTCTTTAGGCTCTCTGACTTTTCTACCACCGAGTCTGGCTTCTTCGAGCTTTTTGGCTTTTTCGAGGGCTTCTTTGTACCTTTCGGCAAGGAACCTTTGATTTGAAGCTTCTGTCTGACGTCGTTCTTCAAGCTTAACCCTATTTCTCAATCCCACGTAAGAGATACTTCTACCACTTTCATGACTTAGCCAATCTGCCACTGCCCTAAGACTGTACTTCTTTAAGTGAGTTTTAGCTTGTTCAAGTAAGTCTAGCTCTTCTTTAATAGGTAAAAGTATATCAGGGTCATCAGGGTCTTGTTTATAACCAAAAGGGATTACCCTACCTACACGTACTACAGGGTGGTAAATGTAGTCCCCATCTAGGTTCTCAGGCTTAGGCAGTTTCCAGTCTTTTTTCATACACCTTTTATACCTTAAAACAAAACTTGTGTCAAGAGTCCTGAGACTTTTTTTCTGGTAAAATAAACAAAGGGCTTTGAGTGCTAACTTCAACTTTGTCTGTAGCCTTAAAACCAGCACGATCAAGGAAGTCTTTAGCTACTGCCATCTTCTCTTTGTTGCCGAGGTCTGTAGGGTTATCCATAATGTCCATCATAGCCCAAACAGCTTTAGGTCCATTCTCAGAGATAAAGTTACGAGTACGGATACTAATTTCTTCACGCAGAGGCTCAACAACCTGAGAAGTAGCTACAGTGTCTGCGTAACCTGCCATCTTCTTTGCTTGGACAAAGCTACCTTTAGCAGGCCCAAACAGTGCCTCAAGAAACATAGTCTGTTTTTCTGTAAGTGCCATTACCTATATTTCCCTGTCTTCTTAGCAATCTTTTTTGGTTGAGAGGAAAACTGCTTACCTGCTTTAGTGTCTTTACGTTTTTTAGCAGAGGTGGCTTTATACTCAGCTTTTGTCAGTGCCTCTCGTGCTTTCTTAGGGAGATACCTTTCCCCTGTAGCTTTAGAGCCTTGAGTAGAAGGTTTACCTGACTTAGTTCCCCACTGTTCTTTGTGCCATTTGTCGAGAGACTTTTGAGGTGCTTTCTTAGCCATTACCATAATACCCTTTAGTTTTTAAATACTTTTTAGCTCTGCCCAAAACTTTTGGGTCGTCTTTCAGTAAACCTAAAGCTCTGTTACAAGTCTTACAGAGGATACCTCTAACCTCACCTGTGGAGTGGTTATGATCAATTGCAGAGTCTTCTGCCTTAATAGGGTCTTCACAAATAGGGCAGGTACCATCTTGATCTTCGTACAAAGACCAAAAGTTTTCAACAGAAATGTTATGTCGGTTACAACGTTTTTTAAGTGTCCAAGGGTCTTTAGCCCTATACTGACGAACTTTATCTGGATTGTTCTTGACCCAAGACTTATGGTCTTTTTTGCGACAATTATTACACCAACTATTTAAGAGGTGTTTTTGAGAGCCTCCCCGTGACCTATAACAACTTAAGTCTCTGACCTCTTTACACTTTGTGCAGGTTTTAGTCACGGTACTTACCGCCTTTAGCTTTATACTCTTTAGCTAGCATCGCAGCTTTTCTGGCCGACCACTGCCCAGCTTTACCACCCTTACTGCCTGCCTTAATCTTATTGAAAAGATTCTTACGCATTGTAGGCTTAGTGTAGTTGCCAGCTTCGTTTACTTTTGATTTTGTCATTTTTTACCCTACCGGAATAAACATTTCTTCTGCAGTGCAAAGGGCATCAACATCAACTGTAGAACCTGTACAAGTGAAGACTAATTGATCTCCGGGTTCAAGTACAATGTAACCATCAGACAGTTGCAAAGACTCTCCAGTCGAAAAGTTTTTACCAGCTACAATATAAAAGTAAGAGTCAGACTCAGCCTTATAGATTTCAAAAGTAATAGTTACGTTACCATTAACATTAACAATATAGACCAGAGGAATCTTTGCACGGCAGTTGGGAGGGCAAGTATAAAAGGTAGTACGAGTTGCACTAACCTCACACTTAACAATAGGTGTCCTTGCCCTCACTTCTTTCATTTCTTAGTGCCTTTTTGAGTAGGTTTCATGGATGCACCACAGTTAGCTTTAACCATGCCGCCTTTAGCGTAGCCACGAGCAGCAGAACCACCGGGACGAGTACGACGAGAGGTTGTAGTGTTACCAGAAGTACCCTCAAGCATTTTTCGAGCCGCGCCACGGTTATTTGGCAAGCCCAGCTCTCTGCGTTGTGCAGGTGACATTCTTGCCCAATCTTCAAGAGTTACATCTTTTAGATTTCTAGGTGTTGCAGGGCTATTGTTAGGCCGTGAAGTTGGACCTGAAGAAGACCTTGAAGTCCGACTTGCACCGGGTGCGTTACGAGGGCGTGAAGTTGGGCCTGAAGAAGTTGTTGAAGTTCTACTTGCACCCGGTGCGTTACGAGGGCGTGAAGTTGGGCCCTTACGAGAGTTATTCTCATCTTCACCGCGTTGAATAGCACGTTGGGCACGAGTTACAACTTCATCCCGAGCACGAGGTCTTTCAGAGGTTCTAGGTGCCTGACGAGTCCCTGTCTCTTCTTTGTAGTTAGTTGAATAGGAGTTACCCTTCCAAGTAAAAGTTTTACCTTTACCTTTTTCTTTTCGAGCAGCAGCAAATGCCTTACCAAAGCTCATATCGTCATATCCAGCCATTATTCAGTTCCTTATAGCCATACCCGTGCAGGGTTGTTAGGTGTTACACCGTGTGTTTCGTTTAGCGCCTCAACAGTGTCCCGCATAGCGTCACCAATCAGCCTGATGTTCACATGCCAACCGTCCAGCGGGGCTTGTTCGGGGTACTCGTTGCCATCGTCGTCGGTCAGCATGTTGCCTGTGGGCCGATAGATCACACCTACCACGTCAATGGCGTAGTCAGCGGTGTGCGGCACAAGGTACGGGTTGCCTTCAACCTGTGTGCTTTCCTCGCCAGTCTCAGGGTCAACGATGGTCGTGTAGTCCTGCTTGTAGAAAGCACTCAGCGCCGTTGGCATGTCAGCCTCAGACGCCAGCTTCAGGAAGAAGTCGTTGCGGGGTGCTGTGGGTTCTTCGGTCATGCGCTTGCCTCCGCAATCCCAACATCGCCCAAATCCTCAGCCCATACACGCAGCTTGCCAATATTCCCCATGAAGGTAGGGGCAATGTCAAAGTCCGTAGTGGATAGGTCAGGCAGGGCTGTGGGTGTTGTGTTGGTTGTCAGGGATGTTCCGTCAACCGCTCCGTTGATGAAGGTAGAGCCGTGGCGGGATGCGATGTTGAACGGGACGTTTTGGCCGGGGGAGTATGCGGCACCGCTTACGCTGTCCGCAGTTGTACCATCTCTCTGCCAGAAAAACATTCTACCAATGTTTGACCCGTTAGTGGCCAACTGCTGCTGTATATATTCCCCGCCATTCACCCAGTCTACGAATTTTATTTCGGCACCAAGATCGTTATCACTATACGTCATCGCACCATCCATCTGGATGCTTACGGCGGTTGTGTACGCAGGCATATCAGCAGCGGCGACATCAAGTGTTTCGGCTGCACGGGTGACTTCCCCAGATGCGGCAAGGTTCGGGATATACGATGAAGGTGTAGACCCAACCTCAAGCTGGGCGTCGGTCACTGTTCCTGATACCGTAAGTGTCAGGCTTGCCGCCGTTGGTGTGAACGTCAAAGACACACGGTTTTCTTCACCCGTACCTGTGCCGACAAGAGGTCCAGATGTGGACGCACCTGAAAGCGTAACTGTTCCAGTTCCAGTGAAATGCAGCGTATGCGGTACGGCTGTCACGGTCTTGCTTTGCGTCACAAGAGCATTGGTTGTGTGCAGCAGTTGTGTCCGCGCTTCACTCTCAAGCAGCAAGCCTTTGTTCACCCACTCATCGCCGTTGTAGACGTGGTTGCCTACACGGGGGAGGTAACGTGCGCTGTCAGTCGTAGGAACGTAGCTGTTGCCCGTCGCAGGGTTATCCACCATGCCACCAAGGTCAGAGCGGTAGAGGTGTGGATTTCTAACATCAATTGCGCCATCACCAACTGTTACACGAAAGCGCCCATCATCCAACGTAACACCCGACACAGATATCAAATACCATCCGTCACCCATAGCTGTAGAAGTAACCGGGAGACCTGCTGCGTCCCCGTATGCCGAAATGACCGTTCCATCAGTCATATCAATCATAGTGTTCGTTCTTAAGGCTGTTCCGAAAGTATCAAAACCAATGTTGTTTGTTGTTGAGGGTCTTGCCTCTACTTCAAGTGTTCCGGTAGCCCCCGTTATTGTTGGGATACCGCCATAACGGTGCAAAAATGCACCGTTAAATACATCATCATCGCCCGTGATAGTGTAAGTCCCATCGCCGTTGTCAACGTAACCGTTCAGATTGGTTGTGGACCAGCCGTCAGCTACAGTGATTGAGGCGCTTTGAACCAGCAAATTATGCGGTGCCCACTTCAGCACCCCATCGCTATCCACCATCGTGGCGTTACCAGCACGGCTAAAGTTCAGCGCATCGTCAAACGTAGAGGCAGACCCACCAGTGCGGTAGTAATCCTCGATGAAGTCAAGAACGAGGGGTGGCTCAAGGCTGTTGATTGCGTATACTGAAAGTGCCCCAATAGCCTTTGGGAGTACTGCGAAGCCGGAGATACCTCTACTGAAGTTATCCCAAAGATATATTGAGTTTGTCATCAATTATACGCCTACAGAAAAGACAGCGCCAGCACCCTGAGGGAAAGATACACTTACAGTCTTATCTGTGCCAATGACAGCAACAGACCCAACAGGTACAGCAATACCATCAGCAAGGTCAAGGCTCCCAGTGGCTACAGTTGTAAGGTACATGACGGTACCACCACGGTTTTGAAAAGCTGTATCTTCTGTCGTAGTTGCAACTTCAGTCCAAACAGCTGCTGGTACGTTTGTGATAGCCATTGTTTAGTTCCTTTAATTTTAAATAGTTTGTTAAGAGACCTTGATGGTTACTTCAACTACAGTAGAGCTAGAGATGGCAGGAGATTGAGGGTAAGTGTATATTGCCACCTAATTCACCACTTCTTCCCATTTAGGGTCAATTTTCATGTTAATTTACCATTTTTCACGATTAGTGTAACGCTTTGTTCTTGCTACCACTTACTTTTATTGGACCAATACGCAGCACTCATCTTACCTTTAGCGATGTTTTTACTGTGTCTGGCTTTAAAACTTGCACGTTTCTTTTTCATCTTGTCTGATTCACCAGCTTTAGGTTTACCAGCAGTCTTTGCACCTTGCTCTCCAAAGCGGATCGTCTTAATCTTTCCATTTTCTTTAGCGACAACAATGTGAGACTTCTTAGGGTGATTAGGTGTACGCTTTGGCTTATTGTAACCACTCACACCAGCACGGGCTAGACGAGGGTCTTTCTTGGATTCAGCCATTACTTTTTACCTGCTTTGGAGTTTCTGGGGAAAGACCTGTTAATCTTCTTACTGACAACTCTTAGGTTCTTTTTAGAGTTGTCCTTAGGGTTTCCATTCTTATGGTCAACGTCTTTTCCGTCACCCTTACGGACTTTACCAGCAGCTTCCATCTTTCGCCTAGCAGCCTTACGAGCATCATTACGCTTGCGCTGGGCAGGGGTGCCTTGGTAGTTCTTATACTCTTTTTTTAAATCACGTGGCACTGAACCAACCTCTAACATTTCTACCTATTTCACTAGGACTTGGAAACAACCAACCGACGACAAGAAGTAGGATAACCCATACAGGTACTTCATTTACAACCACAGTCTGGACTTCAGTGGCATTAACTTTGTTAGTCTGACCTTGAGAGGTATTAACCTTTTCCGCTGTCGTAGTCTGAGTCCCGAAGTCCTGCACGGTCGATGTGCCAATGGTCTGGTTGTTCTGTTGACCTAGTTGGGTGTTCGCTGCTACGTTGGTTCCGCCCCCGGGAAGAAGTGAAAGTGGGGACATTCCGCATCCCGTTGTTGTTAGAATAAACATCAAGGCCAAAGGCCAAACCAACAAACGAGAAAATAGGCCAAACCAAGACCTCAACCATGCTAACATCATCTGTGTATACAACATAGCTAAGTCCTAACAAGAGTAAAGCAGCGGTCTCTCTTTTAAAGGTTTTAGGCTTACTCATCTACTTGTCTGTGCTCTAACAAGGTTTTCTATCATACTACGAATGGCTTGAATATTCTCATCCATACGAGCTGCAGAAACTGCCTGACTTTGAACTGCTGTCTCAAGTGATTGAATACGTGTCTCGTGTCTTACCAGCTCTTTTGAGTTAGCTTCTACAGACCCATTAAGTCCGGAGATAAACCAAACAAGAGCGACAGTCTGCATTAAAATAGCAAAAATAAAACTAATAGGGACAGACTTACTTAGGTGCCAAGGTTCGTTACTCATTTAGGGTACTTCTCTAAGTTTAATTGGAAGTCTTCTGAAGCGCCTTTAGCTACGTTAAGTACCCCGGCTAATAGTTGAAGATTTTTAGTATCGTGTTCCCCACCCTTAGAAAGTGGTTTTATGTGATCCACGTGCATTTCTACACCAGTAATCTTTGATAGTTTTTGTGCCAAGTTGTACATACATATGACTCCCTCCCTATCATAATTATCATACTCTGCTTTTTTAACCTTTAACTCTTTGTTCCCTGAGAGTTTACTGTGGTACCTAGCAAGATTAGTTTTTGCTTGGCAGGGTTTGCAATCAGACTGCACTCCAGATTTTGCCGTAGAGTTTTTGTAAAAATCTGTTTCTTCTTTTAGTTCTTTACAGAGCCTGCATCTAATCATAACCATAACCCCTTGGAAGCTCTAGGTGTGGAGCATCTGGAAAGTTCCCAGTGTAGTCTTGGTTGATAGAGTAAGCACTACCCTGAGAGGTACGCAAGTCGTTAATACGCCAGTTGCCACCCCATCTTAAAGGGACACCAAGTTCTTTGCAAGCAACAATCATAGCATCAGCAATAGGGTAAAAGTAATCCCAGTCCCAAGAAACAGGATAAGGAACTAGATCAACAGCATGGCCAGTAAGGTGCCTAGAGTTCATTGTGGTGCTCTTACCTTTAGCCACCAACTCTCTTTGTCGATCTACTGTACGAAGTCCTTCAATGACAGAGAAGTCTTGATCAGTGACCTGAATAGCACGTCTCACAACAGCCACCAAGTCAGGGTGAACCCCTTCAAGTTTGCTTAAGCTTCTGTTCCCAAGGTTGAACATTCTTCCCAATCTCTTGTCGTATTTGGTTCAAAGACATCAGAAGCCCTAAGGTGCCCTTCAAGGAACATAGCCCTCTCTACATGGTCCAGAGAGTATTTCACCCCAGTGTCTTGGTAGATAGCTTCTCTAACATAAAAAACATCAGAACGAGGTATGTGAATACGCCTAAGTGCCCTGTCGTTACCTGAGGCTAGGGCCTTGTAGAACTCTTCGATCACATCGTCACTGATGTAGTATTTCATATTGTTGTCCTAGTTATATCTTTAGGCTCCTTGATGTCAAGGTAAACCTTGTTAAGGGGACGACAAAAAATAATTTTACCTCCTCCTCTTGAAAAATTTGTTCTTAGTCCTAAATAAATACATTATGGTATACATAGAGTGCACTCTATGGTACATAATGGTTATACTTTAAGAATTATAACTCTATAAAAGAAATAATAATATACTTAAGTAATACCTTAAGGTTACTTAAAGGTACATTAAGTACCTACACGATGAGATACATAATGGACATCCTCAAGGACTGACTAACGAAGTTCATCGTAGTAGTTACTTAAGCAGGACTACGTCCTATTTTAATACTTATGCCCGCCCCTGTCAAGAGCTGATGGGGGTTTTTTATTTTATTTATAGTTTTTATAGACCTGAATCAATTCTACAGTTAGTAACACCTCCCTAAACCTACCTGTATCCTCTCAGAGGCGCTGTAAGGGGGTCTAGAAGCTCATCTTAGTGTATTGGTAGGTAAGGGTAGCCTACAGCCCCTAGAGGCTCTCTAAGGCCCCTCACAGCTTCTTAAACAAAGACAGTCCCCAAAACGAGTGATCAGTGTGGTTTCCTTATAGGGACGTGTCCCTTTAAGCATCTGCCCCTTGTTTATCTTAAGTAGTTAACACCTTTAAAAACCTCCCCGCTGTCAAGAGTGGTATATAACGTACGGTACCACCCCCCCTGTCCCATGCACCCCCTTAGTTATATGGGAAATATAGCTTTGATCCTTGGCTGTCGTCAAAACGTAGGGGAATCTCTATGCTATCCCGTTGATATCATTAGGTTTAATATAGAATAGATCATTCAGATGTCCAAAAAGAGGTTCACCGATTGAACAAATATGAACACCATTCACAAAAGTAGGTAAGTTATGCATACCTATCCCATACCTTAGGAAAACAGTAAGGATTATACCTGATCAAAACACTAGGGAATCCATTTTGTTTTGTATATAGATCACACACGACGCGCGCGGGTTCTTATACTCAAAAAAGGGACAACACATTCCAAAACATAAATATCAAAAACATTATTCAATAAAAACAAACACTTAGATAATCCTATTAGATAACCTATTGAAAACATTAGAAAACTTTTCTATTGCAATCGGATTCGTTATCGGGCTAAAACTTATTCATCGAAAGCGACAAGGCAACGAAGCACAAGGTTAAGACCTAGCACGATGCCAGCGTCCTTAAGACAAGTCCGGTGAAAGGCCCGACAAGTTTATTGTTGACAAGGGTTTGCGAGTGTGCAAGTCTGAATGTGTAGAGAGTTACTTGGTTACGGTATAGGCTAAATTTGTGTCATACAGGGGCGTTTGTTCACCTGTAAACGGATAAAGCTTGCCACGCTGTTTATCATCGTTGTTTAGTCTGCATGGATAGGTGTAAGCCGATCATTCCCTAAGCGCAGAGTTTATGGTCCCTAACCAATGGGATGCTGGCTCTACCGTTATGTCCTTAGTGTGAGGATGCAGACTTATCTGTAGCACTACACCCGCTCTACCATTGTGTCCTATATACCACACTTGGGTGTCTAAAATAAAAGTTTACTGAGCCTAGGTAGACGGGCTATGCGAAATTGAGATGCCCTAGATGTGTGGATGTGATGCACCTATAGCACACGTGTGTGTGTTATAATGTCTCACATTATCAAAGCAAGGGTGAATGATATGACTAAAACCGTAGAACGTGATCTGGTGGCCTCATGGATGGGGTCTGTGCGTGGGTCTGAGTATGGCTTTCTGAAAGCCGTGGTGTATGCCTTGGAACAATTCGAACACAAGAATAATAAGCCGTTGACTGCAATGGTGGCTATCTGTAATGGTAAGCAATTCACAGGGTATAAGATTGTGGATGGTGATCGTCTGCCCTATGCTGCACCCTTGAAGCGGATACTTGCACAAGCGTTGTCGGGGTGTGAGTTGCGTCTTAAAGATGGTAAGGCCAAGTGGAAAGTGTCTGACAATGGTGGTGTGAACCGTGATATTCTTGATGGCTTGCGTGTTCTTGTGTCCAATGACAAGTCGTGTTCTGTGCGGTCTACTGCCTTTAAAGAAATGTTCCCTGTGGTCAAGAAAGCACCCACTAAGCCTGTGGTAGAGCTTGCCCAATCACGTGCTGCATCCTTACGTAAGTGGTGTGCTGAGAATGGTTTTGACCGTAAGACTATGGCTGCTATGTTGCTGAATGAGCCAAGCCACTAAACACGAGTGAGGATTAGAACTATGTGGAAGCAAGAGTATGTAGAACGTGCGGTGTCTATCTCGTGTATGGAATGGGATAGCTTGGAACGTGGTAAGGCGTGGGATGACCTACAAGATGATATCCTTGGCAAGTTGTCTTTGGAGGAGTGTGCCGCTTTAGATCAATACTGTGAGTCTGTGCCGTCTATTGGTGCAATGATGATTCGCTTAATTATGCCGTGAAAGGATGAAACTATGTGGAAAGAAATCTTAACTGACCTTGTGTGTGTCTTGTGTATTGCCATTATTACATGGGGCTTTCTTGTCATCGGATATGGGATGGGGTTGTGATGAAAACGTATACGATTGAGAAACGTGATAGGATTCTTGTACCTACCTCTGGGTCACAACGCAGGTGTTACAATGGGTGCTTTCCGTCCAGCGATTGGGAACACGGTTGGTCTGCTTGGGACTGGCTCAACTTGAATGTGCCTGAAGATGCAGTAACGGCTAAACTTACATTCTGGAGAGAGTTGACAGAATACTCTTTGTCTGTAGGCGGTAAAACTGTCTCTGAGTATCGTGCCGTAGAAAATGAAAGTTAGTACTATGGACATGATCGAATATGAAGCACAAGGAGATGTGTAAGATGATTGTTTCAGGTTATAAGATTGAGCCTAATGCTCACCTTAGGGGTGCTGAACTTAGGTATGCTCACCTTAGGGGTGCTGAACTTAGGTATGCTAACCTTAGGGGTGCTAACCTTAGGGATGCTAACCTTAGGGATGCTGACATTAGGGATGCTGACCTTAGGTATGCTGACCTTAGGGATGCTGACCTTAGGTATGCTGACCTTAGGGGTGCTAGACTCCCACACTTTCAAATTTGCCCTCAGGAGGGTTCTTTCTGTGGGTATAAGAAAACCACCTTAGGTGTCGTAAGATTACTTATCCCAAAAGGTGCAAAAAGGACTAACAGTCTTGTGGGTCGTAAGTGTAGGGCCTCTGAGGTTTTTGTGTTGGATGGGGAAGGTTTAGGGGGTACAGGCACTCACTACTCTGGTATTACCTATGACAGAGGATTTATACTCTGTAAAACCTATGATGGGGACATTCGTGTGGAGTGTACCCAAGGTATCCACTTCTTTATGACCCGTGAAGAAGCCGAAGAGTGGTCTTAACTTAGAGAAGCACAAGGAGATGTGTAATGCAGTTCGTAATTTTTTCAATCGACAATGTGGATAACCTTCACACCCTGTCAAAGTTCCTACGTCATATGGATACTATGCGGGCTATGGGTAAACTCAAAGGTTCCTTCCGCCCAATGGTGGGTAGCTACAAGGGTGTGTTGGAGTATGCCTTTGGGTGTCGTAAAGAGGACTTTGACGCTCATGTGCAGGGCTTTGGGTTCATCGACAATCAAGAGAGTGTGTTGGAGTTGACTGTCACTAATAACGGTCGTACTGCACCACGTACACTAGCCAAGTTGGTGTATTCTAGCGGTGATGTGGTGTCCTTGGGTAACTTCAAGGAGGTGACAAAGGGTGTGGCTATGGGTCTGGATGCTTGGACCTATGACCCTAAAGTTGATGTGTATTTTGCAGCGGAAGGAGAATAGTTATGATCACTTATGAGCTTTTGGAGTCTCGTGGTGCTTGTGAGGGCCAAGTCAAGTTGTTTCGTGATACATTCCCAGAGGGTGTGGAGGTTTCAGTCGATCTTTGTGTAAAGTATGCAAGTAGGTTTGATTTTAACTGGGCTGGGTATGAATTACTGAAAGATACTGAGGCTTATAGGGATGCTAGGGCACCCTTGTGGAAGGCTTATGAGGATGCTAAGGCACCCTTGTGGAAGGCTTATGAGGATGCTAAGGCACCCTTGTGGAAGGCTTATGAGGATGCTGAGGCACCCTTGTGGAAGGCTTATGAGGATGCTGAGGCACCCTTGTGGAAGGCTTATGAGGATGCTAGGGCACCCTTGTTGAAGGCTTATAGGGAGGGTCTTGCAAAGGTTTTTGCTGAAATGTATCTAGAGGAGAATAGTTATGATCAAGTATGAGGTGCACGACTATGCGGGGGTGTGGAACGTCTTTGAGGATTATATGGAAGCTCTCGTGTGTGCTAACCAAATGTTCAATCGGGCCATGAAGTATGGTGGTGATGAGTACATCAAGGTTATTGAAGTAACCAGAACAGAAAAAGATTGGGAGTCCGATGTGGATTCCCTCATGAACCAATAGGAGATATACAATGTTTGCAATCGTAGCCACTAAGCCCCTCAATGACAACACCAAGGGGTTCCGTTTCAATATCTTAGGTACCAAGGGTCTCACCCGTAAGCGTAAGGCTATCAGTCGTGGGTATAAGATTGAGGTTGGTAAATGTATGACCGCCTATCACCTTGGCAAGCGTACCATCTATATCGAAAAAGATGAGAATACTGTAACAAAGCGCGTATTGCGCCACTTCGCGGGGTAAGTTCATGTACCAGAGAGATTGCATAGAGATTAGTGAGTATGCTGAGGAGAGTCCCGACAACTTTTATGATGTGTTAGAGTTTGTGTTGTGTACCATCAACATGCCACTATCACGTGTAATCGATCAACGGGTCTCAATCAAGAAGGATGGCCTAAATAGTAAGTGGTTGAGTAAGGTCAAGGCCAGTGGTGTATACTATGGACAACAGAATAAGTCTGAATTGTTCGATACTACCTTTTCAATCAAGGCAAAACATGGTACCAAACTTGCTGGGAGTTACCGTGCGGTGGATAACTTAATGCAGATACCATCTATCGGTGTCGTAAAGGCTGGGTTCATTGCACAGATGTGTGGCTTTAATGTCGCATGTCTTGACCGTCATAACGTCCGGGAGTTTGGTATCAAGGAAAACATCTTGACTATCTCAAAGACACTCAACCCTGACCTCAAGCTTAAGAAGTGTAAGACCTACACCCAACTGTGTCAACGTAAAGGTACAGAGTTCTGGTGGGACTTCTGGTGCAACTTCGTGGCTGAACGTGGCGGGATGAACAAAAGCCTACCGACTGGTGATGCAGTCAGTGCATACCATGTAAAAGCAATCAAGGAGATTTAATATGACTGAACCAACGCAACTTGAGAACCTGCCAATGCTGGTGGATGACATTAAAGCTACGACAAAGAAACTTAACAGTCTTATTGGTCGTGTCTCAAAGGACCACGGTGTGGAGTTTTCTAACTCTGCTGATAGTAAGAGTGGTCATATCTCTATCGTTATGAGGAAGAAACTATGAATAAGCCTAAGATCGGTGATGTGAAAGTAACCCCAGTCTACTACAAAACCACAGGGTTCGTGGAGGTGCCTGAGGGTGAACAAGACCTCTACAGTGTAAGTATCTACAAGGTTGCTAGAGGTTATGGGGAGGGTTGGTTCCCCTTATACGACTTTCAATCAGGTGTCCCAGCGGATGTTTACGGTTATATGTATAGGGACAAGAAAGTTGCTTTGATGGCAGCTTCATGTATGGAGTTACAGTAGTGGACTTTGCAGAATACATAGAGTACATCAACAGTCTAACAGCACAGTGTATCCTTGATGTAGAATTTTGGGATGAAGTAGGCTCACACCTTGAGGGTTGCTGGGATACAATAGAAAGGAACAAAGACCAATGATTAGTAATAAAACACAACGAGAAGTTGCATCTAACTCCGCAAACACAAAAGAGTTTAGCATCCAGAACTCCTCGAAGATGTTTCAAATGATCATCTCTGGGTTGTACTCAGATAAACCACAAAGTATCACTCGTGAAATCTGGGCCAATGCTTTCGATGCACACTGCATGGTGGGTACACCTGATAAGCCCTTTGAGATCACCTTCCCATCTTCACTAACACCAACCTTTACTTGTCGTGACTTCGGGCCGGGTATCCACCATGATGACATGGAAGGTTTCTATACTGTTCTGGGTCACTCCACCAAAGAGGACACCAATGATGCAGTGGGTAAGTGGGGTGTGGGCCGTATGTCCCCTATGAGCTACACAGACAGCTTCTCAGTGACATCTTACCACAAAGGTATGGTAGGGTACTACAGCGTACAGCTTGGCCCTGACGGTGCCCCACAGCTTCACACAATGGTACCTCCATCCCCTACTGACAAACCGGATGGTCTTGAGGTTAGCTTCCCTGTACAACGTAAAGACATTGGGCTGTTTGCAGAAGCAGCTAAACGTGTGTCACTTGGTTTTGATATTAAGCCAGTGGTTCGGGGTCAACCTGACTTTGTGTGGCCAGAGATTGAGAAGTATTTTGAAGGTGACGGTTGGTATGCCTTTAGAAGCACTTACAAATCACCTCACCGTGGTACCTACGCTAAGATGGGCTGCGTCCTCTACCCGATTGACGTTGATACCATTAGAGGCTCCCTAACTCACGCCCAGTTAAAACTAATACGTTCTTGTAACTTTGTCATAGACTTTGATATTGGTGATCTTGAAGTTACAGCATCTCGTGAGGGGTTGTCGTATGGTCGCCTTGACCCCACCACAGACTCTATCAGAAAGAAGTTGGAGTGTATCTTAGGTAACATCAAAGATGTTGTGGAGGAAGCTATCAAAGAGTCCCCAACTTACTTCGATGCCCTTATCAAGAAGAACCAAACCAACATGTTCCCTAGTGGTACTATAGGTGACGTGTCTTGGCGTGGTGAGGTCCTGTCCCTACTCTCAGTCCTTACTGACGACATTAAAGCCTACAAGGGTTCCTACAAGAGTTCCTACGAGTTCCGTCGCCAAAGGTCCAAGGTCGGCTTCACGAGTAGTTTAACTGTTAGCTCTTCAACCCACGGTATCTACATTAGTGTCGTCGGTGGTAAAGAGCATGATGTACGTTCTGGTGAGCGTATTGCCAGTCACTATCATGGTTCTGGTAGTGGAAAAGACACCCTCTGGTTCAAGGTTGAGAGTCAGACTGAGGCTACCACCCTGCTGGGGCTTCTTAAGGCTCGTCTGGGTGACACACACACTTACACCCTAGTTAAAGATATACCCGACACAGGGCCTAGGGTTGGTACACGTACTAAGACTAAGCTTAAGAGTCATAATATTGGTTCCCGTGGGACTTGGGGTGACTACACAATGGAGAGTGAGGAGTTTGACAAAGGTGGAGTTTACCTACCTATAATTAACAACAGCCCACTTGAGGGTAAGCACTTATATGGTGTTGTAGCTAAGTACCTAAAGCAAGCTAAGGTTATCACCAGTGACCACTTGATTGTTGTACCAAAGACACACTGGAAGAAGTTCGAGGAGGCAACCAACTGGAAACCTTTGTGGGATGTGGCTAATGAGTATAAGATGAAAGGGCTTGCCAAGAAGAAGTCTTTTGCTATCTCTCAGCTACCACGTAAAGAGAGAGGTTCCGTGGCTCTTGCAGGTCTGTCCGAGCAGAACAGTCTGTTCAAGTCACTAAACTCTTTGATAACAAGACCAGAGGGCAGGCTCATTGACGGTATGAAAGCAGACGAGATGCACCACCTATTGAGTATTCTTGGTGTTGAACTTCCTAAGTCTTGCCCAAAAACAAAGGAGTTGATCAGTAAGATACTCACTAAGTACCCACTGCTGGAGTCAGGCCTTTACAGGAATCACATACCAAAACCTTACGTAGACTATGTGGCAGGTATTGACCTACTCTCAGCTAAACAAACTATCGCAGCATAAGGAGATAAACATGCGCGTACCTTTTACTTTCTCTAATGACTCAATCTCAGTGTTCCTGTCCGGAAAGATGTTCACTGTACCAAGTTCTGATGCAAGCTTCGGAGAGCTTAAGGAGTACCTCAAGGAGCCTTCCCATGACCCAGAGTACCTTGAGGACCTCTTGGACAAACCTAAGATGCTTGCCAAGGCCTCTGCGGGTAAGGTTGTGGTCACTGATGGTCAGGTCACTTACGCTGGTGAGGTTATCCACAACTCCCTCACTGACAAACTCTTGAACCTACTGTCTGAGGGTTTTGATGTAGAGCCTTGGGCAAGGTTCATGGACAACATGATGGAGAACCCGTCGTACAACTCACGTACATGCCTCTACAACTTCCTCGACCACTTTCGTACTCCTATCACTGAGGATGGTCACTTCATCGCATTCAAGCGGGTACGTGATAACTATCTTGATGTACACTCAGGTACTATGGACAATAGCCCCGGTAAAGTTGTTTCTATGCCTCGCTATAAGGTTGATGACAACCCAAACAATACCTGTTCTTCTGGACTCCATGCTTGTGCCGACGAGTATCTTAAGGGCTTTGCAACGGGTTCAAACTACCGTACGGTTGCAGTAAAGATCAACCCTAAGGATGTTGTTGCTGTGCCTGCTGACTATCACTTTAGTAAGATGCGAGTGTGTCAGTACACTGTCCTTGGGGATGTTAAGGAGAAAGAGATCGAGTCTATTCGTGAGTCTGACTATCTGGATTATGACGACTACGATTGGGATACAGACTATTTCTCCTCAGACTTCGACTAAACTTACAAGCCCCATCAGGAATATCTTGGTGGGGCTTAACTTATAACAAGGTGTTATGACATGGAAACTTACCTTACGACGATCAAGAACAGCGACGGGTATCTGGTCGAAGAAATTTACTCTGACTCATTCAACAAGGCGGTCTTTGAGGCTGGTGAAGCTGCCAGTGCTGGGGACAGGGTTACTATCTATGAGGGGGAGGAAGATGCATTAGGTTCGATATGTAACCCATTGATTATGATGGACTTTACACAAGATGCTTACAAAGATTATGATGGGGGTTGACAGGTTTTAGAGCTTAGAGTACTCTCTCTTACATAATGTAATACTTAATGAATACTTAAGGTTATTACTTATCTATCTTTTAAAGATAGAAATCCTAAAGGAACATTAAGTATTACTTAAGGAGCACCTAAAGATGGTTGATGACCCTACAGATGATTGGTCAAAAGACTTAGATAAATTGCCTAAGGAGCATGACAGGGATGAGGTACCTAAAAAGAGTTAAGACAAGTAAAGGTTCTTTTGAGTATAAGTTCAACCCACCTAGGTCAGCTATCAAGGCTGGTGTCGTCAAGGCAAGGACATTCAAAGATGGACGACAAGCAAGGTATGAAGTTCCACGTCTCATAGAAAAAGTAGATGCTTGGAAAAGGGGAGAGTTAGTTGCCGATAACATTGGACCTAAGAGTAGGTTAGTAGATATCTTCAATCACTATCTGAACACAGAACACTTCAAATCTTTGTCGTCTAATTCTCAAATTGCTTATGAGATAAATATCAAAAATCTCTTAAAGACAAAAACTAAACAAGGTAAGACTTTCGGTGATACTTGCTTGCATAACCTTACTGCTGTCTTTTGTTCTCATATCTATAATTCTTGGGTAAAGGACAACGGAGTTCCAACAGCAAACAAATGGGCCACACTGTTCGGTGTTCTTATGAGCTACGCCATGTCCCTAGACCTGATAACAAATAACCCAATGTCCAAGGTTAAGAAGCTTAAACACAAACCAAGGTCAGAGGTATGGTCTGAGGGACAAGTAGAGAAGTTCGTGGAGACAGCCTTCACAGAGTTCCGTTGGAGATCGATAGGCATCCTTGCACTTCTCTGCTATGAGTGGGCACAGAGACCTACAGACATAGCTAACCTCAAGTGGGACGCTGTAGACCTCCAGAGAGGCTCTGTAACGATCACACAGAGCAAGAGAGGGGCCACGGTGTACCTACCCCTAGCAAAGCACCTCAAGGCCCTCCTAGAGGCTCAGAATGAGGACTTAGGTTTCCAGCCATTAGTTGTACCTGATACACACAGACCTTCGGGTGGCTATGGACCGTTAACCGCACAAAGAATGTCAGTACTTGTGAGGCAGGTTAAGGAGACATCTGGCACACCCGAAAACTTAAGGATTGGAGACTTAAGAAAATCTGCAATAACGGAGATGGTATCTTCTGGGGTTGATACTTCTGCGATCATGTCTGTAACAGGGCATAAAAATATACAGTCTCTTAATCCCTACTTGAAAAACACAATAGAGGCAGCTACATCTGCTTTAGAGAAAAGGAAGAAACTGTAGTACATAAATACAACACAAGGTGATCTCTAAGAAGGTTGCCTTGTGTTGGTACGACACGTAAGATACAATTCACTTATTGGCTCCATAGCTCAACTGGATAGAGCATGTTCAATCGAATGACAATTAGCACAAAGGAGGTCACACTTATCAAGTTCTACTACAATCTTATCCCAAGACCTCAGTCTGAGCTTGTTCCACATAACATCCTTAGTGGTTGGGTCCATGTGGTGAAACTGTAGTGCTGCGTAATGATCATCATAACCACAACGATTGCACTTACCCCCTTTGTAGTTGATGGCGTCTTTCTTCTTTTGTATCCATCTATCTACACAGTATCGGTTGAAGCAACTCTTGCAGGATGATGCTCCTTTCTTTCTATCAGCTTGTTTATAAAAATCAGATAAAGGTTTTTCTTTGTGACAAGTAGTACAAGTTTTCATGTTTATTCTTTCATTAGGTTTCCGTCCCCACAACAGTCTTCTAAACTGTTCACGTTAAAAAGGTGGGAAGGAGTGGAGAGGTTCGATTCCTCCGGGAACCTCCATAGTTATACGCAGGTTGGATAGAAAGTCAAAGTCTAATACAAATATGGACTCTTCTAATCAGCAGGTTCGAGGTTCGAGTCCTCGTGGAGTCACCAAATCAAGAGGTACTAAATGACACAAATTCAAGCAACACTGATCGACCACATGGGTAGCGACTTATCGACAGTTAACGCAGCACGGGTTAGCTTTGGTAAGACAAGTCAGTGGGAGTTCAGTGAAGACCCAGATGATACAGGAACCCTATCAGAGCGTGACACTAAACTAATTAGGTACCTTGCCAAGCATAACCACCTGTCGCCTTTTGGTCATGCCTTTGCTTCGTTCCATGTTAAAGCACCTCTATTCGTACACGCTCAACTTGTAAAACACAAATTCTTAAGGGTCAACACAATCAGTCGCCGTTACGTTGACGATAGCGTAGTACTTTATACACCTGACACATGGCGTGGACGTAGTGAAGACAAGAAACAAGGTTCTTCGGATGACATGGATTGGGAGCATACACCTTATTGCTACGAGACCTCTCTAAACAACTATAAGTTCTTGTTGGACACTGGTGTGGCTCCTGAGATGGCTAGGATGGTACTACCTCAAGCACTCATGACCGAGTTTTATTGGAGTGGTAGCCTTGATGCTTTTGCTGCCATGTGTGTACTACGTTGTGCCCCTGACACTCAATATGAGTCACGTGTTGTTGCTGACCAGATCAGTGAAGTGATGGGTAGGCTTTTTCCTGTTTCGTGGGAAGCTTTAATGAAAGGACAAACAAATGACTGACCTGATAGAGAGATTGCGCGAACTGGAAACCCATCTTGCTAAGGACGACAGATATGTTTAGGCATTTCAAAACACTGAAAGAAGCTAAGGCGCACATCGCGGCAAACCCGCATCGCGACCTTGTTTATAAAAAGCACAAAGGCAAGCGGCCTAAGCCTTATCAGGTCGGTTCACGCCTGTCTTTCTTGCACTTCACATAAGGACGCCAAAGATATGCACTGGATGGACAAAGCCGTAGAAGAACTTGAGACAGACCTTGAAAACGGCCTGATCAGTCAAGAAGAATTTCGCGCCCAAATGCGCGACCTGCAAGCCGAGCTGCGCGAGGCTCAATTTGAAGCCGCGCAAGAAGCCCACGACAACTACTATTAAAGGACCGTCTAGTAACCATCTGGCAGGCTTGGTGCCTGACGTCTGCCAACCAAACCGCAATGGAGAGTGATATGAACACCAGAACCGACATTCTGAAAGAGGCCGACGAACTCATCAACGGCGAGCGGCAGTCAAATGCAATCCTTACCGATGAACTAGAAACCTACCACGCCGCCCTACCCCGCGCCTATCGTATGGGGCTGGAAGATGCGGCTACTGTCATGGACCACCGCGCATATGGTTGCAGAATTACTGTAGG
>Ga0209198_1000221_pt1 | contig 53804 bp, 46 predicted proteins | sample COGITO_mtgs_1105_2_FD_184804 | JGI IMG/M metagenome (GOLD analysis project Ga0209198, IMG submission 184804) | Pelagic marine microbial communities from North Sea - COGITO_mtgs_110519 (SPAdes) (version 2) | ecosystem: Environmental > Aquatic > Marine > Epipelagic ...
TCTGCACAACTTGCGCCTACTGCACCTGCACCTACAACTGTAATTTTCATATTTTTTTTTTAAAAGTGTATAAAATTAATTCTCGCAAAAATAAGGTAAATTATTGTTATAAAAAACAAAAAAAAAATAGGGCTTTTGAATTCCGGACTAGGAGAAAGTATTTAAGTGGTTTTATACTTTTTCCTGCCTTGAGAACCTATTTCTTCTCCGCCTCTTATAGTATTAGTATGATTAAGATCTGAATTACCATTTGACAAATCTAATTTTGACTTGTTTTTTTTAAAAGCTATATCCAAATACGTTTTCCGTATATTTTCTTTGTACTATATACTGATAGTGTTCAAAAACTGTTTTATAATGCAATACCTCTCCACGAAACATACTATTCAAAGGTAATAGATGCCATTGAACTCCTGTTTTTATTTTCAAAACGCATACCAAATCCATTCAACACGCAAGGGTGTCAGTTATTACAATTTTCAACCACTTGTTACGTTAAGCTTTATTGTTTTACTAATAAGTAATAGATTGCAAAAAAAAGTCGAGGTGACTTATGTATAAAAAAATGATAAAAACTATGAAAACTATGAAAAATTTTAAACTTATGAAAACAGTATTCTTACTTTTTGCGCTAGTAGCTTTTAGTAATTGTGAAGATAATGAACCAATAAAATCAGAATTAAAAACAAATACCTCAACTCCAATTGCCATAATAGGCTTTGAAGGGCAAGATATTTACCAATTGGATAATACTGTAGATATCTCTGAACTATTAGCTACTGCAAGTAGTTTCTTAACAGCTGAAATAGAACAAATTGCACTAAAACTAGAGGACTATAGCGGTGCATCTATCGATGGGACTATGACAGTAAGACTTGGTTCAACTACATTATTTGAATCAGAAGCTGTAACTTTAACTTCAGACAATACAATTATTACAATACCTTCAACCTTAAGAAATATACTTACTCTTGTCAATTCAGGAGAATTCAAAATATATTTAGAAGGAACTACTTCTATACCTATTGAAGACAATAGTTTTAAGCTAATAGTTACTCCACAAATAAGAACTACAATAGAGATCTAAAAACTAATCAAATTTTATTAAATGAAAAAAAAGAGCACAATTTTATTTTGTATGTTTTGCAGTATAATGTCATTTTCTCAAATTGATTTAGAATCTATTTTGGAAGGAGGTTTAGAAGATGCTCAAACTCTTTTAAAAGGGTATGTTCAACCATTTGCAAAAGGATTTGGAAATGGTATTAATGGGGGATGGTCTTCCACTGCAAAAGCACACAAGCTTTTGGGTTTCGATATTGCAGTAATAGCAAATGCGGCATTTGTTCCTAAAAGTGGTGAAACATTTACATTTAACAACGCGGATTATTCATCAAAATTGCAATTAGATGATGCTACCATTTCTTCAGCGGAACTACCAACACTTTTTGGCTCTAAAAATTTAGTAGACAGACCATTGTTAAAGTTTACTGATAGTGATTCAAATTCAATATCTACATCAGCTTTGCCTGGGTCTGGTTTAAAAGAAGCTATTGGATATAATATTGTTCCTTCTGCGATTGTTCAATTGGGAGTTGGTCTTATTAAAAACACGGATTTAAAAATTAGGTTTATTCCAAAACAATCTACGCCAGAATATGAGTTTTCTACTTTTGGTATTGGACTTATGCATGATTTAAAACAGTGGATTCCTTTTGTGAATAAATTACCATTTGACGTCTCTGCTTTAATTGCCGTGAATAATATTAAGTCAAAATTTTTCTTTGATACAGATAACAATCCAACACAAGCTTTAGAATTTAATACTAAAACATTCTTATTTCAAGTTTTAGCGTCAAAGAAATTATCAATTTTCACATTATATGGTGGCCTTGGTACTTCTTCTTATAACACGGATGTTAATTTATTAGGTACTTATTCAACTACTAATAACAATCTGATTCCTGACAATCCAATAAGTTTGGATTACAAAGGGAGCTCCGTGAGAGCGAACCTTGGTTTGTCGATAAAGTTATTCTTTCTTAAATTAAGTGCTGATTATGCATTACAAGAATATGACACTTTTACAGTAACTGCAGGCTTTACTATTAGGTAAAACTTAATTCTTAATAAAAAAAAGGTGTAAGAAATTAATTTCTTACACCTTTTTTTTGTGAACTATATAGTCGTTAAAATATATTATGCATCAATATTCGCATACTTTGCATTTCTTTCAATAAAGTCTCTACGAGGTGGTACTTCATCACCCATTAACATAGAAAAGACTCTGTCAGCTTCTGTTGGACTGTCTATAATTACTTTACGTAATGTTCTAAATTCGGGATTCATTGTCGTATCCCAAAGTTGATCTGCATTCATCTCACCAAGACCTTTATAACGCTGTATGTTTACAGAACCTCCCATTTGTTGTGCAATTAAATCACGTTGATTGTCATCCCAAGCATATTCTCTTTTTTGACCTTTTTTCACTAAATATAAAGGGGGAGTCGCAATATAAATATAACCTTGTTCTACCATTTCTTTCATGTATCTAAAGAAGAAGGTTAAGATTAAAGTGGCAATATGAGAGCCATCTACATCGGCATCACACATAATAACAACTTTATGATAACGTACTTTAGATAAGTTCAGCGCTCTTGGATCTTCTTCGGTACCAATAGAAACACCCAATGCGGTAAACATGTTTTTGATTTCTTCGTTTTCAAAAACTTTGTGTTGCATGGCCTTCTCAACGTTTAAAATCTTCCCACGTAGTGGTAAGATTGCTTGAAAATTACGATCTCTACCTTGCTTCGCTGTTCCACCTGCAGAATCTCCCTCAACTAAGAAAATTTCACATTGTGCTGGATCTGTTTCTGAACAATCAGATAATTTACCAGGCAACCCACCAATAGACATGACAGTCTTACGTTGCACCATTTCTCTGGCTTTACGTGCTGCGTGTCTTGCTGTAGCGGCTAAAATTACTTTTTGAACAATTATTTTAGCATCATTAGGATTTTCTTCCAAATAGTCCGTTAACATTTCAGAAACCGCTTGACTTACTGCAGCAGAAACTTCTCTATTTCCTAACTTTGTTTTTGTTTGTCCTTCAAATTGTGGTTCTGCTACTTTTACAGAAATAATTGCGGTTAATCCTTCACGGAAATCATCTCCTGCAATTTCGAACTTTACATTTTTAAGCAATCCAGAATTGTCTGCATACTTTTTTAAAGTCCCTGTTAGACCACGTCTAAAACCAGACAAATGCGTTCCTCCTTCATGCGTGTTGATATTATTTACATAGGAATGTAAATTTTCTGCATACGAAGTATTATATACCATGGCAACTTCAACGGGAATTCCGTTTTTTTCGCCTTCCATAGAAATTACATTCGCAGTTAATTGCTCTCGTGTAGAATCTAAATACTTTATAAACTCTGGTAAGCCTTCTGTAGAATGAAACGTTTCTGTTGGGAAATTACCTTCATCATCTGTAGTTCGTTTATCAGTTAAAGTAATCGTAATTCCTTTATTCAAATACGATAATTCGCGCATACGGGTTGCCAACGTGTCGTAATTAAATTCGGTCGTTTGCTTAAAAATAGATTTGTCGGGTAAAAAAGTAACAACTGTACCCGTAAAATCACTCTCTCCAATAGTTTTTACAGGATATAATACTTTTCCTTGAGAATATTCTTGTCGCCAAACCTTACCGTCTTTATGAACGGTTGCTATTAATAAATCTGAAAGCGCATTCACACAACTGACACCAACTCCGTGTAAACCACCAGAAACTTTATAAGAGTCCTTATCAAATTTTCCACCAGCACCAATTTTAGTCATTACAACTTGTAATGCAGAGACGCCTTCTTTTTCGTGCATTCCTACAGGAATCCCACGACCGTTGTCTTTCGTGGTCACAGAATTGTCTTCGTTAATTGTCACGTTTATGGTATCGCAATAACCACCCATTGCTTCATCAATAGAGTTGTCTACAACTTCGTATACCAAATGGTGTAAACCACGGATTCCAACATCTCCAATATACATGGATGGACGCATTCTTACATGCTCCATTCCTTCTAATGCTTGAATGCTGGAAGCATCATAATTGTTTTTTTTGTCTTCGCTCATTTATTTTGACTTTAATTAGTACGATTTGTTACTTCTATACACCCAAAGCGTGTGTGTCAAGAAGTAATAAAAACAGCTTAAAATTGGCATATTTTCTAAACTCAAATTTACATTTTTTAGAAACGATTTAAAAGCTTTTTATTGATTTAAGGGTATAATTATCAACATTTGTTGATTTCTTAAAAATGCTTTAAATCGCTTAAAAACGTGTTTAAAATCTATACGATCCTTTTTTGCTTTCGTTTGAAATTAGGAATAATTTAAAATGCCTTAAAACATTTATTTTTGGATTTTAAAACTTTAGGTATTGCAATCAAATAATCCTTTTCAATCAATCATTTCTAAAGATTCATGAAGCCGCTCTTGGCTTTAAGTTTGCTTTATTAGATATTTAATGAATTGGAACCAGTAGGCAAATATTTCAAGGGTAAAATGATTTTTATTATATTTGTACTCACAGTACTTAAGCCCCCCCCTAATTTCTTAATTCACAAAAAATGAAAAAATTAAAAAAAGGCATACAACTACTTCTCTTATTGCTAGTGATTTCATGTGAGAAACCATCACTCAGTGTCGTAATGGAGGATCCAGATGTTGCAGTAACACCGATCGTTTCAACTACTTTTTCTGAGAATTTTGGACCCGAAGTTAATAGCGATTTTATTGGTAGTGTTCTCGATATAAATAGTCTTCCTGTAGCAGGTGCAAATATTATTATTGGTGCTGCTACTGCAACTACTGATGAAAACGGTGTTTTTATAATTAAAGGAGCCACTGTTAATGAGAAGTTTGCATATATTAAGGCATCTAAAAGTGGCTATATTAATGGTTCAAGAGCTGTCATTCCAGTAGCAGGAGCAAACAATATTGCGATTATGCTTTTAGAACAAAATGAAGCAGGCACAACAAATAGTGGAGAAGTAAAAACGATTGTCTCAAATGGAGCCTCGGTAACTTTAAATGGAGCCTACGTAAAAGAAGATGGATCTAATTATACTGGAACGGTAAAGGTACATCTACATCATTTAAACCCTATTGATGAAAATATGTCCGATCAGATGCCAGGCATGTTATACGCTGAAAATAGTGACGGAGAAGAAAGGATGTTACAAACTTTAGGAATGCTTTCTGTGGAATTAAAAGGAAGTGCAGGCGAAGATTTAAATATTTCAACAGGTTCATCTGCAAAAATTACAATCCCTTTAGATCCAAGTTTACAACCAATTGCACCCAGCACAATACCTCTTTGGTATTTTGACGAAGAAAATGGTTATTGGAAAGAAGAGGGCGAAGCGGTTTTAACAGGGACAAACTATGTAGGTACAGTCACACATTTTTCTTTTTGGAATTGCGATATTCCTGCAGAGGCAGTAAGATTTAATGTATCTGTTACGGATGATGCTGATATTCCTTTGGTATTTTCTTATGTTACGATAACAAGCAGTACTTTTGGAACTAGAGGTGGTTTTACAAATGAAAACGGGGTTGTTAGCGGTTTAATTCCTTCAAATGAAGTGTTAATATTAGAAGTGTTTGATGCTGATATATGTGGGGCGAATTCAATATATACAGAAAGTGTAGGGCCTTTCAGTAATGATGCCTCATTAGAAATTACGGTGCCATTAAATACGGATATAATTTCTGAAACCATCAAAGGGAATTTTACCAAATGTGACAATACCACTGTTTCAAACGGCTATGTTATTGTTTCTTATGGAAATGATCGATATATAAATACAGTTACCGATGGGAACTTTGAGGTTCATTTACTTCGTTGTACTACAGAAACTACTTTTTCTATTAAAGGATATGATTACGAGAATTTACAGGGAACAGGAGAAATAAATTATACCTTTAGTACACCTACGACCAATTTAGGAACTTTAATTTCTTGTAATTCTATAAAAAAATTTATTTCCTATCAAATAGATGATGATGAACCTATTTTCATTCTTGACCCTCCAGTAACTTTCTCTCAAAACCCAAATTCAGGAAGCCTAGTTATTGAAATTGGAGCATATAACCAAGATGTTAATTGCTTTTGGTTGCGAGGTAATTTAACGCTTAATAATGGATCTTATGTAGGGGAATATCTTGCTAGTGATAATGATTTTTATTTTATAGAAAACTGTCCTTTTTATGCTGATAAGTCACTAAATGAGGTTGTTTTTAATGTTACTTCTTTTGGAGATGTAGGAGAGTATATAGATATTAATTTTGCAGGAAATTATGATGATTTTGAAGATGTGAGTCATTCAATAACGGGTACAATTCATGTATTAAGAACGAATTAAGTTGCGCAAAAAAGCGTCGCAAGTAGTAAAGATTTAAAAAGAGAAAGGCACACTCTTTTTTGTTTTATCATATCCATAATAATGCAGTTATATTTTATGAATATAGTAATCTCTTTCGGAATTTTTAAAAAAGAGTAGGTTATCTCTTTTTTCTCTATATATTTGTCGTTAACAAAAATCAATGATACACAATAACAACAATCGTAATTTCAATAATTCTAATTTATAGAACGGAAGGTTGTTGTCTAGAAATATATAAAGCCTTCCAAAATTTGGAAGGCTTTTTTTTGAATCTAAAAATAAAGACATGAGTAAAATAATGACAGTAGACATTTTGTCTAGTATTAAAGGAGCAAAGCCTTCCGAGTCGGTAAATAAATTATTTGATGTAATTAAAAACGCAAATAAGAATACTGCTTTAAATACGGTTCATACGAATGCAGTTACTATAGATGATTTAAGAGAAGATGTTGTTATAGACAGTCCACAAATGGAAAAGCAAATTATCATTGCAAACTTTCCGAAAGAAAAAAACGGTTATTTAGTAGTTTCTAAAGTAATAGAAGAATAATGATGGAATCTCAAATACATAAAATTCATCAGCAATTGGTGAACAAAGAAATTTCGTGTACAAAATTGGTGCAAGAAAGATTGGATTTATTAAAATTAAATACTCATAATACGGTCAATTCACTATTAGATACCTTGGCCTTAGCATCGGCTGCAAAAGTAGATGCTAAAATTGAAAGTGGACAAGAAATAGGCTTGTTAGAGGGAATTCCTTTCGGAATTAAAGATGTTTACATGGTACAAGGAACCTACACGACTGCCAGTTCTGATTTATTAAAAAAATACAAATCTCCTTATACCGCAACAGCAATTCAAAAATTGTTTGCTGCTGGCGCGATTCCTTTAGTAAAAGAGAATTGTGATAGTTTTGGTCATGGGTCCTCATCAGAAAATACAATTTTTGGAGCCGTAAAAAATGCCAACAACCCTAATTTAGTAGGAGGAGGGTCCAGTGGAGGTTCTGCAGTAAATGTTGCAAAAGATTATACTGTCTTTTCAATTGGTGGCGATACAGGAGGTTCTGTTCGTCAACCTGCTGGGTATAATAATGTGTATGGTTTTAAACCAACGTATGGAAGAATTTCACGCTTTGGATTAATGGCGTATGCCTCCTCAACAGATTGTGTTGGGCCCATTGCAAAATCGATAGAAGACATTCGAATTGTATTGAATGCGATGAGTGGAAAAGATATCAAAGATCAAACCACGTATCCCTCTGAAACGATTTCAGCCGCAACTATTTCAAATACGGACGCCATAAAAACGGTTGGATATTTTAAAAACTTCATTGAGAATGATGCGATTGATGCGAAAGTAAAATCAGATTTTCTAGCAACTATAGAAAAAATAAAAGCCAAAGGAATACAAGTAAAAGAGCTCGATTTCTTTGCATCAGACACTTTAGTTGCTACGTATTATACATTGGCAATGGCAGAAACAGCCTCAAATTTATCAAGGTTAGATGGTACCAATTATGGAAACCGTATTGAAGGCGCTAGTTTAAAAGACACCTATTCAATTACACGTTCTGAAAATTTTTCTGAAGAAACAAAACGAAGAGTTGTTGGTGGAAACCAAGTATTGTCTCAAGGTTTTTCTGATGAAATTTATTTAAAAGGATTGAGTGTTAGAGATCAAATTGCTGCTAATTTTGAAAAAGACTTTCACCAGGTTGATATTATTTTATCACCTGTAACACCAAGTTCGCCGCCAAAAATTGGCGATAGTTTAAAAGATCCTTTAGCCATGTATTTGTCAGATGCCTATACTGTAGGTTTTAGTTTAGGACAATTGCCAACTCTAACGGTGCCACAAGGAACTGAAACAGGATTGCAAATTACGGCAGCAAAAAATAATGATGCACTCGTTTTGAAGTTTGCGAACTTCTTAAAAGACACGATATAATGGAACAGGAAAAATTAAATGAGCTCTTAAAAGCCCATGAGTTAGAATTAGTAATCGGGATAGAAACACATGTTCGATTAAATACAAAATCAAAGTTATTCTGTGCTTGTGCAAATCAAGAAATAGCAACGCCAAATCAAAATATATGTTCTGTTTGTACAGGACAAATGGGGGTTTTGCCATCCATTAATAAAGAGGCAATTACCAAAGCTATTTATTTCGGTAAAGCAGTTCGTTCCTCCTTTTCAAACGAGATGATCTCGTGGGATAGGAAACATTATGAATATCCAGATAATCCAAAGAACATACAAATTACACAGTTTCACAATCCTGTAATTCCTGACGGACAAGTTTCTTGTTTTAGAAATGATGGTTCTCAATTTACAGTGAGTTTAACGCAAGTTCATATTGAGGAAGATGCCGCAAAATTGATGCACGAGAAAAACATTTCTTTAGTCGATTTTAACAAAGCAGGTGTTCCGTTGATCGAAATTGTTACTGATCCTTGTATTCGTCATATTGAAGATGCATCCACCTATGCACAATACATTCAAAGAATTGTTCAGAATTTAAAAATATCGGAAGCAAACCTTGAAAAAGGAGAGTTTAAATCAGATGTTTCTGTGTCTCTTCGTAAAAAAAATAGCACGGATTTAAATCCAAGAACTGAAATCAAAAACTTGAATTCTTTTAAGTTTATGGTAGATGCTCTCAACGAAGAAATAGAAAAACAACTCAACTATTTTATAGAAAATAACCAATTTAGACCAGAACAAACAACGGTTTTATGGGATGCAGATTTAAAGCAAACCAAAACAATGCGTACAAAGGAATTTGAAGCCGATTACCGTTTTATTTCTGAACCAGATTTGCCTTTTGTAAATATTAAACAAATTGTAGATCGTATCGATGTAGATGTTAGCTCATTGCCTTTTGAAGTTGAATCTATTTTGATAGAAGGGGGTGTTTTACCTCAAGATGCAAAGTTTTTTACGGCAGATGCTTTGCGATCAACAACTTTTGTTGGTATTCAAAATGTGATTCAAGATGCGTCTTTTGTTGCAAAAACACTTACAAACAATATTAAACCAGAGCAATATACGAGTATCCAAAATATCGATGATTTAAGTGCTATTTTCTCTTTATTAAAAGAGGGAAAAATAACGGTTTTGTTGGCTCAAAACGCAATTAAATCGTTATTAGAAGATGCCAAATTTGATTATGCATCTTACTTTAAGGCAAATACAACTTCCGCAGCTCAAATTCAAGACGCTATTCAAAAAGTAATTGCAGAGAATGAAGCAATAGCGAAGGATATCAAAGAAGGAAACCAAGGTAAGGCAGGTATTCTTGTTGGTAAAGTAATTGGAATTATTGGTAAAGGGGCTTCTGGGAAAGTGATTCGAGAAGGAATTTTGAACAATCTTTCTGGAGCGCAAACAAGCAACAAGAAGCAAGCAATAAATAGAGAACAACAAGGAACCAATAATCAAGAGCCAACAACTAACAGCCAAGAGGAATTACAAAAAAATCCGATTATAATAAAAGAAGAATACAGAACACATAAAATTTCTCAACTCTCTGAAGATTCAATTAATGAGGAAGTTACTTTATCTGGTTGGGTGGCGAGTGTACGTGATCATGGAGAATTGATTTTTATTGATCTACGAGATTCAAGTACCCAAATTTTTCAAGTACGTTTAAGTAAAGAAACATTCCCGAACATCGATGAATTGGTGAAACTAAAATCGGAGTCTGTAATTTCTGTGACAGGAACTGTGGTACAGCGTAGCGAAGGTGATTACAATGCAGGTTTAAGGACGGGTAAACTTGAATTAGAAACAGCCGTTTTAGAAATTTTAAACCTCTCTAAAACACTTCCTTTTGAAATAAAAAGAGCAATGAAATCGAATGAGAATGTTCGTTTTCAATACAAGTTTTTAGACCACAGAAATGAGGAGGTTCGGAAAGCAATCGTAAACCGTCATCGCGTCATTAAATTACTGCGTGATATTTTAGATGAAGAAGAGTTTTTAGAAATAGAAACCCCAATTCTTACTGCGGGTACCGATGAAGGCGCAAGAGAATTTATTGTTCCAACAAGAAAACAAACAGGCTCTTTTTATACCCTTCCACAGGCCCCTCAGCAGTTTAAGCAAATGTTAATGGTGGGAGGTTTTGAGAAATATTTTCAAATAGCACGTTGTTTTAGAGATGAAGATTCTCGTGGCGATCGTCAACCAGAATTTACACAGTTAGATATTGAAATGGCCTATGCAAGTATGCAACAGATCATCGATTTAAACACAAAAATGTTTAACGAAGTGGTGCGTAAAATTTATGGTAAAAAATGGATCTTACATCCTTTTGCTGTAATTACGTACAAAGAAGCCATGAATAAATATGGTTGTGATCGACCTGATTTACGTTTTGGTTTGCAAATGCAAGACATCACAAACATTGTAAAAGAGACCACTTTTCAGGTTTTCAGTAAACCTATTGAAGCAGGTGGAATTGTAAAATGTATTAAAGTTTCTGCAAAAGAGCAAGGCAACAAACGCGTTTCTAAAGGTCAGATTGAAAACTTAACCACCATTGCACAACAAAATGGTTTGGGTGGTTTGGCATATATTATTGTAAATGAAAACGATTTGCAATCGCCAATTATTAAATTTTTAGGCGAAGAAATTGCTGCTAATATTATAAAAGCGACCAATGCACAAATAGGAGATATTGTCTTTTTCTCGGCAGCAGATTATGCCACGGCAAACAAGGCTTTGGATGCAGTTCGTCAAGAAATGGGGCGTATTTTTAAACTTATCAATCCAAAAGAATTAAGACCTGCTTGGGTAGTAGATTTCCCAATGTTTGAAAAAACAGAGGAAGGAAGATGGACGTTTACACACAACCCTTTTTCTATGCCAGCACGCTACGATTTAGACAAGCATATGAATGGCGAAGCAATAGGAACGATTATTGCCCAGCAATACGATTTAATTTTAAATGGTTTTGAAATTGGTGGAGGTTCTGTTCGTGCGCACAAAGCAGAAATTTTAGAAGCAACTTATAAAAACATGGGATACGATAAAGAAGGAATGATGAAAAGTGTGGGTACCATGTATAAAGCATTCCAATATGGAGCGCCGCCACATGGAGGAATTGCTTGGGGTATTGATCGTTTAATGATGATTTTAGAAAAGAAAGCCTCTATTAGAGAAGTCATGGCGTTTCCAAAAACAGGTTCATCGGAAGATTTATTATTTAATGCGCCTTCTATCTTATCAGATAAAAAAGTAGAAGAGATGAATGTTCGGATTCTAAGAAAATAATTTTTTAGGAATTTTTAATAAAATTAAAATCTCGCAAAAGCGAGATTTTTTATTTTGAGTAAGCGTATTTTGCAGGCTTCAAAGGATTTAATCTTCTATCTATGACTAAACTTTGTTCAAAAATAAATCTTAATATTATTACAAAGCCCGCAATTACATTTTATTTACCTTGTTGCAGTTCCTGTTGGAAAGCTGCCTAAGTTTTGTACGAAACTATGAGTAACTGGTGCTAAGTCTGCCGTTACAGGTACATCAAGCATTAATGGTTTTAATAAAAACGGTGTAAGAGGGCTATTATCTGGATTTGGTTCTATGGTTATAACTACTTTCCTGCCCTCTTATGTCTAAAGGGAATGTTTCGCCTTCTGGAGCGTTTAAGAAAAAATCTTCACCTGGTACAGGTGGACCGTTCCTTTGAGTTCCGCTAAACGGATTTCCGCTATCCACCGTGTTAAACTCTGTGAATGTACCTGTAGAAATTGGACCTACATCGCCAATAACCCAACCTTCATAAACCCAACCAACTGGAAGGGTAGGAAGAACTAATCCAGCCGTTGGCGGAGCTCCTGGGGTGCCATACCAAACACCATTTTCGTCATTTCCGTTGTTGGTTCCTGTTTCATCCGTTGGAGTTCTTAAAAAAGCGACTCCTGCAGCTGAAGAGAAATCTCCTATTGCAGGAGCGGTTGTTGTAGAAATTGTTGCAGTAGTACCCGAAAAGTCTCCTGCAATTAATTTTTGATCCGAAGGGGTTGGGTCTGAATCTATTGCCGGTTCAATAGTAAGAACAAACTTTGTTGCCGCTGTTAGATCATTGGCATTTACACTATAGGTTTGTGGAAAAGTAACGCTTGAAAACCTACCTGTACTTATAGGACTTCCGTCAACGATAACCCATCCTTCATAGACAAAGTCATCACCAAGTGCTTCTAATCCTGATAAATTTACTTCTAAATCTGAAGTTGTTGATGTGTCATCATTATCATTATCATCATCATCTTTGTTACAGCTAATAAATACTTAAACTCCAAGAATCATGACTAAAAATAGTTTTAATTTATTCATCATATTTAATTTTATTTTATGCTTACTTCAGTTTAATGTCTTTTTCAGCTTAATTCCGACTTTCTATTTGACGAATAAGTAATCTATCCTTACAAAATTTAGGTTAAATTGTGTCTAACAAGAGTCTGTGCACAAACCCCATTTTGTTTTTAAAATTAACAAATATTTGATATTGTTAGCCTCTCTAGGAGGTTTAAATTTAATTCATTTTCTAGAAAACAACACTTTTATGAGTTCTTATAGAACGAATATCTTGTTCGCTTTTCAACGTTTGCCAATAAAATTTGTGGGGGAGTATTAATTAAAATTACTCAACTATAAGTGTGTATTGTGGCGTAGGATTTAATGGGCAAAAGTAGACATACTCTCCTTCGGTTAGCATTGTAGGATTAGTTTTTTCAACCTTCCCATCTTTAACGACTGTTGTAACATAGGCCGTTTTAATATGATTTTCGACTTTACTTGCATCCTTGCCTTTTCGCACTAAAACGAAACCAACTTCTTTAGCTGCGTGGTTGTTTGATACTTCAAAAATATACGTGCCTTCACTTACCGTCAACGATTTTTGCGTAAACTCTCCTTTTGTTTGTTCTAAAGATATGGTTTTTATTGTTTTATTTTGTGCGTTAGAATTAAAAGTGAATGCTAATACGATTACTAGTATTGATGCTATTTTTTTCATTTTATTTAAATTTTAAAGATTAATTATTTATGGCATTTTATATTTAAACGCCCGATATTTATGCCTCTATTGTTTCTAATTCCTGAGCAATTGGAAAGTCAATTTCAATTTGAGTTAAATTATGTAGGTAATTCATAATTACTTTATCTCCTATAGCAATTATTACATCTACTAAAGTCCCTTTTGTATAACCAACGTTAAAAAAAGTTTCAAGCTTTTCGTTATCAACCTTTCCTTTGTTTAAGGTAATTTCTTTTGCTACTTTAACCAATGCATCAAATTTTTCATCAGAAGAGAAATAACCTTTTCTTAATTCCAATACTTGCTCATCAGTAAAACCATTCATTTTTCCAATTGCAGTATGAGCAGATTGGCAATATTTACACCCGTTTACTTGACTAACGATTAAATTCACGACTTCTTTCTCTTTATTAGAAAGTGATGTCTTAGCATTTTGAAATTGCAAATAATTACCTAAAGCAGTATCAGAATATGCAATTGTTGCATATAAATTAGGTACAAAACCTACTGTTTTTTTTAAATCATCAAAAATTTCTTGATTGTTTGAAGAAACCTCTTCTCTTATTGGCACATTAAAATTTGTCATAATATTATATTTTTAAATTTGTTTATCATTATTGATAGTACAAAGATGCGAACAGAATGTAGTATTTTGTTAGGGAAGTTTTCCTTTAATGTTGGCAATTTATCCCAAAAGAGAATTTTTTCGATATTTTGAAGGGGAAATACCTTCTTGTTTCTTGAAAAATCGGCTAAATGATTGAATATCATCATAGCCAACTTTAAAAGCGATTTCTTTAATTTGTATATCAGAGTAATGCAGTAGCCGTTTTGCTTCAAGCATTTTGCGATCTTGGATGTAACTTAATGGTGTTTTTGTTCCTCTTTTTGAAAAAATATTGGATATAGTTTTAGGAGATTTAAATAGAAGGTCTGCATACTCGGCTACCGTATGTTTTGTGTTAAAATGTTGTTCTACCAAGAAATTAAATTCTCTGATAAGATCAATCCTTTTTTCTTCTTTCGGAAAATGTTCTTGGCGTTTGTATAAACGTGTACATAATATTAAATAACGCTTTAACATCATTTGTAACATTTCTATTTGTAGGTTGTCTTTAGACTGAATTTCTATAGAAAACACTTTCCAAAGTATTTGAAAATGTTCTAATTCTTCAGTTGGAATAGTAATAATTGGTACTTGAGATGCACCAAAAAACAATACCCCTTTACAGCTTACTTCTGCATCATGATCTATTATACAGTAAAAAGGTCTGTTAAATCTTAAAAACTTAATCTCATCTTTTTTAGCTACTTTAATTTTATGAAATTCGGTAAGAAAAATGATTTGGTTTTTAGTGAAAAGATAGCTTTTACCATCAATTACAAACTCATTATAATCGGTTTGAAACCACAATACGGTTAAACTACTTGCTTCTGGATTGTCAAAAATACCATAGTCTGGAATCCCAAGTTCCTTCAGTTCTATAAAATCATCTATTTTTCCTTTTATTTTCATTTCTCTAATGATAGTCAACGGTTTTGGTTGCTAATAATAAGCGAACCTTTTTAGGGTTTCTATTTACTTTTCGCAGGCATAATTTATTCTATTAGGGATAACATGTAAATTATGTGCAATGGTCTCCATTAATTCTGTAGTACTTGATGTTCTAAACAATCTATCTGCAATTCCGTATTTCGTAGTTGTTTTTCAATTAGCTTGCAATAATGAGTATTGCCCTCTTTTTTGTAATGATAACAAGTTAAACACATTCGTTGTGTAGAGATGATATCCTTTTGATTCAAATGATAAATGAGTTGCATTAATTGCTTTAAAAAAACACCTTTTTCTGTTTCAGTTAGTGCGTCAATAGATTTGTTTAAAGCACTTGTAAACCGACTGGTTTTTTCAACGATTGCTTTACCTTTTGTAGTTAATTGAACGGTAAAACTTCTAGAATCTTTAGGATTGATGCTTTTTGAAAGCAATTCTTTTTGGAGTAGCACTTTAATAGAATCGCTAATTGTAGCTTTTGTTAAATCAAATTCGGTAGCTAAGAAACTCACTTTTAAATCTTCTTTTTTGTGGGTTCCACAAAAAATTAGCAATTGTATTTGAATTGGACTTATTTTATACAATTTACTTTCTTCCCAAAGTAAAACTCTAAAGGCTTTAGAAATTCGTTCTAAACCTTGTGTTATTTTTTGATTGATAAAACCATTCTCCATATTATTTTGTTGTTATCTCTTTTAATTCTATCACCTTACTTAATAAATCAGTATCAATACTACTTGAGTGATTGGTTGCAGCAATTAACAAGGTGTCGTTTAGTAATTGGTCAATCAATTGAACAACGGTGTTAACCAATCGTTTCATTTTGCCAGAATCTTTGCTATTGTAATAATGTATTTTTCTAATGTAATCAGACTCATCTCTAAAAAGAACAGCATTTTCGTGACAAGCTTTTTTAAAAACGTGTGTAATATTTTTAGCAGTTTTGCTAACTAAGGAAGAAACAATGCCTCCTAAATTGAGAATTCGTATTTTCTTGCCAAGTTCTTGTACAATTGCTTTTACTGTCGTTGTTTTTTTACAACCAGCATGCCCCAATAAAAACAACTTATGATCTACAGGTAGCTCATCTTGATTTATGGTTTTAACATATTTAGGCTCTTTAAGGAATCGGCTTAATAAACTTCTGTGTTTAATATTAAAACAAATTCCCTTTTGCTCAATAGTCGGTTGTTGTTTTAAAAATAAGTCAGATAATATCACCATTGCTCTTCATTTGAAAAAAAAACAAAGTTAGTAATCCTAATAGATTTATTAAAATTACTTCCAATAATTATTCGCGGCTGCTACTGTTTGGAAATTTAATGCGGCTATTTGAGAAGAAGCTAATAATCCGTTAGCATCTTCTGAGTATACAGGTCTTAATTTTTTTAATATTTCTATATTTGGTTGTGTCGATTTAACACCCATTCTTGATAATTTTACTGCCAATTCAAAGCCTTCTTGAGGCGTTTTTGTAATTAATGTTGGCAACCATGATTCTGCTTTTTCCATCTGTTTACTATTTAATTATTTATGTTGAATTAATTTTCTGCTTACTTCTTCGTATGAGATATGTCCAAACCATTCCTTCAGAATTTCAAATTCCGAGTTAAATAGCACAAAACTAGGCGTTCCTTTTAATTGGTTTAGGGTAAAAGTAAGGGCTATTTTATCTAATGAATTTAAATAATCTTTCACTCTTTTTTGGATTGCTTTTTTTTCAAACTCTGGCCATAGAATATAGTTGGGATTAATATTACAAATTGCATTAATAGTATATTTCAAATCTTCTTTTCTATTAATGCTCATTTTATCCATAACGATAGGAAAATCTAATGGGTAAGGTAGTTTATATAACCCTTGATTGTTCATCGTTTTTTTTGTTTCTCCAACCAATGTGCCTTTCTTTACTAATTCTTTAGTGTTCTCAGAAGTGTTTTTATCAAAATCTTCGAATGCTGTCGATACTGCCAAAAAAGAAACTTCTTCTGAATTAAACTCGTGATACAACTTATTAAAAAAAGGAAGAGCGTATGAAAAACATCCAGGGCAATTTACTTGAAATACAAGGAGAAGATTCAGTTTTTTTAGTTCAAATTTTCCTTGAAATTCTTCCTCAAAATGTAACTTTAGTTTTTTCATTGATTCTTGATTTTTTTTTGTTGTAATAAAAATCCAAGCTTTTTTATTAGATTTAAACGTCTCTAAAACTCTTTTGTAATCTGAAACTTCATACAGGTCTGTTTGAACAAGTTCTTGTTCTGTAATTTCAAATATTACACCTTCTATATAGTCTTTGCTATTTTCTGAAGGAATGGCAATAGGATGAAATTGTTGGTTACTTTTTGCCAGAACGTCCTTGTCGGTAATTTTAATTTTCTCTAATTTGTAATTATCCAGAGTATCCTTAGAACCTTTTAAAACTCTTCCGTAAGTTTCTATTTGAACGTTTTTTAATTGGAGTGTTCCGTAAGAAAACAAATATTGCATCTTTCTTTTCAAGGGCTAACAATTTTCCATTTCAATAATATAATACCCTTTCTTTGTAACAGAATCCTCTACCTCTTTTGGAGCCGTTTCCATATGGCAAAATTTACACTTTTTTGGGGTTAATTCAAAATCTGAAACTCCTTTTTTGTCTAGGTATTCTTTTCCGTATTTATATACATTTTCTGCACTATCTCCATCTTTTACAAGAATATCAAAATGCATTACTGTATTTTCATCTTTTGGTACGTATGTATCATAAACTAAAACTTTCATATAATTTAGTATTATAAATTAAAGTAGTGAACACTGTTTGCTCACTACTTTATTTTTTTTTTTTTAATCTGACATTGATGCGCCTAAATTTAGATGAAGAACATTTCCAGTTGGAGCTACCACTGCTGGCACAGATTCTACACCAGCTGTTTCAGCTTCAGAAATACGACTTCTTACTTCTCCTATGTTTACAATTTCTACATTGTCATTTCCGATTAAGTCTATGATATCCTGTTCTGCACTTACACAAACCGAACAACCTGCGTGATAAAAAATTGATTTACTTATAAGTTGATTTATTTAAATTTTAATATTTATTTAATCTTTACTGTATATGGAAGAGATAAATCTCCTGATGCGACACTATATACCGCATAAACTCCTAGCATTGGTAGATTTTCTTTCTGCCAATTTGTATTTACCTGCATATAAGCGGAAACGCCGTCAAAAGAAAAAGTTTTTACATTGTTGATTCTAAATTTAGGGACAACCACCTTAATAGTGTTACCTAAAGTTACCGTATTATATCCTGGAGAATCCATATACATAGGCATTCCTGGATTTATAGCCGGTAGTTTTACGTTTTCATCACTCGTATCATACATTTTCACACTTAAACCCCCAGGAACTCTTTCATCCTTTGTTAAAACAACCCAATGTGGATGCCAAATAATGCCATCGTTTGCATAGTTAGAATCAAAATCTTCATCCCACATGGGAGTGTCATCAAAATCAGGATGAGATGTTAAGGCAAGTGCAACGATTCCATCTGTTTTAGAGAATCCAACATCCGTAGATTTTAAATTTGTAGGGAAGACATACCCTAATGCAGGCGCTCCGTTAAGACTACCAACTGCAATTGGTTTTACTTTTCCAGCAGTACCTTTTACCTGAATTTCAAAAATGTGATGCTCCAAACTAGTAACATACGTAACTTTTACTTTGGTAATCTTAAGATCGTCTGACGACTTAAATCGAGTATCTTCATTTGTCGTAATTTGTGCTGTACATGACAAAACTGATGCCATTAAAAAAAGCACTACTATATTATTTCTTAAATATTTCATTCTTGTATTTTTAATTAGCAATCCTAACTATATTAATTAAAAAATTACCCTTTAACATCAGCCATTGAAGCACCAAAGTTAATATGAAGTGTATTCCCTTTTGAGGTTACTAATGCTGGAACGGATTCTACACCTGCATTTTCAGCTTCGGAAATTCTGTCTCTAACGACTCCAATGTTTACGATCTCTACATTGTCTCTACCTATTAAATCTATGATATCATGTTCTGCACTTATGCATACTGGACACCCTGCGTGATAAAAAATTGACTTACTCATATTTTATATTTTTAAATGTTGTTTGGCTTTATTGCCTGTGTAAATATAGTTAGTAATCCTTACTATATGATATTATATATACCTATTTAACATTTCTTTAACATTTAAAACTGCATTATCCATCATTAAAACATATAACTAGCTTATGTCTATAAGTCCTATTGTTAATGGTTAAACACGACATCTGTATCATCATTCTCATCGGAGTTAAGGACTCGTTAAGATTTAGGCAATAGTATTAAAGTTGTTTTTAGTTATACCTATACTCGTGGTATAGGTATGTGTTTTTTAAAGAAAAAAACACGCTGTTATCACAATTTAATGAGGTATTCCAGTCCTATATTTCCTTAAGTTGATAGTAATCTTTCCGAAATTAGCTTGTTACTGATTTTTAGAGCTGTATTATGATACAGATCCATATACTTTTTATCATAAAGAAACTTACTAGGAATTGTATTTAGATAATCCCAAGCAGACAAAAGTTTCATTTTTAGCAGATTCTCTGTGTTTTAAGTTTTCTACCTTTAAGGCGCTGTTTAGCGTTTCGTCATTGAAATATTTCAACATTTTAAAAGACGATAAGTTTGGTTATATGTGCTTTACTTCCTTCTTGTACATAGTTTCATTTCAATTTTTGCTAATGGTTGTGTATAAAAACAATAAGGGATTAAAATGAACTTACTTTTCGGTTTAGTGCTTAGCCAAATTTACAATTTTACCGTTATTTTTCTTTCAACCGTCAAATTTTAAATTTGGCGGATTTTGTTAATATGTACAGACTTTAGGCTTGGCACTTAGCTCTTATTATTCTTATACCTAGTTAGGTGAAGCTGTTTTTTAGATACTCCATTTTATTTCTCCAATAGACACGCCTTTGAAACAATCATCAGCACAATTCTTTGGTGTATATCCACAAACATTTAGTATTCCAATTTTGTCAACTTTAAAATGTATGACATTTTTATTTTTATCTGCTGTCAGATATTTATCTGAACAATCTTTATACAGCTGGTCAATTGTAATGGCTGGGTTACCTTCGTTATGTGTATTTAAATTGGTTTTATCTTCTATGAACGTTGGTTTGTCAGCTGTTTTTTGGTTTGGTAGGTTTAGTAAGTTTGTTGGGTATGTTTCATAAAACGCTCTTTTTATAACTTCTCCCTCCTTCACGGTAATGATAGTTGTAGTTCTGTATCCAGAGAATGAACTAAAACCTACAGTATAAGTATATGAATGATTATGCTCTTTCTTGGCTTTGTTCCACTTTGCAATACTTGACTCATACGATTTAGAATTCATATTCATTTTGTCAATGTCCTGAGTAATGTGTTCCTTTTCAACCTTCGTTTTATCCTTGTTAATAGAACAAGAAAAGAATATTAGATTAATTATAAAAATGAAAATTATCTTTTGCATAATAAATTGTTATATAGTTTTAGATAATGTGTTTTTGGTTTCTATTATTTGGCGACTTAGTAAATAGACTAAGGTTTTGGGTTAAATACTAATCGCCCAATTTGCTATATATAGTGTTACCACCTTTATTTTGTATGTTTTATTTTTTTCCAATTCGAATCAGCTTCTTTTTTTAAAGATGTAGGATTTTCTTTTAGCCAGCTTTCTAATGTGTTATTTCCCCAAGAGTTGTAAAAGAGATATAGTTTACCGTCTCGAATTTCAAAATTTTCTCCATCAATACTAACTTTTTTGCCCTTCGTTCCCATTGCATAGGCGCACCATCCACCATATTGAGGAGCATATTCTGATGGATTTGATTTAAATTTAGCTAAATTTTCTTTGTTAATGAATTTGTATTTAGCTCCATCATAACTTGTGCTATAAGTTACTTTTCCTTCTATTGTTATATCACTAAAATAAGCAACAACATCATATCCTTCAGCAATGTATCCATTATCTAAATTATAATTTATTTTTTGTCCAAAAGATAAGATTGAAGAGCAGGTAAGTACTATTGTTAAAACAATTGATTTCATAAGGTTAAATTTTTAAATTTTTTTCCAATAATTGGGATTGATTTTCTTTGTGTGTATAATATAAACAATGAGGAAATTAAAACAAAAACAGCAGTGTAAAATAAAACGCCTCCATCTCCATTTATTTCAACTCCTAAATCGGTTAAATGCATCATAACTGCACCACTTATTACTCCAGCCGTGATTCCTGCACCTAACCAAGCAGTTCTATTGATTAGTAATAATATGCCTGCAATTAATTCAATAATTCCTATTCCAATTCTGCCAAAAGGTTCTAACCCTACTTTTGTAAATATGTAAACACTATCTGGATGAGCTGTAAGTTTAAACCTAAGTGTTTGAATCAATATAATTGCTACTAATATTCTTAATGCTAATATGCCGTATTTTTTCATTTTTTTCAGTTATTATTAATCTTTGAGAGTATTCCTTTTATTGGTGGTAACGATTTGAATATGGTTAGTGCTGATTAAAAATACAACTATTTTCGGTTTAGCACTTAGCGATTTTTTTTAAATTTTATCTTTATTTCCTACTGAATGCAAAATTTGAAAAATTTTGCGGACTTTATAAATACGCCTGAACTTTCGTTAAGCACAGGCTTTAAGCATTAACTATATTTGTTGTTGTGCCTAGTACTTTCTTTCATATTTTCGAGAACCATTCCGCATTTACAGTAACTTCTTCGATAAGTTCTGTTTTCACTCCGAGATTAAATTCCTTTAATTTTTCACACAATAATTCTCCATCTATTAAATCAATTGGTGGAGCTCCATCTCTTGTAGCTTCTTTAATTGCTTCTCTCGTATAATTTCCTGTTGTGATAAAAAGTCCTTTGTCAGCTCTACCTTGCATTGCTCCCCTAAAATCTCGAATATCTCCAGAACCAACAGAACCTTTATATCTTTTAGATTGAAAAAAAACGTGAAAACTTAAAAATCCATTTAGCCTGACTATTCCTTTTCCATCAATTCCTCCATCACTAGATTTTCCTGTAACTTCGACTTGCACAAATCCACTTTCTCTTAATATTCTTTGACAAAGTCTCTCAAAAGCAGAAGGTTCTATTTTTAGAATTACAGATATTAAGTTTTCTTTCCAATCAACATCATCTTCGATTTCTTCCTCTATTTCTGAATCAATTTCTTTTTTTGTTTGTTTTTTGTCAGCTTTTGGTTTTCTGACTTTCTCTCTAACAGTTTTTAAAATTTCATTAGAGTCTAATTCAGTTGTGTCAATTTCATTATCTATTAATGCCCAAACTCCACGAGAGGAATTGTCTATTAATCCATACTTTTTTAAATAAGTCCTTGCCCAAGCTAGTCTGTATTCTACTTTTGATTGAACTCCATTTTCATCGTGAGGAATTTCTAAAATTTCATCATCATATTCAGTGACTTCATAAACTTTTTCATTTATTTCATCAATTGAACCAGAACCTCCCAATAATTTCAGAGCTTCCAAAGTTGGAATCATCATTTTATCGTGAGTTGGTACTTTATCAAATTTTTTTTTTCTTCCCATTCGGTTTTTCTCGTATTAGGCACAACACCTGTATAAAGACTATTGTTGATATATTGCGTATAGCAAGACTATTCATTTTCTTTTTTTTAATTCATTTTCCAGAAAACAACTTGTTCCTAGCGCTATAAAAACGAAGAGTTTTGTTCGTCTTTTAAGCGTTTTCCGATAAAATTTGTGGGGGAGTACTACCCAAAGATAGTTTTTTAAAACGACTATTTGCCTATTTGAAGCAATTTTTTGAATGCTTTAGTAAAATTAAACTTGCCTTTTTTTTGGTTTAAAAGGTAGACGAAGAAACCACAAAAGAGGCAATCCAAAGTTGAGGCATTGATAATTTCTATTTGTTTTTGAGTCTCGTTCTATTGTTGGAGCCAGTTATTGTATTCAACTCCTAAGAGCTAAATGTTTCTTTTTGACAATGCTTTTTAGTTTGTCCCTTTTTCAGCAACTACACAAAAGATTTTTTATTCAGTATTGTGAATTATCTTAAAGAGCCTACATAAGTAAATTATAAATAAAATCATTTTAAAGGTTGTCTAATTTAAAAATCTATCTTATTTTTGTATCAAGAAATGAAAATAAATAAAAAAAATACATGGTGGTGGAACTCTCTTAATTCATAAGTGAGAACAAACCTATATGTATATAACATCATAAAAGGCTTATCTCACGATAAGCCTTTTCGCTTTTTAAAGCGTTTTGTGCTTATAAAATAAGGGACCTTGCACAGCGTTTATGGAAGTGAAGAAATCTCTTTATCAACAAACAGATTGTTTAGCAAATCAAAGATTTGTTTCGCAATAACACAAATGAAGAATGAAAAAAATACAGTTTAAAACAATTTTTAAAACGAAGATGGCAGACACAGTTACTCCAGTAGGGCTGTACTTGCGTTTTAGAGATGCATATGCAAATACACTTTTATTAGAGAGCTCAGACTATCATAGTAAAGAAGAAAGTTTTTCTTTTATTGCAATTGAGCCTGTGATTTCTATCAAAGCAGAAAACCATCATTTGAATTTTTCTCATCAAGGAGTTCTGTTAGAGAGTCAAGAAATTGGAAGAAATTTCAATACGATTTTTAAAAGTTACAGTGAAACCATCGCATTAGATTGTCCAGCAGCATTAAAATCATTCAACGGATTGTATGGGTATACCACTTATGATTCTGTTCAATATTTCGAGAATATTGAGTTGAAAGTCAAAGAAGCCCCTTCTGCAATTCCTTTAATGCAATATAGTTTTTATAGATTCATTATTGCAATCAATCATTTTAATGATGAAATGACGTTGATTGAAAATATTGAAGAAGGAACGAATTCTCGAATTAAAGAGATTCAAACGATCATAGACGCACAAGCATTTAATACCCAAAAATTTGAGATTCTAGGCGACGAAACTTCAAATGTGAAAGGAGAAGAATTTATTGAATATGTAAGAAAAGCAAAATCGCATTGTAAAAGAGGCGATGTTTTTCAATTGGTTTTATCACGCCAATTTCAGCAAAAATTTAAAGGCGATGAATTCAATGTATACAGAGCATTGCGTTCTATAAATCCTTCACCTTACTTGTTTTATTTTGATTATGGTTCTTTCAAATTGATGGGGTCTTCCCCGGAAGCACAAATTAAAATTTCTGAAGGAAAAGCGACGATCAACCCAATTGCGGGAACGTTTAGAAGAACGGGAGAAATGGCTGAAGATATCAAGCTCGGAAAGAAGTTGTCTGCAGATAAAAAGGAGACAGCAGAACATGTCATGTTGGTAGATTTGGCGCGAAACGATTTAAGCAAACATGCAGATAATGTTGTTGTGGATGTTTTTAAAGAGGTACAATTTTTTAGTCACGTTATTCATTTGGTTTCTACGGTTTCTGGAAAGTTAAAAGGAGATCCAATAGAAATTGTTGGCGATACTTTTCCAGCTGGAACCCTAAGTGGTGCACCAAAATATAAGGCAATGCAGTTGATTGATACTTATGAAAATCAATCGCGCGGATTTTATGGAGGTGCCGTTGGAATTATCGGTTTAGACGGTTCCGTAAATTTGGCAATTGCCATTCGTTCTTTTGTGAGTAAAAACAACGTTTTGTATTACCAGGCAGGCGCAGGAATTGTCATTCATTCCGACGAAGAAAAAGAATTACAAGAAGTAAATAATAAGTTAGCGGCGTTAAAAAAAGCGTTGATTTTGGCAGAAAATATTTAAGTAAATAAAGTTTGAAAAGTATAAAGTTTTTAAAGTTAGGTGCTTTATAAGTTATTTAATCATTCAATTTTTTAATAAAAATATGAAACGAGCATGTTAAAAGCATTATCACCCAAAGGAATGATTAATAGCGAACAGCATGTGTCCTTAAAAAAACAATAAATATAAACACATGAAAATATTAATTTTAGATAATTACGATTCGTTTACCTACAATTTGGTTCACATGGTAGAAAAAATTACAGGAATTTTTCCTGCTGTTTTTAGAAACGATGAAATCAGTATTGAAGACATCAATTATTACGATATGATTATGTTGTCTCCAGGGCCTGGAATTCCAGAGGAGGCAGGCATCTTAAAAGAAGTGATTAAAACCTATGCAGGAATTAAACCAATTTTTGGAGTTTGTTTGGGTTTGCAGGCAATTACAGAAGTTTTTGGTGGTGAAATCATCAATTTAGAAGCTGTTTTTCATGGCGTTGCAACAAAAATGACGGTAACCGACAAAAATGCGACTATTTTTAAAGAAGTACCAGAAACATTTTTAGCAGCGCGTTACCATTCTTGGGCAGCAACCGATGAAGGGTTTCCGGAAGAAATACAAGTAACAGCAAGAGATGAAGCCGGTTTAATTCAGGCAATTGAGCATAAAGTGTTTCCAATTTCAGCCGTTCAGTTTCATCCAGAATCAATTTTAACGGATGTTGGAGAGCAATTGGTAAGAAACTTTATAAATTCTCATTTCAATCTTTCCAAAAGAAAGGGTTAGCCAGTTTGGAGTCAAAAAAAATAGTAGTTTCCTACGTATGCAGGAATGACAAGTATAAAAATATGAATTGAGTTTTTCCCTTTTTGGGGAAATTAAAAGGGGATTATGAAAGCAATTTTAAACAAATTATATAATCACGAAAGGTTATCAAAATCTGAAGCAAAAAAAATCTTAATAGATATTGCTGCAGAAAAATACAATGACGCACATTTAGCGTCATTTATGACCGTTTTTATGATGCGTCCTATAACCGTTGAAGAGCTTTCTGGTTTTAGAGATGCATTAATAGAGCTCTCTATAAAAGTAGATTTATCTGCTTACAATACCATTGATATTGTAGGTACTGGAGGTGATGGGAAAGATACGTTTAACATATCCACTTTAACTTCATTTATTGTAGCAGGAACAGGACAAAAAGTAGCAAAACACGGTAATTACTCTGTGTCTTCTCAATCGGGTTCTTCTGATATGTTAGCGAGTTTTGGTTATGAGTTTACCAATGATGAAAACGTTTTAAAGCAACATTTAGAAAAAGCTAATATTTGTTTTTTACATGCGCCAAAATTTCATCCGGCAATGAAGGCGGTTGGTCCAACAAGAAAAGCATTGGCCTTAAAAACCTTCTTTAATATGTTAGGTCCTTTGGTCAATCCAAGTTCACCAAAAAACCATTTATTAGGGACTTTTAATCTAGAAATTGCCCGTTTGTATCATTACATTTTACAAGAAGAAGATATTAATTACGGTATCATTCATGCATTGGATGGGTATGATGAAATCTCATTGACAAGTGGTTTTAAGTTCTTTACAAAAAACGGAGAGCAAATTATAAATCCTGAAGATTTAGGACAAAAAAGAATTCAACAGTCCGCTATTTTTGGTGGGAATTGTGTGGCGGATGCTGCAAAAATTTTTAAAACTATTATAGAAGGAAAAGGAACAGAAGCCCAAAACAATGTGGTGCTAACAAATGCAGCCTTTGCCCTAAAAATAGTGAATGAAGCAACGTCTTTTGACACTGCTTTTGAGGAAGCGAAAGATTCGCTTTTTGGTTTAAAGGCAAAAGAATGTTTACATACTTTAATTGAGAGTTAGAATGCACGAATTATGAAAAAGGATATTCGTTAAGAAATAGAACGTTAAATAATTGAAGGAGATAATTTTTTAATCATTCAATCTTTAAATAATAAAAAATGACAATTTTAGATAAAATAATCGCATTTAAAAAGAAGGAAATTGCTAAGATCAAAGCAGAGGTTCCTGTTAAGAAACTAGTGGAAAGCCCGAATTTTGACACCCCTACTTTTTCATTGAAAAAATCTTTGCTAGAAGTTGGTTCTACAGGAATTATTGCAGAATTTAAAAGGCAATCACCTTCCAAAGGAATTATCAACGATCAAGTAACGATTGCTGAAGTGACCAATGGGTATTTGGATGCAAATGTTGCTGCGCAATCGATCCTGACGGACACTTCTTTTTTTGGTGGCACCATGGCAGATTTGATGGAAGCGAGAGTTATCAATAAACAAAAACCAATCTTAAGGAAAGATTTTATTGTTGATGGTTTTCAAATAGTAGAAGCAAAAGCAATTGGTGCGGACGTAATTTTGTTAATTGCTTCTTGTTTAACTACTGAAGAATTAAAGAATTATGGAAATTTGGCAGCAGATCTAGGTATGGAAGTTTTATATGAAGTGCATACTCAAGAAGATTTAGACAGAATAAATGATTTGGACCATAAAATAATTGGAATTAATAACAGAAATTTAAACACTTTTGAAGTTGATTTAGAACATTCAATCAAATTAGCAGGACAAATTCCTGATACTTCGATAAAAGTCTCTGAAAGTGGCATCTCCGATCCTAGAGTTATTTCAGGATTAAAAGAATATGGATTTCAAGGTTTTTTAATTGGTGAAAATTTTATGAAGGAAGAAAATCCTGGAGAAGCGTGTCAAACTTTTATCAATCAAATTCGATAAAAGCCCATCCTAACCTTTTCAAAGGAAAGGAACTCTTACTCTTGAGAAATTAAGTTGAAACGATTAAATGAATAAATAATTAAAACCTTTTCATAATGAAATTGAAAGTTTGCGGAATGAAATATGTAAATAACATCCAAGAAGTTGTAAATTTGCAACCTGATTATTTGGGGTTTATTTTCTATGAAAAATCGAAGAGAAACTTTGAAGGTATCATTCCAGAGCTCCCAAAATCTGTAAAAAAAACAGGTATTTTTGTAAATGAACATTCTGAGATTGTCATTTCTTTGGTAGAGGAATATCAATTAGATGCACTTCAGTTACACGGAGACGAGTCTGTAACATATATAAAAGAGTTACAAAGCCAGTTAGCAGAAAGAAACGTTTTATTTATTGAAGAGAACAAGCATCAAAAAAAGAAAAAAAATAAACACAATATTACAAAGGATAAAATTGAAATTATTAAAGTATTTGGAATTAAAGATGCATTTAATTTTGATGTTTTAAAACCTTACTTGGAGGTGGTAGATTATTTTTTATTTGATACAAAAGGAAAAGAAAGAGGTGGAAATGGAGTTCAATTTGATTGGTCAGTTTTAGATACCTATCCCTATAAAGTTCCTTTTTTTTTAAGTGGAGGAATTGGTTTGAAAGAGACCGATAGCGTGCTGTCATTTCTAGACAAGGAGGCTGCTAAATATTGCTATGCATTGGATGTAAATAGTAAATTTGAAATTGAGCCAGGAAAAAAAGACATCGCAGCATTAAAAGAGTTTAAACAACGCTTAACTGTTTAATTATTCAAACGAAATAACAGTTACGCGATTACACATTAATAAATATGAAATCAAAATTTCACCCAGACGAAAACGGATATTTTGGACAATATGGAGGCGCATTTATTCCTGAATTGTTGTACCCAAATGTGAAAGAATTAGCAGATAATTACATCCAAATTATCGAGTCTGATGAGTTTCAAAAAGAATACAAATCTTTATTAAAAGATTATGTTGGTCGTCCAACGCCTTTGTATTTAGCAAAACGTTTGTCAGAAAAATACGGCGCTACCATTTATTTGAAACGAGAAGATTTAAATCATACTGGAGCTCATAAAGTAAATAACACCGTTGGTCAAATTCTCATTGCAAAGAAACTAGGGAAAACAAAAATTATAGCAGAAACAGGAGCGGGACAGCATGGAGTTGCGACGGCAACAGTTTGTGCTTTAATGGGGTTAGAATGTACTGTTTTTATGGGCGAAAAAGACATTGTACGTCAATCACCAAATGTTGCCAGAATGAAAATGTTGGGAGCAAAAGTGGTGCCTGCAACAAGTGGGAGTAAAACCTTGAAAGATGCTACAAATGAAGCAATCCGGTATTGGATTCAAAACCCAGAAACGTTTTATTTAATTGGTTCTGTCGTGGGACCACATCCACATCCAGATATGGTTGCACGTTTACAAGCGATTATTTCTGAAGAAATGAAATGGCAATTAAAAGAGAAAACAGGCAAAGAAAACCCCGATACAATTATTGCTTGTGTGGGTGGAGGGAGTAATGCCGCTGGTACTTTTTATCATTATTTAGATGATGAAGATGTGGAATTAATTTCCGTTGAAGCTGCTGGTTTAGGAGTCAATTCAGGGGAAAGTGCTGCAACTTCTCAGTTAGGAGAAGTAGGAATTATTCATGGAAGTAAAACGATTTTAATGCAAGATGAGTATGGACAAATTTCGGAACCTTATTCTATCTCTGCAGGTTTAGATTATCCGGGGGTTGGGCCACTACACGCTTTTTTATATGAAACCAAACGAGCAAAATTCATGAGCGCAACTGACAAAGAAGCGTTAGAGGCTGCTTTTGAATTAACGAAGATTGAAGGAATTATTCCTGCTTTAGAAACAGCGCATGCTTTGGCTGTTTTACCGAAAATTAAGTTCAAAAAAGATCAAGTTGTCGTCGTCAATTTATCGGGTAGAGGAGATAAAGATTTAGAAATTTATATTAAACATTTAGAAGTATAATGAATGCAAAAATTTTATTTATAGAAAAAGAACTACAGCCAATATTAAAAAAAATAAATGGACATAGTTTATACAAAAGCCTTATAACAGTTGAAGATGTTAAGGTTTTTATGGAATCTCATGTATATGCAGTTTGGGATTTTATGTCCTTGTTGAAAGCCTTACAACTTAATTTAACCACTGTTACCATTCCTTGGATTCCCAAGAAAAACTCCAATCTTGTTCGGTTTATAAATGAGATTACTGTAGCAGAAGAAAGTGATATAGACAAAGACGGAAATTGTAAGAGTCATTTTGAAATGTATTTGGAAGCAATGAAAGACATGCATGCAGATACCACTGCTGTTTTAGCATTTACAAATCAAATAACCAACATCAATTCTGTTCAAACTTCTTTAGAAAACAGTTCAGAATTAGAAGCTGTTAAGAATTTTGTTGCCTATACATTTGAAGTTATTAAAGCAAATAAGCCACATGAAATTGCAGCTGCTTTTACTTTTGGTAGAGAAGATATTATACCAGAAATGTTTTTAAAAATTGTAGCAGAGGCTTCTATTAATAGTTCAGCGAATTACGATAATTTTTTATATTATTTAAACAGACATATAGAATTAGATGGAGATGAGCATGGACCACTTTCGTTACAAATGATTGAAGAGTTGTGTCAGGATGATCAAGAGAAATGGGATGAAGTTTTAGTGGTTGCAAAAGCGTCGTTACAAGTTCGAATTGATTTATGGAGCGGGATTGAAAAACAGCTTATTCAACATAAAGAACAGCTTGTATAATATGAAAACACTAGAAAGCGTATTCGCAAAAGACAAGAAGTTGTTGTCCATCTATTTTACGTGTGGATATCCAAAATTAAATGATACTTCCAAAGTAATCTTTGCGTTAGAAAAGAGTGGTGTCGATTTTATTGAAGTAGGTTTGCCTTATTCGGATCCTTTAGCAGACGGACCAACAATACAAGATAGTAGCCAAAAAGCTTTAGAAAATGGCATCAATTTAGATGTTGTTTTTGAGCAATTATTAGCGATTAAAGACACCAATAAAACGCCTTTAGTTATAATGGGATACTTAAATCAGTTATTAAAATATGGTGAAGATAAGTTTTGTAAAAAAGTAATTGAATGTGGTATTGATACTGTGATTCTACCAGATTTACCAATGGTTGAATTTGAAAATCATTATCAAAAACTGTTTGAAACTTATGGAATTACAAATGTATTTTTAATTACGCCGCATACATCAGAAGAAAGAATCAAAAAGATAGATGCTTATACAAAAGCATTTATTTATGTGGTCGCTTCTGCTTCAATTACAGGTGCGAAAGGAGAAATATCGAACAACCAAGTGGCTTATTTTGAAAGAATTAAAGCAATGAATTTACAAAGTAAATTAATTGTAGGCTTTGGTATTTCAGACAAACAAACCTTTACTACAGCTTGTGATTATGCAGATGGAGCGATTATAGGTTCTGCTTTTATTAAAAGTCTAGGAGAAAACGGATTAGCACATATTGATCATTTTATCAAACCAATCATATCCTAAAAATAAAAAAAGCGAAACTTAATAAGTTTCGCTTTTTTTTTATGATTTGCAAACCTGTTTAGTTGACGCTAATTAATTTTATGTCGAAAATTAAAACGGATCCACCAGGAATAGAACGATTTTGACTTGTTCCATAACCTAAATTATAAGGAATTAATAAAATACCTTCACCACCTTCTTTAAACAGTTGAACTCCTTCTGTCCAACCAGCAATTACCTGGTTTAACCCAAAAGAGTTTCCATTCGAGTCACTTTGATCAAAAATAGTTCCGTCTAAGAAATAGCCTTTATAAGCTATAGTGACATTAGAGCTACTTATAGGTCTTGTTCCTGTACCTTGCTTATTAATTACATAATACAATCCAGAATTGGTTTTCGATGCATCCAAGTTGTTGTCTTCAATATATTTTAATATATCTGCTTCAGTTTGAGGTTCAGAATCAGCCTCTTTAGAACACGATAAAAAAAGAAGTATTGAGAAAAATAGACAGATATATGATTTCATTTTTTTTTAATTTTTAGTGAAGATACTTTGATTATTTCAATAAACTTTTTTTTCATAAGAAAAAGGTATAAACGTATTCTTTAGGTCTTTGACCTTCCTCCGATATCCATACTTGTTGCATGAATTATTTGATGTTAAAAATCAAACTGATAAGTAATTCCTCCTAAAATTTGAAAACCTTGTGTATTGAAATTCGCAAAACGCTGATAAGCTGTGTTTAAAATATTTTTAAGCTTAAGAAAAGCTGAAAATTTGTTATTAAACTGATAGCTTCCGTTTAAATTAGCATCAACAAAAGAAGGAAGTTTTTCTATGTTATTGTTTTCAGTATAAAGTGCTTCCTTTCTTTCACCTACATAAAAAATATTTGTAGAAGCAGCCCATTTTTTGTTTTTGTATCTTGAAGAAAAAGAGGCTTCTAAGCGGGGTAAATTCCAAGGTGCTATTGCATTTTCTAAGGTGTAAATATTATAAATTCCATCAAGATCAAAAGATATTTTTTTTGAATACTCATAGGATAGTTCTGTAAAAATACTTGTCGTTTTAACATCATCATACGTCACATGAAAAGAATTTCCATATTCATATCCTTTTAATTTCTTGTCATTTACAGTCATATTGGTTCCATCAGATTTTGAGGAATTTCTTAAAAATAATGGTTTGTCTTCTTCTTTCTTATAGCTTGCTTTAAGATTAAAACGAATTTTTTTATTTATTACTCCTTTAAAACCAATAGATAAATTAGACTTTTCTAAAGTTTGAGTTATAAAAAGTGTTGGAGAAATATAGGCGTTCTCTTCCGCAAAATCCTTGTAAGTATTTGTATGTAAGTCACCAGAAAAATCACCATATAGCGTAAGGTGATTTTTTAGTATTGATTGCTGAAAAAAGAAATCAGGTAATACAAATACGTTGTTTGAATTATTTTCAGAATCTAAGGAGGTAATGAGTCTTATACCCGCTTTAAAAATGAAATCTTTGTAATTTATCTTATACTGAGGATTCAAATGAATCGTGTTGATCGCATATTTTAGAGAATTAAAATCTTCGTAGTTATTTTTAAATTCTCCTTTTAAAAACGCGATACCCGTTTTTAAAGAAATGTCGTTTAATATTGGATGTATTGCTGTTAAAGGAAAATCTAATTTTGCATCAAGCGTTACTAAAACTTCATTACTTTTAAAGCGATCGGCAAAATAGGAAGTTTTTATTTCTCCATAATCCAAGTAGGAATCTTTAAAATTAAACGTTCCAACCAATTGAAAATAATTATAAATTTGTGCTTCATCAATTGAATTGATTATAGGAGTTGTAAATTTTTTTTTAGGCAAACCATACCAATTGTATAAATTTCTTTCAGAGTTTAAACCTATTTTCCAAGCGAAAGAACGCTCTTGTTGTTTGTAAAAAAAACCTGTATTGAAGTTTGAAAAATGACTGTTTAATACTGAGTTTTTAACATTGTCTTGAGATGCTACATAGGTTGCATTGAAGCCAAATTCATTTTTAAGGTGCGTATTGTGATATAAAAAAGTTTCAAAATAAGGAGTTGTAAAATTTCCGAAACCAGCGGCTATATAATTTTTGTAGATTTGTTCCTTTACAAGATTCTTCATGCTTTTTAGAGCACCATTTTTTGGTATAAATGTAGATGCAACCGGGGCAGAAAGGATTGTGTATTTTAATTTTTTCTTTTCATTCTTTTTAAGCAGTTCTATTTTTGGGTTTTTCTTGATTTTCTTAGCATCCGCTATTTTAGGATTGTATTTTGTTATAATATTTACAATTTCTGTTTTTATTGTGTCTTTTACTTGTTCCTTTTTTTGAGCGTTTAAACTTAAAAAAGAAAAATACATTAAAAATAATAGGAACTGTCTTTTCATTAATTTTTATTCTTTTTAGCTTCTTTGTTCTGTATGTTTTCCTCTTTTATTGGCGAAACAGAATTAGTAGTTTTGGCCTCGTTTTCTTTAATGGTTTTTAATTCTTTTTCAGCTTCTTCAATAATATTTTCAAATTGCTTAAAATTTTTGATGATGTTCTCTAAAACAAAATTTGCTTGATACACATCCTCAAGACCGTAATAATTTTTTCCCATAACAACATAGCTTTTTACAGCCCAATAGGTGTAAGAAGAATAATTGGCTATTAAATTTTGAATTACTTTATTTGATGCTGTATACTTTTTTTGTTGGTTTTTAAAGAATGCATTATAATATAACGCTTCGGCTTTTAACAAACCAGTTGTTCTTGCTTCTAATGCAGTATAATATTCTTCAGCAGTAGTGAAATCCTTCTTCTTTATTAAAACACGCGCAATTATTAGTTTCGCATCGTTCTCTAATTTGGTCTCTAGCTTTTCTTTTAAAAGTATTTTTTTGGCGTATTCGAAGGCAAGATCAAAAGCAGCTGTTTCATAATACCCTTTCATTAAATTACTCTGAGCAAATAAAACATTTTCAGTTTCATAAGCTTCTTTTTCGAGCCTGATTAAAATTGGTAGTGCATTATTAAACGCTTCTTTTTCAAGAAATATTTGCGATAATTTACTGAGCCCATCTTCGCTATATTCACTTTGTCCTTTTTCTAAGAGAACTTGATAATAGGGTGTTGCTTTGTCAAACTGTTTTAACTTAAAGAAAATGTTTGCTAAATAATAATTTGCTTTTAATCGGTGAATTCCATTCGGAAATGAACGGATATATTTTTTAAGTGAACTTACGATTTCTTCTTCTTTTTTAGCCTCAAAATATTTTTTTTCAGCAACAGCAAAAGTCGTATTGTCAAGATTAGCATTGGTTACATTAATAAATTTTAATGTTTTAATCCAACGAAAATAATCCTCTAAATTTCCTTTATCAATATAGATGTTTCTTGCATTTGTAACCGCTTCAATAGCATCAGGAGAATTTGGAAACTGTCTGGCGGTTTTTTTAAACCTTTCTAGAGCTTTTTCATTTTCAGCATCATTGTAATAGAGTAAACCTTGACGGACCAATACTTTCGGTAAAAAGATACTATTTGGATGTTTTTCAACGAATTTATTATAGGCCCGGTGTGCTTTTTTATTTTCCTTTATCAATGTATAGGTATTGGCCAATTGAAATAAAGCATCATCCCTTAACGTAGAATTTTGATATTTATTTACAACATTTGAAAGGGCTGCTATTTTCGCTTTATTGTTTCCTCTAAAACCATAACTCATACCTATTTGATATTGTGCATAATCAGCATCAGCACCCGAATTTTTTACAATAATGGAATAAGAATCAATGGCATTTTTATAACGTCTAATGGCAAAGTAACTATCGCTTAAACGGACAATCGCATCTTCTTTTAAAGAGGGTGCTAAGGAATTATTTTTTAAGAAGTTTTCGAAATGAATTCCTGCTTTTTCATATTGTTTTAATTTAAAATTACAATAGCCTAAATTATAGTCAATCAAAGTAAATACTGCACTTTTTGATTTTAACCCCTCTTTTAAATCAGTAAATTTCGTACATGCTTCTTTGTATTTGTCTAACCTATATAAGGTTTCTGCTTCCCAGTATTTTGCCTTTTCCTTTATCAAGACTTCTGCGGAATTTTTACTTTCTTCAAAAAAAGGAATCGCTTCCTTTAACTTCTGATTATTGACTAACTGAAGCCCTCGGTACAAAGAAATTTCAGAGATTAAACCCCAATTTTTTTTAGATTTTTTTTCTACCAAAAATGCTAAAGCTCCTTTATAATCTTGCTCATAAAGAAATGAAGAAATGACTAAACTCTTAATTTCTTCATACGCCTTTGAGTTTGGGTATGTTTTTAAGTATCCTTGTAAAACTTCTGAAACACGTTCAAAAGGATTCCCAGCCTCATAACTTAATTTGGCATAATTAAGTGCAGCATCTTGTTTGATTTCTTTATTGAAATCCATTTCGGAAGCTGTTTTAAAAGCATTTAAAGCGGCTGCTTTTTTATCTAAGTTAAGATAGCTTTCGCCGAGATGATAATAAGCGTTTTGTGCAATATCATTTTTTTTCTCAATAATTTTATTAAAATTATTAATGGCATTTTTAAAATCATTTTGGGTGTAATATGCAAATCCTAATTGATAAAAATCGGTAGTATTCCATTTGCCTTTTTTCCCTGCATATCCTTCTAAAAAAAAGATGGCTTCTCGGTATTTTTTTAAATTAAAATAACTCTCACCAATTATTTTAGAAATTTCGGAGCTATTTTCAAACTTCTTGCTCTTGATAAGCCTCTTTCCGATTACAACACAACGCTCAAATTCGCCTTTTTGAAAGCTGATATCTAACAAGTAGTATGAGATTTCTGCGTGGTAGGCATCAATGTTTGCAATTTTTTTAAAGGTAGCTTCCGCAATTTCATATTCTTCTAATTGATAAGCAATGAAACCATAATAATATCGGGCATCGTTCCCGTAGGTAGCGTCATCAAATAATGGAAGAAATAGCTTTTTTGCTATAGGGAATTCTTTGCTGATTAATGAAGCATACCCCATTTTAAAATTGCGTTCTTTTCCTTCTTCTTTCGAAAGCATCGGAATGTCAATTTTTTGATACCATTTAAGGCCGTAATCCCCTTTTTTATTGGCAAAGTAATCGTTGGCGATATTAAAAAAAGCAGCATTTATTTTATCACTATTTGGGTTTTCTTCAATAAAAGTCAACGTCTTTTTAACTGCTTTAGGGTGGTGTAGTCTTAGCGCACAGAGTGCGTCATAATAAGCAGTGTTAGATTTTAAGTTGCTATGCTTTTCCGCTGTTTCGTTTATAAAAGCAAATTTTTTCTGAGCCGCCGCATAGGCTTTATTGTTAAATAAATCTAAAGCAACATTGTATTTTGTAAAAATAGGAGCATCTATAATTGTTTGCTGGTTATAGCAAACAAAGGAAATTAGAAAGAAGATATAGGGAAAAAAACGTTTTTTTAAAAAAACAAATTTCATGTGTCTATTTTATTTTTTTTAAAACTTGGTCATATGTAGCTTCCACAAAGTCATTTCCCTGGGTAACGAAATCTCGTTAAGTAAGTTTTATATAATTATTTTTTGATACTTAAAATGAATAACGAACATTCTTAGATTTTGTTTGATGGATTTCTAAAAATGTGTATATATTTTGGTCAAAAGTAAGAATTGTTTATAATTCTTAGTATATAATCGTTAGAAACTTTTAAGTTTGTAAAAACAAGTTATTATATGGAGAAACCAGTTTTATATTTAGAAAACGCTGATATTTATCAAAGAAATAATTTGGTGTTATCTAAAGTCAATTTAACAATACAAAAAGGAGGGTTTTATTATTTAATTGGTAAGACAGGAAGTGGGAAGAGTAGTTTGATGAAGACATTTTATGGCGATTTAAAGCTGCAAAGAGGGATTGGGAATATTGTAGATTTTGATTTGAAAAAGTTAAAAGAAAAAGAAATCCCTTTTTTAAGAAGAAAAATAGGAATTGTTTTCCAAGATTTCAAACTATTAAATAACAGAACTGTTTTTGGAAATTTAGAATTTGTTTTAAAAGCCACAGGTTGGAAAGACAAAGAAGCGATAAAAGAAAAAATTAATGAGGTTTTAGACAAAGTAGGTATGAAAACTCAATATTTCAAGAAAATTTTTGAACTTTCTGGTGGAGAACAACAAAGAATTGCGATTGCAAGAGCTTTGTTAAATGATCCAGAATTAATTTTAGCAGATGAGCCAACTGGAAATTTAGATCCAAAAACTTCCATAGAAGTAATGGAGCTTTTGAATGAAATTCATCAAAGTGGAAAAACTATTTTAATGGCAACGCACGATTATCAATTAATTGTAAAATACAAACAAAAAACGTTGAAATGTGAAGGAGGAGCCTTGTTTGAAGTTGCGCAAAAAACTACTGTTTAAAAATAATTCTTACTATTTTTTTTGCAGCTGTTTCTGGTTTGAATTCATTTAGTTTCTTAGCCCGTTTTTCTACTTCTAAATCAGAGAATTTTTCTTTGAAAAGTTGGGCTGTTTTTTGTAAAATTTCCTCTTTTGTATTTGCGATGTTGCACAAGTTTTCTAAACCAGTGTCTTCAATTAATTCAGTGTTGGCAATAATATGTTTTCCTTTATAAAGTGCATTTAATAGTTTGAGTTTTATGCCCGTTTTCTGGAAGGTAACTAATGTGTTTATATGTGCTTTCTCAAATAAGAGATCTAAATCTTTCTTATCACGAATATTTTCTAAAAAAATAGTATCGCATTGATCAATTTGGGTTAAAACTTTTTTATCTTTGACGCTGCTTGCTATCACAAATTTGTAGGGAGTATTCTTATATACATCAATTAAAAACAGCGCAGCTTTTACATTATCGGAAACTCTTAAATCTCCATGATAAAGTATGAAATCACCATTTTTTGTATTGTTTTTAATCTCTAAATATTCATGAAAAGCTGGTATATAGTGAGAGTTTTCGTGAAGCTGTGAGAAGTGTTTTTGTTCAAAAGGAGATATTGTAAAAATACCTTTCGCTTTTTTTATTTGTTTCTCAAAGATTTTCAATTTCCAACCTTCAAACTGAAAAAAAATCTTTTTTAAGATGTTTTTTTCACTTTTTGCCAATCCAAAGAAATATAAATGTTCAATATTATGTGTTCTGACATAAGCATCTCTCAAGTTGAATTTAGCCAAAGGATATACCGTGTGTAAACCTTCAAAAAGGATGGGGAAATTTAGATTTTTGAGATTGCTATTTAACGCTTCATTAACTCTACTTTTTATTCTGAATGGTAAAAAAGAAAAGAGCGAGGGAACTCTTTTTTTACGGTCGTAATAAAAGACTTTTTCACAGTATTTTTCAAGTTCTTTTTGTTTGGTTTTTTTGTCAAAGATATATGCATGTAAAAATATTTTAACACCCAGTTGATGCAGTTCTTTAATTTTATAAAAAACCTCAATTATACCCCCGTAATTTGGTGGGTAAGGGATGTCAAAAGATACTATGTGCAATTTTTTTTCCATTGAACACAAATTTAAAGAAAAAAAACAATAACTTGAACTTTTTTAAATTGAATTAATGGAAAGAGAAGAATTATCTGAACTTATTTTTAAAAACCTCCACAATAATAAAGCGATACTAAAAAAGCAATTTGTTGCTAACGGCAAAAAAAATGGTTTCTTTTATTTGGATAACTTGTTGCCTAAAGAAGTTGCTTTAGAAATTTATAATAAATTTCCAACGGAAAAAGAAACTGTTCAAAAGAAAAATTTAAGAGAGCGAAAACATATTGCCTATCAAATGGATAAATATGATTCTTTGCTAGAGGAAGTTATCTATGCTTTTCAGTGTAAAAAAAATGTAGATTTAATTGCCAGTATTTGTGGAGTTCGTGAGGTCTTTGCTGACGAAAGTTTGTACGCAGGAGGTTTGTCATTGATGGGGAAGGATAGTTTTTTAAACCCACATTTAGATAATTCTCATGACAAGGATAGAATAAGGTGGCGTGTTTTAAATCTTTTATATTATGTAACACCAGATTGGGAATCTACCTGGGGAGGTAATTTAGAGGTTTGGCCGAATGGGCTAAAAGAAAAGCAAATAACAATAGAAAATAAGTTTAATAGATTGGTTGTTATGACAACTCACCAGAAGTCTTGGCACTCTGTAAGTAAAGTGCTAACAAATAAGGTGCGATGTTGCGTATCTAATTATTATTTTTCTGAGGTCCCTTTGTCGATTTCAGATCGGTTTCATATAACGACATTTAGAGGAAGACCTCAAGAGAAAATTAAAGATGTTTTCTTACAACTTGATAACAAATTTAGAGCTTCTATACGTATACTCTTTAAAAAAGGAATAAGAGAAAATCCACATCAGTATAAAAAATAATTACTCACAATTTCTAAAAATATTCAGTAGTTTTTCTTCTTGATTTTCCCAAATTAGTTCTTGCTTCGCTTTTTTTAATTCATTTGAAAAGTCTTTTCCCAACAAGGCTTCAATTTGCTTTGCAAGGAATGCTGGATTTCTATTTTTAATAACTTCACCGACATGATGCTCTAGTGCGATTTGTTTCATTTCGGGTAAATTAGACACTAAAATTGGTACTTCTGCCTGGATGTAATCAAATATCTTATTGGGTAATGCAAACCGATAATTTAGCCCCAGATCTTCTTCAAAACTTACTCCTAAATTTGCGAGAGGTGTCAATTTGTGCAGTTTTTCTGGAGCTATTTTTCCTAAAAAATAAATTTTATTGCCCATTTTTTTATTTTTTACACGCCCTTTAAGATTATCAAAAATATCTCCATGACCAACAATCACAAAAATAGAATCATCAAGAAATTCCATGGTATCTATCATCAATTCTAAGCCTCTCCCTATATTAATTGCACCTTGATATAATATGATTTTTTCCCCCTTTGAATCAAAAGGAAAACATCCCAATTCGATCTCTTTTTTTGTAGGTAAATTAAGAATCGTTTTAAAATTAGCATTGTATTTTTCATTATAATACTCCGTAATACTTCCACAAACTGTATAGGTTTGTTTAAGTTTTGGAAGTATCCAGGCTTCTAAAAGAGACCAACATTTTTTCACCAAAGGCTTATGGACTAACTCAGGGATTTCAGGAAATAGCTCATGGCTATCATATACTAGTTTTTTTCTTTGTAAAACACTCACCAAAAAGTTGGGTAATAATGTATCTAAATCATTGGAAAGTAATACCTCTTTTTTAGAAAAAAGTAACATAAAAAATAAACGAAAATTATATTCTGCATAAAATAAAAACCCTTTGTTACATAGGAGTCTCATTCTTTTTGTGCGATAACTTCTATTTAGCGGAGTACTGTTTTTTAGTTTCCTGCCGACCAGAAGAACATTGAAGCCTTCTCTTTGTAATGTACAGCAAACCTTATCTACACGTTGGTCAGTTGAGAGGTCATTTGTTACAGAAACGAGTATTTTTTTCAATGGTTGTGTTTGCTTTGTAAAAGCAAAAATATGTTTTTATTATTTGATTGGATTTTAAAAGATGAACGAATCACTAAATTTGGAAACTCTTTTGTTATTATGGAAACAAAGGGACTAAAATTCGAACTATTTTAGTGCTATTCTATTTGCAATTTAAGTCACAATGCTCATTTATTGAGCTATTACTTACTGTTAATTCTTTATGTAAACTTAGCACTTATAAACCATGTCAATAGTTCCATGTCGTTTTGTAAGTGATGGAGTGGGGGAAAAGGAGGCGATTCTAATTGTTAGAATTTAGATGATGTGTTTTTAAAATATTTACGCCTATTTTGGGTGCTTTTATTTCTTGTTTTTTTGACTAGATCCGTATATATTCCATAAGGTTAAAGCCATATAAACAGTAAATATAATACCACCTACTATAAAAAATCCGGTATTCATGTTGTTCTTCTTTGTCTGATTGCTATTGCAAATAATAATATTGTTCCTGGCCAATGTGCAGAATATTGTGCTTCTGCTGTCATGCCCAAAATTCCGTAACCTACTGAATATAACAAGCAAATAAATGCTAAAATAATCGGGTACCACTTTAAAATAAAACTTTTCATCTTTTAATATATTATTTATATTTAATCACTAAGATAGTTCATCTGAGGATATTATTAGAAAGAATTTGAATATTATTTTTTAATACCATTGAAAATAATTGTTTTAGAATAGTGATTATTAATTTCGATTGGCTGTTGTTTTGTCACTCAAAAGTAAAATGATATCTTTACATGTGTTTATTAAAATACACATACTTTTTTTACTTCAAAAAAAACTATCCCCCACGTTATTTATAGTTTATAAATTTAATTTTAAGAAAAATGAAAAGATTAATTTGCCTCTTACTTTTGTGTTTTAGCGTTCAACTTACTAATGCTCAGAGTTTCAGAAAACCTTACAGACAAGCAAAAAAAGCTCTAAATAAAAAAGATTTTGTGACTGCTACGTTAAAATCCATAGCGTCTCTAAAAGTGAAAAACAATTTTAAAAAATCGAATGCTATTTTTGAACAAGCATTATCTCAAGTAAATGGTTGGGGCGCAAATTACATTAAAGATTTAGAGGCCAAAGCAATTCCTTATAAAGACCATCGTTCTGTAGCACCGATGAAAAAAATATTCATCACGTATGACAATCTAGAAAATGTACAAAAGAAATTACTAGAATTAGTAGCGGTAGCATCTTCAAAGCAAAAAAAGTTTATTGCATTGTATACTTTAGACTACAAGAAAAAACGACACGAAGCGGAAAACTTATTAAAAGCTTACCATACAAATGCAGCTGATGAATTCTACATTAAAGGGTTGGAAGTTTTCAATAATGCGGCTAATAAATACGATTATAAAGAAGCGTATAAAATATTTTTAAATTCTAAAAGATTTGTAAAAGAGTATAAAGAAGTTCAAATGTATTTAGATAAATCTCTTCAATTAGGAACCCTAAATGTTGGTTATTTCCCTTTTAAAAATTTCACAGATACGCCTAGGGGGGAAAGCGCCATGGAAAACTTAATGAACAGTACCATCAATTTATTTGACAAGTACCGGTTTGCAAATTATTCTGACATCAGTAATAAAGTTGAACTCAGAAGGATAGGTGCAATTGGAGATAAAGGAAGGGCACAATTAAAAAATATTGACGAATTTGTAGTCTTTAAATTTTTAACATATTATGCAGGTCCAACTGTCGTAAAAAGTAGAGAATTTTATGAAAACACAAAGGAAAAAAAGAAAAAAGATGGTACTGTTAAAACTTGGTATTGTAAAGGGTATAAATATGAAGTTGCTGCTTCTGGTGTTGTTGAAGTTGACTTAGAGTTTTTAGATAATAACGGAGATGTTCTGAGTAGTCAAACAATAAGCGTAGAAGTAGAACATAAAGATAAGTTTTTTTTAGCTTCAAAAAATTCTGATAGAAGAGCTTATCCTATTTTAAAAAAATTTACGAGAACCATGCCTGAACCTTTTGATGTGGCTGGTGCTTTAAGAAATAGGTTTAATTCTAAAATAAACGAGACTTACAAGAGGTATGACTAATACTTATAATTTGTACTGCATGTCTGTATCTATTTCAGCAGCCATCTCAAAATCCGCATTCTGATTTCCAACAACAGAGAGATAGATAGTGCCGTCTTTCTAAAATACTTGGAATATTATGTCCGCCATTGTGTATCTTATACACAGCAACTTCTGTATTGTTTGTTCCATTTTTGTACAAAAATTTGATAGTATTAAAATTTAAGTAAAAAATGAAAAGCCCACAACCCTAAAAGGTTGCGGGTTCTACTGTAGCGTAGAAAGGAGCGAAATCGAACTATTTTGGCGAGAATTTAAAAGAATTGAATAGTCTGAGATGAATCTAACTCAAAGGTTTGTATAATAATAGTAGCGGATTTTATACACTTCCTTTTCGTTTAAAAATCCCTTTTTATTTGCTTCTACCTTAACTACTAAACCGTTATTTGTTTTATAAATTGTTATATTTAGTTGCTTGAATCATTTAAATAAATCTTAAAGTGATTTTAATATTCTACAATCATTTTTAGTGAAGTTATTCCCGAAAAATCTGATTTTAAAAACACTTCTTGGTGTATGCTTTAGAACTGAGCTTATATTTTTAAGAAAAAAATCTAAAATTTAAATTTTTAGTGTCGCAACCTTATTTCCACTCCTGAGATTGTATAACAACCACTAGTTTAAAAACGGTGTAAAAAACGAATTCTTGTCTAAAACAGCTCCCCTTGTTAATCAATAATTAATATTAAATTAATAATAATACTGTATAATTGATAGAAATTATAATAAATAAATCTATAATCATCAAAATTAACCAATTATGAATAAAACTACACTGACACACTACTGCTATTTACTTTATTTAGCTTAACCGTAATCGCTCAAGATAATGGAGATACTGTTTATGTTTCGGCAACAGGTGCTGGCTTATCTGATGGTTCAAGTGAGGCAAATGCCTACGGAAATTTCGGAAATGCACTTGGGCAAATAAACTCTGAAGGTGATAAACTTGTAATTATAGGAACAATTACTTCCAATGGAGCTAATTTAACAACAAAGAATTTTGCCTTTACAATAGAAGGTCTGGATGCTAACTCAATTATAACTGGAGCTAGTGGAGCTAGAAGGCTATTTACGATAAATGGAGCAACATCGGCAAATGTTACTTTTAAAGACCTTACATTTTCAGGCAATAGTACAACCCTTGCAGGTGGTAGTGTCCTTTTCAATAATATTGCTGGAGCTACAGTAACCTTTAACAATTGTACCATAACAAATAATTCTGTAACTAATGGAGCTGGTGGTGGTGCCCTATTTTTTGCCAATGGAAACTTGAATATAATAGACAGCTCATTTGAAAACAATACTTCTTCAGATGAAGCAGGTGCTATTTTTGGTCAATCTGGGACAATTACAATCACTAATTCACTATTTAAAAGCAATACAGCTGCTACAAAAGGAGGTGCTTTGTATGCTAATTCAGCAAATTTCGTCATAACTGGTTCTACTTTTTATGATAATCAAACAACTAATGCAACTGCTGCTGGTGGCTCTGTTTTATATGTTGCACAAGCTGGAAGTACTAATAGTATCACAAATTGTACATTTTTTCAAAATACAACTGGTAGTGCTAACCAAGATTATGGAACCATAAGAACAGATAACGGTAATACTACTGTTAGCAATAGCTTGTTTTATGATAATAAAACGAATAATGGTACTGGTGGACCATCTGATTGGGGTGCAGGTGGTAATGGAATACAAACTTTTGAGACTTCTATCGCACAATGGATTACTACTAATGTAGATAATGAAGATGAAGGTACTGGTTCTATAACTGGAATTAAAGGAAATTTAGGTACTCCAGCAAACCTTACATTATCTAACTTGACATTTAATCCCACTACTGGGAAAGTAGAATATGACGCAGTAAATGTAGGGGAAAATAGCCCAATAGATTTTGGGTCTGACAGTAATGATGTTGGGGCATGGGATTCTGGACTCACATTGTTGTCACCAGACACAACACCTCCAGTAATTACACTTACAGGCGAAGCTGTTGTATCTATTGAAGTTGGATCTACTTACGTAGATGGCGGTGCTACTGCAAGTGATAATGTTGATGGGGATATTACTAGCAATATCACAACTGATGTTAGTAATGTAGACGAATAGACCGTTGGTTCTTACACGGTATACTATAACGTAAGTGATCTTGCAGGCAATGCCGCCATAGAAGTGACAAGAACAGTTAATGTCATAGATACTACAATTCCAGTCATTACTTTAACAGGGGATGCTGTTGTAACAATCGTAGTTGATGCAACCTATATAGATGCAGGCGCAACCGCTTTTGACACTGTAGATCGCGACTTAACAACAGCCATTGTTGTATCAGGTACAGTTGATATAAGCACAGTAGGCGTTTATATTTTAAGGTACAATGTACCCGATACTACTGGTAATGTAGCCGTTGAAGTAACCCGTACGGTAAATGTTGTAGATGAAACAACAATCAATCTGTTGCTTCCCATCAATGGAGGGGGTTTAGACAGCTATACTTCAACCTATGGAGGTAACTATGGTCCAGAACTATTAACAAATGGAATCACAAGTGAAGCCGGTTGGGCTAGTGCTGACTTAGATAGTGACCCTACACTTCCTGAGTTTGTGTACTCTTTTAGTGATGGACAAACTGCAACACTCCAAAGCTCAGTAATATATGGAGGTACAGCTGAAGATGAGTATTTTTCTAAGGATGTTGAAGTGTGGACATCTTCTGATGGCACCAATTACAATAAAGTAGCAGAAGGAACACTCGGAAATTTTGTAGACGATGCGATCATACTCGATCTTGGGGGTATTGTAGCAATGAAAGTAAAGTTAGTGATTACTAGTGGTTATGATGAAAGTTATTGGGAATTGGGAGAATTTGAGGTATATGGAGAAATAAGTGAGTCCTTGGGTGTGGATAAGACTGAAATCAACCCAATCAATGTATATCCAAATCCAACAGCATCCAATTGGACTGTTGAGTCTTCAAACATTATCAACTCAGTAAAACTTTTCAACCTGTTAGGTCAAAAAGTATTAGAGCAAACGGCTAATGACACGAAAGTAAACATTGACGCCAGTGCTTTCAAAACAGGTGTTTATATGTTGCAAATTAACAACACTACAATGAAAAGACTGATTAAAAAATAGGTATTAATCTAGTTTAATTTTTAAAGGCTGTCTGAAAAGACAGCCTTTTTTATACGGAAGAACCAGCGGATTCTCAAAGTGATGCACTCACAAGTGAGATGAAATAAAGTTTGGTTTTTTGAAGGTTCAAAATTTAACAAGAAGAACTTCAATAGAAATACGACCCAAGAGGAAGATTGGATTAGAGAGGATAATTAGCAAGGATTAGAGAGGGGTTTATAGGGTGGAGGCAAAGTGCCTAAATTCGAACTGTTTTGAAGGAAATTTGTTTAAAATTAATTCTTATCCTTGAGCATTTTTGCCGTTGCGACTGTCCTAAAGCCCATATGATCTGATCCAGAATCCGAACTTACTCCCATTTTTGCAGAAATTCTAAAGCTAGCACAGTAAGAATCATGACATAAAAAAGAACCGCCTTTCATTACATATTCTATTTGGTAAGGATTATTTGGACTGTAAGATTTTTCTGCTCCTGTTGGATTCATAATATTTTTAGAATTGTCTATTTCTTTATAGTGATTTACATTAAATAAATCACCAGTAATTTCCCATACATTGCCTAACATATCATAAAGCCCAATACTATTTGGGGGATAAGATTTTACGTCAGCAATTAATTCAAACCCATCAACACTTTCATTTTTAACAGGGAAAATTCCTTGCCAAGTATTGGCATTTGCATTTAAAATCGAAGGATTATTTCCCCAAGTATAAATAGTGTTACTATTCTTTCCTTGCGCTGCAGCTTCCCATTCAGCTTCTGTAGGTAAACGTCTGTTGGCCCATTTACAATATTCTACAGCGTCTTCATAAGCAATATGAACTACAGGATGTTTATCTTTTCCATCAAGAGAAGAATTTGGACCCTCTGGATGTTGCCAATTCGCTCCAATTTTCCAAGCCCACCATTGCTGGTAATTATTCATATTAGCGACAGCATTTACGTTTTTATTAAAGATGAGGCTTCCAGGTTGAAGAATAGAATCATGTGGTTTTTCAGTGCCAGGAGGTAACTGCTTTTTCATTACTTCCCAATCTATTTTTCTTTCTGCTATGGTGGTATATTTTGTAGCTTCCACAAAATTTTTAAACTGTCTATTTGTGACTTCAGTAATATCTATAAAAAAACCATCTACAGTAACATTGTGCGCCGGTTTTTCTCTTTCCATTGCAAATCGATCTGAAGATTTTGCGCCTTGTAAAAAGGTTTTCCCTTCCACCCAAACCATTCCTTTTGGAGGCGTAATAGTGTTTTCTTTAGGGGCTTTTTTCGTTTCATTACAAGATGATAATAAGATGAAATAAGAAAATAAAAATAATGTGGTTACATTTTTGATCATGTGCTTTAATATATTTTTCAATAGTACTTAATTTAAACGAAATAGTCCACTAATTTTTCATTTTACTTCCCGAACGTTTATTATACATTCCTTTATGTGTGTTGGAGCTGTTTGTGTTTTAGAACATATTTATCTCAAAAACGTTTCATATTAAGCAAATATTAATTTTAAATTAATGAATATATTTTAATTTGTATTTTTATTATGAACCTTTAAGTAAAGAAGTATCAAATATAAATTATGAAAAAAAGTACTTATTTTAAGATGACTGCAATTTGTTTTCTAATTTTCGTATCAAACGCTACACATGCACAATACGAATCATCTATACTTTTCCACAATAACTCGGATCAATTGGTGTATGTCTCCGACACTGATGGGAACCATATTCCTGATTATAGTTATGTAGGGTATAAAAATGGTGAAGAAGCGTTACCAAATGTAGCCGTTGTAAAAGAAATAAGCCCTGTGGCTGGAGATAATACAGTACATATTCAAGCTGCAATTGACGAAGTGGAAGCATTGCCTTTGGATGCTAATGGACATAGAGGCGCCTTGTTATTATTACCTGGGGAATATGCTGTTAGTGGCGAACTCATCATAAATCCTAGCGGCGTTGTACTTCGGGGTTCAGGTGATGGTGAAGATGGAATGTCAAATACAATTATTAGAGGCGTAGGGAACGTTCCAGACGAAAGAACACTAATTAGAATTGGCACGAATAACAAAAGTGGTTTCGGCGGCCAAGTTGCAGGAACTCGACAAGATATCATAAGTCCATATATACCAACTGGAAGTAGAACTATTGAAGTTGCAGATGCATCCGTTTATAATGTTGGTGATAATATCATCATAAAACATCCTAGCACAGCAGCATGGATAGCAGCCGTTGATAATGGGGGTGTAGGCTCTGACGCTCCATGGGAACCCAATACAATAAATTTGGTTTTTAATAGGTATATTACAAGCATTGAAGGCAACAAAATTCAGGTGGCAACGCCTATTTATGACATATTAGATCGGTCTTTATCGCAATCCTATGTATATACCTACAATGGGAATAGTCAATTAAAAGAATGTGGTGTAGAAAACTTACGAATATTTGTAGAATCATCTGGAGTTACAGGAAGAGACCACGTCAAAATAGGCCTTCATCTAATATGGTTTACGTATTTTTTTGTTAACGCTAAGATTAAAGTAACCTGCTATATGCTTTTAGAGTCTCTTTATATTAGAGCTATTTTTAATTATTTCTATAGCAGGTAATAGTTTTTTGGCTTCAGAATTAATTATTTTACCCTCAACATTTAAAACAATAAAATAAGTTCTTCTGTTGGCCTGATGCTCGACTTCTAGACATTTCACCCTATTTGAATGAGAATCATTATCTACACATTTGTTGGTTAATTTAGATTCTCCATCCCCTTTTCCATAAATTCTGTCCGAAGATATTCCCTTATCAATAAGATAATTTACAACAGATTTAGTTCTTTTTTGAGATAATATTTTATTATCAAAACTACTACCCCTTGCATCTGTGCCTGATACTCCTGCTAAAATTATTTTAGGATATTTTGTCATTATATTCACAATATAATCCAATTCAATTTCAGCGTCTACTCTAATATTCCATTTATTAAAATTAAAATAAAGAGGATTTGTTTTTATCACTAACTCAGTATCCATATTATAACCGAAGTCAGCTACTATCTCCAATAATAAATCTACCTTTAAATTTTTTTCTGAGGTTTTAAACGACTTTACCTCTGAGGTATAATATTCCTTAGACCCAATAATTACAAACTGTTGATTGCAAGGTAATTTAAAAGAGAACCGTCCTTCTTCATCTGTTATTGTATCTATAATAGTAGCACCGAAATTGTCCTTTGTAATAATTTTTGAAAACGGTAAATGCTGTTTAAATTTTGATTCTTTTACAATACCAGTAACTGTTACAACACAAGCTTTCTTCGGAGGTAATTGTTGTACCGCGTATATATCATCCTGTCCAACTCCTCCGTCTCTATTTGAAGATAAATATCCTTTTTTAGTAACTGTATTTATAGAAAATGAAAAATCATCCTGCTTCGTGTTGACAGGAGCTTTTAAATTAATGGGTTTTGTGTAGGTGCCAGCTATTTTTTTAGTTGAAAAAACATCCAAAGCCCCCATTCCAAAATGACCATCAGAAGAAAAATACAACATATTATCAGATGAAATAAAAGGAAACATCTCTTTTTCTGCTGTATTTACCGGAGTTCCTAAATTTTGGATCGCACCATAAGTACCGTCATTATTAATAGCGACCGTGTAAATATCTGTTTTTCCTATACCTCCTGGCATGTCAGAAATAAAATACAACTGTTTGCCATCTTTACTTAAAGAGGGGTGGCCTACTGAATAATTAGTACTGCAAAATGGGAGTTCTACAATATTATCCCATTTTTCTCCAATCCATTCTGCCTTTAAAATTTTTAAGTTATTATACCCTTTTTTATCAACTATAAATTTCTTATTTACATAATTATTTCTTGTAAAATATATTGTTTTATAGTCTGGAGAAAAAGTTACAGAAGACTCATTTAACTTCGATTTTATATCTTCAGAAAATAGCAGTTTAACATTAGAAATATCACTTTGTATGGGAGAAATATTTTCCTTTTTAACTTGATAAATATCCAAAAAATTCTTTTTGCTTCTCGTATCAATTCTCTTCATAAATACTTTTTTTTCTGCTACTGAAGAAAAAAGAATTGAATTGCCGAACTCGGTAACGCCAAAATCTGAATTTACTGAATTTACACCTCGTAAATTAGTTACTTCATATGTAGGTTTAGCCTCTTTTGTTTCTTCAGTCTGAGCTTGTATTACTGAGAAACTAAAAAGAAATAAGAATATAATTTGGTTATATTTTTTCATAATTGTGTTTTTAAAATTAGAAATATCTTGGAGATCTAATTTTATACCTTTCAAAATCAAAATTAAAGAGTACAAAAACCTCATGTGATCCTGAGCTAAATTCACCAAGACCTGTTAAAGTGAAATCATAAGCATAGCCTACTCTCAGGCTTCTTGAAGTTCTTACGTTTATTAATGCTGAAATAGATTCTTTTAACCTATGAGAAAGCCCAAATTCTAACATATTAAAAACTAAAACGTTCCCCGAAAAATCTATAGATACTGGAGCACCTTGCACTATTTTTGCCATAATGGAAGGTTTTAACTTTACATTGCGTGACAACTCAAAGATATAACCAGAGGTAAGAAAAAAATGCATATTCTTCTTTGCTCCTTTTGCTTCTTCCTTATTTTTTTTAAAATAAGATGTTTGTAACAAATTAGGAATTGACATGCCAGCATAAAACTTATCTGTGTAATAAAAAGTACCCATACCAAAATTTGGAGAAACTTTATTCGGGTTTTGATTACTTGAGGTCGGTTCAGTACTCTTATAGTTCAAATTATTAAAATTTAAAAAGGTAAAACCTGCTTTTAATCCTAATGCTAGGTTTGCTTTTTCACCAACTTTTAAAGTATAAGAAAAGTCACCATATACGTTTTGTTCTTGTAATGGACCTATTTCATCTGCAATAACAGAGAGCCCTAAACCAATATTTTTACCAACGGGTGAATTAATCGATAGGGTTAAAGTTCTTGGTGCACCAGGGATGCCAACCCATTGCGATCTCCCCAACATATTTATACTTAAAGTACCAAATGACCCAGCATATGCTGGGTTTATAACACTCATATTATACATGTATTGAGTGTATTGTGCATCCTGTTGTGCTTTTACCAAAGTAGTAAATAAGATAATTATAAGTAATATTATCTTTATTTTTATTTTCATTACTTTTCTTATTTATGCTTTATCTATTTAAATATATCCAACCGGTAATTTTTTCTTTTACCTTATTGTTAAGATGAATAATATAATAATACGTTCCTACGGTTAACGGTTTGCTGTTACCCTGCAAGAGTCCAACCGTTGCATAACCGTCCCACCATGAGGGACTTGTGCTACCGTTGTTATTATAATAGTAAACTTTAGTACCCCATCTATTAAAAACTTCTATCTCGAAGTCTAGATAATTAAACAGTATTGGTATTATAAATGTATCATTCACACCGTCTCCATTTGGTGAGAATGCGTTGTTAATATTACTTACAACAATCTCTATATTAGATGTTACTGCACATTGTCCTGCATCTGGAGTAAAAGTATAGTTCGTAGTTGCTGTATTGTTCATTGCTGGCGACCAAGTTCCTGTAATCCCATTGCTAGAGATGGAGGGTAAATTAGACAAAGTGTCTCCACTGCGAATCGGATTTATTGCATTAAAAAAGGGAATTATAATCGGATTCACCATAATGTCGATGCTCGATGTTACTGCACATTGGCCTGTATCTGGAGTAAAAGTATAGTTCGTAGTTGCTGTATTGTTCATTGCTGGCGACCAAGTTCCTTTAATACCATTGCTAGAGATGGAGGGTAAATTAGGCAAAGTGTCTCCACTGCAAATCGGATTTACCACACTAAAAAAGGGCGTTATAATCGGGTTCACCACAATGTTGATGCTCGATGTTACTGCACATTGTCCTGCATCTGGAGTAAAAGTATAGTTCGTAGTTGTTGTATTGTTCATTGCTGGCGACCAAGTTCCTGTGATACCATTATTCGATGTGGTAAGTAGTTCACTTAAAGCGTCTCCACTGCAAATTGGATTCACCAGACTAAAAGAGGGTGTTATAATCGGGTTCACCACAATCTCGATACTCGATGTTATTGCACATTGTCCTGCATCTGGAGTAAAAGTATAGTTCGTAGTTGCTGTATTGTTCATTGCTGGCGACCAAGTTCCTGTGATACCATTATTCGATGTGGTAAGTAGTTCACTTAAAGCGTCTCCACTGCAAATTGGATTCACCACACTAAAAGAGGGTGTTATAATCGGGTTCACCACAATCTCGATACTCGATGTTATTGCACATTGTCCTGCATCTGGAGTAAAAGTATAGTTCGTAGTTGCTGTATTGTTCATTGCTGGCGACCAAGTTCCTGTGATACCATTATTCGATGTGGTAAGTAGTTCACTTAAAGCGTCTCCATTACAAATAGGGTCTACTTGAGTGAAGGTTGGAGTAATCAATGGATTCACCGTGATTGTCATGGGTTGATTGATCGTACAAGCTTGACCCGGTTGTGTGATATCTGGTGTAAAAGTATAGGTCGTAGTTGCTGTATTGTTCATTGCTGGCGACCAAGTTCCTGTGATACCATTGCTAGAGGTGGAGGGTAAATTAGGTAAAGTGTCTCCATTACAAATAGGGTCTACTTGAGTGAAGGTTGGAATGATATCAGTAATTATGCTCACTATTTCACTTGAAACACTGAAAGAAAAAACTACATTTATGTCATCTAAAAAATTACCAACTGAAGTAGGTGATGCAGGAATGACAGACTTAAAACGAATGGTATAGTTTATTCCTAAATCATCAGGGAAAAGATACGCTAAACTGTAATCCCCCCAAGCATCTGTGCCGTCTGAAAACGAACCTAAGTTTGTGTAAGGGCCACCAATGGGACCAATTTCAACCTCCATTATGTCGTCTGCGCTAGAATCTCTTCCTCTATGAGCAAAAGAAATTAGTGCTGAAGAACCCGGAATTATTTCAAAATCTTGAAATAATGTAGATCGCATATTGGCATTTAACTCTATAAATTGATTTCCTGAATGGGCATTAAATCCCAAAAATCCATCACCCCAAACTTCAATTTTAGAATCACTGGCGGTAGTTTCCCAACAAGGAACAGAGTCTTGATTTATAATTATATAATTCCCAGGATTAACTATTTGATTATCTTCAAAATCCGTATTACACAAGTAATTATCCTTACTGATAGATACGCTATAATCCCCTTCTACAGATGTAGAAAAACTCTGAACATTTCCAGGATTATCTGCACCTACTGGAACAATCCAAGTATAAGAATAGGAACCCGCAGGTGATGGTGTTGCAACTATTGTCGCTATTCCACTAGAGCATATAATGTCACTATTTACAGCAACGCTAAACGGAATCGTATTCACCGATTCTGGAGAATTCTCATGCCATGCAATTGAATCATCAGCACCAGAACCAGAAATAATATCCATATCTCCGTCACCATCTACGTCTGCGACAAAAATAGTGTTTGCATGTTCGTCAATGTAAGAATTAATATCTGCAGTTGTAAAACCAGGATTTGCTTCACCATCATTTTCATGCCAAATAATTTTAGCATCTCCAGTGGATCCAGAAACAATATCCATATCTCCATCGTTGTCCATATCTGCTGCTGAAACATTAGTTGCTCCACTTGCACTCGTAGTAATATCCCATGCTGTAAAACCAGGAGTTGCATTACCATCATTTTCATACCAAGCAATTGTATTATCTTTTATAGATGCAGAAACAATATCCATATCGCCATCACTGTCAATATCCGTTACATAAATAGAATAAACTCCGTCAGCACT
>Ga0209198_1000224_pt1 | contig 53380 bp, 37 predicted proteins | sample COGITO_mtgs_1105_2_FD_184804 | JGI IMG/M metagenome (GOLD analysis project Ga0209198, IMG submission 184804) | Pelagic marine microbial communities from North Sea - COGITO_mtgs_110519 (SPAdes) (version 2) | ecosystem: Environmental > Aquatic > Marine > Epipelagic ...
TTTTAAATTGTGAAGAAGGTCGTTCTACTGAAGATTGGGTAGATTTTAATTTCTTCGGTCATCAGTTAGTAATACATCAAAAAGAAGACTTTAAAGTGGTAAGAATATCAAATCCTGTAGACGGGTATGATGTACCTGTTCCACATTTTGGAGTAGTTTTAAGTTGGGAAGATTGGCACTCTTTAGCAGCACGCTTAAAAAATAAAAATACAAAATTTGAGATAGCCCCTTGCATTCGCTTTCAAGGAAAAGTTGGAGAACAAGCAACTATGTTTTTTAAAGACCCAGAAAATAACGCTTTAGAGTTTAAAGCATTTAAAGATATAAAGCAACTCTTTGCTAAATAATGCAATTATTAGAAAAACATATTGTTGAAGAATTAGAAAACAAAGTTCGTTTTCAAGAATATGGTGTTGGAATATTTAAAACAATACCTACCAAATCTGCTATTAAAAAAGCAATTAAAAAAAAACTTATTTTTATTGACGGAGTTTTAGCGACAACTGCTATATATATTTCTGGTGGTGAAAAAATTGAACTATTTGAATCTGAAAATTCATCAACTTTTGAAAGGTTAAAGTTACATTTAGAAGTAGTCTTTGAAGATGATTACCTAGCGATCATTTGTAAACCAGCAGGAATTTTAGTTAGTGGTAATAAATTTGTAACCATTGCAAACGGATTAACCCAAAATCTTAAAAAAAGCACGCATTCAAATGCAGTAAAACCACAACCTGTGCATAGATTAGATTATCCTACAAGCGGACTTTTATTAGTTGGAAAAACAAATACCGCAATTACAGAACTTAGTAAATTATTTGAAAATAAAGAAATCAAAAAAACCTACTTTGCTATTACTATTGGCAAAATGAATGCTGAAGGAACTATAAATTCAGCTATCGATGAAAAAGAAGCACTTACAGAATTTGAAGTAATAGCTTCTGTTACTTCAGAACGTTTTAGCTTTTTAAACTTGGTAAAACTACAACCAAAAACGGGTAGAAAACATCAAATAAGAAAACATTTGTTTGCAATTGGAAATCCTATTTTAGGAGACAAAGAATATTTTTTAGAACATAAAATCTTAAATGGTAAAGGATTGTTTTTACATGCAACATCTTTAGAATTTATACATCCTTTTACAAAAGCTATCATTTCAAACTCAAAAGAACTTCCAAAAAAATTTACTAAGATTTTTTCTAATTTTTAAATTATAATGAACCCAACAAATAGTTTTTTATTGTAAAAATTAATAATTTAGCCTCATATAATGTTTTACTATGAAAAAAATTATTAAATATATCTCCCTACTTTTTCTGCTTTTAGTTGCTGCATTAGCTATTTTTTATTTTACTTACAACGAGCCTCTTCCAAAAGGAGAACAAGGAAAACAGGCAGATGAATTGGCATCTAGAATGTTAAAAGAATTAGCGCATGAAGCATATAAAAATACAGAGGTTTTAGAATGGACCTTTAGAGGTAAACATCATTATAAGTGGTACAAGCAAGAAAATACTGTAGTAGTATCCTGGAATCAAAATAAGGTTATTTTAAATACTAAAAAATCAGAGAAATCTGAAGTATATATTGATAATAAAAAAGTAGTAAACTCCAAAATTCTTAAGCAAGCAAGAGCCTTTTTTAATAACGATTCTTTTTGGCTAGTAGCGCCTTACAAGGTTTTTGATGCTGGTACAGAAAGACGTATTGTAAAATATAATAACAAAGATGCATTACTAATTACGTATGCCTCTGGAGGAACAACTCCTGGAGATTCATATCTTTGGATTCTAGGTGAAAACTACATGCCTACTTCATTTAAAATGTGGGTAAAAATAATTCCTATAGGTGGACTTTCTGCAACTTGGTCTGATTGGAAAACAACTAATAGCGGCATAAAATTATCTACAAAGCATACCTTGTCATTATTTGGTTTAGAGATACCAATGGGTAAAGTGAAAGCTGAAAACAAAAAAGCAGATATCCTGGCAAAAAGTATTTTAAAAGCTGTAAAACACGAGGCTTATAAAAATACCCGCTTTTTAGAATGGAGTTTTGGTGGAAAAAGAAGTTTTAAATGGGACAAAGAAAAAAACATAGTAACGGTCTCCTGGGATACTATTCGTGTAAATTTACATACCAGAAATAGAGAAAATAGTACAATATTCTTCAATAATAAAAAACAAGAAATTGCAGACCCTTTGCTTATATTGAAAGCATGGAATATTTTTAATAATGATTCTTTTTGGCTAGTAGCGCCACATAAACTATTTGAAAAAGGAATTGTCAGAAGTATTCAAAAAGTAGATGGTAAAGATGCACTTTTAGTAAAATATAGAAACGGTGGTTCTACCCCTGGAGATTCGTATCTTTGGATTTTAGATGCGTATAATTTTCCGATTAGCTATAAAATGAATGTACCAAGTATGAAAATGGAGAGGGTTCCGGCTACTTGGGAAGATTGGATTACCACAGAAAGCGGCACATTATTGCCAACAAGCCACACTTTTTCTAGTGGGCGTAAATTAAGTATGGGAACTGTAAAAGGATATAACTAATGGATTCAAAAACAATAGCAAACGGTATTTTAAGAGCATTAGGAATTCTATTGGGCGTTTTTCTTCTTTGTTATTTTCTAAACGCCATTCAATCTGTAATTGTTTACATAGTTATTGCTGGAGTCTTATCTCTAATTGCCAGGCCTATTATACTATTACTTAGAAATAAATTAAAATTCCCGAATACGATCGCCGTTATCTTTACAATGTTTTTAATGTTGAGTTTCTTAACAGGTTTAATCTTAATGTTTATACCACTAATTGCAGAGCAAGGACAAAGTTTATCATTATTAGAAGTAGATAAATTACAGGAAAATATTCAAGAAATATTTAATCAAATAACTGCCTACTTTTCTTCAAGAGGAATTGATGTTTTAGGTAAATTAAAAAATATTGATATGCTTGCCCAATTTAAAGAAATTCCAGATTTCTTAAATGCTGTATTAGCAGCAGTTGGATCTTTAAGTGTTGGTCTATTTTCTGTGTTATTTATATCCTTCTTTTTCATGAAAGATAGCCACTTATTAAAAAACGGCGTAATGACTATAATTCCGAACGGCAAGGAAGGTAGATTTTCAAAATCACTAGAAACTATTAAAGATTTATTATCTAGATATTTTATTGGTTTGCTTTTACAGATTACTATTTTATTTATTTTATACACCATTATTTTATTAATTTTTGGAATTGATAACGCCATGGTAATCGCTTTTTTATGTGCCTTATTAAATCTAATACCTTATGTTGGCCCTATGATTGGCGGGGTTATTATGTTTGTATTATCAATGACAAGTAACATTGGTCAAGACTTTCAAAATGACATCTTACCAACTACGATTTATGTAATGATTGGATATTTTATTGCCCAATTGATTGATAATTTTGCAAGTCAGCCAATAATATTTTCAAAAACTACAAAGTCGCATCCTTTAGAAATATTTTTAACTATTATTATTGGTGGTTTACTTTTTGGAATTGTTGGTATGATTACTGCCGTTCCTTTATATACTGCGTTAAAAGTAATTTTAAAAGAATTTTTGTCTGACAATAAAATTGTAAAATCTATTACAAAAGATATTTAAAAACGTTTTGAATACAGCAATATTACATACAAAAGTTCAGCAATTTATTACTGAAAATTTAAAAACGGATATTACAAAACTGATTCTAAAAGGGAGTCCTTTTAGCGATGTTTCAATTCAAGAACTAGCAAATCAGATTGTGTCAAAACAAAAATCTGAGCACAAACTAGCCTCTTGGTTTATAACAGAACAAATTTATTATCCTTCAAAAATTAATATAGAACAGACCTCATCTGAACATACTGCAAGCTATAAATCGAATCTTGTTAGCGGAGCATCAATTATTGATATTACAGGTGGCTTTGGAGTTGATTGTTTTTATTTTTCTAAGCAGTTTAAAGCCGTTACCCATTGTGAAATTAACACCGAATTATCGACTATTGTTGCGCATAATTTCAAACAATTAAAAATAAATAATATTACTACTTTTTCTGGCGATGCTTTCGATTTTCTTAGGAGCACGAAAGAAAAATTCGATTGTATTTATATAGATCCATCTAGAAGAGATGCTGTAAAAGGAAAAGTTTTTCTGTTGCAAGATTGCGTACCCAATGTGCCAGAAAATATTGATTTTTTATTTTCAAAAACAAATCAAATTCTTATAAAAACTTCTCCTATTTTAGACATAACAAGTGCCATAAATGAATTAAAATTCATAAAAGAGGTACACGTAATTTCCATTAATACTGAGGTAAAGGAACTGTTGTTTTTATTAGACAAAAAGCATTCTAAAGCAATTGAAATTAAAACAGTAAACATTGGTAAAAATCAAACAAAAACTTTTGATTTTAAATATAAAGAAGACCTGTATTCAGTATATTCAGAGCCACTTTCTTACTTGTATGAACCCAATTCAGCAATTTTAAAATCTGGTGGATTTCATCAAATTACAAATCAACTTAACGTACATAAACTACATCAACATTCTCATCTTTACACTTCAGATCTTCTTTTAGATTTTCCGGGTAGAACATTTAAAATTGAACAGGTTCTTTCGTATGATAAAAAGAAATTAAAAAAATTACTTCCAGGAAATAAAGCAAATATTACCATTAGAAACTTCCCTAAAACGGTAGCTCAAATAAGAAAAGAAACCAAGATAAAAGAGGGTGGCACTGTATTTATCTTCTTTACAACAAATTTTAAAAATGAATTAATTGTATTAATTTGTCGTAAAATTATCTAATATTATTTAGATCTTTCTAAAGTATTCACTAAGCTTATTTTTAGTAAATTTGTAGTAAAGCTACTTATTTCATGCAAACAATCTCTTACCAAGGTTTAAAAATTACCAATCAAATTCAGAATAAAATTGAAGATGATTTGATAATTGAAGCACCATTGCAAATAAATATAAATAGTGAGCCGTATACCGTTGTTATGAGAACTCCAGATAATGACATAGCACTTATTAGAGGCTTATTATTTGCAGAAGATATTTATAAAAGTGTTTCCAACTTTGAAGCCACAATAGAGAAAGCGGAAAACGAGATTCCTTCCATAATTAATATAACTATTTCTAAATTGAACTTAGGAAAAGGATACCTCAATAAAAGAACTTTATTGTCTGTTTCTTCTTGTGGAATTTGTGGTAAAAAAGAATTAAAAGATATTGAAATAAGCGGAGATAGGTTAAACACAGAAACAAAATTAACATCAACAATAATTCATAAAATGTTTCTTGAAATGAATTCATTTCAAGAAACTTTTAAAAAATCTGGCGGTAGTCATGCCGCAGCCGTTTTCAATAGACAAAACAAACTTTTAACAATCAAAGAAGATATTGGCAGACACAACGCTGTGGACAAAACTATTGGAGATTTATTAATAGAAAATAAGTTAAAAAGCGCCAACTACTTGTTGGTTAGTGGTAGAGTTTCTTACGAGATTGTATCTAAAGCATTTATTGCCAAAATACCAATCATAATTGCTGTTTCTGGATGTTCTTCTTTAGCCGTAGATTTTGCAAAAGAATTTGGTATTTGCTTAATTGGTTTTACGAGAGAAAATAAAATGACCATTTATGCAAATCCCTCATACATAAAACAGTAGAAAAGTAATGTCAAAAAAAATAAACGCACAATCCCCAGAAAAACTTACAGGAATTCAGTTAAAAGAAATTCCGACTTCTGCGGTTGGGTTTAAAGCAATAAAATCTTCTATTCAAGTTATTGCAAGTGAAGTTGGTCTTGTAAAAGGAATACAACTTTTAAAAAACATCAATCAAAAAGAAGGTTTTGATTGTCCTGGTTGTGCTTGGCCAGATCCAGACGCAAAACGTGCTTTTTTAGCTGAATATTGTGAAAACGGTGCAAAAGCAGTCGCGGAAGAAGCAACTAAAAACAAAATTTCGCCACTCTTCTTCGCAACACATTCGGTAGCGAAATTATCTGAATTATCTGATTATGAAATAGGTAAAAGTGGTAGAATTACACAACCTATGTATTTGCCTGAAGGAAAAGACAATTATGAAGAAATTTCTTGGCAAGCTGCATTCAATTTAATTGGAAAAGAGCTAAATAACCTAAGCTCTCCTGATGAAGCTATTTTTTATACATCGGGAAGAACGAGCAATGAAGCTGCTTTTTTATATCAATTATTTGTGCGACAGTTTGGTACAAACAATTTACCTGACTGTTCTAATATGTGCCATGAATCTAGCGGTGCTGCACTTACAGAAACATTAGGAATCGGAAAAGGCTCTGTCACTTTAGAAGACTTTAAGCATACAGACTTGGTAATTGTTATTGGGCAAAACCCAGGAACCAACCATCCTAGAATGTTATCTGCACTTGGAGAAACTAAAAAAAATGGAGGTAAAATAATTACTGTAAATCCGTTACCTGAAGTTGGATTAATGAATTATAAAGACCCACAGAATCCGTTAAAATGGATCGGTTCAGGGCAAGATTTAACAGATCTATTCTTACAAGTAAAAATAAATGGTGATGTTGCATTGCTAAAGATTATTTTAAAATTGATGAAAGCAAAGGAATTAGAAAATCCTGGAAGTGTTTTTAATCATGATTTTATCAATGAAAAAACTGCTGGCCTTGAAGAAATGCTAATAGACTTAGATTTATATTCAATTGAAGAATTACTTCCTCAGACAGGAATTTCTTTAAAGGAAATAGAAGAAGCAACAGCACTCATTATTAATAATGAAAATATTATTATTTGTTGGGCAATGGGCTTAACACAACACAAGAATTCTGTAGATAATATTAGAGAATTGGTAAATATTCTTTTATTAAAAGGAAGTATTGGAAAAAAAGGGGCTGGAACCTGTCCTGTTCGTGGACATTCTAATGTACAAGGAGATAGAACTATGGGAGTTTGGGAGAAAATGCCAGATTCTTTTTTAGATAAATTAGATGCTGAATTTGATTTTAAATCTCCAAGAAAACATGGTTTTGATGTGGTTGCATCTATTGAAGCAATGCAACAGAAAAAAATAAAAGTTTTTGTTGGCATGGGTGGTAATTTTGTTTCGGCAACTCCAGATACTGAGTTTACAGCAAACGCCATGAAGCAGTGCAACTTAACAGTTCATGTTTCTACAAAACTAAATAGAAGTCATTTAATTCATGGTAAAAAAGCATTGATTTTACCTTGTTTAGGTAGATCTGAAAAAGACATACAAGCCAATGGAGTACAGTTTATATCTGTAGAAAATTCTATGGGAATTGTACATCAATCTCATGGGCATTTAGAACCACACTCTAAAAAACTATTAAGTGAGCCGGCAATTGTGGCTGGTTTGGCAAATGCCACTTTAAAAAAATCTAAAACTAATTGGACTACTTTAGTTTCCAATTATGACTTGATTCGCACTAAGATTGAGAAAGTTATTCCAGGTTTTGAAAATTATAATCAAAAAGTACGCGCTAAGGGAGGCTTCTATCTACCTAATAATGCCAGAGAAAATAACTTCTCTCCTACTGCCAGTGGTAAAGCAAATTTTTCGTTAAATATACCTTCGGATTTACAATTAGAAAGAAACCAATTTATTATGATGACTATCCGTTCTCATGACCAATATAATACGACAATTTATGGGTTAAATGATCGTTATAGAGGTGTTTTAAATGAACGAAGAGTACTTTACATGAATGCCGATGACATGAAGGGTCAAAACTTAGAACCATTGGATTTAGTAGATATTAAAAGTCATTTTAATGGAGAAGAAAGAATAGCAAAAGGCTTTCTAATTGTAAAATATAATATTCCAAAACAGTGCACTGCAACTTATTTTCCTGAAGCTAATGTTTTAATACCGCTTAAAAGTGTAGCTAAGGTGAGTAATACGCCCGCTTCTAAAACAGTTATCATTAGCATTATAAAAAGATAAATAAGATACTGCTGCTTTATACTTTTAACTTCAGAGGTAAAAAAGGCTTTCTGCACTCAAAAAGATATAATTAATTAACACTTTATAATTAATATAGATTTACAATATAAAATTATTAGGATTTAATATCAGTGGCTTATTACAATTAAATAAATTTAGCTGATGAAATATTGAATTTACAATGTTAAAATTAATGAATATTTTTTTGATTCGGATAACCGTAATTTAAATTGCGGTTTTGCGCAGTGCAAATGTTATGCTTAAAAGTATTTTTATAATACAATTTTAGTAAAATATAAACTGTAATAAATACTTTTTTTGCTCGAATAAATAAAAATTTAAGGAATTAATATCCAAAAAAAAAAGAATATTTTAGAATCTGTTTAAAAAAAAATTTAATTGCAAACCTAGTAGCCAATTGCAGTTAAATAAATTTAGCTTATCTTAAGTTTGAAAAGAAAAATTGGAAACGAAATCATTTCAGAAGAATTATTATTTAAAATTCACAGAAATAATTTGTAAACAAAAAGTTATGAAAAACATTAATCTTCTACCAAAGCTCATGCTTTGTATCCTGCTATTGCCTTACAAGATTAGTAAAGGGTTAAAAAAAAGTACTTATTTAAAAATTAAGAGCATATTAATTAAAATGGATTTACATTAATTACTGCTTCTTTACACCAAGTATAGTATCCCTTAATTCTTGAACGAAATTAAGATATTCTGCTATTGTAGTTTCCTCGAATAATTTTCTGTTAGAAGTAATTTTTTCTTTAATATTTATTTGGGAAGGATTTAAAATAGCTTCATCTATTAAATTTATAGAAAATAAGTACATATCTATTATAATAGGCAGTGCTGTAAGACCTCTGATAGTTGCTATATAGCGCGTACTTTTTTTTGTCCCTGTAGGATCTAACTTTTTAATAAGACCATGTTTTGAAAGAGACTTTAATCTAACCGCAAGAATATTTGTTGCAATTTTTTCTTTTGAGTCTTTAAGCTCTTTAAATCTAGATTTTTTATGGATGATAATGTCTCTTAATATTAATAGGGACCATTTATCTCCTAACATGGAGATGGAATATGCAATAGCACAGGTATGTGGATTTGTTAAGCTCAAAATATAGGGATTAAAAAAATTAATTAGTTTAGGATTGAACAAAAAAGTTATCTACTCTTTTCCTATTCTGCATTTTTTTAGTAAATATAAGTAAAAAAGGATATTACAATATAAAAAAAACAATTAAATTTATATATTTAACATAACTTTAATAAATATTTTAAAATTAAACACACTAAATACTAATAGAATAAAAAATAAAACTATAATATAAGTTGCTTTTAAATCCTAATTTTGTAGATTGAACAATAATTATAAATTTAATTCTTAAATTATGAAAAATAACTTAACTTTTGTGGCTTTATGCTTCACAATGCTCTTAAATGCGCAATGGATAAAAGACACTTCTTGTAGCAAAAAGGCTTCACTTATTGCCAATAGCGCAATAGAATATGCAATGAATTTAGAACACATGGCTGCTTTTGGTGCTGCCAATTCAGCGTTACTAATAGATGAAGATTGTGGTTGTGCAAAACTTATTTTAGCTGCTGTAAGTAGCAGCAATAAAAATTGGGGAAGTAGATCAAAAAAACTTAAAGATATTAATACAACAAATTTAAGCCCAGAAGAAAAAGGATGGTATCAATATTTAGCGGCCTCTTCTGAAGACAGACAAGCGGTAAGCAAAAGTCTTGCAAGTAAATTTCCAAAAGGAGTACTAATGAATTATCTCGGAACAAGTCCTCAAGATTTTAATTCATTTAAAGTTTTTGCTAAAAAATTTCCTTCACATGCTTCCTCTGCATATAATATGATCTCTTATGGATACATGAGAGGTGATTTCGGAAAAGAAGATACAGCTAACGCTATGAAATATGTGAAAATGTCTCAAGATATGCATGACGGGCCGAATGCACATGATTCTATGGCAGAGCATTATGCAGCTAATGGGGATTATGAAAATGCTTTAAAGAAGGCACTAAAAGCAGTTGATTATGCTTCTTTTGGTTCTCCATACACGAAAACTGCGCAACTATATTATGCTAAAAAAAATAAAAAAAGTATTAGTGATAAAGTAATAGCAAACCAGGAATCAATGCAAAAAGCAATCATGTCTGGTGATTATGAAGCTTACAAAAAATTTGAGCATCCAGAAATTAAAGTTCCTACAGGAGACTCTAACTTAAACCCTTTTTATATTTATACTGAGAAAGATGTAGTTATAGACACAGAAATAACATGGGAGTTCTTTAAACTTTCTAATATGGAAACTTACTTTTCTCCAGACATGAATACTGCTGTAATTACATTTGTAGCCGATGGTAAATATACTTTTATAGACAATGCTAAAACCGTATCATATGCTACTAGAGGTTCATCTGTATGGAACAACACAGATGATGGCTGGAAGGTATTACACACCTCTTACGCTCCTAGAAAAGGAAGAGTTGGCATTCCGGAAAGAACTAATTAATAAAATATTAAAGAAAATTGAACTAGAAAAAAGTAAAAAACTACTATAAAAAAACCCTCTTTGAGGGTTTTTTTTATATAGATATCTGTAGGTTAATCCTGCTGAGGAATACCAAATAGTATTGCTTAAAAAACAGAAAACCTAGTGTAACCATCTTCATTATAAACTTCCACTTAAGAGGTGCTTACATATTTTCTGATAAAGCAAAGCCTTTTCTAAATTTCATTATATTTTCTATAGAATCAAAGATATACCAAAAACATTAAAGCATAACCTTTTTTAACTTCAGCTGCTGTCCTTCAAACAAACCAAAAGTATTTCATACTTATTTCACCCAAATTGAAAGTAAAATAATCTTTCAAAAGAGCTTGATTTCAATATAGCTTAATTAAGATTTAACTGTAATTAAATAATTATTTTTTATTTCATAAAAAAAAGCCAAACAAATTGTAAGACTTTTTTTAATAAAGGAAATTAAATTTATTCTTCTGTAATTTCTTCTACTTGGAGCGATGCAATTAAACCTCCTGCATCAAAATAATCTCCACCAGCAATAATTTTACCATCTTTAAAATCCCAAGTATGATAGGCTGTTAGCTCCCACTTTTTTCCAGTAGCAGAATGCACTCCTGTCCATTTTCCGTAAGACCTTACACTACCATCCTGTAATCCTGTATCTGCCAAAACTCCTGGTAAGTAATTTCTTGGTGTATATACCGTTTCCTCCATAACATCTTGCCAATTAAGAAGATATGCTTTAAAATCTTCTTTTCCTATTGGAGCAGAACCGTGAAAAGCGGGCTGCCATTCTAAATCCTCGTGTATTAGTGCCATCTGTGCATTCATATCTGTTTCTTCACCTTGCAACTTTAAAAATGCTTTTACTGTTTCCGTATTTTGCTCGTATTCTGGATGCATTCCTGGTGTACAGGATACAAAAACACTAAACAAAGCAATAGCTAATAGTTTTTTCATTTTAATTGGTTTTAAGTTAATTATAATTTAAGTTTTAAATTATTCTGTTGAAACTCTTTCATGCACTGTAAACTCTTGTACTTTTCCGTTTACAATTAAGGCATCATGTATTTGATTTACTTTTATATTTTTCCCGTCTATATTTAAAGTAACATCATGCGAAGAAGTAACGTATTGTTTTAACACGCCCTCTTTGGATGTAAATGCATTTGCTATTAAAAACTTTGTAGTCCATTGCGGATTTACGTCGCTTTCAAACCAAGTTTTTAAAAAGGTTGTATGTTCTTCAGAACCATTAAAAACCTCTCCTTTTGGGCCCTTTACTTTAAAGTCTTTTGTTGCATTTAAGCCTTCTATGGTTGCGATATCTTTTTCATTATGAGCTTTAATATACGCTTCCCAAACAGCTACAGTAGAAATATCTCCTACAGTAAGCGGTGTTCTCACCTCTTCTGAAATATCATACCCAATTATAGTTGGGGCTGTTTCTGTTATTGGTTGTTGGCAGCTAAATAATACCGTTACTATAACTAGTGCAAATAGATTTTTCATTTTAAATTGGTTTATCATTAGTTTATAAAGATATATAAATTAATTATTAAAAACAATTAGCTTATATCATAAAGTTAAAGAACACCCCCTATATTAATAAACTATTCTCTACTCTAGCTACTACAGCAGAAGCTATTAATTTTTAAAACACTTTAGCTATTTTAACTGAAAAGGTATTAGAAAAATCTACCACAATCTGTTTAAATATCTTTATGTATTTCTTTAAATATTTTAAGATGAAACTCAAATCTAGCCAAATAAAATAGGCTTTATATTTATAACTCATTAGATAAAAACTTAAAACTATCAGCTCCAACCATTAGCCAACTGCTGGTAAACGAATCACTTCAGGTTTCAATATCGCACCAAAATGGTTTACCTCTAGGTTTTGTATATTTGACTATGAAAAATATAACTTTCATTATACTAGCATGTGTTTCATTTGCTTCAAATGCTCAAAAGGTATTTGCTGTGCAATATGAAAATCAAGCAGATGTAAAGGTATTTTTAGTAAAATATGAGAACCAGGCAGACTTAAAAATCTATAAAGTTAAATACGAGAACCAAGCAGGAAAGAATAATGGCGCTTGGTTTTTTACCAAATACAAAAATCAAGCTAAAAAGAAAATCTATTTTGTAACGTATGAAAATCAGGCAGATTTAAAAATTTACGTTGTTAAGTATAAGAATCAAGCAGGTTGGAGAAACAAATCAAAGCAACATTTAATGTTTTAAATAGATACTTAAAAATTTATTTATTTAAAATTTCTTTTCTTGTTTTAAGGTATGCTTCCATTGCATCTTTATTATGCACATCAACTCCTTTTATATCTATCTCCTTAAACACTGCAACACTTAAAGGACTGGTCTCTTTATTTAGATGCTTTTTTGTCCACAAAGAGAATTCTGTAATTACACTATAAAAATCTATTCCAGAATTTGTAAGGTAATAGTACTTTATCTTTTTGTCATTTTTATCTTTAACAAAATCAATAATACCATTACTTCTTAATTTTTTAATTCGATCTACTAAAACATTGGTAGATATTTTTTCAGGCGATTTAAGGATTGCAGAATACGTGTTTCTGTTCAGAAATAAATCCCTTATAATTAATAATGACCATCTATCTCCCACTAAATCTAATGCACTACTTAAAGTACAGCTTGACCGAAACTCTGAATTATCCATTCTTAAGTGTAATTTATTCTTTAATACATGCAAAAGTAATCATTTTTATAAGTATTTTAGTTTTTATATTTGATGCTTATTCTATAAAATTAAAATTCTTTAGAAAATTGTAAGAGTACTATTAATTGCCCTAACAGTATTATTTATAAGCTGTTCAAAGCAAAAAATCGAAATTTAACAGGAATAAAAGCATTTCAAAATTTTTATAACAACTATTTTACTGACTTTTCAGATGCAAAAATCACAATACTTAACGTTTATGGTCAAGCAAATTTAATACCTAAACATTAGAGATTTTCAGGAACGCATGATGGAGAAATATCTGGGATTCTTTCACCCAGTGGAAAAATAAATCTTTATGGGGTAACTTTGGTAACTATGAAAAATGGAAAAGTTTTAAAAGAACAAAATTACTTTGATAATTATTCATTTTTATCTCAATTAGGGTTAATCAACCATAAGCTTTTTACAAATTATTACTTAACCCCTAATTAAATTTAAGGCATAAGTTTTATTAATGGTATAAAACCTAGAATATAGCTAGATACTTATCTTCAGAACTATAAAAAGCTATTGTATCCCAAAGTATTGGGTTTAAATCTCTATACCTAAAACGATACACTGTATTTTAAACAAATGTGGCAATTCTAACTATAAAAAGTAGCTGAATTAAAAAAGTGACATACCTTTGGTTTAGAAAGACAATAGTTCATTTTATAGGTGGCTATAATTTATTATTTGTCTCTCTTGGTAACCCAAACATGTGTACAATTCCAATACCAAAGTATGTTCTACTTTTATTTATTTGTATCATAGGAGAAATTGTTAATCCATAAAATCTTGTTAAAGGAAATTCTATTTTAAGATTGATTATTAAACTAACTCTATTCTATTTTTCATTATCCCAGCTGTAATAAGTACCGTAAGCGTTAGCATTTAAAATCCAATTTTGAGATTCTTTTATTGTGGTCAAACCCAATCCAAAGGTAAAATTTGCCTAAATAGTCCCTCTTTCATTAAATGCATATATCTCTCCAAAACTAATTTGATAACTATTGAAATAATAAAGATAACAAAGAAAAAAACAATCATCATTTATAGCTGAATAGGCTTCGGGAATTGATTTTGAATCGGTAAAGCTACCTATATATCCAATTTTAAATGTGCTTTTTTTTAGTTATAAAGTTAAAATTTAGATCAACTCCAATATAATTACCTAAATTTAATTCACTTGTTATATAAATTTACTCGTTTCTTTAGATTGAGTAACAATAATTTGGATAAGGTTTTCTCTCTCGTTTTTATCAACCAGAAAAATAATTAGAAATTTAATGCTATTTAGTTTTTAAAAACAACTAATTTTTTCGTATTTTAGCTTAAGGAAATATAATTCATTTTAAAATGAAAAAAATATTTCTTTAGTTTATTTATGCTTAGAAGTGTAAATTTTTTATAGGTTCAAACAGTTGTTTTAAATCCTGTAAAAGTTCAACAAATAGATATAAATGAATTATAGTAAAAAAATAGCTTGAATGTGTTTATATAAGCGTGTTTTAAACTATTACATTTTCTTTTTCTTATACATTAAACATTATTAAAGTTATAAGAATTATTATTTTTTTGATTGTAAAGGAATAGTAATTATGGATAGAAGAGACAACCTTATCGCAATCTAATTTGCGTTTTCAAGGTGTTTATTTATGTTAGGGGTAAGATACTTAAACAAGTCTCTCTATTTGTAATTAAATGATTTTTTAGGGAATTAGTTCTAAAAATATATGTTCTCCTATTTATTAAGTTTAGAGGTTGCTGAACTAAAAGAAAAAGATATGCCGGTGGTTTATATAAAGAATATTAGTCACAAACTCCATCCGAATAAGAAATTATTCCAGCAGCGTTAAGCGCATTACATGCATTGCTGTAAGTTACCCCATCACAGCCACAAACTGGAGCATACTCTGCGGTGCACAAGGCATCTAAATCAATCAAGCTTTTGTCTATGCAGCCCAAGGGTATTTCTTCATCGTCAGCAGCACAATTTAATAAAGTAATAGCAAAAACCAAGTAAAGTAATTTTTTCATAACATTGCAAAGATACTAAATATGTCATAACCTATCTAAAGCTCAAAAGCAGCTGCATTCTAAGAAAGTAATATATTATTGTCTAGTAAATAAGCAATAAATTAGAAATGGTGTTGTAGTTATTATTATAATTTCGAATGTTTATTAATTCAGTTTCTAATTCCGATTTTGCGTTCTGTTATATTGTTAATAAAGTTCCATTTAGAAAACATAATATAGACTTTTGTTCTTTTAAAAGGTTTAATTTATTTTTTATTTTACAAGCCATACAACGTGTTATTAAGAGGTTTAAAAGGATTTATAAAAAACAATAAACCCACTCTAGTAGTGGGTTTATTGTTTTTTTGTGATTTTTTAAAAAAAACTACATGATGTTTAATTAATTTTAATTAGCCATGTAAATAACTTCTCTCGTAACCTTACCATCATTATTAAAATCGTGACTCATGTGCAAATATTCGCGAGTTTCTTCTCCTGTCTCTGCATTAGTATTGTTTACCCACCACCAAGATTGAACAACCCACTGCCCTTTGTCTCTTGAGTAATAAATAGCATCAGGATATCCTGACTGCTCTAAATTACGTACACTGTTTGTTACCACTGCCTGATGCCATGTAGCTGTGCGCTCTTCTAGGTTTAGGTGTCCGTCTACTCCCAAACGGTAAAACTCTACATCTTCTGCAAAGTAAGTAGCTAATTCCGATATTTCTCCAGCCTCAAAATGTGCAACCATCTTATTCAATGTATTAATAATTGGATGCTCATCATATACGCGGCCGTTTCTATGCATTCCTAAAGATGCCTGAATTTGTGCACCCGCAGACTCTCGATCATAGTATTTTATCGTTGTCGTGATTTTCCCTTGGTTAGTCACATAATAATTCGAGTGCATATTTGCCTTAACAACTAAACCGCTGGTTTTATTCACCGCAGAGAACACCATCCAGTCCATAGCCCATGCACCTTTTTTATCCTTTTCATACTTAATAATATCGGGTGTAGCACCTTCCATAACGGTAATTTTAATATCGCTAAAGTTCTCTTGCCACCAAAGCATGTTAGTAACTTCTTCATCTACAGTGCCTGCTTCATCTTCGCCGGGACCCCAGATTTTAGCATCCTCAGCGAACAAGGCTCTTAGTTCGGACTCAGTTCCTGATTCCCATATCCGGTAAGTTTCTTTAACAACATCATATGCAGGATGCTCTGAATATGTTACTCCTGATTTTACTTGACTCCATCCTAATAAAGGGATGAGTGCTAATACCATTACTAATTTCTTCATGTTACTTGTGTTTAAAATTAATTATTAAATTAATTCAAATATACTTATTTTTAGTTGCAATAAACAATTATTTATAGGCTTCAAATAATTCTTGTTGATTTTCAAACCATTGGTCTAAAAATAACAAAACCTAAATGGAATAAGTCTGTCTCATTTAGAATCTAGGCCTTCTCTTTCTTTTGGGATACAATAAAAAAAATGCCCATCTTTTATAAAGATGGGCATTAAAAAAAAGATTGGATTCCTTATTTAGAGATTCCTGCAGACTCCATAACAAGATATGCAGTATCTCCGTCTATTTTAAAAACATTACCCCATTGACCTCTAACCATTGTGTTGGTGCTTGTGTCTAACTGAGTCCAATTACCATACCCAAATGCTAATGAATCTCCAAGATATGTGTACCCAAGAATATTAGCGTCCAATACCATACCATCGGAAAATACTTCTGTCGCTTTAATCTTATCACGTCCTACAACGATTCCTTCTTTAGAACTTACATTTTGAATTGCATTTTCTATAAAAAGCATCGATAAACCTTCAGCATCTTTTTCATTAGCGTATTTTATATAGCCTGCTACAGAAGCTTGTATTTTATCAAAATGAGCCTCTTTAGAAACAATAGATTCTTCAAGAGAAATCACTTCAGCAGAAAGTGTGTCTGTTTCATTAAAAATTCTATGGGCAGATTCTAATAAAAATTTCACTTTACCATCTTTATATCGATACACATTACCCCACTTACCACTTTCTAAAGTTTCATTGTTCGGATCTAAAATTTTAAAAGTTCCAGCTCCTATCAATATCTCATCAGACAACAAACGAGTTTCTATAGTACCAACAGTAATATGACTATTTTTAAAATTACTCCCTTCTGCAAAAGTTTCTACAAATGAGTTTTTTATAGCCTCACCACCAACTATTGGCGCTAAAGAATTAGAAATCACTCGCACAGCATCATCTGTAAACTCTCCAGAAATACCTGGTGCATCACCCAAACCCCAAAGACCAATAAAACTTTCGGTAGACCCAGACATGAGCGTTTTAGCGTCTAAAGTTGTAACTATCTCTTTTGTTGTGGTGTCTTTACAACTAATTAAGAACAAAAAAGTCAATAAAAGACTCGTACTTATAAGTTTTTTCATTATTATTTAATTTAAATATTAAACACTAAAATAGTAATTTACTTTCAAAAAGAATGTAATTTTTTTGTAAAAATAAAGAGTGAATCTATTAATGGAAAATGATATACCTGCGGTTACAAACAGTCTAAATTCATAAATTCTTCTAAACTAATTTCTGAATAGCCGTCATCTATAACTCCTCCAATCAAATCAATATTCAAAGTGTATAGTGTACTATCTACAAAAGTTAAAAAGACGGGGCTGCCTTGTGCAGCCCCCTTTAAGAGTCAAGAGTCAAAAAAAATTAATTCCTAACAAAACGAACTGAAAAGCCGTTCTGCTCGTTAGGGGGGTCCCTGCTTAGGTAACTGTTATTGAGGTACAGGTCGCGGTTCCATGCGTAACTTGTACTGGTCTCAGTGGAACTCCAAAAGATCGCATTGCTACCCTCATTGAGGAACGAACCACTGTCGTCACGGTTACCCTCAGGGAAGGCGTTAAAGCCACTGCTGTTGTTTAAGCTTTGGTCGTTACCCACTGCTCCTAGGTCTGTTGAAGTATTCCATCCTGTGGTGGAAGCTATTGACTTGGCTATTTTGTTTCCTGTGGTTGTGCCATCGTAATTGTAGTCATTGGCTATGAGGTACTCCTCTAAAGTCGTCCACTCGGCATCACTAGAGACGTGCCAACCCTCAGGTGCAAATTCTTTGTTAGGCGTGTCAGGGTCAGTGTCGTGGATACCCACAATTGCATACCAGTTATAGAGCTTTCCTTTGGTTGAGTCGTTATCGTAATATGCCCAAGCGCCTGTTGTGAGATTGCTCCACTCTGTAGCACCCGTGACTTGTGGAATAGGCGTGCCATCTCGGTACGTGACCATAGCGGCATTGTCAACCGTCCAAACCTGAGTGCCGTAAGTGATGTAGTCATAGGTGTTTCCATCGATGTCTGTCACTGAAGTTGTCTCGGCATTGTCTATCTGACTTTGAAGATTTACTATTAACGCATCAACCTCTGCTTTTGAATAGGTGTAGTTTTTTGTTACTGCATCCTGCGCGTCTGTGGGGTCTTGTAAATTTTTTATTTGTTGGTTATTCGCTGAGTTGTTTTCAGCGAGTACAGCTTCTAGATCGGGTGTTGCTGGTGTAGCATTGCCACTGTTTGCTGCGTATAAGGCAAAAGGCACGCTGAGTAGTTGTGTGGTGCCCATAGCCACATAGTCATTAGGACCATTTATGCTTAACTCAATGCCAAGAAAGTAACTGCCCAAGGACCAATCGATTTCTGAAAACACAACGGTATTAGCAGTTCCTTCGCCTATTATTAAAGTGACTTGACCCAAATCATCTGTTGGAACATAGTGTGTTTCTGTGAAAACTGGAACAGCTGTTTGTGAACCCTGAATAACATTAAACTTAAAATATACATTGGAGTTTATAATCAACTCTCCTGTAGTGTTTCTAACAGTCGCTTGGTAGTTAAAACCCTGTGGGACTTGAGCTTGTAGCTGTGTTATAGGTGCTATGGCTAGGCATAGAATTGCGTAAAACTTTTTCATTGCTTAATAATTTTATACGTATTGGTTTGTTTTGAATCTTTTGTAGTGACTGTTAACAAGTAAGTGCCTGAAGTAAGGCTCTGTATGTTTAAGGGTTGTTGTCTTTGATGCGCTGTTTGGAGAATTTGTTTACCACTTACATCCGTGATTGCCACCTCAAAGAACTGTTCTGTGGGATGGGTGATGAAAATGGACTCTGTGGTAGGGTTTGGATATACTTTCACCTTGAGCTTTAGCTCTGGAGATTGTGTGTTTAGGGTTGATAAATCTAAAGAGGGATAATAGCCGTTTCCTAATTGGATACTGCCATCTTCGGCAGTCATAGCGCCTACCACCATTTCACCTGTGGTGTAGCTTAGTTTGTTGGTACCAGTATCAAAAGCACCTCCACCGGGACCGATCACTTGTTTTGAAATGGTTTGACTAAATCCTGAAAGACTTGCAAAAAAAATAGTTAAAATAATATAGCGCATGAGTTAAATTGGTTTATGATTTAAAGATAGTATACTATCTCCAAAAGTTTAAAAGACGGGACTGCAAAAGGCAGCCCAGTTAAGAGTCAAGGGTCAAAATTTTTAATCCCTCACAAAACGAACCGATAAGCTGTTCTGCTTGTTGTTGGCGTTGTACCTGTCTAGGGAACTATAATTATAGTTCAGGACACGGTTCCATACGTCATTTGAATCGTTCTCAGGCGAACTCCAAAAAATTGCATTGGGTCCTTCATTTACGAACGAACCATCGGAGTAACGGCCACCCTCGGGGAAAGCATTGAACCCACTGCTGTTATTACTGCTTTGGTCGTTACCTACTGCTCCTGAGTTTGTTGAATCATTCCATCCTGTTGAAGAAGCCATTGCTTTGGCTATTTTGTTTTCTGTGGTTGTGTCATCGTAATTGTAGCCATTAGCAATAAGTTCATTTTCTAAAATCGTCCATTCCGTATCACTTGGAACGTGCCAGCCCTCTGGAGCAAATTCTTTGTTTGGGGTACTTTCATCAGTATCGTGCATTCCCATTGCCGCATACCAATTATAAGTTCTTCGTTTGGTCGGGTCATTATTGTAATAACACCAAGCGCCTGTGGTAAGATTGCTCCACTCTGTGGCATCTGTTACTTGCGGAATAGGGGTGCCATCTCGGTACGTTTCCATAGCGGCATTATCAACGGTCCAATCTTGGTCTCCGTAAGTGATGAAGTTATAGGTGTTACCATCGATGTCTGTTACTGAAGTTGTCTCGGTATTGTCTATCTGACTTTGAATATTTGCTATTAACGCATCAACCTCTGCTTTTGAATAGGTGTAGTTTTTTGTTACTGCATCCTGCGCGTCTGTGGGGTCTTGCAGGTCTTTTATTTGTTGGTTATTCGCTGAGTTGTTTTCAGCGAGTACAGCTTCTAGATCGGGTGTTGTTGGTGTGGCATTGCCACTGTTTGCTGCGTATAAAGCAAAAGGCACGCTGAGTAGTTGTGTGGTGCCCATAGCCACATAGTCATTATCTCCATTTATGCTTAACTCAATGCCAAGATAGTAACTGCCCAAAGACCAATCCAGTTCTGAAAACACGCCTGTATTGGCAGTTCCCTCGCCTATTATTAAAGTGACTTGACCTAAATCATCTGTTGGAACATCATGTGTTTCTGTGAAAATTGGAACAGCTGTTTGTGAACCCTGAATAACATTAAACTTAAAATATACATTGGAGTTTATAATCAACTCTCCTGCAGTGTTTCTAACCGTCGCTTGGTAGTTAAAACCCTGTGGGGTTTGAGCTTGTAGTTGTGTGAGTGACGATATGGCTAGGCACAGGAAAATGTAAAACTTTTTCATTTTTTATTGATTTTATAAACCTACACTGTATAAATACTTTTTTTTGAATATAAACAAGGAATGGTTTTTAACTGCACTAAATTAATATTTGTGCAGATAGAGAAGTAAATTAAGGCTAAACATTTGTTCCATTTTATTATTTGGAACAAGTAAGTACTTAAATTATAGTTTAAATTGGCGCTCTGAAAGCAAAAAAAAGTTTTATTTTAAAAGTAATTTATGAGTTATAAATATATCTTCAAACTACTTACATGGTCTAGAAATAGCCTAATAAAAGGAAGAAGATATGGCTATGGTTTAAACTTCTGTAGTATCAGTTTTAATGTTTTTATTAGGTGCTTTGTATTTTAAGTAAAAATCCTTAAGGTCTCATTACTTCTTTGAATATCAATGCTAAAGCTACTCCTAAAATCAATAATAGAATTAAGAGAATTAAAATATTTTGTAAATTCTTACCACCTCTATAATATTGCATAGTAGTGTTTTAGCTATAAGGTACAAAATAAATAACTATTCAAAACACAAAATCATAAGTCAAAGTTATTATGTATGTAAGCATCAAATAAAAAATTGTGGAAGGGAGTATATTAAATACAAATAAACTGCTCTATATTTAACATAGAATTGAAGTAAAAACACAAGTTTAAGACCACTAATAATAAAACACCTATTTAAGAGAGCATGAGATAGCTGAGTTGAAAGAAGAAGATATGCCTATGGTTTAGTCACAACCAGAACCTAATCTAACTAATTTATACCCAGGTGCTTCAAAATATGCTTCTCCACCATCACATTCAAATGTAATTGGAGTAACCAATTCATTTCCAAAATTCAAATCAACGTTTAAGACATCATTTTTAAATGTATAATTATTAATTCCTGGTATGTGATTCCCATCTCCCGCTTCAAACGATTCATATTGAGATTCGCAATCATTTTCAATACAATAGTAGGTATACCGTATTCCATCTTCAAATAGATACATTGTATTCGAAATACCTTCCAAACCAGTAAAACCAGCTCCAGTAGGATATAGCCATTTACCTTCAATAGTGTAAGCGGGCATTGGGCTTTCATCTGAATCATTTTCACACCCCATAACAAGAAGTACAAAGAATAATGGTAATAATAAGTTTTTCATAATTTAAAGTTTATCGTTTTTAATTTAACAACTAATAACTTTAAATACGTGGTTAGAATTCTCTGAATTGAAGGAAGAAGATATGCCCATGGTTTAGGTATTACTTTTTTAAAGTAAAGCAGGAAAAGGGCCAAATATTATACGTAAAGAAAGTATAATTCCAACTGATATATATCCGTATTTATTAAGCCCTGTTATCATATGAAAAGGCTTATAGTGTTTCTTGTTGGTTATAATTTTACCGTAATTATCAAAGACAACAGTTCTGTTACTCTTAAACTTACTACTATGGTTATAGGTCCATTTTTCTTTTCCTAATTGATTTTCAATCTTTGAAGGGTTGCCATACTTTGACAGAATTAATTCCTTTGCATTATCACTTTTAGAATATAAAGGTCTATTAATAGTTGGCGAGCAGCTATATGAAGTAAAAAGAATAACAAACGAAAGTAGAATTAGTTTTTTCATTATTTATTGGTTTACAGCCTAAATATAATAAAAATAAGTTTAACCTACTTAACGGGTTTAGAACTCCGAAATTGAAGAAGGAAGATATGCCTATGGTTTATTACTCCGAAATAGGAGTATGAGGAATCAATGCTGAAATTTTAAATTTATCATTCTTCTTTCTTAAAATATAAGTAGCAGTTCTATTTTTAGCACCCATTATCGTGCTATCCTTTAAAAATCTTGTAAAATTCATTTCAATGACAACTATATTATCATCTTTTTTATAATGCTCCCAACTATTAGTAATTGAATAACCGTAATTATTTTCTTCTAAAGTGTTAAATGAATTTGTTAAAAATGACACTAATTCTTCTTTACTATTGTAAATAATTGTGGTATCACTACGATATAAGGAAAATGGTAATTCGTATATATCTTCAGTGATAGTAGTGAAATCTGCATTACTCCAAGCGCTTACATATTTGCTGTACATTGTTGTAATTTCAGTAGGAATCTTAAATGTTTTTTTTGCTGGTGAGTTTTTACAGCTATAAAATGTTACACTAACCAACAAAACATATATTAAATTTTTCATAATTCAAAGATAAGAAACGTAAGTTTAACCTATTTAAGAGGTTTAGAACTCCCTGAATTAAAGGAGGAAGATATGCCTATGATTTAAGCTTAAACAACAAGTAAAAAAATTAATGAGATATACTTTTTTATAATTTTACAGGTATTATCTAAAACATCTCTTTGTATTAAATCTAATAATCTTTAATACACCTCACACATGCTCCAACATCACTTGCTGAAGGGCTAAAATTTGCGTTAGTCCCAGTCAACTGAAATACGCGAATAGCAGGGCTAGTTCCCGAACCACTCACCCAATACAATGTAGAATTACCTTCAGCGATATTACCAGCACCTTCACCTGAACTTCTACCTCCTCTGCGTCCAGCAGCAGGAAGTTTTAATGGAGTATTATTCCACGCTCCACCAGTATTTTGATTATTTGATCCCCAAGAACCTTTTTCTTCATCAAATTCAGCTTGAGTAGGAAGTCTAAATCCTTTTGGACAAGGGTTATTTATACCATCAACACCTTGCCATAAGTTTAGGTTAATTGGAATTCTCCACGAATAATTAGATCCTTCTTGTTGCGAGGCTATAATCCAATCGCTATGAGGATTGTCAGTGTTAACGCTTCCATATAGTGTTTCTGAATTTCTGCACTGGTGTCCGTCAGAAAAGCGACCCCATTGATAAAGATCACCAAACCCATCTGCATCAGAACTAGATTGTGCGGCCCTGGATGCACCTAAATTTCTGTCCATCCATATTTTCCCCGTAGCACCATTTTTAACTTCAATGACTTCCGTTTGATCTCCAGAACAAAAAACAGTTCCATCTGGCCATGAGACAATCTTATAAAAGTTCTAACTTTTTAAGTAGTTTAAAAATGCTATTTAAGCCTGAAACTTTTAAAAAATAAAAACCAATTAATTGCGATTATCCTGGGACGTCACTAGAATAATTAAGCAAGGTTTTATACCCTATCTTTTAAACACTCTTTTTATTATAGTTTTATTCACTCTTAGCATATAAACGCCTGTACTCAAGTTGCTGGCATCAATATTTACTTTCGTGTCATTAACCGTTTGCTCTAATACTTTTTGACCTAATAAGTTAAAAAGTGTTACCGTATTAATTATCGTTAAAGACTCAATATTCCACTCAGAAGTTGTTGGGTTTGGATATATATTCACACTATTAATTTCTGTAGAATCAAGTACTAATTTTACAGTTACAGTTCGTGTTACTTCAGCTGCTTCATTGCCATTAGAATCTGATGCATTGTAAGTTACTGTGTAGATACCTACAATAGCTGTATCTACTGTATCTCCTTCTACAACAACCGCAAGTGTGGTGTCGTAGTTATCTGTCGCTATAGCACCTTGCTCAGTATACGTTTTTCCTACTTCTATCGTAACTATAGGCTCCCCTGTTAAAGCAATCACTGGGGCTGTTGTGTCCACAATACTGACGGTTCTTGTAACTTCTACTGCCGAATTTCCATTAGCATCCGTTACATTATAAGTTACGGTGTAGACACCTACAATAGAGGTCTCTACCGTGGATACTTCAACAATACTTGACGTTATATCCCCATCAAAGTTATCTAGTGCTGTAGTACCTTGATCAGTATAGGTTTTTCCTACTTCTATGGTAACTGTAGCATTTCCAGTAAGTGTAATCACTGGAACAGTCGTGTCAACTACATTTACAGTTCGTATTACTTGCACTGCAGCATTGCCATTAGCATCCGTTACATTATAAGTCAAAGTGTAACTTGCAACGATGTTAGTATCCACAGTATTTACAGTAATTATATTTGTACTTAATGCAGTGTCATTATCATAGTTGTCTTTGGCTATAGCGCCGGCATCTGCGTATGTAGATCCAACTTCAATAGTTATAATTTCATCGCCTGTAAGCGTAATGACGGGCGCTGTAGTGTCTACGACATTTACCGTTCTTGTTACTTGCACTGCAGGATTGCCATTAGAATCTGATACATTATAAGTGACTGTGTAAGTGCCTACAGTAGTTTCATCTACTGGGTTCACAATTACAATACTTGATGTTACACCTCCATCGTAGTTGTCTAAAGCAGTAGCTCCGTCATCTGTGTAAGTACTTCCTACTTCAATATCAACTGTTGCAATACCTGCTAGAGTAATTACTGGGATTGTGGTGTCTACCACATTTACAGTTCTAGTTACTTCTACGGCAACATTGCCATTGGCATCTGTTACATTATAAGTGACTGTGTAAGTGCCTACAGTAGTTTCATCTACTAGGTTCTCAGTTACAATACTTGATGTTACACCTCCATCGTAGTTGTCAGTTGCAGTAGCTCCGTCATCTGTGTAAGTACTTCCTGCTTCAATATCAACTGTTGCAATACCTGCTAAGGTAATTACTGGGATTGTGGTGTCTACCACATTTACAGTTCTAGTTACTTCTACGGCAACATTGCCATTAGCATCCGTTACATTATAAGTGACTGTGTAAGTGCCTACAGTAGTTTCATCTACTAGGTTCTCAGTTACAATACTTGATGTTACACCTCCATCGTAGTTGTCAGTTGCAGTAGCTCCGTCATCTGTGTAAGTACTTCCTACTTCAATATCAACTGTTGCAATACCTGCTAAGGTAATTACTGGGATTATGGTGTCTACCACATTTACAATTCTAGTTACTTCTTCGGCAACATTGCCATTAGCATCCGTTACATTATAAGTGACTGTGTAAGTGCCTACAGTAGTTTCATCTACTAGGTTCTCAGTTACAATACTTGATGTTACACCTCCATCGTAGTTGTCTAAAGCAGTAGCTCCGTCATCTGTGTAAGTACTTCCTACTTCAATATCAACTGTTGCAATACCTGCTAAGGTAATTACTGGGATTATGGTGTCTACCACATTTACAATTCTAGTTACTTCTTCGGCAACATTGCCATTAGCATCCGTTACATTATAAGTGACTGTGTAAGTGCCTATAGTAGTTTCATCTACTGGGTTCACAATTACAATACTTGATGTTACACCTCCATCGTAGTTGTCTAAAGCAGTAGCTCCGTCATCTGTGTAAGTACTTCCTACTTCAATATCAACTGTTGCAATACCTGCTAGAGTAATTACTGGGATTGTGGTGTCTACCACATTTACAGTTCTAGTTACTTCTACGGCAACATTGCCATTGGCATCTGTTACATTATAAGTGACTGTGTAAGTGCCTACAGTAGTTTCATCTACTAGGTTCTCAGTTACAATACTTGATGTTACACCTCCATCGTAGTTGTCAGTTGCAGTAGCTCCGTCATCTGTGTAAGTACTTCCTGCTTCAATATCAACTGTTGCAATACCTGCTAAGGTAATTACTGGGATTGTGGTGTCTACCACATTTACAGTTCTAGTTACTTCTACGGCAACATTGCCATTAGCATCCGTTACATTATAAGTGACTGTGTAAGTGCCTACAGTAGTTTCATCTACTAGGTTCTCAGTTACAATACTTGATGTTACACCTCCATCGTAGTTGTCAGTTGCAGTAGCTCCGTCATCTGTGTAAGTACTTCCTGCTTCAATATCAACTGTTGCAATACCTGCTAAGGTAATTACTGGGATTATGGTGTCTACCACATTTACGATTCTAGTTACTTCTACGGCAACATTGCCATTGGCATCTGTTATATTATAAGTGACTGTGTAAGTGCCTACAGTAGTTTCATCTACTAGGTTCTCAGTTACAACACTTGATGTTACACCTCCATCGTAGTTGTCAGTTGCAGTAGCTCCGTCATCTGTGTAAGTACTTCCTACTTCAATATCAACTGTTGCAATACCTGCTAAGGTAATTACTGGGATTGTGGTGTCTACCACATTTACAGTTCTAGTTACTTCTACGGCAACATTGCCATTAGAATCTGGTACATTATAAGTGACTGTGTAAGTGCCTACAGTAGTTTCATCTACTGGGTTCACAATTACAATACTTGATGTTACACCTCCATCGTAGTTGTCTAAAGCAGTAGCTCCGTCATCTGTGTAAGTACTTCCTACTTCAATATCAACTGTTGCAATACCTGCTAGAGTAATTACTGGGATTGTGGTGTCTACCACATTTACAGTTCTAGTTACTTCTACGGCAACATTGCCATTGGCATCTGTTACATTATAAGTGACTGTGTAAGTGCCTACAGTAGTTTCATCTACTAGGTTCTCAGTTACAATACTTGATGTTACACCTCCATCGTAGTTGTCAGTTGCAGTAGCTCCGTCATCTGTGTAAGTACTTCCTACTTCAATATCAACTGTTGCAATACCTGCTAAGGTAATTACTGGGATTATGGTGTCTACCACATTTACCGTTCTTATAACTTGTACTGCAGGATTGCCATTAGAATCTGAAACATTGTAAGTCAAAGTATAACTTGCAACAACATCAGTATCTACATTATTTACAGTGATTATATTTGCACTTAATGCAGTGTCATTATCATAGTTATCTGTGGCTGCAGCGCCGGCATCTGCGTATGTAGATCCAACTTCAATAGTTATAATTTCATCGCTTGTAAGCGTAATTACGGGCACTGTAGTGTCTACGACATTTACCGTTCTTGTTACTTCTGTAGCAGCATTGTTAGAAGCATCTGAAACATTGTAAGTCAAAGTATAACTTGCAACAACATCAGTATCTACATTATTTACAGTGATTATATTTGCACTTAATGCAGTGTCATTATCATAGTTATCTGTGGCTGCAGCGCCGGCATCTGTGTAAGTACTTCCTACTTCAATATCAACTGTTGCAATACCTGCCAAGGTAATTTCTGGGATTGTGGTGTCTATAACCAGCGTTTTGTTTGCGCCAAGGGAATTAGCGTTCCCAGGACTCACTAAAGTTAAAGTCGCATCATTTGTAGCTGCATCTTTAATAGTACCTGAGTTTAATACAAGTGCGCTCGTATCTAAATAATCTAAATTACTAGAGTTGTGACCAGCTGCTACTGTGTAATTAAACGTTAAGGTATTACTGCCTGTTCCAAAACTATAGTTGACTACTGCATCACTTTCTCCGGTCTCTAAAGTTAATGTTGGAGTTTCTGTTACGTCGACTACTTCACTAAAAGTAACCGTAATTGGAATACTCTGGCCTATTGTGTAAGCCCCATCTGTCATGGTAGAGCTTACATTAGTTACTGTAGGGGCAATGCAGTCACTATCTATGCCACTGTCATTTATAGTCCAACTTTTTGTTCCAGTCAGAGTATCTCTTGATGCTTGATCACAAAACTTACTAGCAACACTTATGGTAATATTAGAATTAATACCCGCATTATTTGCTTGACTGTAAAGGAAGATATCGTAGTTAGCTCTGGAAAAACTAGTAGCTCCATTAAACATGTTGGTCATGTTGGTGACAATTCCTAGGTTCCAAGAATTCCCATTGTGCGTAAGAGGCTGATTAAAAGCAGCCGCAGATCGAAACATATCTTCCATATTAGTAACTGCTGCTGTGTCCCAAGAAGATATATTTTGATTAAAAACACTTGCTTGTTTAAACATAGCATTCATATCCGTTACTGCGGCTGTATTCCATGAAGATATATTTCCATTAAAGGCAGTAGCCATATAAAACATACCTTGCATAGTTGTCACGGCTGAGGTATTCCATGAGTTTCCACTAGTATTAATATTTTGATTAAAAACAGAAGCAGCAGCAAACATACCCTGCATAGTTGTCACGGCTGCGGTATTCCAACTTCCTATATTTTGATTAAAAATAGAAGCAGCATAAAACATATGTGACATATCTGTCACTGCAGCGGTATTCCAAGAAGATATATTTCCGTTAAAAGCAGAAGCATTACGAAACATAAAACCCATGTTAGTAACTGAAGTAGTATTCCAAGAAGAACCAATAGTGTTGATATCTTGATTAAAAGCAGAAGCATCATAAAACATATGTGACATATCTGTCACTGCAGCAGTATTCCAAGAAGATATATCTCCATCAAAGGCAGTAGCCAAATAAAACAATCCGCTCATATTAGTCACTGCAGCAGTATTCCATAAAGAAATATTGCCATTAAAAACAGTAGCTTGCTTAAACATATAACTCATGTCTGTCACTGCAGCAGTATTCCAAGAAGATATATTTCCGCTAAAAGAAGAAGCATCATAAAACATACTTCGCATATTAGTAACAGCACCTGTATTCCAAGAAGAACCACTAGTGTTGAGATCTTGATTAAAAGCAGAAGTAGCAGCAAACATACCTTGCATAGTTGTCACGGCTGCGGTATTCCAACTTCCTATATTTTGATTAAAAACAGAAGCGTCATAAAACATATCTGACATATCTGTCACTGCTGCGGTATTCCAAGAAGAGATATTTCCGTTAAAAACAGAAGCATTACGAAACATAAAACCCATGTTAGTAACTAAAGCAGTATTCCAATCGTTTAAAGTACTTCCCACTAAACTTGTACAATCTCGAAATGCATAACTCATATCCGTTGTTAACGAAAGATCTGGCTCGTCATTTGCTGGAATAGTTAAATTAGTAGCTCCCATAAAAGCAGCATTAAAAGTTTCCCATTTTCCCTCTCCCCAATTTGTTATAGTTCTAATCAGTGTTGCAGAAGCATGTCCATTTAGATACATTTCTCCAATATCTTTTGCAGCATCGTTTACCGCAACAGTAATAGTAAAAGTAGCGGATGAGCCATATGTATGAGTTGGAAAGTTACCATCCGTATGAGTAGTAGGAGTGCTTCCATCTCCCCAGTCAATCGTAATATTAGAATAATCTTTTAAAGGAAGTTCAAAAGAGCCAGCTGTAACTGCCCAAGTAGAAACGAACTTATTGCAATCACTACTTGCACCACTATCATTAATAGTCCAATTTTTTGTATCTGTTAGAGTTGTTCTTGATGTTGTATCGCAAAATTTACTGGAAACAGTGATATTAATATTCGAATTAATAGCACCGTTATTTGCTTGACTGTAAAGGAAGATATCGTAGTTGTTGGTAGTAAAACTAGTAGCTCCATTAAACATGTTGGTCATGTTGGTGACATTTGCTAGATTCCAAGAATTTCCATTGTGAGTAAGGGGCTGATTAAAAGCAGAAGCACCATTAAACATTTGTTCCATGGTCGTTACTGCAGCAGTATCCCAAGAAGATATATCTTGATTAAAAGCTTCAGCAAATTTAAACATATGATCCATCTTAGTCACTAAAGAAGTATTCCAAGAGGATATGTTGTTATTAAAATCTTCAGCATCATAAAACATATAATTCATAGCAACAGCTGCAGACGTATTCCAATTTGATATATCTTGATTAAACACAATAGCTCCACCAAACATATTCCAAAAACTTAATACTGCAGCAGTATTCCAAGAGGAGATATTACCATTAAAAGCAGTAGCATCTTTAAACATATAACCCATATTAGTAACAGAAGCGGTATCCCATGATAACCCACTTGTATTAATATCTTTATTAAAAGCAGCCGCAGATCGAAACATATTTTCCATATTAGTAACTGCTGCTGTGTTCCAAGAACCTATATTTTGATTAAAAGCAGGAGCATCACGAAACATAGCTGACATATCTGTCACTGCAGCGGTATTCCAAGAAGAGATATTTCCGTTAAAAGCACTAGCACCTCTAAACATAGAATTCATATCAGTAACAATAGCAGTATTCCAAGAAGATATATTTCCGTTAAAAGCAGTAGCTCCTCTAAACATAGCTGACATATCTGTCACTGCAGCGGTATTCCATGAGGTTATATCTTGGTTAAAAGCAGAAGCGTTATAAAACATTTGACTCATAGTGGTAACTGCAGCGGTATTCCAAGAACCTAGATTTCCATTAAAAGCAGTAGCTCCATTAAACATAGCATACATTTTAGTAACCGCAGCGGTATTCCAATCGTTTAAAGTGGTTCCCACTAAATTTGAACAACCAAAAAAAGCATTACTCATATAAGTTGTTAATGAAAGATCTGGCTCATCAGTAGCTGGAATAGTTAAATTAGTTGCTCCCTTAAAAGCAGCATAAAAATTTTCCCATTTCCCCTCTCCCCAGTTTTCAATAGTTCGAATTAGTGTTGCAGAGGCATGACCACTTAGAAACATTTCTCCAATGTCTTTTGCCGCGTCGTTTACCGCAACAGTTATAGTATAAGTTCCAGCAGAGGCATAAGTATGGCTTTGCATGGCACCACCAGTATGGGTTGTAGGACTACTTCCATCTCCCCAGTTAATAGTAATATTGGTATAATCTTTTAAAGGCAGTACAAATGTTAAATCAGCACTTGTAAGTTCCCAAGTAGAAATAAAATATGAACAAGCACCCCATGAAGGCTTATTAGCATCAGATAAAGGTGACGAGCTGCTAAAATTAGAAGGTTCTGAAGAAATATTAGAAACACACCATCCAGTTAAATCTTGATTAAAAGCAGCAGCATCAAGAAACATAGCCTCCATATTAGTCACTGCTGCTGTGTTCCAAGAAGATATATCTCCATTAAAATCAGAACTATAACCAAACATATAATACATATTAGTTACTTTAGATGTATCCCAACTTCCAATTTCTTGATTGAATGTTCCTGCGCCCAAAAACATCCCAGACATGGTAGTCACAGCACCGGTATTCCAACTAGAAATATCCTGATTAAATACATTGGTGTTTTTGAACATACTACTCATGTCTGTAACTGCAGCGGTATTCCAACTAGTGCCACTTGTTGGAATTGCTCGATTAAAAGAACGAGCTCCAAGAAACATTTGTCTCATATTAGTCACTGCAGCAGTATTCCAAGAAGAAATATTTCCGTTAAAAGCAATAGCATCCATAAACATTTCTTTAGTAGAAGTAACTGCGGCGGTATTCCAAGAAGAAATATCTCCATTAAAAACAGTAGCTCCCTTAAACATACCTACCATATTAGTCACGGCAGTGGTATTCCAGATGTCTCCACTAGTATTAATAGGTTGATTAAAAGCAGAAGCACCAAAAAACATTTGTGACATATTAGTCACTGCAGCAGTATTCCATCCTGAAAGACTTCCATTAAAAGCGCCAGCATTGAAAAACATCTGTGACATATTAGTCACTGCATCAGTATTCCAAGAAGAGCCACTTGTATTAATATCTTGATTAAAAGAACTAGCTGCATAAAACATATTATACAAAGTAGTTACTGCAGAAGTGTTCCAAGAGGATATATTTCCATTAAAAACAGAAGCACCATAGAACATAGCTTGCGTAGTAGTTACTGTAGCGGTATTCCAATCATTTAAAGTAGTCCCCACTAAACTTGTACAATTTGCGAAGACTTCCCGCATGTTTGTTACTAATGAAAGATCTGGCTCATCAGTAGCTGGAATAGTTAAACTAGTAGCTCCCTTAAAAGCAACATAAAAAGTTTCCCATGTTCCCTCTCCCCAGTTTTCAACAGTTCTAATCAGAGTTCTAGAAGCGTGTCCATCTAGATACATTTCTCCAATGTCTTTTGCCGCGTCGTTTACCGCAACAGTTATAGTATAAGTTCCAGCAGAGGCATAAGTATGGCTTTGCATGGCACCACCAGTATGGGTTGTAGGACTACTTCCATCTCCCCAGTTAATAGTAATATTGGTATAATCTTTTAAAGGCAGTACAAATGTTAAATCAGCACTTGTAAGTTCCCAAGTAGAAATAAAATATGAACAAGCACCCCATGAAGGCTTGTTGGCAAAAGATAAAGGTGACGAGCTGCTAAAACCAGAAGGCTCTGAAGAAATATTAGAAACACACCATCCAGTTAAAGTTTGATTAAAAGCAGAAGCACCATTAAACATATTTGACATATTAGTCACTGCAGCAGTATTCCATGAACCTATATTTTGATTAAAAGCAGTTGCTCCTTCAAACATATTACTCATATTGGCAACTGCAGCGGTGTTCCATGAGTCTCCACTTGTATTAATTGCTTGATTAAAAGAAGAAGCACCATGAAACAGACTTGTCATATTAGTTACATTAGCGGTATTCCATAAGGTTATATCTTGATTAAAAACAGTAGCACTCAGAAACATATAAGTCATTTTGGTAACTGCAGATGTATCCCAAGAAGATATATTTCCATTAAAAGCAGAAGCATTTCTAAATAAACCATTCATATCAGTCACATTACTCACATTCCAACTATTTCCAATAGTGTTGATATCTTGATTAAAAGCAGAAGCCCCACGAAACATTTCGGGCATAAAAGTCACTGCAGCAGTATTCCACCCCGTTATATTTCCATTAAAAGAAGCAGCATAAGCAAACATTTCTCTCATATTGGTAACAGCAGCAGTATTCCAAGAACCTATAGTTCCGTTAAAAGCAGAAGCACCCATAAACGTACCTTCCATATTAGTAACAGTAGAAGTATTCCAATCGTTTAAAGTGGTTCCCACTAAACTTGTACAATCTCGAAATGCCCATTTCATATTAGTTGTTAATGAAAGATCTGGCTCATCAGTAGCTGGAATAGTTAAATTCGTAGCGCCCCTAAAAGCAACATAAAAAGATTCCCATTTTCCTTCTCCCCAGTTTTCTATAGTTCTAATAAGAGTTCTAGAAGCATGATTATTCATAAACATTTGCCCTATATCTTTTGCCGCATCGTTTACCGCAACAGTTATAGTATAAGTTCCAGCAGAGGAATAAGTGTGTGTTGGGAAAGCTTGATTAGTATGAGTGGAAGTAGAACTGTCTCCCCAGTCAATAGTGATATTGGTATAGTCTTTTAGTAGAAGTTCAAAAGAGCCAGCTGTAACAGCCCAAGTAGAAATAAAAAAAGCTGATTGGTCATTTAAGCTAATCGTATTATTAGATTGAGTGGTTGATGCAGCACTTCCTGAAGCATCGTATATGGATGTGCTACTAGAGGGCACTACCGTTAGGGTTTCTGCTCCACTAGGTGTACCAGTTAGAGTTAAACCTAAGGTGTATACATTTCCAGAGACAGAAATACTAGATGGTGTAGCGTTTACTGTTGCCACTCCACCCGAGATGGATAAAGCAAAGTCACTAACTTCCAATGCACCACTGCCACCATTTGTGTTGTAAACAGCCTCACTAAATGTAACGTCTATTGTAGTGTTATTATTTGCTACTGGAGTGCCTGTTACTACTGGAGGGTTATTATAAGTCCAATTAAATTGTGTAGCAGCAGTATTGTTATTACTTGAACTGTCTGTAAAAGCACCTGCAGCCACGTCAATCGTACAAGCTCCTAGCCCACTTGGGGTGAAGGTCGCTGTGTAGACTGTTCCACTTACAGCAGTAAAAGAACTCAATGCTCCGTTACCAGGATCAATATCACTAACTACAAAATTAGAGGTTTCTAAAACAGTAGTAAAAGTCAAAGCAATAGTAGCATCGCTTGTGGTAGATCCATCTGTAACTCCACTTGTTGTACTTGTTATTCGGATACCTTGTGGACAAGTTCCCCATAAAGGCTGGTTGGCATCCGTTAAAGCACCCCATCCGTTAAAATACTCTGGCTCTGAAGAAATATTAGTAACACACCATCCATTTAAATTTTGATTAAAAGTATTATTCTCCTGAAACATCGAATCCATATTAGTAGCTGAAGAAGTATCCCATGAAGATATATCTCCATTAAAAGCCGCCTCATTAGGCCCTCTAAACATATCCGCCATATAAACCCCTGAAGAAGTATCCCATGAAGATATATCTCCATCAAAAGAAGTAGCATACATAAACATTTCTCTCATATCAGTAACTGAGGAAGTGTCCCATAAAGATATGTCTTGATTAAAAGCAGAAGCCCCTCTAAAAATCTGGTTCATCTTGGTTACATTTGAAGTGTCCCATAAAGATATATCTCCATCAAAAGCAGTAGCCTCTAAAAACATAGCATCCATCCTAGTCACTGAAGAAGTATCCCAACTAGAACCACTTGTATTAATATCTCTATTAAAAGAAGAAGCATAATAAAACATTTTATACATACTGGTCACTGAAGAAGTATCCCATAATGATATATCTCCGTTAAAAGCAGTAGCAGAAGAAAACATCCCATACATATCAGTTATTGTACTAACATTCCAATCGTTTAAAGTGAGTCCCACTAAAGATGAACAATTATAAAAAGCATTAATCATTGAAGGTCCTCTAGAAAGATCCGGCTCATCAGTTGCAGGAATGGTTAAATTAGTAGCTCCAAAAAAAGCTTGTTCAAAATTCTCCCATTTCCCCTCTCCCCAGTTTTCAATAGTTCTAATAAGTGTTCTAGAAGCGTGTCCACTTAACAACATTCTTCCAATGTCTTTTCCAGCATCGTTTACCTCAACAGTTATAGTATAAGTTCCATTAGAAGCGTAGGTATGGGTTGGGAAAACACCATCAGTGTGTGGAGAAGTAGCTCCACTATCTCCCCAGTCAATAGTAATGTTGGCGTAATCTTTTAGTGGTAATTCAAAAGAACCAGAAGAAACAGCCCAAGTAGAAACAAAGTTGTCTTGACTGATTACAGCGTTAGAAAAAAGAAAAAGTAATAAGAACAAAAAACCTTTCTTCATAAACTTGTTATTTTAACTCTCTTGTGATAATACAATTTTGATATAAATACTTGAAATATTTAAAAGCCAAAATTAAATAATAATAAAACCGATTATACTTGTATTACGTCGTATAATACCTAATAATGCCCAAAAATTACAAAGATAATGAATTAATTTTCGAGAATATCCATTAATTTAAAGAATCAATAATGTGAGTTCACATCACAAATAAATGTCTGCCAAATATTTATCGAAAATACTAAATGAATAAAAATTTTGCTTTAACTTTATGTGTCTTGTAAATGATTTTAAAAGCCGTACATATTGCTGTAAGTCTTTATAAACCGTAAGTTTTAAACAACAAAAAACCCTCACATTTCTGCAGGAGCTTCTTAAAGTGTTTTAAGTCTGCTTAATTCTTTATAAACTTTCTATTGGTTTGCCCCACACCATCTGATATTCTAATCACATACACACCGATTGGCAATGCTTCTAAATTGATGTTGTTTGTATTTTTTATAGAAAGTACTTCTTTGCCTAATACATTGTAAATAGCCACCGTTATTGGACTTTCATTCCCCGTTATAAACAACGTATTGTTTGTTGGATTTGGATAAATAGAAATAACTAATAGATTTTCATCTTCTAATCCTGCGGTTGCGCAATCTAAATCTGCATCCGTAATTGTCCAACCATAAGTGTCTATTATACTTTGTCTTGCAGCTGCTCCATTACAATAGTTAATATTTGCTGCTCCAAATTGAACATCTGATTGGAGTGCTTGTTGTGACCACCCAATTAGGATATTATCATAATTATCAGTAGATAATGCAGAAGAATCAAACATAAAACTCATATCTGTAACATTACTCACATCCCATCCACTAATATCTTGATTGAAAGCAGTTGCTTCATAAAACATACCACTCATATCAGTAACATTACTCACATCCCATCCACTAATATCTTGATTGAAAGCAGTTGCTCCATCAAACATACTGTACATATCATCAACACTGCTCATATCCCAAGAACCAAGGTCTTGGTTAAATGAATGTGCAGTAACAAACATATTCTCCATATTAGTTACACTACTCACATCCCAAGAACCAATGTCTCCATTAAATGCAGTTGCTTGATAAAACACATCACTCATATCAGTAACATTACTCACATCCCAACCACTAATATCTTGATTGAAAGCAGTTGCTCCATTAAACATACTATACATCTCAGTAACACTGCTCAAATCCCAAGCACCAATGTCTTGATTGAAAACAGTTGCTCCAAGAAACATTGAATCCATATTTGTAACATTGCTCACATCCCACGCAGAAATATCATCATTGAAAGTAGTTTTATCTGTAAATAATAATAACATATCAGTTACCTGACTTACATCCCAATCGGAGATATCTCCATAGGTAGTTGTTGCTGCAGATGGGTCTGAAACCCAAAGGTCTACAGCTATCTGAATATTAGCATCTGTAATTGCTGTTTGAGAATATCCAAATATTGAAATGAATACGAGTAAAAAAGTAATTTTCTTCATAGCAGCAAAGATAAAATTTGTGCAGACGGAGAGTTAAATTAAGGCTAAATATTTATTCCTTTTTATTATTTGGAACAAGTAAGTACTAAAATTATAATTTAAATTGCAGCTCTGAGAACAAAAAAAGATTTTATTTTAAAAGTAATTTTGTGAGTTATAAATAAACATCTAACCTACTTAAGAGGTTTAGAACTCCCTAAATTAAAGGAAGAAGATATGGCTTAGGTTTAGTATTTGTATCTAAATATTTTTCTCCAAGTTTTAAGTTCACACTTGTAGAACTTAATTAGTGTTTCTTTTATAAAGTCAGAATAGTTTTTCATAATTCAAATATAATAAATGTTATTTTACCTACTCAAGAGGTTTAGAAATAGCTGAATTGAAAGAGTAGAATATGCCTATGGTTTAATCTTGATATGTTATTCTTTAATTGAACTTTTCTCAGTTAGTATGTTTTCGCTTTCAAGAATTAAGAAATGTTTATCCATTACATTTCCTGTTAAAATAAGATTTCCAAAAGGGGCTGCTACAGTAGACGCTGACATAGTATTACCTTCTTCTACATAAACTTGCTCTACCGTATAATTACCCTTTTCTATATAGTTGATTTTTATAATTTCCGACGGTGACATTCCCTTATCACCTTTTGCATAGGCGGTAAAGTGTAATAAATTTGGATGAGCACCAATCCAAAGGTTCTTTTCTGTATCAAATTCAATATTGTCTACTCCAGTCTTACAATTAATATTTTCAATAAAGGTTAATGAATGGTCTTCATTTTTTTGATATACTTTCACTAAGAATCCTCTTACTGAAGCCACAAAGACTAATCCTCTTTTTGAGTCAATATTAATTCCGTTTGCATAGGCAATTCCTTTCGCTACTTCACTATAATTCTCTCCATCAAAATATATAACGTTAGAGATTGATAGTCCTAAATAATCTTCTGCTAACCGGTGTAAGCCATTTTTATACTTATGGTCATTGGTGAAGTAAAATCGATTTTCATCTAACAAAACAATATCATTTGGACTAAATATAAGTTCATTTTTTATTGTTTTTTTGTGTATTAATTCAGTTCCTATTAATTTAAATATTTCTATGAGCTCTCCCTCTGTAGTGTGATTTATTGCAGCAACGATATAAATACTGTCTTTTTTGAAAATTGATATTCCGTGGGGAGCAAATGGTCTTTTAAAATTTTCTGTAAGGAGAACGGGTTCGTAATCTTTATTTTTCAAATCTAAAAAATACAATCCGCCACTTTCTTGTTCGGTATTTGGAATTCTTTTTCTTGCCGTGGATGATATAATAGCAAAACTATCTATCTGACTAATAGTAATGTCTTCTGCACCCGGTAAGTGTATTTCTTTTACTATTTTTCCTTCAAATTTATTTTCTATCGTTCTAAAGAAACCGGTACTCATAAAAATATTGCCAACAAATAAAATAAGTACAATTAATATTGCGTATAAAATTCTTATTTTTAATTTTTTCTTCATATCGTAAATGTATGATTCTATAAATAAAATAAAGGAATAACGGCATCATAATATCTTTTCAAACAAACCTCAACCTTTAAATCAAGATTACTTTAAGACCCTTTGGAGTCGTTTTAAGAGACAATCAAGTACACTTGAACAAGGACAAACATTATACTCTTTTAGACACTCAGGGGCTATAGAAATATTTAAGAGAACAGGCTCTATAACCAAGCTACAGAAAGCAATGGGGCATTCATCTATAAACGTTAGTTTAACCTACTTAAGAGGTTTAGAAATAGCTGAATTGAAGGAGGAGGATATGCCTATGGTTTAAATTTATAATCGGGAAATGTCTCTATAAAATCACTTTTATCACCCCTAGCAAAACCTATTTTACCGGGATATGCAGAACCCGTGCAAGTGTAACAGATATATTCCCTTCCTTCATCTTCTATAATATCGAAAAAAGTGCATTTACTTTTTACTTGTTCTAAAATTCTGTTAAAAATATCTGATGTAGATCCATCTCTGTATCTATAAATGCGGAAATTGAAGTAACCATCTTTATAAAATTCTGCCCAAATTGAAGCTAATTCATTGTCACTATTATATTCATAAGCATAATATACTCGGAATGGGCCTTCATCAACTTTTATAAATTCATTTTCAAAGGCAAACTTTTTAAATTTTTTAACTGAATCAATTTCTTTTAAATCATCATAATCAAAGTTTTGCCCAAAAGAGATAAGCGGAATAAACAGTAATAGTAGAATTAGTTTTTTCATAATTAAATTGTGCTATATTTCAAATTTAAGAAATGTAAGTTTAACCTATTTAAGAGGCTTAGAAATAGCTGAATTAAAAGAAGAAGATATGCCTATGGTTTAGGGGTTGAACCTTTAAGTTTTAATAAAAACTGCTTTATAACGGAAGAATCTATATTAGTAATTTTTTTCAAAATACATTATATCTTTTAAAGTTCCTTCTTCGTATTTGATTGTTAAATTATCTTCATCTAAAACTATTATTTCCCATTCAAAAGTTCCTGAATTGTAACCTAAACTCAATATATTAGAGTTATTAATTAACTCCCACGTTCCAAATTGTTGACCATCGAACCCCGAACAATCATTAAAAGGACTTACAATTTCGAGAGAACCATCTGAATTTAAATCAAAATAACTCCTACAGCCATTTACCTGTACTTCTTTAGTGTTTTCGACATTATCAAGTACATTATTCTCATAATATTCCGTTTTTATTTCATACCAAGTACCTGCGATTGAAATGTTATCAACTTCATTTTCAGATGAATCAGAACATCCAATAAAAGTTATAGCTAAAAGAATGTAAAGTATTTTTTTCATAATAGTTTTTTATCAAAAGTAATAAAATAAAATAACTGTGTACAATAGCCCCTTACTGCAAATCAGAAAACCTAAAGAAAGTACTAGACAATCATAACGACCTTACTAAACTAAATCAGATAATAGAACGTAATTCAGATAAGATTAAATAAGGTTTTTGATTGGACTTATTTCTCACCTGAACCTCCTATAATTTCTATTTGATACGTTTGTGGTTCTTGCATAGGTTCCTCTATTTGTGGCTTAGTAATTATATAAGGCAATCCAAGTTGGATTAACTTTAGTTTTTCTGCTTTAGACATAGTCTCTAAATCCAATGAGTCTATAGCTTCACTTATTACACCTGAAAGTTTGTCTTTAATCTTACTTGTTAATTTATTAGGAGTTCCTTTTGTTCGTCCTCCATACTTATTTCCTGTTGTATTCATATCTATTTTAAACTACTTTTCTTAAACACTTTTTATTTTTATAACTCATATTGGTTTAAATTCCTGTCTTTAAAAATATCTTCTCAGTACAAAATAATTGTGTTTTAAGCACATAAAAGTGTACCTCTACTTTCTAATTTTCTGATATGTCTATACACAATACTTGATTTTAGATTTAGCAAATTGGATAGTTCATTAACTGTAATCCCTTTATTTACAAGCCTTATATGGTTTATCTTTTCTATAGTAGGTAAACTTGATTTAGTTATTTTAAATATTTTTTCTTGAATATTTAACATTCTGATTATTTCTCTAAAGGAGGAAGTCCTTTCTTTTTTAGTTGTTTTATCATATAAATCTTTCTCCCATTTCGCTAAACTATATTTTAGGTATGAAATAGCCTTTTCTCTATCCTTAAAATTAAGAATAAAATGTTTTTCCCATTCATCTTTTAATTTTCTTACCCAATAATACTCATAACCATCAAACATTATTTTATGGTTTGTGATTTGTGTTAAACTTTTCAAATCTTCTATTGACCAAACTCTGCTTTCACTCATAACTTAATAACTTTTACATATAACGTTTTTAAAAACTTATTTTACTAAAGACTAACTACTTTTTTCACTATGATAATTAATAGATAAATAGGGATATATTAAATATGTGTATTAAGAGCAAACGAATACCTAATTAATACGAAGATAATTATGTATGATGTTTTACACATAAATATTACAAGAACAAAGTTACAATTAATGTTCTTAATGCACTGTACATAAGCAAGTTACTTATCAACGAAAATGTTTATAAGTTGCTTTTATTAAGTCTGTAATTGAATCTAACTATTAGACGTTCGAAATACTTAAATATATTTAAGTGTGTATCAAATGTCTGCCAAATGTCTGCCAAATATTTGTAAAAAGTGGTAAATGAATAAAAATTTAACTTTACCTGTCCTGTAAGTAATTTCAAGAGCAGTATGGATTGTTTAAAACCCTTATTAACAGTAAGTTTTAAGCAACAAAAAAGCCTCACATTTCTGTGAAGCTTTAAGTGACCCAAACTTACGAAAGTTCGAACTTGAATATAAGTTTTCAGAAACTATTAAGTTTTTACTAAACTTTGCTGTTGAGCACTTCTAATTTTAAGTTTTTTAACATGCTGGAAGCTTGTTCAGGGGTAATATCTCTTTGTGGCATAGCAAACATTTCATAACCGACCATAAATTTTTTCACAGAAGCAGATCGCAACAATGGAGGATAAAAACTCATGTGCCAGTGCCAGTGCTTATTTGTTTTTCCATTTGTTGGTGCTTGGTGGATTCCACTTGAATATGGAAAAGAAGTATTGAATAATTTATCATATATTTTTGTAATTACAGATATTGCTTCTGCAAAATTTAAAGCTTCCTTGTCAGACATTTCTATAATATTTTTTTGAGTCTTTTTTGGAGCTATCATTACTTCAAAAGGCCATATTGCCCAAAAAGGAGTTAATACCACAAAATCATCATTCTCAAAAATAATTCTTTCTCCAGCTTCTAATTCTTGATTTAGATAATCTTCTAAAAGACTACTTTTATTTTTTTTAAAATATTGCTTTTGTTGTTTGTCTTTTTTATCAACTTCATTTGGTAACGAAGATTGGCTCCAGATTTGACCATGAGGATGCGGATTACTACAACCCATTACTGCTCCTTTATTTTCAAAGATTTGAACATAATTAATAGCTTCATTTTGGCCTAAGGAAGTATACTCTTTTTGCCAAGTATGTACTACTTTTTTAATATCATCTATTACCATATCAGCTAAACTTTTAGAATGATCTGGACTGAAACAAATTACTTTACAAATGCCAGTTTCACTTTGCGCTTTTAACAAACCATCGTTTACAGAAAAAGAAGGAGAATCTTCTTGAAGTGCAGCAAAATCGTTTGTAAAAACAAAAACGTCTTTATAATCCGGATTTATCTCACCATTAATTCTGGTATTTGTTGCACATAAATAACAGCTCTCATCATACGTAGGTCTTTGGTCTTTAGAGGCTTCTTCATTTTGACCTTGCCATGGACGTTTTGCTCTGTGTGGAGAAACCAACACCCATTCCCCTGTGAGGATATTAAATCTTTTATGTGAATAATCTTGAAAATTAGTATGGTTCATTTTATTTTTTAGTGTATTATCTAACCAAATGTGTTCCTGCTGATAATTCTACAAAGTAGACAGAACATTCTTTGTTAAATTTATTTTTGTATGACTTTGAAACTGTCTCAGAAAAAGCTTTTACCTCACTTCTTGCAATTAAATTAATGGTACAACCACCAAAACCACCGCCCATCATTCTTGCACCTAAAACATTTTTGTTTTTCTTTGCTTGGTCTACCAAAAAATCTAACTCATTACAACTTACTTTGTACTGATGTTGCAACCCATAATGAGATGCATAAATTAAAGTACCTAAAGTTTTTAAATTATTTTCTTCAATGGCTTTTGCTGCTTTTTGAGTTCTATCTATCTCCTGAATTACATACAATGCTTTTTGATAGTTTGCAGGCGTAACTATATCAATAATTTTTTCTAAATCGCTTTCTTTTAAATCTCTTAGAGTTTCTACTTTTAACAATTCTACAATGCTTTCACACGCAGAACGTCTATCATTATAAGCACTATCAGACAATGTGTGTTTAACATTAGTATTTATCAACATTAATTGATGTTCTTTAAAATCAATCTTATGTGGCGTAGCTTCCATGGTTCTACAATCTAATAAAAGTGCATTATTTTTAATACCAAACATACTTGCGTATTGATCCATAATTCCACATTTTACACCCACATAATTGTGTTCTGCTTTTTGTGAAATTAATATCATTTCTGTTTTTGTGAAGCCCAATGAAAATAATTCGTTTAAACCAAAAACAACAGAATTTTCTAACGCTGCTGATGAAGACATTCCTGCTCCTCCAGGAATATTTCCTTTAAAAGCAAGATTAAAATTACCAATGATTTTATTTTTACTTTGTATTTCTGCGACAACACCAAAGACATAATTTTTCCAATTGCCTTCTTTTGACGGCTTTAAATTATCTAATTCAAATTCTATTTTACAGGCTTTATCTATTGCATACGCAGTAGATTTATTAGTGTTACTTTTTTGAATTGCTAATGCAATGCCTTTATTTACTGCTGCAGGAAAAACAAAACCACCATTATAATCTGTATGTTCACCAATTAAATTAATTCTACCTGGCGAAAAAATTAACAATGGCTCCGATTTAAAAGTTTGCAGAAATTTCTTTTTTACTTCCTGTATTAGTTGGGTATTCATTTTTTTGAATTATTTTATTTTCACATTCCATTTTAAGGAAAATGATGTATTAGGTTGTAGAACTTGCAATCCAATACTGTTGTTAAAACTATTGGATACGCCCGTCATAGGTTCTATGGCTATTAAGGGCAAATTTTCTGGGGTATATAACTGTAAATAGTTTTGTATTTGATTGGTAGAAATTTCTAATTGATAGTTAGGGGTTTTAAAACCAATGGCGTTAGAGTTTAAAATAAAACAATCATCTAATGCTTTGTTTTCAATATTAAAAATATGATTGCCATTATAACCTTCAATTTTATTTGTGATTAAGTTATCATCAAAAACTATTTTTTTATCACTTTTAAAACTTAAAGAACTATTTTGTAAATCATAACTCAAAAAATAAGGGTGCCAGCCTAAGGTAAAGGGGAAAGGATTGTCATCTGTGTTTTTGATAGTAACGGATAAACTGATCTCATCATTAGTAAGGGTGTATGTGAGGTGTATGTTATATTTGAATGGAAAGCCTAAACTTTCTTCTAACTCTTGATATACTAAAGTTACGGATGCATAGTTTCTGCTTTTAATTTTATGTGCAATTTCAAATTTCTTATTATAAACCAAACCATGTAAAGCGTTTAATCCTTTTTCATTGCAGTCTAGCTGAAAGTTTGTATTCTTATAAGTGTATTTTCCATTTTCAATTCTGCTTGCAAACGGGAATAAAACAGCGGAAGCATAAGAATCTTTGTAATTAAAGTCTGGTAGCTCTTTAATGATATTTTTACCCAACAAGGTTAATTCTTGTAAGCTACCACCTTGTTCTAAACTAATTATTGCTGCAGTGGATTTATCACTATTTTGTAAACTAATAATTGGCAATCCATCTTTAATAATATTACAAATAACAAACATTATGAACGCATAAAATTTATCCTCTAACTTTCTGTTCCCATTGCCAAGCAGAAGTAATCATTTCTTCAAGACTTTTATTGGCTTTCCATTCTAATTTTTCCTCGGCTAATTTTGCATCTGCATATAGCTTTGGAACATCACCATCTCTGCGTTCCACGATCTCATAATTCAGTTTCCTTTTAGAAACCTCTTCAAAGGTTTTAATGACTTCTAGTACAGAATACCCTTTTCCTGTGCCTAGATTAAAAACTTCAAAATTTTCTTCTTGTTTATTTTGTAATTGTCTTTTTAGCGCTTTTACATGGGCTTTTGCTAAATCTACAACGTGAATATAATCTCTTATTGGAGTGCCATCTGGAGTTGGGTAATCATTGCCATAAACTGATAATTTATCTCTTAATCCCACAGCTGTTTGTGTGATATATGGCATTAAGTTGTTTGGAATACCGTTCGGCAACTCGCCAATTAAACCGGATTTATGAGCACCTATAGGATTGAAATAACGTAATGAAGTGATATTACAGTCTTTATTGGCTTTAGAAAGGTCTTCTAAAATTTCCTCTGCTATTTTTTTTGTATTTCCGTAAGGAGAAAATGGTCTTTGAGTTTTATTATCTTCAGTTATTGGCAATGTTTTCGGATTTCCATAAACGGTAGCCGATGATGAAAAAATAAAATTTGTAGTACCACTCTTTAGTTGAGTGATTAATATATTAATTAAAGAAACTAAATTGTTTTGATAGTATAATAGAGGTTTCGCAACAGATTCACCGACTGCCTTGTATGCTGCAAAATGAATGGTAGCTTCAATATCTTTGTTATCTTTTAAAATATTTTGTACTGCATGAATATCTTTTAAATCACAGGAATAAAATGTTGGTTTTACGCCCGTGATTTTTTGAATATTAGATATTGTTCCTTTATTTGAATTTGATAAATCATCAATAATAAGTACTTCAAAATTATTTTCGATTAATTCAACAACTGTATGAGAACCAATATAACCACAGCCTCCTGTTACCAATATTTTTTGTTTCATTTTAAGCAAAATAAATATAAATTAATACTACAAATAACAATATAATTAACCCTGTAATATTTACATACTTCCAAGGAGTAATATCTACCTGCTTTGTATATAATTGAACATACGGCTCTTTTCTTGGTTTTATCTTTCCTATAAGCAACATAATTGCAACATTCAGCGCAAATAAAATTGCCATAACATCTAAAAAATGAAGGCTAGAAAATGTTTCAGTAGAATACATATCTATCAATAAATAGATAATGTAAAGTAAACAACCAGAAACCAAACCAATTTTTGCTGCTATTGCAGGTACGTACTTTGTCAAATAACCCACAATAATAATGGTTAAAATAGGAATGCTGTAAATACCATTAATCTTTTGCAAGTAATCAAACAAACTACCTGCATTTGCTATTAAAGGTGCAATAAACATGGCCGCGATAGCTAAAATAATACCAAAAGTTTTTCCGTATTTTACAACTGTTTTTTCATCTGCCTCTTTTTTAATGTGCTGTTTGTAAACATCGACACCAAAAAGTGTTACAGAGCTATTTAAAACACTGTTAAAAGAACTTAATATAGCACCAAATAAAACGGCCGCAAAGAAACCAACCCAAGCACTTGGCAATACTTTCCTTACCAGTTCTGGATAGGCACTGTCTGCACTTTGTAAATTTCCTTCAAACAAATGAAAGGCTATTAAACCTGGCAACACCACAATTAAAGGCACTAGTATTTTTATGAAAGATGCCAATAACAACCCTTTTTGACCTTCTTTGAGGTCTTTAGCACCCAACGCTCTTTGAATAATTTGCTGATTTGTACCCCAATAAAATAACTGCACCAACATCATACCTGTAAAAATGGTATAAAATGGCACAGGATCATTTGCGCCACCCATTGATTTAAACTTCTCTGGATTTTCTGCAGTTAAAACACTTAAACCGTCTAGCATACTTCCATCACCAATCATTATTAAGCCAAATATCGGAATTAAAATACCACCTATTAGCAATCCAATTGCATTGATAGAATCGGATACTGCTACAGCTTTTAGACCACCGAAAACAGCATAAATAGAACCAATAATTCCAATACCCCAAACGCAAATCCAGATAGATTGTGTGTGGGTAACTCCTAATAATGTCGGAATATCAAACATGCCACTTATGGCCAAAGAACCAGAATATAAAATAACAGGTAGTAAAACCACTACATAACCAGAAAGGAATAAAACAGACGTTAATGTTTTTGTAGTAACATCAAATCGTTTTGCTAAAAAACCTGGAACTGTAGTTAATCCCCCTTTTAAATACCTTGGTAATAAAAATAATGCTGTAACCACCATAGCAATAGCAGCTAATGTTTCCCAAACCATTACTGACAATCCACTTGTATAAGCAGCACCATTTAAACCAACAATTTGTTCTGTAGATAAATTAGTTAGTAATAGTGAACCAGCAATGACACCTGCAGTTAAACTTCTTCCTCCTAGAAAATAACCATCAGAAGAGTCTTCTGCTGTTTTTCTCGTGGCTAAATAAGAAATTAATGCGACTAAAATTGTAAATCCTAAAAATGTTAATATTTGCATAAATTAATTTTTAAGAAACTTTAATGATTTTGAATTATTGATTTTTAAGACATAAATACCGACTTGTAATTCAGAAATATTAATAGTTTTAGAAAGTTTAAAAATTTCATCAATATTTTTAATTAATTTACCTGTAATGTCATAAATTTTAATTGATTTTAGAATATCTTTAGATGATTTCACGGTAATTAATTGATTACTAGGACTTGGAAATATAGAAAGCAATTGATTGTTTTCAATTTCTAAACTTTCTATATTTAATGTACTGTTATCAATAAAAGCATCCATAGCTATGGATGGACTACCATCTTGATCCCAAGCTCCTTTTGAATATGAAGTGAACGGACTTCTGGCTATTGGTTCCCAATAAAAAACACCATGCCCATTTGCTTGTCTTGTTTTTTCTATCATATATGTTAAAAATTGATAAGAAATGTCAGGTTTATTATTAGAAAAACCAACTTCAACCATCATTACATCTTTGTTATAACGCGTTTTTAAATCTATCATATTATCATAAGTATCATCAACCATAGAAAGCCAATTAGTTTCATTTGGGTATAATGACATACCAATAATATCAAATCTATTAAATTCAAATTCATTGTTTAAAAGGCCATCAATATTCCACCTAAACAACGAATTATTATTACCACTTGCAATATGTAAAATTGTTTTAATAGCACTATTATATGTTTTTACTGCATTTGAACCTGAATTTAAAAACTTTGCATAATTACTAAAACCTCCAGCTGAAGCTTGGCCTGTTGTCCAAAGCATTCCATCATTTGTTTCATTTCCAATTTGAACCCATTTTGGTGTAATTCCTTCATTGCTTAATGCTGTCAAAATATCTGTAGTATGACTTGCTACAGCAGTTTCTAATTGAGCAACAGTATAACCAGTCCAAGCTGATGGCTTGTTTTGTTGTCCAGGATCTGCCCACCAATCACTATAATGAATACAAACCATTATGTCCATATTTTGTGCATCGGCTAATATTGCTTTGTCAACAAAATCATCAATATCACACCACCCATTTGCTCCAGAAACACTAGGATCTACCCAAACGCGTAATCTTACAGCATCTAAGTCATATTCTTTTAAAAGAGGTATTAACTCATTTGTGTTTCCGTCATTGTCTTTCCAAGTGTAACCTTGGTCTTCCATTTCTGTCATCCAACTTACATCTGCTCCTTTTGATATTGGATTTGTACTAAAAACAAAACCACTTGTATCCTGTAATATTAATGCAGGTGTATTCCAATAGCCAGCCCAAGCATTTTCAGTCCATCCGCCACTTGCATATAAAATGGCTTTTACTTGGTAATAATGCCCTGTTGGTAAGTCAGATGTTAATTCATTACTGCTACTTATAAAGAATTCAACTGAATTTTGAATATTATTTCCTGCTTGTTGGTTTGTTAAAGTAGTTTCTGCAACAGTGCTTTGATAAGAATTACTACTATCTAAAATTTCTAATCCTATATAAATATGATTACCCGCAGATCCAGTTTCACTAGAGTAGCTATAATTTACAGTAATATTACCGCCAACTAATGGATTTACTTCAACGGGGTTATTTATAAGTGATATAACTTCTATGGATTGAGAAATTAACACATTCGTAAAAAGAAAAGACATTAATAATATGAAATAGACAACTTTATTTATATTCATTTTTATTTTATTTTATTAATGCCTAATATATTTATCAAACACATTTATAACCGGTAAAACATCCCCGTCTTCATTAAAAAATGTTCTATGAGAAAAACCTTTGTTTGGTGCAGCTGGTTCCCACCAAAAGATTCCTTTTCCTTTATTGTTTGGAATATTTAAGATAATGTTATGAACCACTTCTAAAAATTCTTTTTGCCCTTCGGGAGATTCAGGAAAGGGCGCAGGTTTATCGATGTATTCAGCGGGACTATAATTGTATGCCGTTTCTACTAAAACAATATCCTTTTTATATTCTAAAGCAGTAAAATTTAAACATTCCCTTAAATTTAATAAACTACCGTGCCACCAAGGATAATATGATTGACCAATTACATCATATTTAATATTATAAGTATGTAATTTATCAAAAAAGTATTTCGTAAAATCTTTATCACCTCCTTTATCTATATGAATCATAATTTTTGGTAAAATACTTTTACCAATACTTGCGTAAACTCCATTTATACCTGCATTAATTAGTGCAGCAAAATTATCCCAATTTTCTGGTAATTTTCCATAAGGCCATATCATACCGTTGCTAATTTCATTTCCAATCTGAACCATGTCTGGATATACATTTGCTTCACGAAAAGCTATCATAGATTCTTTAGTGTATTCAAAGACCAATTGCTCTACTTCTTTTTGAGTTTTATCTTGCCATAATTTAGGGGGATATTGTTTTGCTGGATCTGCCCAAGTATCTGAATAATGATAATCTAACAAAAGTTTAAACCCTTTCATTTTGGCTTCTTTTGCGAGTTGAATTGTATAATCCAAATCATTTGGCAATAGATACTCCCCTATATCAGGGTTGTGAAACAATCGTAATCTTACCCAATTATACCCATGGTCTTTAAAAATTTGCAATACTTTCTTGGGTCTATTATGTTCTTTAAAAACAAACTTTTTATCTTCAGCTTCTTTTGCAAATGATAAATCTGCTCCAATCATATACTGTTGAGCATTAGCGAAAATTGAGCTAGATACAATAATAAAGGCGAAGATATTTTGATCAAAACGATTCATATGTTTACTTATTTGAAATCATCAAAGCCAATTCATTAGAAATTGCAGTTACTTTTATATCCTTTAGGTTCTTAGTATTTGTTTTTAATAATATTGATGCAACTCCAGCTTCAACTATAACAGGATTTTCTCCTACAAGAATACCTTTCCCTTCAATATTAAATTGAATATTTCCTTTGAAATCGGAAATTACAGTATTATTTTCATCTACAACATTTGCATATACAAAGAATACATCATTGTCTTCATTTTTTAAGTCTTTATAATTGTCATCTATTACTACTTTAATTTTTGACGGTTTTTCTGGAGATATAACTGTATCAGTAACAACTAGTTTGTTTTTAATAAATGCTTTTGCAACAAGTTTTCCTTTGTTAAATGATTTGAGATTAAAAGTAAATGGTGGATGTTTTAAATTATCAGAAATTCTATTAGTGTCAGGTGATTTACGCCCCATACTTTTACCGTTTAAAAATAATTCAACTTCATCACAATTACTAAAAACAGTTACATCTAAAGGGCTATCTTTTTTCCATTCATTTGCAATATAAACCATGGGTTTTCCAAAAGGATGGTCATAATCTCTTTGACTTTTATAAAAGTAAAAAGACGGTTTAGGAATTCTAAAAATATCCATAATACCGGATGCTTCCAAATCATCTGCATATCCTCTATTATAATCGAACATTACCCAATAGCCGTCTGCAAAAGCAGGTGTATTAAAATTGTCATTATGTGCTTCCTGAATGTTTTTCACTTGTTGTAAAAGTGCCTTTTCTCCAGCAGATCGTAATTGCCTACTAGAACGTTCTTCCGGTAATAACCCATTCCAATTGTCTTGATTTAATCCTGCGTTCATTGCATAGTATTCCCAATCTCCATATTCAGAAATATTGTATGGTTTCTTTAAATTGGTATCATAATGTTGTAATCTGTGTTGACGAGCTTGCAAGTAAATGTCATAACCGTAAGGTTGCCAACCTGCAGTAAAACATTGATCTCCTGGATATTCTTCATGAGCAATTTTAGTTAGTTTATCTATAAATTCTTCTGGCATCCAAGATTCGTTTAAAGAAACTTCCCATGCAATTACAGAGGCATGATTTCTGTCTCTTTTAATTAAATCTCTTGCAGTTTGAAAAATATGTGTTTGAAACTTTTTATCATCACTAAAATATTGCCAACCTAATATAGCATCAATAGTTACCAAACCCAATTCATCACAAGCATTCATAAAAGATTTACTGTGAGGATAATGAGATAATCTTATATAATCAAACCCTGCTTCTTTAATCTTTTTTGCATCTCTATAATTTGCATTATCTGAGAGGGCATAACCAACATAAGGATATTCTTGATGACGATTTACACCTCTTAAAAATGTTTTCTTTCCGTTCAAATAAAAGTCTTGGCCAATAAATTGAACTGTTTTAATGCCAATTCTAGTACTTTCAAAATCGACAACAATACCATTTTCTATAATCTCTGTTTTTAGAGTATATAAATTTGGAGCTCTAGGTGACCACAACTTAGGTTTGTCAACTTTAATATTTACTATAATTTCCTTGTCAAGGTCTTTATTTAGTATATCATTTTCTGTTTCAATCGAAACAATAGTACTATCGTTATTAAACAGGGTATTTCTAATTAAAAAAGATTTTGTTTTTTCGGTCTCATTTCTAATATGTGTTTTTACATTGACGGTTGCTTCCTCCTCAGAAACTTTTGAATAGGTTACAAAAACACCACCACTTGCAGTTTTATTTTCAAAAATAGGATCTGTTATGTGAAGTTTATTTTTAGCGATTAACCAAACATTTCTGTAAATACCCCCATAAGTATTAAAGTCTAATTTCTCTAAAGGTTTTGGTCCCGTTATTGGGTTATCTTTATTATTTAATTTAACTACAATTGTGTTTTTTGTATCAAAAAGGGCAACTTCTGTAAAGTCTATTACAAAAGGTAAATAACCACCATGGCGCTCCATGAGTTTTTTTTCATTAATCCAAACTTCTGCAATATTCATAGCTCCTTCAAATTTGAAAAATAATTTCTTGTTTTTCAGTTGTTTAGAAAGATTAAATTCTTTTTTGTAACAAGAAATCCCTTGCCATTGATTATTTACTATTTTAGGTTCAATTTTTGGAGTATGAGGTAGTTGAACTAACTGCCAATTTGAATCAGTTTCATTTTCTTGAAAAGTAAAATTGTCTTTTTTTGAGTTCTCTATAATTTTAAACAACCAATTTTCATTGAAGTTTTGCTTTTCAAATACCAATATTTCTTGTTTTGTACATGACAACAGTAAAAAAATAAATCCGAGAATGCGTAAAATTTTGGGTTTAAACATTTTATATAATGATTAATAACGTTTGTATTTGGACTTTAAAAAAATTGCATGTGATCTACACAAAAGAAATTTAGTTCCAAAAATTCTTTTGACTACCAAGGAAATCACAAACAATTTTAACAATTGTTATTTAATCTAAAACTTTACAAATTGTATTGTCTTAGATAAACCATCACTATTGATATTTAATAAATAAACTCCATTAGTGAAATTTGAAACATCAATTTTTGAGGTACTGTTAGAAGTCGAATACAATTCCTTACCTAACATATTATATACCTTGATTATGGGATTATTTAGCTTATTAAAATTAGTTATTTGAAAAAAATCTCTTGCAGGGTTTGGATATATCTTAACATCATTCAAAAAACTATCAACACCATTTACACTTGCAGTAGAGGCTGTTAAATCAATTTGTGTTGCTGGGTAATCACCTGCCAACCAATCGGTTGGATTCTGTTTTAACTCAATTTTTAGTTTGTAATTTAAATTACCTGTTAAATCGGCTGTTGGTGTTGTACCATTGGGTATGGTAAGGTCAAAAGAACCTGTAACGTCTGTACCTGCAAGTGCAGGGTTTAATTCCGTACTTGCTACATTTGCACTCCAAGTCCAATCGTCTAAAAGTTCTATTGCACAGTAGATATAACCATCAGCAGCAATTGTGTATTTATAATCTACGGTAACTGTACTGCCAATTTCTGCTGTAGTTAACTCTGCTGAAGTAAATTCAATGGAT
>Ga0209198_1000227_pt1 | contig 52978 bp, 52 predicted proteins | sample COGITO_mtgs_1105_2_FD_184804 | JGI IMG/M metagenome (GOLD analysis project Ga0209198, IMG submission 184804) | Pelagic marine microbial communities from North Sea - COGITO_mtgs_110519 (SPAdes) (version 2) | ecosystem: Environmental > Aquatic > Marine > Epipelagic ...
GCGTGAGGGGCATGAGGGGCATGAGGGGCATGAAAAGCATAGGGGGAAGACAGGCGCCTTAGCAGAGACCTCTCGACAGCCATCGCGCGTTGGTTTTTTCGCGCAGCTCGATCAATTTTTTAGAGATCGGTTACCGCTTACCATCGGATTCGCAGCATTAAGCACGCTGGTGATTGCGGTTGTCATCGTGATGGCCCCGCGTGTGGACAATGCGCCTCAGCCATTAGTAGCAGAAGTTACACCGGATTTGTCCGCTGAGAATGCGGCGATGATTCCAGCGGCGTTCGATGCGGCCGAGGTGCGTATGGCATTGGAAGAACTGAATACGGCAATCGACTACTTAAACAGAGTGAGTCGACAAACTGAGACGATGATAGGCGAGCGCTTCGTCGTGCTACCGTTACAACAAAGTGTTAACAGCTCTCTAAGAAGGGCGAGTTTTAGTGGCAATGAAGATCGACAGGCAGGGCCGATTTAAGGGCTGCGCAATTCTAAACCTAGCCGCGTTGCGGGAAGAGGTAGTTACAATGAAAAAATGGAACGAGTTACTAGTCGCTGTAATCATGACGGTCGGACTGAGTACTGGCGCCCAAGGGCAGACGAGTATTAATGACCATCCCGGCTTCGTCGACTTTTCGACACTGTCGGGATTCGCCGGAGCAGAGCCAACGGTGCAGATCAGCCTAAAGACCCCGCTGCTTAACATGGTGACCAATCTGTTAAAGCAGGAGGATGAACAGGCGGCGAGCTTTATTTCTAAACTGATGCGAGTGAATGTCAATGTGTTCGAGAGCGGAGACATCGATGTTGCTGAAATAGCGAGTTCTATGGCGGTCTTAGCCAACGAATTAGATGCGCAAGGCTGGGAGCGAGTGGTCCGGGTACGTGAAGATGAGAGCCATGTTGATATCTACTTCAGGCTGTCCGACGACGCCGATCTCATCTACGGTATCGCTATTATGGCCGCGGAGCAGAGCGAGACAGTGCTGGTTAATATCGTCGGAGATATCAGCGTCGAAGACCTCGGCGCCCTTGCGAGAAGGTTCGATATCGATGAGCTGTCGGAGATCGATATAAAAGCGGAGGTCGATTAGTCGATTAGTCGGTTAATAGCCGCTACTGATCCAATCCGCTTAATTCCATGCGCTCATCATTGGCGACCACGACCTGCACACCATCGACTGTAGTAAAGCTGCGGGAGTCGAGTTCAAACTTAAAGGCTTGGTACTGCGTTGGAACCGACTCGCCTGCGCTATAAAGTTTGATGGTGACGACGGTGTGGTCGTCACGCCATTTCTGCACCGAAACGACACCGCCAAGTCCAAACATAATGGCCAAGAAAAGGTAGGCTGCCAACCGATGTTCCGAGAGTTTAGGCCTCTCGCCGCCGACTTTAGCAGACGTTCTAGCACCTTGTGCGCCGGATTCCTGCGATGGGCGGCGCTTAAGAATCAGGGCGACTAAGAAGATGATCGCAAGGGTTAGGAATAGTTTAGAGAGCATTACCACGATCCAGAGACTGAATCGAAAGCATAACAGTGCATCGCCGCGCCTGCCACAGGCGCTGGAGCGCTCAAACTGGCGTGCTTAGATAGGCAGGCAACACGGTTGGCTAGGGAAGAGAGTCGAGCGCTTGCACATGACGCAGGCGAGGTGGGTCGGTATACTAGCGGCCTAAATTTTCTAAGAGTTCCGTTCGAAATGCAAAAGTTCATCGCCTCTCTGCAGCTCATCCTGTCGTTACTCGTGTTTGTAGCCGCTGCTGCAACGATCCATAACTTGTATTCGCTTGCGTCACGCCCCGAAACGATTTCGGTGGTGAATACCCTAATCGGTCAAGGCGTTCTCATCATTGGGCTGTTGGTCATCTCTCGAGTCCTCTTCACGCGAGGCCTAGCACGCTGGCGTGCGGTCTAGCCGGGTCTAAGGTCGGCAAATACCCCCTCGAATCTCTCTGCCAGATGCAGAAAATCGCTTCATATGAGGGTATACTCGCAGGCTTTCCACGTACAGTTTGAGCTATGATCGTCATCGACGACCCCAATACCTTTTCACAGCACCAGCAGGGCTGTGTCGCGACTATCGGCAAATTCGATGGCGTGCATCTTGGGCACCAGCTAATCCTAGATCAGCTTAAGCAGAAAGCCGAGGCACTTAACCTGCCTGCGCTCGCAATTGTAATCGAGCCGCATCCCGAAGAATTTTTCACCTCTGACCCCGGCGCCTGTCCGGCGCGTCTCTCGCTTATCGACGAAAAGCTCGCACTTATCGAAAGCTTCGGTGTCGACTTTGTGCTGGTTTTGAGATTCGACAAGCAGTTAAGCGAACTGAGCGCTGAGGCGTATATTCGCGATATTCTCGTCGACGGATTGGGCATCGCTGCCTTTATCGTGGGCGACGACTTTAAATTTGGTAATAAGCGAGGCGGCGACTTTGCACTGCTCAAGCGCGAGGGCGCGGCGCATGGCTTTGAGGTCTTGGAGTCGGCGGCCTATGAGCGTAACGGCCAACGCATCTCGAGCACCTATGTACGCGATAGCCTGCAAGCAGGCGATTTTGCTTTGGCAGAACAGCTACTTGGCCGCAAATACACGATCAAAGGCGAGGTCATAAAAGGCCAGCAGCTAGGCGGGCAGATCGGTTTTCCAACCTGCAATATCGATCCACAGCGTTTAAAAATGCCTCTACTTGGCGTGTTTGCTTGCTATGCACGCTTAGACGACGTGCTGCTGCCTGCCGCGGTCAACATAGGCTTCCGTCCTACCGTTCAAGCAGAGGGCGGCGCATTATTAGAAGCCCATCTTCTAGATTTCCGTGGGGATTTGTACGGCGAAACACTCGAAATTGTGTTTATCGCTAAAGTGCGCGACGAGATGAAATTCGAATCGTTAGACGCGCTTAAGCATCAGCTAGAGGAGGATATCGCGCGTGTGCGCGAACTCATTATTAGCCATAGCCGCGACTAGACGCGGTATCGGCGAAACTCTTCCATGGCAAATTAAAGAGCGGAGCGCGGCAGTGGCCGCGCTCGCTTACAACAAGAAGCGAAATCATGAGCAACGATCAAGACAGCCTCAACCTAAAAGCAACCCTCAACCTGCCTTTCACCGAATTTCCCATGAAGGCGGGTCTTGCGCAGCGCGAACCAGAAATGCTCGCTCGCTGGCAGAAGCTCGATATCTATCAGCGCATCGCCGACAAGAATATCGGTAAGACAAAATTTATACTTCATGATGGCCCTCCCTACGCCAATGGCGAACTCCACCTGGGTCATGCGATCAACAAGTCGCTCAAAGACTTCGTGGTTAAAGCAAAGTCGATGAGCGGTTTCGACGCGCCTTACATCCCTGGCTGGGATTGCCATGGACTGCCTATCGAGCACAATGTCGAGAAGAAGAAAGGTAAGGCTGGGGTCAAAATCTCCCACGCCGATTTCCGCACAGCCTGCCGTGAATACGCAGCCAAACAGGTAGAGATTCAGAAGCGCGATTTCATTCGCTTAGGTGTCTTCGGCGATTGGGAAAACCCCTATCTCACGATGAATTTCTCGACCGAGGCAAACATTGTGCGCGCCCTCGGTAAGATCGCCGGCAATGGCCATCTGGTTAAAGGCTATAAGCCGGTTTACTGGAGTGTGGTCGGCGCGTCGGCGCTTGCTGAGGCCGAGGTCGAATACCAAGACAAGCAGTCGTTCGCTATCGACGTGCGCTTCAGCGTTGTCGATCGTGCGGGCGTCTTAGCGCTGTTCGGTGCGGCAGCAGCGCAGGGCGACTTAAGTGTTGTGATATGGACGACAACGCCGTGGACTTTGCCGGCAAACCAGGCGGTTAGCTTAAATGCCGAACTCGATTATGCGCTAGTGCGCTGTGATTTGGGCGCAGGTGAGGAAGTGCTAGTTCTCGCCAAAGACATGATCGACGGCATTATGGCGCGTTATGACTGCAGTGAATTCGAAGAACTCGGCAGCGTGACAGGCGAGGCTTTAGACAAACAGGCGCTTAACCATCCTTTCGCCGGGCGCGAAGTGCCCATCATTTTGGGCGACCACGTCACCACCGATGCGGGTACCGGCGCAGTCCACACTGCACCAGACCACGGTGTCGATGACTTTAATGTGGGCCGGGCAAACGGTATCGGCACGCTGAATCTCGTTGATGAAAACGGGGTCTATACCTCGGGCGCGGGCGAGTTTGCAGGGCAGCATGTTTACAAGGTCGACGAGGCAATAATTGCCAAACTCGAAGAGGCGAATGCGCTGGTGCGCCGCGAGACGATCACTCACAGCTATGCGCACTGCTGGCGCACGAAGACGCCACTTATTTACCGCGCGACGCCGCAGTGGTTTATCAGCATGAGCGAGAAAGGGTTGTTAGAAGACAGCCTTGCCGCATCCGCTGGCGTGAAATGGGTGCCGGAATGGGGCAAAGCGCGCATTGAGTTAATGCTCAAGGGTAGCCCAGACTGGTGTGTCTCACGTCAACGTACCTGGGGCGTTCCAATTACGCTTTTCGTCAATAAAGAGACACAAGAACTGCATCCAGACACGGCGCGGCTTATCGAAGAAGTCGCGCTTAAAATCGAGAAGAAGGGGATCGAGGCGTGGTTCGAACTCGACGCAGCCGACTTGCTCGGCGCGGCGGATGCGGCGCTCTATGAGAAGGTCATCGACACACTCGATGTGTGGTTCGACTCGGGCGTGAGCCATTTCTCCGTCGTGGATCAGCGCAGTGAGATGCAATACCCCGCCGACCTCTACCTCGAAGGATCGGATCAGCACCGCGGCTGGTTCCAATCGTCGCTCAAGACAGCGGTCGCAATGAATAGCACGGCGCCCTATAAGCAGGTGCTCACCCATGGATTTTTCGTCGACGCCGACGGCCGTAAAATGTCGAAGTCGCTCGGCAATACCGTGGCGCCACAGAAGATTTTCAAAGACCAAGGCGCCGATATTCTTCGCCTGTGGGTTGCCGCCACAGACTACCGCGGCGAGATGACGGTGTCAGACGAGATTTTCAAACGCGTCGGCGACTCCTATCGCCGCATTCGCAACACCGCGAGGTTTATGCTGTCGAATCTAAATGGGTTTGAGCCGGCAACGGACAGTGTTGCTCCTGCGGATCTGATCGGGCTCGACTACTGGATAGTGCGGCAGTGTCAGTTGCTCGAGGAGGAGGTTGTCGATCATTACGACAAGTACAATTTCCATAATATCTACCAGCGTATTCACAATTTCTGTGTGAACGAACTCGGTGGTTTCTATTTAGATGTCATCAAAGACCGTCAATATACGTGCAAATCAGACGGGCTCGCGCGACGCTCTACGCAGACTGCCATGCACCATGTGCTTGAAATGTTCAGCCGAATGATTGCGCCGATTTTGAGCTTTACCGCTGATGAGATCTGGGGCGCTATCCCCGGCGATCGTCCGCTCTCGGTGTTCTTGTCTGATTTCGGTGATGGCGCCGAACGGTTTGCAGAATCGACAACGCAAAACGATGCTTTTTGGCGCACGCTAATCGACGTAAAAAATGCAGTGAATAAAGAACTCGAAATCCAGCGTGCCGCGAAAGTGGTGAATGCTAATCTGAGCGCTGAGGTTGACCTTTATTGCGCGCCTGAGTTGGCGGCGAAACTCGAATCGCTAGGTGCTGAACTGCGCTTTGTGCTGATCAATTCGCGTGCGACGGTGCACGCCCTCGATGCCGCGCCTGCCGATGCGGCTGTTACAGAGCTCGACGGTCTTAAGCTTAAAATCGCTGCGTCTGGCGAAGAGAAATGCGAGCGCTGCTGGCATCACACGGCTGACATAGGCGTTGATCCTGTGCACCCGACCATCTGTAAGCGCTGTGTTGACAATATCTCTGGCGACGGTGAAGTGAGGCATTTCGCGTAGTGAAGGCGCGCGCCGTGGCGCAAGTGAGAAGCCACGGCGACCCAAAATTGCTGTGTCGGCGTGACACATCCGGTGCGACGACAACGGCGTTTGGGAATCGGCACGCGCAAGACTGCGCGGCGTAAAACAGAAGAGGCTGGGTGAAATGAGTGAAGGCAATGCAATCGTAGAAGGCTCGAGGGTCACGCTGCATTTTTCGGTATCGCTCACGACCGGTGATATAGTGGATTCCAATTTTGCCGGCAAACCTGCAACCTTCCACGTGGGCGATGGCAGTTTACTGCCGGGCTTCGAGGAGCCGTTGATTGGTTTAACCGTCGGCAGCGAAATCGACGTAACGCTGCCGCCCGAACTCGCGTTTGGCGAATTGAATCCGCGTAATGTACACAGCTTTCCCGCATCTAAGTTTAAGAGTCTTATCGAAGACCCAATGAATCCAGCCGAGGTTGGCACAATCGTCTCGTTTCAAGACCCCGGCGGCGGCGACTTACCGGGAGTCGTGACCAAATTGAACAAGGCGACAATCGAAATCGATTTTAATCACCCGCTCGCAGGCAAGCCGATCGTCTTTCGCGCTAAGGTGATGTCGGTGATTCCGCCTGGGACAAGCGCCGTGTCGCTCTCGTAAAGGGATGAGCACAGCGCGTATACTCAAACCTAACCTCTAGTGAACTAGGATTTCTCTACGATGACGATAGCCTCCGACGCCACTATCCGTCTCGCCAATCCGCGAGGGTTTTGCGCGGGTGTCGATCGTGCAATCGATATCGTGAACCGAGCCTTAGATATCTATGGTGCGCCGATCTATGTGCGTCACGAGGTTGTGCACAATAAATTTGTCGTAGAGACGCTACGCGAACGTGGTGCCATCTTCGTCGATGAGCTCGAAGATATTCCCGCTGAGGATTCACTCGGCCGTCAAGCGATAGTCATATTTAGCGCCCATGGTGTATCGCAGGCGGTGAAGACAGAAGCCGATGCCAAGGGCTTCCGTGTTTTCGATGCCACCTGCCCGCTCGTTACCAAGGTGCATTTAGAAGTCTCTAAATTCAGCCAGGAAGGGCGTGAATGTATTCTCATAGGCCATCAGAATCACCCCGAAGTGGAAGGCACGATGGGGCAGTACGAAAATCTTAAGGGTGGTCGTATTTATTTGGTGGAGTCGGTCGAGGACGTGGCGAAACTAGAGGTTGGAAATCCCGAACATCTGTCTTACGTTACCCAAACTACGCTGTCGATGGATGACACGTCGCTCGTGATCGATGCCCTGCGCGAACGCTTTCCAACGATTGAGGGGCCGCGGAAAAAAGATATTTGCTATGCCACCCAAAATCGCCAAGACGCGGTTAAGCAGCTTGCACTCGAATGCGACCTGCTGCTGGTGGTAGGTTCGCCTAATAGTTCTAACTCGAATCGTCTAAAGGAGTTGGCCGAGCGCTTAGGCTGTGATTCCTATCTGGTCGACAATGTCGAAGGCATAGACCCTGCTTGGCTCAAAGGCAAGTCGCGATTCGGCGTGACCGCTGGCGCCTCAGCGCCAGAGATTCTGGTGAGACAAGTTGTCGAATGGTTAGAGCGAGAGTCTGGTGCGAAGCCGCTCGAGCTCGACGGTGTTGAAGAAAATATTGTCTTTAGCATGCCGCGCGAATTGCGCGCAGAATAGTACCCACAGACGAAACGGCGCAGGCTTAAGCCAGCGCCGCCAATTCTCCGCGTTTCGCGCGCAAGGCAACGACCGCCGATTCCATCTCTGCGAGTTTTTCACGCTCTTTGGCAACCACAGCGTCGGGCGCATTGTCGACGAATTTGGCATTGCCCAGCTTGCCGCCTACCGCCTTTATACCGCCCTCGAGTTTGCCAATTTCTTTATCGAGTCGCGCCTGTTCGGCTGCGACATCGATAAGTCCTGCCATGGGAACGAGTATTTCGAGTTGCCCATGCAACTGCGTCGCTGCAGTCGGGGCAGTAGCGCCCGGCTCGAGCCAGTCGATGCTTTCGAGCTTAGCTAGCTTTTGCAAGAAGACACGCGCTTCATCAAGACGCTGCTTGTCGGCTTGATTATCGCTGCGCAGAAACCCCTTGATAGTTTTAGCAGGTGATATGTCCATCTCGCCGCGAATGTTGCGGATGCCAACGATAACGCCTTTAATCCATTCGATGCTTTCTTCTGCCTGCTCGTCGCGGTTATCCGCATTAGGCACAGGGAAGGGTTGCAGCATGATGCTGTCGCCTGTTATGCCGAGCAGAGGTGCGATGCGTTGCCATACTTCTTCGGTGATATAGGGCATAAACGGATGCATTAAACGTAGGCTTTTTTCTAAAATGCTTAAGAGAACGAAACGCGCGGCCGCGGCGGCCTCAGGGTTAGCTTCGTCATCCCATAAGACCGGCTTCGAGAGCTCAACATACCAATCGCAGTACTCGTTCCAGACAAATTCTTGCAGCGTCTGCGCGGCTATGTCGAAGCGGTAAGATTCCATGCACTCTTCGATTTGCTTTGCAGTGCTTTCGAAACGGCTGATTATCCAGCGGTCGGCGGGCGAGAAATGCGGCGCATGATGTGCCGCATCGCTAACGCTTTTATCTTCCATGTTCATCATCACATAGCGTGCCGCATTCCATATTTTGTTACAGAAATTGCGGTAGCCTTCAGTGCGTCCGAGGTCGAATTTGATGTCGCGGCCGGTTGATGCGAGCGAATAAAAAGTAAAGCGCAGCGCGTCGGTGCCATAGGCGGCGATGCCGTCTGGGAACGAGGCTTTCGTTGCCTTTTCTATTTTTTGTTTTAGCTGCGGCTGCATCATGTCGGCGGTCCGCTTGGCGAGTAAGTCTTCGATACTAATGCCATCGATGAGGTCGATAGGGTCTAGGATGTTGCCCTTCGACTTAGACATCTTTTGCCCATTTTCATCGCGTACGAGGCCGGTGATATACACCTTCTTAAACGGAATTTGGCCGGTAAACTTGAGCGTCATCATAATCATCCGAGCAACCCAGAAGAAGATGATGTCGAACCCGGTAACGAGCACGTTGGTTGGGTGGAACTTGTCAAAGAACTCGGTTTCGTCAGGCCAGCCCAATGTCGAGAAAGTCCACAATGCAGAGGAGAACCACGTGTCGAGCACGTCTTCGTCTTGTCTGAGAATGATGTCGTCACCAAGCCCATGTGCAGCACGAACGCTAGCCTCGTCGGTGCCTACATAGACCTTGTCGTCTTCGTCATACCACGCGGGAATACGGTGTCCCCACCAAAGCTGACGGCTGATACACCAGTCTTGAATATTGCGCATCCAAGCGAAATAGGTGTTTTCCCAATTTTTCGGAACGAACTCAATATCGCCGTTCTCGACTGCTTTAATAGCAGGGTCTGCGAGCGACTGTACTGCCACATACCATTGGTGTGTGAGATAGGGCTCGATAATTACGCCGCTGCGATCGCCGCGGGGCACCTTCAGTTTGTGAGGTTCGATTTTCTCAAGCAGGCCAAGCGCATCGATATCGGCGACTATCTGCTTACGTGCCTCGAAGCGGTCGAGGCCGCGGTAGGCCTCTGGTGCCTCGTCGTTAATGCTCGCCTGTTTGGTCAATATATTGATGATCTCGAGGTCATGGCGTTTGCCTACCTCGTAGTCATTAAAATCGTGTGCGGGGGTAATCTTCACACAGCCTGTGCCAAATTCGGGGTCTACATAGTCATCGGCAACGATGGGTATGCGGCGGCCGCACAGGGGTAGATCGACGAATTTGCCAACGAGGTGTGTATAGCGGGCATCCTCTGGATGAACGGCAACGGCGCTGTCGCCTAAGAGCGTCTCGGGACGCGTGGTGGCAATGACCAAGTGCTCATCGCTGTCGGCGATCGGGTAGCGGAAATGCCACATCGATCCCTCTTCTTCTTCCGATACAACCTCAAGATCCGAGATCGCGGTTAACAGCTGCGGATCCCAATTGACGAGGCGATTGCCACGGTAAATCAGGTCTTCGTTGTAGAGGTCGATGAACACCTTCTCGACGACTTTCGACAGTCCTTCATCCATGGTGAACCGTTCGCGCGACCAATCTAATGATGAACCTAAGCGGCGCAGCTGCTGGGTAATGATGTCGCCTGATTCTTCTTTCCAGTCCCAGACTTTATTCACGAAGTCTTCGCGGCCGATTTCTTGACGCGAAGTGCCCGCCGCGTTCAATTGCCGCTCGACAACCATTTGTGTCGCAATGCCCGCGTGGTCGGTGCCTACCTGCCACAGGGTTTGGCACCCCAGCATGCGATGGTAGCGGGTTAGCGCGTCCATGATTGCGTGTTGGAAACCATGCCCCATATGCAGTCTGCCGGTGACATTCGGCGGCGGGATGACGATGCAGTAAGGATCGCCATCGCCCTGCGGCGCAAAATAGCCGCGCTCCTCCCATGCCTTATACCAGTTGGCTTCGAGTTGCTGGGGTTGGTAAGTCTTTTCCATGATTCGCTTCGTTTGCTTGAGTCTTTTGAATAGAGCGGGATTGCTAAAAGTTCGCAAGTATACCGCAAGACGCTGGCCTTCGCAGAGATCCTTAGGCGTTTAAATGGCGCTCAAATGACGTGTAAATGGGGCTTAATCAGAGCCTGATTAGAGCTTAATCATCTCGGGTTTAACACCCGCTTGCTGATAGTGGCGGTAGCGCGCACGAGCCTGCTCGAGCGCCTCCGGCTCTTGGATAATGATTTCGTTGACGCGCGCGATGCCTTCGACATTGTCGAGCGCATCGCTCGTCAGGTTGATGACGACGTCGGTGGCATCGCGCGGCAGAGTCGACACTGCGATGCTGACGTCCTCCGCACTTGTGCCATTTGCCGCGACGATTGCGTGTGGAATAAAGCTAGTGCTAGAAAATGACCACAAAAGCGCATCGATTTCACTCGCTATCGCCTCGCTGCCCGCGAACAAACAGACGCGATGCCCAAGCGAGAGTGCCTTCTCGGTTAGCCGGCAGGCAAAGAGCTTGCGCATCTGCTCGGTGTCCTGCTGCAGGTTGTAGAAGTTTATTTGCGTCATCGCGTAGGCGCTCTTTATCGCTTTAGATTAGGCTGCCTTACGACGGAGATACTCGAGCAGAAGTGACACTGGGCGACCAGTCGCACCCTTTGCCGCGCCGCTGTTCCATGCGCTTCCGGCGATATCTAAGTGCGCCCACTTGAACTTTTTAGTAAAGCGCGACAGGAAGCAAGCTGCGGTAATCGTTCCCGCACGCGGGCCACCTATGTTGGCTATGTCGGCGAAGTTGCTGTCGAGCAGGTGCTGGTATTCATCGTGCAGAGGAAGCTGCCACACCTGATCTAGGCTCGCATTGCCGCAGTCGGAGAGCTCTGCTGCCAATGCGTCGTCGTTGCTCAGCATTGCGCTCACATGCGAGCCGAAGGTGGCGACCGCGGCGCCTGTCAGGGTGGCGACATCGATGACGCTAGCCGGCTTATAACGCTCACCATAGGTGAGGGCGTCGCAGAGCACGAGGCGGCCTTCGGCATCGGTGTTGAGAATTTCGATGGTGAGGCCAGACATACTTGTTACGACGTCACCGGGCTTGGTTGCCTTGCCGCTAGGCATATTTTCTGCCGCGGCAACAATGGCAACGATATCGATTGGCAGTGCCATTTCGACCACTGCGGCCATTGTGCCGATGACGCTCGCGGCGCCACACATGTCGAATTTCATCTCGTCCATAGCAGCGCCAGCCTTTAGGCTGATGCCACCGGTGTCAAAGGTAATGCCCTTGCCGACGAGCATATGCGGCGCAGGTCGATCAGCTTTCGGCTTCACTTTCGCGCCTTTGTATTCCATCACTATCAACTGCGCCTCTTGAGACGACCCGGCCGATACCGATAGCAGGGATCCCATGCCAAGGCGCGACATCTGTTTTTCAGAAAGGACTTTCACGGTCAGCGCTCTGTTACCCTTGGCGAGGTCTATCGCCTGCTGTGCAAGGTAGGTCGGTGTGCAGATGTTGCCAGGTAAATTCCCCAGTTCTTTGGCGCAATTGATGCCGCGACCGGTGGCGACACCGTGGGCGAATGCTGTATCGATTTTTGCTTTAGAGGTGCCCTTAGGCGCCGCGAGGCTTATAGACTTAAGCGCTGATGCTTTCGCCTTTGTGCTCTTTGTGGTGCTGTAGCTGTAGCTTGCATCTTCGAGCTCTTGTGCGAGGCGTTCTGCCAGCCAGTAATGATCTGCCCCGACGAGTGCGAGGCTGGCGAGCGCGAGATGCGCGTCCTTCGCTTGGCTTGAAAGCAAGCTTTTAGCAATGCTTACCACTAGCTCCCGAGCCTCTTTGAGAGAGAGTTTGGCTTTGTCGCCACAGCCTACGAGTAAAACACGCTTTGCCTTCACGCCCTCTAACCCCTGCAGCATTAGCGACGTGCCGAGGCTGCCATCAAAGTCGCCATTTTCGAGCATGCTCGAGAGTCGTTTGCCGCTAGCTATGTCGATTTCTTTTGCTTCGGGGCTGAATTTATTCTTCGCTGCGACGGCAATAACGAGGCAATCAGTGACAAGTCGAACGGTGTTACTGGTTTTAAGAGCAGTTTTCATCGGTAATCCTATTGGGGTGCTGAGGTGAGTCTCGATCTAGGTCGATAATCCTAGGGAGTTTCAGAGGCTTATGCAAATTTTCAACACAGCTTTTCGAATGATTAGCCGAATCTTATTATGAACGTTAACCAAGGGTATCGCGGTCACCTTGTTGGAACTCTCCAGCGAAAAGCAGGTCATAGCTTATAATGCCAATACAGGAGAATTTATATGCCGAGAATTAAGGTAAGTACTCCAGACAACCCGCGTTTTCGTATGGAGCGAAAAGTGGGGATCAGCGATTTGAACTACGCGAAGCATTTAGACAGCACAGCAATGGTGGCGATTCTGCACGAGGCAAGGCTGCAGATGCTGGGCGATCTTGGCTTCACCGAGGGCAATATTTATGGCCTAGGTCTCGTGGTCACCGATTTCGCTATCGAATACCGCACCGAGTCTTTCGCAAACGACACCCTCATTATCGATGTTTCGGTAGGCGAATTTACCCGCTATGGCTGTGATATTGGCTTTACGGTGAACAACGCAGCGCTTGACCAGATCGTCTGTAAGGCAAAAGTTGGTGTTGTTTTTATGGATTTTGATAAACACCAATTGGCTGATGTTCCCGCAGCATTCAAAACGAGGATAGAAATGCCTCAGGTGAGGGTGGCTTAGCGAGACTAACGTACCCGCGTTAAATCGATTAGACTTGCGCCTTAGTCATTTTAAAACGCGGAGCGGGCCCGATTGATCGTATTTCGCTATCTTAGCCGGCAGCTCCTCCAAGCGATGGCAGCTGTCACGCTCGTGCTTTTGGTCGTAGCGCTCACTGGCCGGTTTATCCAGTACTTGGGTCAGGCTGTCGCGGGTGAGCTTGCGACAGACGCCCTGTTTCTGTTGATTATTTTCCGCCTTCCCGATTTCCTCCTCGTTATTGTCCCGCTCGCTTTCTTCCTGTCTATTCTGCTTGTGTACGGGCGGATGTATGCCGAAAACGAAATGGTGGTGCTGATAGCCAGTGGTTTGAGCGAGCGGAAACTTGTGCGCATGAGCTTAGGGTTTGCTGCACTGGTTATGTTTCTCGTTGGCTCCCTTTCGTTGGTGCTCGCGCCTTGGGGCGTGCGCAAAACAGAGGAGCTGCTGCAGGCGCAGAAAAACCTCACCGAAGTCGATTTGATTGTTGCAGGGCAGTTTCAGAGCTTCGGTGGAGGCGCGCGCGTCACACATGCCGAACGGGTGTCTACCTCCGACGCGGGGGAGCGGCAGTTGCAAGGCGTGTTTGTCGCAACGGGCGCCGATGCTGCCCCGAGAATACTCATTGCCGAGCGCGCACGACCCGTTGTCGAACCCGATGGTTCGCGGTTTATGCAGCTGAGCAATGTCGCGCAATATGACGGAATCCCTGGCGCCGCCGATTACACGGTGAGCCGTTCACAAACCCAGTCGGTCAGACTCCCCGATGCTCGCGAGCGCGAGCTTATTCTCGAAGAAGAAACGCTGTCCACTCTGGCATTAGTTGGCAGCGCCGACCTCGCTCGCATCGCCGAATTGCAGTGGCGTATTGCGACACTCCTGCTCGTGCCGATACTCACGCTTATCGCCGTGCCACTAAGCCGAGTTGGCCCAAGGCAGGGACGTTATTCTCGTCTCGTGCCAGCCGCTTTGCTCTATGCGACCTACTTTGTGCTGCTGCAGTATTGCCGCGATGCGATTTCGGTGGGCGAATTATCTCCGTCCCTGGGTATGTGGTGGGTTCACGGAGTGTTTCTTTTTATTGCTCTCGCGGCAAATGGTTTTCTTAACCTGCCCAGGCGCGCCGCAGCGAGGGCGACCTAATGGTTAGCAAACCCATGACGCTTATTGATTCCTACATACGCAAACGCGTGTTGCTCGCTATGCTTGTGGTCATCTCGCTCGTGCTGAGTATCGATGTGGTGTTTGCATTGGTCGAGGAGCTAGGCGATAGCGAAAATGCCTACACTTCTGCGCAGGCACTTTTGTATGTGCTTAAGACGCTCCCCTCGCGGGTATTCCAGCTTCTTCCCTTTACGGCGCTAGGCGGCAGCCTTATAGGTCTCGGTGTAATGGCATCGCATAACGAATTAATAGTCATTCAGTCGGCGGGCGTCAGCACCTGGCGTTTGGTGTGGGCAGTGTTGAAGCCGGCGTTTGTGGTGATGATCGCGGGCCTCGTGCTTGGCGAATACATTGCGCCTTCGCTCCAGCAGTCTGCGCAGAGTTCGAAGGCGGTACTGCGAAGCGGCGTGCAGGCTATCGACGCGGGCCAAGGGAGTTGGCGTCGCATTGGCGATGAGTTCGTCCACGTGAATGCCATCGCGCCCGGAGGAGAGTCATTGTATGGCGTCTCGCGATATCGTTTAACAGGCGTTGAGCCAGAGTCGGCAGTTTCTAAGCTAAAGGCAGGGATTGGTCTGGCGAGCATCAGTTTCGCGCAGAGTGCGCAGTATATCGACGCCGCCGAAGGAGGCTATTGGCGACTAGAGAATGTGTCAGAGACTCGGTTTTTGGCAGACTCGGTGGTAACAGCGCAGCGTGAGAGTGAAGACTGGCTGGTTGATCTCTCTCCGGAATTGCTTGCGGTGCTGCTTGTAGCGCCAGACAGGCAGTCGATCAGCGGCCTCTATAACTTTGCTCGTTTCTTTGAGTCCCAAGGATTAGATTCCGATCGCTATATGCTAAGTTTTTGGGGGAAATTACTGCAGCCGCTAGCGACGCTCGCGCTTGTGCTATTAGCGGTCTCATTCATTTTCGGCCCGCTGCGCGAAGCGACGATGGGCTTTCGGGTCTTTGTCGCAATAGGTGTTGGGCTTCTGTTTACCATACTGCAGCAGCTGCTAGAACCGGCAAGCCTGCTGCTTGGCATTAACCCGCTATTTGCCGTATTGCTACCCATTGTGAGCTGTGCGGCATTGGGAATCGTGTCGATGCTAAGAGTGCGCTAGCGCTTTTTACGTTGTTTTCTTCTCGAATGGCTTATGGCTCTTCGGCATCAGAATGACCTTGGTCTCGCTTAGTTTGTCGTGCAGTGCATCGTTATTTTTGTCGAGGTAAAGCCAGAGATAGCCGATTCCGGCGAGCCAGAAAGCGGGCCATGCTGAGAAGAATCGGATTATGCCTTGACGGACACTCATCGGCCGATCGTCGAAAGACACCGCCTTTAAACGCCAAGAAATCATTCCGAGTGTTTGCCCTCCACGGGTCCAGAACCAGAGATAGAACCCGGAGCTACTCGCAACCATCAGTAAGAAAGTGAGTGTGCTAACCACAGAGTCTGTTTGAACAACACCCTCGACCACCTGATTGCTATCGGTGCCGAAGATGCCCAGCATCGCGTAGCCGATAAACATCCACATCGCAAACACAAGAAAGCCATCATAGAGTAGGGCTGCCAAGCGTCGGGGCAGGCCTGCGCGAGGATAAGAGGACTCGTCGGTGTGGGCGTTAATGCTTTCTTTGCTGTCGGACTGGGTATTCTCAGAGTTCACAATGTGTTGCTCTCGTTTTGAGTTGGTTAATCAAATGAGGATGTATTCTACGTTATTAAACGCATTGGAAGTTAAGCACCCGCAAAGAAGTGGAGATACCGGCGAATATGCGCAATCTTCGGTGGTGCCGAAAAATCGCGGAGCGATTAACACCAGCTATCGACTTTGCTAGACTCAGTAGGTCCTGCTAATCAGGGCCGCCACATCAACAGAGACACTGCTATGAATTCTAAACCCGAAGTTCGCCGCATTCAGCTACTAGACACTACGCTACGCGATGGCGAGCAGACTCAAGGCGTCTCATTTTCCGGCAGCGAGAAAGTGAGTATCGCACGCGCGTTGCTGCAGTCGCTCAAGGTCGACCGCATCGAAGTAGCCTCGGCGTGCGTGTCCGACGGAGAAAAGCAGGCGGTGGCGCAGATTACCGAATGGGCGGCGGAGAACGGCCTTGTCGATCGCGTAGAGGTGCTTGGCTTTGTCGATCGCAAGCGCAGTGTCGACTGGATAGTCAGTGCGGGTGGCAAGGTCATCAATCTGCTCGCGAAAGGCAGCGAGAAACACTGCCGTGAGCAGCTGAGCAAAACTCTGGAACAGCATGTCGCCGATATCGAGGCGACGGTAGCCTACGCGCATGAGAAGGGCCTGCGCGTGAATATGTATTTAGAGGATTGGTCGAATGGTTACGCCGACAGCCCCGACTATGTTTTTGGTCTTATCGAGGCGACCCGATCGATTGGTATCGGTCACTACTTGTTACCAGACACTCTGGGCTTGTTGTCCCCCGAAGAGGTTCGCGAGTCGCTCACTGACATGATGGCGCGGTTCCCAGATCAGACCTTCGATTTTCATCCGCATAACGACTACGGCCTCGCAACGGCTAATGCCCTCGCGGCGGTGGAAGTCGGCATCAACACGATTCATTGCACAATAAACTGTCTCGGCGAGAGGGCAGGAAACGCCTCGCTTGCCGAGGTTGCCGTGGCGCTGCGCGATAAGATGGGCATGGCGCTCGGAATAGACGAGACACGTATCACTACGCTTAGCCGCATGGTTGAAAATTTCTCTGGCAAGTGGATCGCCGCTAACACGCCGATTGTGGGCGCGGATGTCTTTACTCAGACAGCAGGTATTCATGCGGATGGCGACTTAAAAGGCGACCTCTACGTGACTAATCTGAGCCCAGAGCGATTCGGGCGCAAACGCGTTTATGCGCTGGGTAAGATGAGCGGCAAGGCGTCCCTTATAAACAATCTGGATGAATTAGGGATAAGTCTCAGTAAAGAGGATCAGGCAAAAGTGCTCGAGCGCGTTGTCAGACTCGGTGACTCAAAGCAGATTATTACCTCCGAAGACCTGCCTTTCATCATTGCAGATGTCATGCAAAGTGGTGACTTCGAGCACATTTCGCTTCTTAATTGTTACATCAACAGCGGCCTCGACGTTGAAAGCACGGCAAGCATTCGCGTAAAAATAGGCGACGAAGAAGCGCAAGGTTCGGGCTCGGGCAATGGTGGGTTTGCTGCGTTCTTCGATGCAATCGAGAAAATTCTCGAGCCAACTGGCTTCGACATGCCTGCCCTGATTGACTACGAGGTCCACATACCTCGAGGTGGAAAGATCAACGCGCTCACCGAATGTATCATCACGTGGGAATGGCAGGAGCAGGACTTTAAAACGCGCGGCGTAGATTCCAATCAGGTACTCGCCGCGGTGAAAGCGACGCTTCGCATGATTAACCTAAGGATGCATGCCGAAGCATTTGGTTAGTGCGCTGCAAAAAAAAGCGCCTCGTTAGCAGGCGCTTTTTGGTCTCTTCTGCTGGCAAGCCTGCTTTAAACTTTTGGGCACTTTGCGAGTTCGGCGGCAACGAGATCGCCGAAGGCACTCGTGCTAATCATATTCACACCACCGCCTGGCTTCGAAAGATCGGGAGTCGAATTGCCCTGAGCGAAGACCTCTTGCATTGCATGCCAAACGTTCTTGGCCTCAGCTTCCATCCCAAAACTCATTTCGAGCATCATTGCGACCGAACCGATCATTGAGTAGGGGTTCGCAATGCCTTGGCCTGCGATGTCAGGTGCCGAACCGTGTGAAGGTTCGTAATACGCCTTCTCGAGGCCAATGCACGCCGAAGGCATAAGACCAAGCGAGCCGAGTATGCCGCCTGCCTGATCGCTTAAGATATCGCCGAACATGTTTTCCATCACCATCACGTCGAACTGGCCTGGGTTTAAACACAGGTAGGTCGCCGCGGCATCCACTAAAATATTGACAACTTTCACGTCGGGGTAGTCTGCGCCGACCTCGTCTATTATCTCGTTCCACAGCACACTAGATTTCAAGACATTGGACTTGTGAATATTGTGCAGCACTTTCTTGCGCTTCTGAGCAGTATCGAACGCAACGCGCGCAATATTAGCGATCTGGTCTTCGTCATACTCAAGGTTCTCGACAACATAGCGCTTGCCTTCGGCGTTGATGCCCATCTCTTTCTTGCCAAAGTACAGTCCGCCAACGAGTTCTCGAATGATAATAATATCAATGCCGTTATCGCCGATGATTTCAGGCTTGAGCGGCGAGAAATGGGCAAGGCTTTGGGGCAGGTAAACGGGGCGAAAATTTGCGAACGTGTTGAAGCGGCGACGCAAAGGCAACAGGGCGCCACGTTCTGGCTGCATGTCGATAGGGATTTTTTTCGAGTCTTCGTGATTGAGACCGATTGGGCCTTTCAGGATTGCTGCCGACTCGTCGCAGAGCTTTTTGGTTTCTTCGGGGAATGAGTCTCCGTGGCTAAAATAAGCGCTGGCGCCAAACGCACCATGGACGAGCTCGAAGTCGACATCGTTGCGCTCGGCAACAAGGTCGAGAATTTTTACTGCTTCGGCCATAATCTCAGGACCGATGCCATCGCCGTCGAGTAACGCTATTTTATGTGTGGCCATGTGGCTAAGTCCTTTTAGGTATTCCCTTTGATTGGGCAGGCGGGTGGATGTAGTGGTTTGATCGACAAGCCTTAGGCTGCTATCCGCCTAATTTTCGGGGTTTAACTTAGCAATTCCATAGCGAAAAAGGAAGCTGTAAGCGCTCTGGTGCACATTGCCTCGGCTAAAGATGGCGCCCTCGTCTTATGCTAATTCCACGGTACTACTTATCGGTTCATAGAGTTTAACAGGTACGCTAAGTCTGGGGGTTAGAGGTATGGCCGAGAAAGTCCCGATAGCATTGTGTGCGCACACCAATCGATGGGGAAATATCAAACTAGCTAATCATATTTTGAAAAATTTGATAAAACCGGTATGGTTTTTTGACTAAGCAAGTAAATTAAAACGACGAGCCCGAAGAAAAAAAATAGTGCTCCAGATAGATTAAGGGCTTGTTTGAGGCTGTATGAATCAGCCACATAACCAAATATTGGAGATGTAAGAGCAAAGATAGCACGAATGATAAAACTTCGGATAGACATAACGGTTGCCCTCATATTAGAAGGTATATGCCTGTTCATGTAATCACGGAGAACTGGTGTTGCTACTCCTCGTGTTAGATAGAAAAGGAGTAAAATCAACAAACCCCATAGAGAGCTGACATAAGCAATGGCGAAATAGCAGCCTGTAATTAGTAGCAATAAGAGGCCGAGCAATGTCTTGGTTTTTATTTTTTTTTCTATTACGTGAGCATAAAATGCTGGTAAAGCAACGGCTAAGTTGAGGCCCGCACCTAAACTATTAATCGCAGAGCCAGAACCTCCCCCCCCATAAATTTGTGCCACCTGTTATGCTGCAGGTAGAGCTTTTTAGCCTAGGTGGCTTAGTTTTTGCTAGCTATAACGTCCATCAAAGCGAAGGCTTTAAGTATTGCCTCAGTTTGCTCGAGGATAGCGTTTACGCATGTAGCTGACCACGCATAGCTGCATCAAGTAGCACGCCTCTGAGATGAGTGGCACGTCCGACATCCTCGCGCTTGTCTTCGATGGCGTTGAGTACCCATCGCCTCCAGTTGCCGTTAGAAATACGATCAATCGCATCCCAAAAGGCACGCTCTACTAACGTATTTAAAAGTCTAACTTCAACCGAATTAAATCAGTGATTGCTCGTCTGTAAGTCCGCGAATGGCGGGCATCTGCTGTGATTTCAATTAAATTAAACAGCATACAAATGAGAATAATTCTCATCTAGGCTGCCTGCTCACCATTCACACTTGGCTAATAAGTTTATCTATCCGGTCTTAACCCCTTTATCCTGCCGCGAGGTTATTATGTAGTGTAACGTTCCCGTAAAATTATCTACTAAATTTATACATTGAAAGTTGATATTACCGAATCTGGTGGAAACGCTACTAGCGTAAAAAATACAAAACTTTCGATTAAGTGCCAGTCCATGTAGGCTGCTTCTTTTGCACTTGCATTACTTTTCCCGCCCATAGCTGTTGAAACAAAACTGATCAATGATCCATACAATATTGTTATAAGACTCACAGCGACAACTGGACCTATCATTGTCGGTTCACCTGAGCCTATGGCAAATGTGTAATAAGCTATACCCCAAACAGCTGCAACGATATAGATAAATATTGAACTTCGATTGACTCTTTCGATTAATGTTAAATCTCTATATCCAGAATAAAAATACGCATTTGCGAGAACTAGTGCCGTGAGTTGCAAAGAAGGAATATCCAATATATTGGTAAATGTTCCGCCGTCAATGGATTGCCAACTTGCTAACAATGAAACAACTGAAGCACTAATTAAAAATAGCGCGAGGCGCGGTGATAGGTCTAATTTCTTAATACTGCTAGGTGAATAAATTAGGGCTATGTACGACAGAAGTATTCCAAATGCGAGCGGTGCATAAGTGAATTTTAAGACGCTTTGAACTTGGCTTGGATCAGAAAAATTACCCAAGAGTGACACAAGATTTAACACGCTTACGACAATTCCAATTGTGGTAAGTTGCCGGCTGAGAAGCGTCAAAGTACTCCAACCTAGTTGCTTCACTAAAAATAAATTCGGTAACGTAAAATAGAAAAAGGGTAGAGCCACCTTATTAAAATCAATTAATCCTGCTTGTGTTGATCTGTCGTTCATCCATACCCAATATATAGTTATTATTACCAGTACAATTTTAAAAGCACTCATATAGTTTGACTTAGCCAAAACAATATTTTCTTTCATTTGATCGAATTCCTTCTTCAGCAATTTTCCCGATATTAGCTTCTTTTGGATAATTCATCACAAACTATATTAATAGGCTTGTCTATTTGGTATGACACCCCTTACTCCGCCGCGAGATGATGCTGTATCGCCTTGTCTTCGAGGTATTAGGTGGACATGGCAATGGAACACTGTTTGGCCACTTACTTCTCCGACATTAGTGCCGATATTAAGCTCTTCAACACGTTGTTTAAAACAACAACTGGCGGTATTCACGAGAGTTAGAGTCGGTAGATACTGGGTTACAGGAACTGCTGATCAAATGGGTGCTGTATATTTTGCTGAATGCAGTATTCAGTTTATTGAGTAGTAAAAATATTAAACTCAAAAAGAAGTGGTACAAGGGGCAAGTAGGACATAATCCACTCAAACGCCCTGTGCTTACTGAGCCTCAGTCTGCCACTTCGAGTCAGTTGAAATGGCAGCCAAGTGGTGACACAAGGCTAGCTTGCCACATCAGCCACGTTAGTCACCAAATTCCTAATTTTCTTTTGTCAAGATCTACGCTTCCCAATCAATAGGTCCGGCAATCCAATTGCAGAACTCGTCTCGGGCTACTTGCAGAGATTTTTGCTAATGATCTCTGTCATTGCCGAACCTATCTTAGTCGTTATGCCTAAATTATCTATTACCCCATTCGTTGGAGACGCTCATCAACATAGTCGACGAAGTCCGCCGAGAGAAATCCATTTAATTCGCCATTATCCCAAGCGCGACGATGTGGTGAATTTTTGTTGCCAAACAACGAGTGTAGTCGCGAATCGAGGTCAACGAAACCGGAATCAATTGCACCTAATTTTAGTGTAAGATAAATGTTCTCCTGTTGTCTGACGGGCTGCATAATCCACCCAATCACAAACGATTGTTCTGCTGCGGTACGTTTTTCCTTTTTTGCTAACTCAAAAAATGTTTTGGTTCTTTCAAAATCAATACAACTATTGCGCCAAACTTCGGTTGTTGCGGCAGAAATAGCGAGCTGCGTAGTCGCTTTAACAGCCCTAGTATTTTGCTTAATTTGATTAGCGAGGTGGAAAAACGTTATCAGCACAGCAATAGCACCTACAAATTCTCCAATTTGACCTAGTTGAGCTAAAGTTACGACCATTGCAAGAACTCCTGTAGCGAAGATGGCAATTCAAGCCCTCTCCTCAGTTTATCATCAGTCCACATATCGTTTATCGCCGATGGGAATAACTTTTTAATTACGCCAATTAGCTTCTTCGATGCGACTCAGTCTCGAAAAGTATTTTGACCGGAGAAGCTACTATGCTCAGGGTTTTCATCTCTGAGCTTCTTCACAGGGCTGTCGGTTTGAAGAATATTATGCTCAAACCATTTTACAAATTCCTGATCTTTATGCAATTTCCAAAAGCCCCAACTTCTTAGCCCTGCGGGCGTCTTGAATATACCTAGCTGCATTAAATGGACTCTTAGATCTAGGTGTTTCCGATCAACTAAACCACTCTCCACTTTGTCGTAGACATCAAAGAGATCGACAAATAAGGTAGTAAAAAACATCATCAAACGCCATTTGTCTGTTTCGCTCATATTCGCAGAATCGGCCCAATCCTTACTCAGAAATTCTGCAAATTGCGGGTCCTGAGTAGACCTTAAATAACGATCGTAAATCCGTTGAGTTAACCCTAATCCGAATTGAGCTTTCGCTATTTCTGAGCTTTGGCGAATCTGCGACGCTAAGTAGAGCAAAGTACCGACAGTTGCCAAAGCTGCTATCAGTTCACCTATTGATCCAAGATCATTCATATCCATTAATTTTGCCTCTCAGGTTAAACTAGATTTTCTACAACTTCTGCTAACCGCGCAATAGGCCCGCCAATCCAATTGCAGAACTCGGTTCAGGATAACTGAAGAGACAGCGACTCAATAACTCACCATCGATCCGACATAGCCAATGTGCTTCTGAGTGCTATGCATGTGGTAAAGTTTATAAAGGTCACCACAATACGGTGTAGTAAAAGCCCAAAAACCACGCTTTCTTAACCATCATGCGGTTCAGTTAACACCATCATACGGTGCAGTCGCACTAGTCTCTCGCACCAATATACGGTGTAGCTCGTACCAATATACGGTGTGGTGCATCTAATTTTACCTGAAGCTCCTCGGAGCGACCGTGGTCGGATTAGCATCAAGCTTTCCATTACACTCGTTTATGGGCTGCCAAGTTATCGCGTATAAATTCGGGCCGAGATTTAAACCACCTTGTTTTGTCTGAACAATTAGATTCCGCTCCAACAGTTCTTTAAGAGCTTTCGCGAGCTGCTGATTCGAATTCCACCCTCGTTTTCTCATAACCGAGAGACTCGCGCACAGGTCGCCGTTATTGTATCCGTTGTATTGGTAACCGAGATCGATTAGAAGCTTGATGCTGTTGCCTTTCAGCGATATGAAATCCTGACACTCAAGCAGCGAGCGATGTAAGTGCAAGAATCCTTTGTACATGATGGCTTTGCTCTTTGCTTTGCGACTGCGCATAAGCTAGCCCTCCGCTAGGGCCTGAGATTGAGCCAAATCGACCCCATACCAACGTAAAGTCGACTCAGGTATAGGAGAGGTAGGCTTGGCTCTACCGCGCCACAATGGGCATGAATTAGCGCTACAGAGGAATACTTGCTGACGCCAAGTTCCGGGAGCGGTTGGGTCGTAGATGCAATCTTTGCATTTTTCGTCTACAGGTTTGCGGAGGCTCATGATGCGGCCTCCTTTTCGAACTGTTTGATAGCCTTGTTGCACCAACGCGTGGTGTTGCTTCCTATCTTGTGGGGCGGCGGAAGCTTACCTTGCTTAGCCCAACACCAAATCGTCTTGCGAGTGGTGTTGTAATATCGAGCGAGGATTTTGTCTGAGGAATAGCCTACTCCGTCTGATAGGTCCTGTAGTTGTTGTCGTTCGATCTCTGTCGCAATTGCTTTGGACACGAGGTGATTCTCCGTAATGGTTAGTAACGGAGAGCATCAGATCAAAAACGAGCTACTCAAAAGTGCAGTTGTACTTTGCTCGAGTGCAACTGCACTTTAAGCGTCTTCGGATTTCAGGATTGCATTAGCTTTAGCGAACACTTCTTTGAGGCTTCTTTCGCTCAAGCCTTTGTTTTGCAGGCCATCTTTTTCTCTGTCGATTTCTTCAGTATGTAAATAAGCAATGAGTTCTTTTTGGCTTTGACCTGTTTTGTCTTTGACAATCGAGATTAATCTTCCTATTAGTCGCAGTAGATTTTCTTCTTTTTTCTTGCCCATTTGCTTGTCAGAAATGGCAGCTTCAAGGTCCTGTAAATCTTTTAGTTGTTTATCTTTAAAGATGATGAGCTTTTCTTCAATCGCCCAATCAAGCCACGGTATCTTAATCGATTTCTTCTGCGCCCATTTTACGCAGTACTCCTTGGTGTAGAACTCATTGGAGATGCTTGACCGATAGTACTCGTCTTCGTCAGGCTCATGTTTTGCTGCCTGCCAAATCTTAAGATAATCCTTTGCGCGATCCTTGAGCTTTTCCTCAAGATCACGGCGCTGTCTGTGTTCAGAAAGTATTGCACGCGAGCCGTAAAACCCGTCCTTCTCTGTTCGAACCAACAAAGCAAAGATATGGCAAGCTTCAATCGGAGACCACCAATCGCGGAGCAACCAGTCCTTGAGCAAGTTCCAACGGTTTTCTTGTGTCATCGCTGCGTCTCCCATTTTTTAAGACTCAAGACATATTTCTCATATTGAGGCATTAACTTTGTTCGGTGGCTCAATAGTTGGTTGTCTGCGTAGGCAGCTCGGGTAGAGGCTGTTTCACAGTGCTTTAGCGCAAGTTCGGACACATCATCGTTAACTTGCTCTTCCATGCACCAAGCTTTGAATGTCCGTCTGAAGCCGTGTGCTACTGCATTGAATCCAAGCGCATCGGGTAGTGAGGAGAGGGCAGCATCGTAAAACTCACCGTCGTTTAAAGTGGAGAAAACACGGCCTTGCTGTTTCTGAAAGCTAGGCTGTGCTTTTAGAATCTTAATTGCAGTAGAGCTGAGTGGGATTTCCCAATCAAGTTTCTTGCTTTTGTACTTGCCTTTGGGCTGATGCCAAATTCTCGTATCAAGGTCGATTTCCGTCCAATCGACCAAACGAGCTTCTTGGGGTCTTGAAGCGGTTAGTATCATGAAGAGAAAGCAGTGCGAGTCAGGCCTGCGTTCTGTTGGGTTGTCTAACTCTATCAGTGTCTCGGCGAACTTTGGCAGCTCTTGCCAAGATATGGCGCGATGGTGCTTTACCTCGATTTTCTTTAGGTGCTTGTAGCCAGTCTCTAGATTGTTCTTCCAACCTGCAGGATTCGCTTTGTCTCTTAATCCGTCCGAGATAGCCTGCTGCATTATTGCGTCAACATAGCGTTGGACGCGCATACCGGTTTCTTTCTTGATTGAATCTTGCGGAAGCGTAAAACCCATTATTGGATCTAGTATGTTTTTGATGTCTTGCTTCGTTATGTCCTCAAAATACATGCTGCCGACATGCGGTAAGATATAGTCTCTGAACAGCTGATTTATTCTGCGAACCTGTGCCGCATTCTGGTAGGAAGCAGACTCAGCAGGGATATAAATTCGTCTAGCGTATTCCTCAAAAGTTGTCTCCTTGGCTTGTTCTGCTCTAATTCTTGCTGCGCTTGAGCGTTTTTCGTTCTTGGGATTCTTGCCTGCTCGGATTTCGGACTTGAGCTTCCTCGCTGCTTCTCTCGCATCTTTAGTAGTTACTGATGGGTATCCCCCTAAGCCATGCTCCGGCCTTTTAGAGCCTAATTTCGTCCGGAGAATCCATTGCCTTGAACCTATACTCTCGTTGCCAACAGGAGGGTTGCACTGCAAATACAGGCCCGAGACTCCGCCTACTGGATGCTTCTCTTTGACAGGCTTTCCCGAAGCGTCGATTTTGTGCGTTAGCCTACGGATAGCAACTTCCGGCAGCTCTTGCTTCACTCTTGGCATATACCCACCATAATACCCACCATAAAGAACGTTATGGGGAGAGTATCTGAGGTTATGGGAAGTATCAAGGAAAGACTATTTTTGGCGTGTTAAAATGTAGATATGGTAGTGGGAAGTAACGCCCACTAACTAATACGTGGTACCAGTGGGCGGACTTGAACCGCCACTCCCGCAAAGGAACCGGATTTTGAATCCGGCGTGTCTACCAATTTCACCACACTGGCACAGAGTCGTTGAGACGGGCGCGATTATAGCAGTCTGCTCGCGCTTCGCAATGTGATAATGCGTGCTTATATCGGTTACTTTCCTGTCCTACTTGGGTGGTGATGGGCTCCCTGAGCGCGTAAACTGCGCGCCGACGCTCACCAAGAGCCGCGTATCTAAGGACCCACCACCCATGCAGCTGTCTGATTTCGACTTCGATCTACCCGAGCGCCTCATCGCGCACTACCCCGCCGAACAGCGCCGCCAGAGTCGGCTTTTGTGTCTCGATACCGAGACTTCGTCAATTACTCACCGTGGTTTCGCCGATCTGCTGTCGCTTGTGACCGAGAAAGACCTGTTGGTCTTTAACGACACGCGCGTGATTCCCGCGCGGCTTTTTGCCCATAAGACCTCTGGTGGTCGAGTCGAGGTAATGGTTGAGCGAATGATGGAGGACAATAAAGTGCTCGCGCAGCTTAAGGCGAGTAAATCCCCCAAGCCGGGCACGCTGTTGACAATCGATGGCACTGAACTCGCCCCGATCGAGGTGATAGGGCGGCAGGGAGATTTTTACATTCTGCAATTCGAAGGCGGCGCAGCACCCGAAGAGGTCTTCGTTGAGCATGGCCACATGCCGCTGCCTCCCTACATCAAGCGCGAGGACGAGGCGTTCGACGAGGAGCGTTATCAGACCGTTTACGCGCGCGAAAATGGTGCTGTTGCCGCGCCAACTGCGGGGCTGCATTTCGATGAACAGATGCTTGCCGAGTTAGCGGAGAAGGGCGTGGAGACCGCCTACCTTACCTTGCACGTAGGTGGGGGTACGTTTCAGCCGGTGCGCGTAGACAATATCGAAGAGCATAAGATGCACACGGAGCTTATCGATGTGGGCGAAGACGTGTGCGTTAAAGTCGCTGCCTGTCGCGCCCGCGGCGGCAGAGTGATTGCCGTGGGTACAACGACAGTCCGCAGCCTTGAGTCTGCAGCAGCCGGTGGTGAGCTGGCACCAACGCGTGGCGAGACAGATATCTTTATCTACCCAGGCTATGAATTTAAAGTTGTCGACGCACTGATTACTAATTTTCACTTGCCACAGTCGACGCTATTAATGCTCGTGAGTGCGTTCTGCAGTCGTGACGTGCTGATGGAGACGTATAAGCAGGCGGTCGAAAATGACTACCGCTTCTACAGCTATGGCGATGCGATGCTGCTCGACAAGGGCGTGTGATTAGGGCTGTCTTGGCCAGAAATTGCGCCTGACTGCGGTAGCAGCGCTAAAAGACTTTTTTTGCTACTATGCTCGGCCTAACAGATCCCTTACGTAACTAGTAATCCATTAATTTGTTAATTTGAACCCCTAAACTATATCCCCAACAGGAACTCAAGATGAAAGCACCAGTACGCGTCGCTGTAACCGGAGCCGCAGGCCAAATTAGTTATTCCCTACTGTTCAGGATCGCCGCGGGCGAGATGCTCGGTGCCGACCAGCCTGTAATTTTGCAGCTGTTGGAAATTACGCCAGCGCTAGGCGCACTTGCCGGCACGGTGATGGAAATCGAAGACTGCGCGTTTCCTTTAGTGGCGGGTATCGTTCAAACCGACGACGCGAATGTTGCGTTCAAAGACGCCGACTACTGCCTCTTGGTAGGTGCGCGTCCTCGCGGCCCGGGCATGGAACGTAAGGACCTGTTGGAAGCCAACGCAGCCATCTTCTCGGCGCAAGGTAAAGCTATTAACGACAATGCGAGCAAAGACGTAAAAGTGTTGGTAGTGGGCAATCCAGCTAACACTAACGCGCTTATCGCTTACCGCAATGCGCCGGATCTAAAGCCGGGCCAGTTTACAGCCATGACGCGGTTGGACCATAACCGAGCGATGGCGCAGCTTGCCAATAAAACTGGCAAGCACAGCACTGACGTCGAGAGCATGATCATCTGGGGTAACCACTCAGCGACGCAGTACCCAGACATTCATCACTGCACGGTGGCAGGTGCTCCGGCGGCTAGCCTTGTTGACCAAGACTGGATCACCGGTGACTTTATTCCCACTGTGCAGCAGCGCGGCGCAGCAATTATTAAAGCGCGCGGCCTGTCGAGCGCGGCCTCTGCAGCGAATGCGGCCATCGAGCATATGCGTGACTGGGCGCTAGGTACTAATGGCAAAATCGTTAGCATGGGCATCCACAGTGATGGCAGCTATGGCGTCACCGAAGGTTTGATCTATTCATTCCCTGTGACGTGCGCTAACGGTGAGTACAGCATCGTTCAGGATCTTGAGATCAACGCGTTTAGCCAAGACCTGATGGACAAGTCTGAAATTGAGCTCAGTGAAGAGCGCGATGCAGTGGCGAGTCTGCTTCCGTAAATAAGGCTATGGCAGCTGAGAGGCTGCCATTGGCTATCGAGAGGGCTGAATTTAGGTTTAACTTAAAATCATATGGTTGAGCGGCATCTCTGTTTTGCTCACCACCTCGCGCATAATAAAACTCGAATGCACATCCGTGACCCCTTCTATACGGGTTATCTTATTCAGCAAAAATGCTTGATACCCTTCCATGTCCGGTACCCGGACGCGCAGCTGATAATCGGCTGATTGCCCCGTGACGAGCAGACATTCGACGACCTCCGGAAAGTCTGCCACGGTTCTTTCAAACTCTTCAAAGCGCTCGGGTGTGTGGCGGTCCATGTTTATGTGAATAATCGCCGTGAGCTTTAGATTTAATTTAGCGGGGTTGAGTAGCGTGACTGTGCGCCCGATTACGCCACTCTCCTCGAGCTGCTTTACCCTGCGCGCGCAGGGCGAGGGCGACAGTCCTACTTTGTCAGCTAGCTCGAGATTGGTGATGTTGCCATCGCTCTGGAGCTCGGCGAGGATGCGTCGGTCGATTTTGTCCATTGGTATTCCACTGTTTTCGCTCGTGTCGAATGAGATTGCGGGGCTATGGCTGTTGTCTTCGCTATCGAAAATCGTTTATTAAGTGATTATAGCTAAATTATTGTTATAATTTGACTATATTATCTAATAATAACCCATATTAGTGTAATTCATTAGTAGAGTCACCCCTGTAAAGTCACTACAATGCATTTCTCGAGTCTATAAGCAGAACGTTAAACAGACACGACGCTTGCAAATAGAAATCCCAAAAGGAATAAAGAGATGTTCGACCATACGAAATACAAGCCTTTCACCACTATCGACATCAAGGATCGCACTTGGCCCGATCAAGTGATTTCCGAGGCGCCGAGGTGGTGTAGCGTTGACCTTCGTGATGGCAATCAGGCTCTGATCGAGCCGATGTCAGTCGAGCAAAAGAAGAAGATGTTCGCACTGTTGGTGGAAGTTGGCTTTAAGGAAATTGAGGTCGGCTTCCCAGCAGCCTCGCAGCCAGACTTCGACTTTGTGCGTTACCTCATCGAAGAGAACAAAATTCCCAGCGATGTAACCATCCAAGTGCTCACCCAAGCGCGTCCCGAGCTGATTCAGCGCACGTTCGAGTCTCTCAAAGGCGCGCGGCAGGCGATACTTCACGTGTATAACTCAACCTCGGTTGTGCAGCGCGAAAAAGTATTCAAGACCGATAAGGCGGGAATCATCGCGATCGCGAAAGCGGGCGCTGTTGAGGTTCAGCGCTGTGCGTCACTCGCGCCAGAAACCGATTGGATATTCCAGTATTCGCCCGAAAGCTTTACCGGCACCGAAATCGATTTCGCTGTTGAGGTATGCGATGCCGTTGCCGATGTATGGCAGCCGACGCCTGACAAGCAAATCATTTTCAACTTGCCGTCTACAGTCGAAGTATCTACGCCCAATGTCTATGCCGATCAGATAGAGTGGTTCTGCCGCCATATTAAAAATCGCGATTCGATTGTGGTTAGCCTGCATACGCACAACGACCGAGCCTGCGCAGTGGGTTCGGCAGAGCTCGCAGTCATGGCGGGCGCTCAGAGGGTCGAAGGCACGTTGCTCGGCAATGGCGAGCGCACGGGCAATATGGACATCGTTATTATGGCTATGAATCTCTATAGCCAAGGTGTCGATCCGAAGCTCGATTTAAGCGACATGGATAACATTGTCTCGGTGGTGCGAGAGTGCACGCAAATCGATGTGCATCCGCGTCAGCCCTATTCAGGCGATCTCGTGTTTACCGCATTTTCGGGCAGCCACCAAGATGCGATCAAAAAGTGTCTCGACATTTATGAAGAAGGTAGCACCTGGGAGATCGCCTATTTACCGATCGATCCGCGCGACCTCGGCCGTACCTACCAAGATGTCATTAGAGTAAACAGCCAGTCGGGCAAAGGCGGTGTCGCCTATGTGCTCGCTAACAAATTTGGCTTTGAGTTACCACGCTGGTTACAGATTGAGTTTAGCCGCGTAGTGCAGAGTGTCACCGAGCAAAGCGGTGGCGAGATTCAGCCCGATTCAATCTGGCGATTGTTCAATGAGCACTACCTTCAGTCTGAAAAGATTGTCAGCTTAGAAGACTTTAGTATTCAGAAAAACCAAGGCCGCGAAACCTTCTCGGCCATGCTCGACCTTTCCGGCAAGCCCGTAGAGATAAAAGGTGAGGGCGACGGCGTGCTCGATGCGTTTATCGAAGGGCTGAAGCGGGCTCTCAATATCGATTTCGAAGTAATGGAATACGGTGAGCATGCGCTAGGCAAAGGGTCAGACGCCGAAGCCGTAACCTATATGCAGCTTAAGTTCGGTGTGCGGCGGTTTAGTGGGGTGGCAGTTAGCAAAGATATCATTTCCTCTTCGCTTAATGCGCTTATGGGTGCGGTAAGCGAATTGCTTAAAGAGACAGCAGCCGATACCTCCGTTTCTGCGGAGCGTGCTGCGAGCTAATTCCGTTTCTCCCCTCCGCGCGCCTTCCTGGCGCGCGCTTCCACCTCTTGTGCAAACTATCTTGTCCGCTGTTGCGACTAAGACTCTATTGCCAGTATGCTGAATCGATAAGGACACGCATGCCTACTGAAAGGCGTGTGTTCAATACTAGTTTAATCCGGACCGATTCATGGCCTCGATAATCGACGAAGATCAGGCGTTAGTTGCTGCTGCTGCTGCAGGCTCTAAGCAGGCGTGGGTCGATTTGGTCGCGCGTTACGAGTCGCGAATTTATAATCAGGCACTCAGGCTAACAGGCAACAGCGCCGATGCGTTGGATCTTATGCAGGAAGTATTTATAGGTGTTTTCAAAAATCTGCATCGATTTCGCGGGGAGTCTAAATTCAGCAGCTGGGTGTTTCGTATCGTACACAATAAATCGATTGATCTAGCGCGGCGCTGGCGACCGCCAGTTCAGCATCGTCAGTTCGAAGACACAGACGATCTCGCGCTATTGCCTTCGGCTTCGGCTAACGAGCCCGATGAGCGATTGGTGCAGGATCGAATCAACACGCAGGTGCAGGCGTTGCTCGCCGAATTACCGATCGAGCAGCGGCTGGTCGTCGAACTCAAAATATTTCAGTCACAGACATTCGAAGAAATTGGCGTGTTGCAAGACATCTCAGAAAACACGGCTAAAACGCGTTTCTACAGCGCGCTCAAAAAACTTAAAAACGTATCGGAGAAGAATTATGCAATGCCCTGAAACGGCGCGCTGCCTCCCAGCCTATATTGTCGATGAGCTTGTTCCTAGTGAACGAGAAACCTTTGAAGCCCACTTGCTGGGCTGCGGCGAATGCAGCGCCGAGCTCGCCAGCTTTGAGGGCGTTAAGAACGCTCTTCATGCTTGGAGCGATGCGCCATTGCCTGCATCGGCTGCCGCGCATCGCGAGCGAGTGCGCGCTCTAGCTGGGCCTGTGTCTTCGCGCGGGACTGTGAACGAGAGTCGTTGGCCTACGCTGAATTGGTGGCAATGGGCGCCTTCGGCTATCTCCTTTGTGCTGCTCGCGATCTTGCTTGTTGACGCTCGATTCCTCGCTACCGACGATGGATTTAGTCTGAGTTTTGGTGGTCAAGACAACGCAAACAAGACAGCTGGTGCCGAGGAGATGATCAGTCGGGAGGAAGTTCAACAACTCATTATACGATTGGAACAGCGGCAAGATCAGAACACTATTGCGTTAATGCAAGCGGTACTCAGCCAGACCCGTGAGAGCAATGAGGCAAGTTTTCAACAGCTATTCGCGTTCTTCGAACAGCAGAGGCTCAACGATTTAGAGCAGGTCCGCGCGAGCTATGATCAGCTCGCTAACAGCGATTTCGAAACTCTGCGCTCGCTGCAGCAGCTGGCGAGTTATGTCAGTTTTAATGAATCGGTTAGGTAGGGGGCGTCATGGCACGGATTAATGCCGCGTGTAAAAAACTCGCGCGTTTATGTTGCAAGTCTTCGGCTGCCACCTCGTTGGCCTTATCCATGGTTGTTAGCTTAGCGATTGCGCAGCCCACTGCAGAAGCGCTTGAGCGCTCGCGTCAGGAGCTTGGTGTTTTTTCTGATCTTTTGTCAGTGGGTCTCGGTCTTGATGAGCCAGGCGGGCTTTTTGGCATGAACGTAGGCTCGATTCAGTCGCGATACCTTTTTGGGCAGGGCGCCTATCTCGAAATTCGCAGCCCTCTCGCCAATCGTCGGCAGCGACTAAGCCTCGCGGCGCTGAGCTCAACAATGCGTGATTTACAATCCAGTCAGAATCCTTTTTCACGCTTCTCCGCAGCGCCCTCGTCTCAAGCACTGGATGCCGGTACAGCAGATTCCGCCTTGGTGGCGAGCCTCGCAAGTCGCATTCAGGATGTCGACTATGAGTTAATCGTTAGTTCGGCGCTTAGACAGGCTTCTGAAGCGGCAGAAGCACTGCGTTCGCTGGAGGGTATTGATGATGCGACCTATGCTGATATTCGCGAGGAGCTGGCGGAACTGCGACGGGACCTGCAGGCGAATTTAAGCGAGATGAGTGAAGCGGTTGCGCGCGCCAATTCTGTGCCAACGGGTGCCCCCGATGCCGTAGCTGTGCCTCTGTCAGAGCGAATAGCGATGCTGCGACAGATTGCGCAGCAAAAAGCAGAGGAACTGGGCGAGCAACTCGAACAGGCTCAATCTGACTATCAGCAACGTTGGTTTGCAGAGAGAGAGGCATTCGAGCGCGCGTTGTACGCATCGGCGTGCACGGCGAGTGAGCAGCTAGTGAGCTTCGCAGACTCGGAAACGCTCGCCATAGTGCTTTCAGGGTTGGGAGATGAGGGCGCACGGCTGAGGCCTGATAGGATGCACATGCTCTCAATCGCTGAGTTAAGGCGGTGTGCGAGCGGGGCTATTGCCCCAAGTGATATTAGCGCGGTGGTTTATAGCTACTGATACAAAGCGATGCAAAGGCTTGGTCTTCATGCTAAAAGCTATTACTATCGGCTCAGGTGGGATGTCTCGTCGTTGCATCCATACAATAGAAACAACAGCGTTATTTAGGCAATGCTAGGAGAGTAAGATGGAATGCCCCAAGTGTAATTCAGCGATGCATGAGATCGAGATCGAAACGTTGCACGGCAAAGTAGTTATCGATAAATGCGAGCGCTGCGAAGGCCTCTGGTTCGACAACGGTGAGGTGGAGCAACTAAAGAATGACTGGATGGCAGACTTTGCCGACAGTGGTAACCCCGCTATTGGCAAAACATACAATGCAGTGCGAGACATTCAATGCCCTCGCTGCGGCGAGCCGATGCAAAAAATCAACGACGCGAAGCAATCGCATATTGAATACGAAGCCTGCGCCGAACACGGGTTGTTTATGGATGCTGGGGAATTTACCGATTACAAGCATGAAACGCTGCTAGACTATTTTCGTGCGCTCATCGCGTCAGTTAAGCGTCGAGTCTAAGACTCTCTGTCTTGCGAAGGCGGCGCGTAAACAGTCCGTCCTGCCGAAACAATAGAATGCCATCTTGGGTGCTCCCAGATGGCATTTTTTATGGCTGAGGGTTCAAGGCGCGGGTATTTGCCGAGTGCGGTCCATTGAGAGTCGAGTGTGTGGAAATCGGAGCCGCAGGAATAGAAAAGAGAATGCTCGCTTGCGAGTTCGAGCAGTCGCTTTTTGGCAGTAGGATCGAGGTTGGCATAGCTAACCTCCATTGCTTCGCCTCCCGCTGCGCTAAAATCTCCAATGAGGCGTGACAATTTGCTGCGGGTGAGGGGGTAGCGGCTTGGATGCGCAAGCACGGCAATACCGCCTGTGGCCTGTATCGCATTTACCGCTTGGTCAAGGCTTACCCATTTAGCGGCAACATAAGCCTTGCCGCGCCTGCCTAGATGGGACTTGAATGCTTTTTGTTTATTTTTGCAGGCGCCGCTCTCGACTAAAAAGTCAGCAATGTGGCTGCGTGTTAGCGCGGTTGCAGGCAGCGCGGCAAGGTAGTCGCTTACGCCGCTGACGCCAATAGCATCGAGTTTGGCCGCGATTGCAGCAGCGCGCTGTCGCCGCTGATGCTGTTGTTCGCTGAGCAGAGTGGCAAGCGCAGGTGCGTTTAGTTCTCGCAGTAAACCAACCACATGAATTTCTGAACCATTCCAGTCACAGGATATTTCGACTCCGGCGATAAGGTTTAACTCACGCCAGCCGGGTTTGTCTGCCAAATTGGCTTTATCGGGCGCATTCCTCCAAAGCTGTTCTATGCCGCAGAGGCAGTCGTGGTCGGTGAGTGCAAGATGGCTTAACCCGCGCTCGAATGCCGCGCTAACCAGGTATTCCGGTGTCTGTGCGCCATCTGAGTAGTGGCTGTGACAATGTAAATCAACATACATGGTGGGGTGCTCATCGGTTCAGCTTTAGGGGGCGTATGCGTAGTGTAGTGGGCATTAACTCACTTGTCGCTGCGACTCTCCTTACGACGCGCTCTGAAGCCTATTTCGCCTCCAAGTCTATACTTGACTAATTCACTCGGTTATTTGATAATTTGCCAAGTTTCGAAGGAAAGCGAGGCGTCGCCATGCGGTTAACAACAAAGGGTCGGTATGCCGTAACGGCAATGCTAGATCTTGCACTACATAAAAACCAGGGCCCTGTGAGTCTGAGCGATATCTCGTCGCGACAAGCTATTTCGTTGTCGTATCTTGAACAGCTTTTTTCGAAGCTGCGCAGGAGCGGGTTGGTTAGCAGCGTGCGCGGCCCCGGTGGTGGGTATGAGCTTAAGCGAGGCTCCGGTGAAATATTCATCGCGCAAATTATCGATGCCGTCGACGAGTCTGTCGATACGACCAAATGCCAGGGCGCAGGCGATTGCCAAGGAGGGGAGACTTGTCTAACCCATTACTTATGGGAAGACCTGAGTGAGCAAATACATACGTTTCTCGAGAGCATCAGCCTTGCTGATTTGGTTGCTAAAAACGAGGTGAAGAAAATAGCCGACAACCAAGATCGTCGACAGATCATCGTGACAGAGATGTCCGCAGCATTGGCGCTATAGATCGAGAACCTGATCGAGAACCAGATCGAGAACCAGATCGAGAACCAAATCGAGAACCAAATCGAGAACCAGATCGACAAAATTAGACCGGGACCATCAATCGGCACTAGAAATTTTGATTCTGCGCACCGTTAGCTGCGCAGGCTAAAACAGACTTTTTACAGCGGAGTAAAAAATGCAATTTCCGATTTACCTAGATTACTCGTCGACCTCACCTTGTGACCCCCGCGTCGCTGCCAAAATGGCCGAGTGCCTAACGCTTGAAGCGAATTTTGGAAACCCTGCGTCACGCTCGCATAAATTTGGTTGGAAAGCTGAAGAGGCCGTAGAGAACGCGCGTAAGCAAGTAGCAGACCTCCTAAATTGCGACCCACGTGAGATCGTTTGGACGTCCGGCGCTACTGAGTCGGATAACCTTGCAATAAAGGGTGTTGCGCATTTCTACATCAAGAAAGGTAAGCACATTATTACCTCGAAAATTGAACACAAGGCTGTGCTCGATAGCTGCCGTCAGCTAGAGCGCGAGGGATTCGAGGTGACGTATCTCGATCCCGACTCAACGGGCATAGTAAGCCCTGAAATGGTGGCTGCGGCGATTCGTCCAGATACAACACTGGTTTCATTGATGCATGTAAACAATGAAATCGGTGTGATCAACGACATCGAAGCAATCGGCAAAGTAACGCGCGAACATGGCGTTATTTTCCATGTTGACGCAGCGCAGAGTACCGGCAAACTGCGTATAGATATGGAAACTATGCAGGTTGATCTTATGTCTGTCACCGCGCATAAAACCTATGGACCGAAGGGGATAGGTGCCTTGTATGTCCGTCGCAAGCCCCGCATTCGTCTCGAGCCGCAAATGCATGGCGGTGGTCACGAGCGTGGCATGCGTTCGGGTACGTTAGCTACACATCAAATCGTCGGTATGGGCGAAGCATTTCACCTAGCTATGGTCGAAATGGATGCGGATAACGCCCGTATTCTTAAGCTGCGAAATCGATTACTCGAAGGCTTGCAAGACATGGAAGAGGTCTACGTGAACGGCGATCTCGACCATCGCGTTGCCGCGAATCTAAATATTAGCTTTAATTTCGTCGAAGGCGAGTCGCTCATGATGGCCTTGCGTAATCTGGCCGTGTCATCAGGCTCGGCGTGTACCTCTGCCAGCCTCGAGCCCTCTTATGTGCTCCGCGCAATCGGACTTAACGATGAATTAGCGCACAGCTCGCTGCGCATGACGATTGGTCGTTTCACAACCGAAGAAGAGATCGACTACACAATCGAAAAAGTCAAAGAAGCTGTTGGCAAACTGCGCGACTTATCTCCGCTTTGGGATATGTTTAAAGACGGTGTCGACATTAGCAAAGTCCAATGGGCAGCCCACTAATAAATTTTTAACGAGGAGTCTAAAATGGCTTATTCAGAAAAAGTAATCGATCATTATGAAAATCCACGCAATGTTGGAAAAATGGATGATTCCGACCTCAACGTAGGCACTGGCATGGTTGGCGCACCTGCGTGCGGCGATGTGATGCGACTTCAGATCAAGGTCAGTGCTGACGGCGTGATCGAAGATGCGAAATTTAAGACTTACGGCTGTGGCTCGGCGATTGCTTCAAGCTCGCTTCTAACCGAATGGGTTAAAGGTCGCTCATTAGACGAAGCAACGGCGATTAAAAATTCAGATATCGCCGAAGAACTCGGCCTCCCGCCAGTGAAAATTCACTGTTCGGTGCTCGCTGAAGATGCGATTAAAGCAGCAATCGCAGACATCAAAGCTAAGCGCGGCGCGTAACAGCCATGGCGATTACTATTACCCCTGCAGCGGCAGCGCATGTTGCCGAACAGATGGACGCCCGCGGGCATGGCATTGGCATTCGTGTTGGTGTTAAAACCACAGGCTGCTCAGGCATGGCGTATGTGCTCGAATTTGTCGACAAACTTGAGGTGGGTGATCAGGTTTTCGAAGAGGCCGGCGTTAAAGTGGTCGTAGACCCCAAGAGTTTGCTGTATATCGACGGCACTGAAATGGACTTCGTCAAGCAGGGTGTCAACGAAGGGTTTGAGTTCATCAACCCTAATGCGAAAGGCGAATGTGGCTGCGGCGAGAGTTTTAGTATCTAACTCTCGCGGCTTCTGAAGGCTGGTCTTCCAAGGTCTATCTCGCCAATCGCTACGTTTGCTAATCGGCATCACTCGCCTGTATTGCAGAGCTCATGGGTGCGATAATGTATCCAGACCTAGGCACAGACTTTACAAGGCAAAGGATCATGCAAGCCCCTCAAGACTATTTCTCCCTCTTTTCTCTCGAGCGCAGATTCGCCATCGACAAAAAGGCGCTATCAGCGCGTTTTCGCGATTTGCAAAGCGAGAGTCATCCCGACAAAGTTGCGGCTGCAGATGAGCAGACGAAATTGCTCGCCGTACAGCAAAGCAGCCTCCTCAACGACGCTTACGCGACACTTAAATCACCCCTCGCGCGAGCGGGTTATCTTCTACAGTTGCACGGTGTAGATGTGGAGGGTGTGTCGCAAACTGATCTCGATATGGCCGTTTTGATGGAGCAAATGGAATTGAGAGAAACGGTGGCAGACGCGCCTGCCGGAGAAGCCGGGCTTGCTGTGCTCGCGCCAATAAAGCAGGACATCGGAAACCGAATCGTCGAACGAGAAGAGCGCTTCGTTGCCGGTTTAGAGGCAATGGATTTGCCCGGCGCGAAACGCGTTTTTCACGAGTTGCAGTTTTTGCACAAATTGTTCCAAGAAATAGAGGTGAGCGAGGAGAGGCGATTAGGCTTTTAAATAGCTGACACCCTTCGTGATGATTTATGGCGTTACTACAGATACAAGAACCAGGCGGTAAGCCTGCACGGCCGAAACATCGGCTTGCTGTCGGCATAGACCTCGGCACGACCAATTCGCTTGTCGCAGCTCGCTGTGGACTCAAGGTCGAGACGCTGCCCGATGAAGCAGGCGTACATCTGCTCCCCTCTGTCGTGCATTATTCACGAGAGGGTGCTGTGCTTGTCGGCAAGCAAGCCAAAGCCTACGCGCTAACCGATGCGCCAAATACTCTAGTGTCGGCAAAGCGGATGCTGGGCAAAGGGCTTTCTGAACTCCGGCAGCTCGGTCACTATCTGCCCTACGAATTCGACGCGAGTCGAGACGATAAGGCGCCGGCTGTCATTACTCGGGCGGGGAGTAAAGACCCTGTGGCGGTGTCGGCGGACATTCTGGCGGCCTTAAAGACACGTGCCGAGAGTGCGTTAAAAGGCCAGCTCGAAGGTGCGGTCATTACTGTTCCCGCTTATTTTAATGACGCTCAGCGCCAACAAACGAAAGAGGCAGCAGCGCTCGCGGGACTTAACGTTTTACGCCTACTCAATGAGCCTACTGCAGCTGCCGTGGCCTACGGTTTAGATAGCGCCGATCAAGGGAATATCGTTGTCTTCGACCTAGGTGGCGGTACGTTCGATGTGTCGCTTTTGAGTCTCACACGCGGTGTTTTCGAAGTGCTGTCGACCGGCGGAGACACCAATCTCGGTGGCGACGATTTCGATAGACTGTTGGCGTCATGGCTTGTCGAGCAATGCGGAGATGCGTCATTTAACGAAGGTGAAGCTCAGCAATTAGCGAACGAGCTAAAACACCAGCTCAGCGATCTTGACTGTGTCGATTTTGTGATAGGCGACTACCAAGGCTCGCTTTCACGAGAGCAGTTTGCCGAAATCGCCAAGGAGCCACTGGCGCGTGCGATGATGATTTGCCGTCGCTCACTGCGCGATGCGAGGCTCGAACTTGACGACATCGACAACGTGATTCTGGTCGGCGGGTCGACACGGATGCCGCTCGTTCGCGCCGCTGTTGAGTCGTTCTTTGGTCGTGAGCCGCTCACAAGCATCGACCCAGATAGGGTGGTAGCGGTGGGCGCCGGCATACAGGCCGATGTGTTGATTGGCAACAAATCCGATACTGATTTTCTTCTTCTTGATGTCACTCCGCTTTCGCTGGGAATCGAGACAATGGGCGAATTGGTTGAAAAAATCATACCCCGCAACACGACTATTCCCGTTTCGCGTGCTCAAGAGTTCACAACATTCAAAGATGGCCAAACCGCGATGGCGTTGCATGTGATGCAGGGAGAGCGGGAAGCGGTAGCCGACTGCCGCTCGCTTGCGCGGTTTACGTTGCGTGGCATTCCGGGCATGGTTGCCGGGGCAGCGAAAATTAGGGTGACATTTCAGGTCGATGCCGACGGACTGTTAAGTGTGAGTGCAGAGGAGACTCTCACCGGCGCGAAATCTGAGATTCAGGTAAAGCCGAGCTACGGTCTCGAGGCTGATACGATCGAGAGCATGCTGCAGTCTTCGCAAGAAAATGCACGTGCCGATATGGAGCTGCGGTCGTTGCAGGAGGCGAAGGTCGATGCTATCCAGTTGATCGATGCTGTCGCGGCGGCAGTGCTTGCGGATCCTCAGCTCTTAGAAGAAGGTGAGCAGCAAAAGATCAATGAAGGTGTAGCAGCACTTGCTGCAGCGCTAGAAACTGGGTCAAGTACACAGGTGAGTGATCTTACCGCGGCGCTCAATAAAATTAGCGGTGACTTCGCCGCAAGACGAATGGACGAGCATATTGCGCGCGCCTTGCAGGGCGAATCGATCTGAGTCGCAATAAGAGAATAGGTTGGCGTTGCGCCTAATGGTAGGCGTGTCCAACTAACAAACCAACACGTGAAGCGCCGCTCTAATCGAGTAGCCGTCACAGAGACGAACAAACTTAAGGAGCGGCGTGATGCCCAAGATTACCTTTTTACCGCATGACACTATTTGCCCTGATGGCGCGGTTATCGAAGTGGAGTCCGATGAGACCATTCTCAATGTTGCGCTGGCAAACAAGCTGGCGATCGAGCATGCCTGCGAAAAGTCCTGCGCCTGTACCACATGCCATGTGATTGTGCGTGAGGGCTTTAACTCGCTAGAGGATGCAGAGGAAAACGAAGAGGATTATCTCGACAAGGCGTGGGGTCTGGAGCCTGAATCTCGGCTAAGCTGTCAGGCAAAAGTCGGCACGAAAGACCTCGTTATCGAAATACCCAAATACACGATTAACATGGTGTCTGAGGTTCATTAGAGCGATTCGCTCTCAGGGAATTTTGCGGAGGTAAGACCATGAGTTTACGTTGGACAGATGTCAGTGAAATCGCAATGGGGCTTTTCGATCAGCATCCCGATGTCGATCCACAGTATGTGCGTTTCACAGATCTTCATCGGTGGGTCTGTGAGCTAGACGACTTTAGCGACGATCCCGAGCGCAGCGGCGAGAAAGTCCTCGAGGCGATTCAAGCGGCGTGGATCGAAGAGGCGGCTGACTAGTTGGCAGCGACTCGCGTAATAATCGTATAAAAATTGCGCAATTGTGCGTATAATATGCGCTCTTTGAAAACCACGAGTTAGATTTGTCTGGCTCACTCAGCAAAATTTGGAGTCACAATGGCGATTGAACGCACACTCTCTATAATTAAGCCCGATGCCGTAGCCAAGAACGTCATTGGTGAAATCTACAGCCGTTTCGAAAAAGCGGGTCTTAAGGTCGTCGCTTCTAAAATGCTTCGTCTCGACGACGAACTCGCTGGCGGCTTTTACGCGGAACACCGCGAGCGTGGTTTTTTTGGCGACCTCATTGCATTCATGACCTCGGGCCCCGTGATGGTACAAGTCCTCGAAGGTGAAGGCGCGGTCCTCAAGAATCGTGAACTTATGGGCGCAACCAACCCAGCAGACGCCGAAGCCGGAACTATTCGTGCCGATTTCGCTGTCTCAATTGATGCTAACGCTGTTCACGGTTCTGACTCAGTTGAGTCTGCACAGCGCGAAGTAAGCTATTTCTTCAAAGACGAAGAGATCTGTTCATAAACAGCTAACGCCTACGCCAGCTTTCTCGGCTGGCGCGGCTATTGCGCGGTGGGCTCGCCTTGCGAGTACTGCTAGGAGACTGATTCGTCATGACGCTGGCAGCCAAACCTAATCTAGCAGGGATGAGCCTCGCTCAACTGCGCGACTACTTCCACTCCCTCGGCGAGAAACCCTTTCGCGCCGCACAGGTCCTTAAGTGGATTCACCAACGTGGTGTAATCGACATCCAAGCGATGACGGACATCAGCAAGCCTTTGCGCGACCGCCTGGCCTCAGAAGCTGAAATAGTCCTCCCCAAAATTGTTGAAGATTACGCGTCAGAAGACGGCTCCTATAAGTGGATTATCGAAGTGGCGAGCGGTAGTCGGGTTGAAATGGTTTACATTCCCGAGTCGGGTCGCGGCACCTTGTGTATTTCATCGCAGGCTGGCTGCACACTAGACTGCTCGTTCTGCGCTACTGGCAAGCAAGGTTTTAACAGCAACTTAACAGTCGCTGAGATAATCGGGCAGCTGTGGTGGGCGAATAAGCGCCTTGGCGGTTTCGATAGCCTACAAGAGCGTCCAGTGAGTAATGTCGTCATGATGGGAATGGGCGAGCCGCTGCTCAATTTCGAGCCTGTAATGGATGCGCTCTCTCTCATGATGGAAGACTGCGCCTACGGCCTGTCGAAGCGCAAAGTGACGATCAGCACGTCGGGTGTTGTGCCGGCGATTAACAGGCTCAAAGATTACACCGACGCCTCGATAGCGGTTTCTCTTCACGCGCCAAACGACGAATTGCGCAGTCAGCTCGTACCGATCAATAAAAAATACCCCATCGCAATGCTGTTAGACTCTGTTAAGGGTTATATGGCGAGCTTGAATGACAAACGCGTGCCAGTTATCGAATACACGTTAATTGCCGGAGTTAATGACCATCGACAGCATGCGCGTGAGCTCGGCGAACTGCTTCGAGACTTCCCCTGCAAGGTTAATATCATTCCATTCAACCCGTTCTCATTGAGCGACTATCGGCGTCCGAGCAGCACGTCGATCACTAACTTCAGGCAAATTTTACAGCAAGCCGGGTATACCGTTACGGTGCGCACTACACGGGCCGATGACATTGGTGCGGCCTGTGGTCAACTCGTTGGCGACGTGGCGGATCAGACCAAGCGCAGCAGTCGCCATCTTGCAAAGCATTCGGCGAACATCATTGCTGCCTCATCGGATCAGGCGCGCGCCGCAGACTCAGCCTAGCGGCAAGGGAGACGGTAACGCTATGCAAGTTCCGTATTCTAACGTCAGCACTAATTATTCTCTTAAGCGTGGTGCGCTGCGCGTCTCGCTCGCGGCACTGTTTCTGACTTCGGTCGTCTCTTGTGTCACTACAACCACAGGCGGCTTCGATCCTGCATCATCAGAGGAGCAGGCGGTGATAGATTATTCCCGCTTAGCACTCGCCTATTTCGAAGCTGGAGAGTTGGTATCGGCTCGGCGCAACGCAAACAATGCGCTTGCGCTCGATGATGGAGCTGCGGCAAGCCTCGAGGTGTTGGCGCTGATCTCGCAGCGGGAACAAGATTACGGTCTCGCCGAAGAGTATTTTAGGCTCGCACTGCGCAAGGCGCCCCAAGCGTCGCGTATCCGTAACAATTTCGCCGCATTTTTGTTTGAGCAGGCGCGTTATTCAGAGGCCTATGTTGAGCTGCAAAGCGTTGTCGCAGACACCGGCTATGCGGGGCGTGCAGAGGCTTATGAGAATTTCGGACTGACGTCTCTTGAATTAAAGAACACCGTCGGGGCGAGCGAGGCGTTTTTCCGTGCAACGTACTTAGAACCATCGTTAGTGCAGTCTTCGTTAGAGCTATGTATCCTTGGCATTGAACGCGGCGAGTGGCCCGAGGCGCGGGCGTGGTTCGAGCGCTATCTCAATGCACGGAGCGACGCAGGCAGTGCAGGAACCGTTGCGCACAGCGATAGAGCATTACAAGCAGGACACGATCTCGCCAGTGAAGCAGGCGATAACGACGCAGCAGCGACCTGGCAGCGTCTACTTGATACCAGAATTGCGACACGTAACTTAAACTAAACAGTCTCGTTTGCAGAGGCAGGCGAACTCCGCCATTTCGTCAGCTTTATTCGACTAGTTATTCGACTAGTTAGACGACTAGCAGTCGCTAAAGTAGCCAAGGGCCTGACGATGAAAAGGGCGACAGATTTTATGACTGAGAACTCGAACGACGATACGCGCAGCGCGAAAGCGGCCGATACAGAAATCGATCTAAGCTCGCCGGGCGCGCGGCTAAAGGCAGAGCGCGAGCGGCAGGGGTTCGAGGAAGAAGAGCTTGCCACAAAGCTGCACATCACTCGGCACTACCTGCGGGCTATCGAAGAGGACGCCTACGACAAACTGCCGGGCGTCGTCTTCGCACGCGGTTACGTAAGGAATTATTGCTTGTCGCTCGAAATGCCAACCGAACCCCTAATGACGATGTTCGAAGCTCTGGTAGAGACCGCAAGAAAAGAGAAAGAGGCAGAAGGTGTGCCAAAGCGAAAGCTTACGCGCGTCGACCGCAACCAGCGCTGGTTAAGTCTTTCGCTGTTTGTTTTCGTGAGCCTTTTCGGCGTCCTCTGGTTTTTAAACGGGTAAAGCGCACACAATCAGAATACGTTTAGCCCATAGATAACTAGTAAATTGAGTCCGAATCCATGAATTCTCAGAATCATATTACACGCCGTAAGACGCGCCAAATTATGGTTGGCAATGTTGCTGTAGGCGGCGACGCACCCATTAGCGTGCAAAGCATGACCAATACAGAGACTTGTGACGTTGACGCGACGCTTAAGCAGATCCAGCGACTTGTTACGGCAGGCGTCGACATTGTGCGAGTCTCGGTGCCGAGTATGGATGCAGCTGCGGCGTTTAAGGAAATTCGCTCCAAGGTGAATGTGCCTCTTGTCGCGGACATACATTTCGATCATCTGATCGCGCTCCAAGTATTGGAGTCGGGCGTCGACTGCCTGCGCATAAACCCTGGTAATATTGGCAGCGAGAAACGGATTCGTGCAGTAGTCGATAGCGCAAAAGATAAGGGTATACCGCTAAGAATCGGCGTTAATGCAGGCTCTCTGGGCAAGACTCTTTTGCGTAAATACAAAGAGCCTAGTGCCGAAGCGATGGTCGAGTCTGCACTAACGCAGATCGACATACTCGATAAACTCGATTTTCAGAATTTCAAGATCAGCTTGAAGGCGTCCGAGATTTTTATGACGCTCACCGCCTACCGTCAACTCGCGGCGCAGATCGACCAGCCTCTGCACCTCGGTATTACAGAGGCGGGCGGCCTGCGTTCTGGCACGGTCAAGTCTGCTATCGGGCTTGGCGCGCTGTTGATGGAGGGTATTGGAGACACGATCCGCATATCGCTGGCCGCTGATCCTGTCGAGGAAGTTAAAGTTGGCTTCGATATTCTCAAAAGCCTCGGTTTACGTCACAAGGGCGTGAATTTGGTTGCTTGCCCGAGTTGTTCGCGTCAGAACTTCGATGTCATCTCGGTTGTGAATGAGCTTGAGTCACGCCTCGAAGACATCACGACGCCGATCGATGTGGCGGTAATCGGCTGCATCGTTAACGGACCGGGCGAGGCGAAGGTCGCCGAGATTGGATTAACTGGCGCGAGTCCTAATAACCTCGCCTATGTCGAGGGAGTGCCATCAAGAAAAATCCAGAACGCCACGCTCGTCGACGATCTTGAGGCGATGGTTCGTGCGCGAGTCGCGCTTAAAAAAGACGTTATCGCGTCGAGCTAGGCGCGTCAAAATCATCCCACGGCCTAGCCTGCTAGGCCCTGCATAAGACTTAGGCTACGACAAATCACCATGGCAAAACTCCAAGCAATTCGCGGCATGAACGACATTCTCCCTACCCAAACCTCAACATGGCAAGCGCTCGAAGCCGCGTTTCACCGGGTCGTTAATCGTTTTGGTTATCAGGAGATTAGGTTTCCGGTGCTCGAGCAGACACAGCTGTTCAAGCGCTCTATCGGCGAGGTCACCGACATTGTCGAAAAAGAGATGTACAGCTTTGACGATCGCAATGGCGACAATCTGAGTCTTCGACCGGAGGGCACTGCGGGTTGCGTACGAGCCGCCGATCAGCATGGACTGCTCTATAACCAACAGCAGAGGCTTTGGTATCAGGGCCCCATGTTTAGGCATGAACGTCCGCAGAAAGGGCGTTATCGCCAGTTCCAGCAGTTTGGTGTCGAAGCCTTTGGTATGTCTGGACCAGACATCGACGCCGAGCTCATCCAATTGTCCGCAGACCTGTGGCGCGAGCTCGATATTGCCGGGGCGCTTGCTCTGCAAATCAATAATATTGGCGCGTCGGCCGAGCGCCAATCCTACGGTGCTGCGCTCACAGCTTATCTAGAGAGCCATAGCGAGCGCCTCGACGACGATGCGCGTAATCGCCTCTATAGCAATCCGCTTCGGATTCTCGACAGCAAAAATCCCGACATGCAGGCACTGTTGGCGGCTGCGCCGGTTCTCGCCGATTACGTGAGCGCAGAAAGCATCGCCCATTTTGAGGAGCTCAAGGGGCTTCTCGATAATGCAGGCATTGCTTTTGAAGTTAATCCGCGGCTCGTTCGCGGTCTTGATTACTACAATAACTGCGTTTTCGAATGGGTGACCGATTCACTCGGCGCGCAGGGCACCGTTTGCGGCGGTGGCCGCTACGACGGTCTTGTAGAACAGCTCGGCGGCAAGCCCACAGTAGCAGCAGGATTTGCTATGGGAGCCGAAAGATTAGTGCTGATGCTCGAGACGCTCGAAAAAGTGCCGCAAGCCACGCAGCCGGCCCTCTACCTTGTCGTGCCCAACGGGCTAGCAAAAGAGGCGCAGGCGCTCGCAGCAAGGTTACGGAGTGCCATGCCAGAACATAGAATTATCAGCCACTGCGGTGGGGGAAAGCCCGCCAGTCAGCTCAAGCGCGCGTTTAGTCTTAATGCGCGCTTTGCACTACTCCTCGATGCTCAAGGACTCGCCGAAGGTGTTGTGAAACTCCGTGAGCTCGTAGACGGGGGAGAGGAGGCTGTGCTCACTCTCGACGAGGCGCCAGACCAGATCGGCCGAAGACTTTCGCAAGCCTAGCCTTCCGCGCCGTTCTCATTGTCAGTATTGCGTCAGAAGCGTCCAATTCAGGCGTAACGGCGCAATGAAACGGCCTGAGGGAATCAATTAGTGCCCGAGTTGTCATAAAGAGCAGTGTTCCCCAGGGTAATTCGAGTTAGAATAACGGGTTAACCGGTTCGAACAGGCTTTTGGCGCAGTCTTATCGACAATAAGTTCGCATAACAGCGTAATAAACAAATAAGGAGACCGTCGTGGCGATTAACGCGGCTGAGGAAGAAACCCTAGAGACCCTCAAAAAGTGGTGGGAAGAAAACGGAAAGCAGCTCGTTGCAGCGATTGTTATCGTTGCGGCGGGGTTTGGCGGTTGGAACTTTTGGGAAGGCCAGCAGTTGGCTACGCAAGGTGCCGCATCCGATCTTTACGAAGAAATACTCGAGCTGACAGTTGTTGAGCCCGGTCAGCAAATTGCTACTGACGATGCTGACCGCATAATAGCGTTGAGCGCACAGCTGCGCGATGACTTCTCGCAATCAACTTATGCCTCGTTCGGCGCCCTCTTTGCTGCGTCTCAGCATGTAGCGAGCAATGATCTCGAGGCGGCAGAAGCCGATCTACAGTGGATTATCGACAACCACGGCAAAGGATTTATGGCCAAAACCGATTCGGGCTTGCTGCTCACCGCAAACCTGAGGCTTGGAAGAGTAATCCTTGCGAGAGGCGATGCAGAGCGCGCACTTGCGCTAGTGAACTCAGTGGCGCCTCAGTCTTTCGAAGCAGGCTATTCCGAACTGCGAGGCGATATCTACCTTGCGCTAGGTCGACGCGCCGATGCTCGTGACGCTTACCTTGCGGCTCAAGAAGCGGGATCGTTAAGCGATTCTCTGCGCATGAAACTCGACGACCTCGCGCGGGTCGAAAGTTAATTCGAAGCAGTGCTGCTAAACAGAGAGATTATGACTTCATCTAAACACAGTCTGGCGTCTAGCCAATTGAACCCGAGCAATCGATTGGCAGCGCGCTGGTCTGTGTTGCTTGTGCTTGCGGCGTCGCTGACAAATTGTGCCGGCTTCGATACAGGCAAACTAAATCCGTCTAATTGGTTCGGCGACGATGAAGTAAACCCACCTACCGAACTAATTAGAATCGATGCCGAAGTCTCGCTCAGGCGAGAATGGGATGCGAGCGTCGGTAACGGTCAGGGAAAAATATTCAACCTCATTACTCCCGTTCTTGATGGCGCACGACTTTTTGCAGCGAGTGCGGATGGCACAGTGGCCGCCTTTTCGGCGAATGACGGCGCGTTACTGTGGCGTGAGCGGTTAGATGAAACTATTACAGGTGGCGTGGGCGCCGGATATGGCCTCGTATTGGTCGGTACCGAAGCGGCTGAGGTGGTAGCGTTAGATCAAGAAACAGGCGCGCTTCTCTGGGCCATGCCTGTGTCGAGCGAGGTGCTGTCAGCGCCAAAAACCAATGGTGATGTCGTGGTGGTGCAGACTGTCGATGAGAAACTCGTCGCGCTCGAGGCATCCAATGGGGAGCAGCGTTGGACCTATGAGACAACGTTGCCCGCACTAACACTTCGCGGCACAAGCAGTCCTGTGTTCGCCTCTGGAGGCAAGGTGCTTGCTGGATTTAGCAATGGCACTCTGGTTGCAGTCGAGGCGAATGACGGAGTGTGGAGCTGGGAAGAACGCGTCGCAGTGCCTGAAGGCCAATACGATATAGATCGTGTGATCGACATAGACGGGCAGCTACTCGTCGACGGTTCACGAGTCCTTGCTTCGAGTTATCAAGGCAATCTCATGGCGCTCGACGTCAACACCGGTCGCATCGTGTGGGGCCGCGAGGCCTCGAGCTATCACGGTATCGAGCGCGGCTTCGGTAATCTCTATTACGTAGATGATGAAGGGATTATCACTGCGGTTCGCGACAACAGCGACGACGTGGTTTGGGAGAACAGCGATCTTAAATTTCGCAGCGTTTCTGCGCCGCGCGCAGTCGGAAACTACATCGCTGTTACCGATTTCGAAGGCTATGTACATTTACTCTCGCAGATCGACGGACGCATTGTCGGTCGAACGCGCGCCGACAGCGATGGCGTTCGCGCTGCGATGATTAGCGGCGGAGGTCTGCTCTATGTGTACGGCAATAGCGGAAAGCTCTCCGCTTTCAGGCCCAATTAGTTATTAGCGCCGCGCGGGCGTCAAGCCGCGCCGCCTTTTCTTCATCAATATTTCACACTAGCTCGACTACTGTTCCATTAGGACACTCATGAAACCTGTTATCGCACTCGTTGGTCGCCCGAACGTTGGCAAATCGACGCTGTTCAATCGGCTGACCAAATCACGCGAGGCAATTGTTGCTAATTTCCCTGGGCTTACTCGCGACCGCAAATACGGCGAGGGTGAGGTTGAGGGGCAGTCGTTTATCGCGATCGACACCGGCGGTATTACAGGAGATGAGGAAGGCATCGATTTAGAGATGGCCGCGCAATCGCTTCAAGCTATTGCCGAGGCGAATATCGTTTTATTTATGGTCGATGCTAAAGACGGGCTCATGCCCGATGATCACGGCATCTTAGATTACCTGCGCAAGCGCGAGAAACACACGTATCTCGTTGCCAATAAGATCGATGGACTAGACCCTGATATCGCGCTTGCCGATTTCTATAGCCTTGGCTTTACCGAAGTGCATCCTATCACTGCGACTCAGGGTCGTGGCGTGAAGTCTCTGCTGCTAGGCATACTTGAAGAGTTTGCCGAAATCGCTAAAAAAGAAAAATCCGAAGACGATTTCGATATTGATAATGTTGCCGTCACCGGTATAAAAATCGCCATTGCAGGCCGCCCGAACGTAGGAAAATCGACTTTGGTAAACCGCATGCTCGGCGAAGATCGTGTTGTTGTCTATGACCAACCAGGTACAACGCGTGACAGTATTTATATTCCATTCGAACGTCGCGGCCAGCGTTATACCCTGATTGATACAGCAGGTATTCGAAAGCGTGGACGCACGCGCGAGACCGTAGAGAAATTCTCGGTGGTTAAATCGCTGCAGTCGATACAAGATGCCAACGTGGTCGTGCTTGTAGTCGACGCGCGCACCGGTATTGTCGAACAAGACCTCCATCTACTGGGCTATGTAATCGACACCGGCCGAGCATTGGTTATCGCATTGAATAAATGGGATGGCATGGACCAAGAAGGCAAAGAGAAGATTAAGTCGGATATTCAGCGCCGCTTTACCTTTGTTAATTTTGCCAAAATTCATTTTATCTCTGCGTTGTTTGGCACAGGCGTTGGCGACTTGTACGAGTCAATTCATCGCGCCTATGACTCGGCGCGCAAGCAGCTCACGACTAATGTGCTTACGCAAATACTGCAAGATGCAGTGGTTGATCACGCGCCACCGATTATTAACGGTCGCCGTATTAAGCTTAGATATGCGCACGCCGGTGGGCAGAATCCGCCCATCATCGTCATTCATGGCAAACAGACAGATAAGGTGCCGGGAAATTACACGCGCTACCTCGAGAAGACGTTCCGTAAGGCGCTGAAACTTGAAGGCACGCCGGTTCGAATCGAGCTGCGCAGCGGCGATAATCCCTTCGTTAAATCCGAAGAGAATCTCAATGCACAGCAGGTTGCGCGCAAGCGACGCCTTGCAAAAAACAAAGACACGAATAAAAAGCCGTCTTCTTCTAAGAGGCATTTGACCTAAGGCGATTCGAGAGGCGTCTAAAGGAGAGCGTAGAATGCCCATTACCCTTCAAGATATAACCGCCGCCGCAGCACGCCTCGAAGGTATCTCTGTGCGAACTCCGCTTCTCACGAGTCCCGAACTCGATCGGCGCATCGGTGCCCGAGTCTTCTTAAAAGCCGAAAACCTCCAGCACGTAGGCGCATTTAAGTTTCGTGGCGCGTACAACCGGTTAGTTCAATTGACTCAAGAGGAGCGCGAGCGCGGCGTCGTCGCGTTCTCCTCGGGCAATCATGCGCAGGGAATTGCGTATGCTGCGCGTCTGCTGGGGATGAAAGCAACCATCGTTATGCCAACCGACGCCCCCACGATTAAGCGCGAAGGCACCGAGGCTCTCGGCGCTGCAGTGCGTGCATATGACCGTAAAACCGAATCCCGTGAAGAGATCGCCGCCGAGATTGCCGACTATTCAGGTGCAGTCCTTGTTCCGGCTTTCGACGACGTAGCCGTGATGGCAGGGCAGGGGACTTGTGGGTTGGAGATGGTGCAACAGCTGCGCGAACGTGGCTGGGAGCCCGACCTAGTGTTGAGTCCAGTCGGTGGGGGCGGCCTGATGTCTGGGGTTGCTACTGCGGTGCGCGGTCTTGCTCCGGAATGCCGCGTTGTCGGCGTGGAGCCAGACGCCTATAACGACCATGTGCAATCGGCAGAGCAGGGAGCGCGTGTGCGTATCGATCCTCAAACTGCAACGCGCTGCGACAGCCTGATGGCAACTCAGCCGGGCGTGCTGACTTGGGCTGTTAACAGTAGGCTAGTTGACCGGTTTGTCAGCGTCTCCGAAGACGAAGTGGCACAGGCAGTTAGCTTTGCTTTTCGCTACCTCAAGCTCGTTGTCGAGCCGGGCGGCGCGGTTGGACTTGCCGCGTTACTCAGTGGGCATATTCGCCCAGTGCCGGGTGCAACGGCGTGCGCTGTGTTGTCGGGAGGTAATATTGACGCCACCACCTTTGCCGACTGCCTCGCTCAGTTTCCTGCGCCTTAATAGCCTGCTATCTTTGGCTCAATTTGTGCTATTTCAACTTAAGCCATCAATGCCGCGTGGCGGTATATCGGAGTTGCGACAATGTCTCTTAACCAGCCTAAAATCCCTCGTGCCTTGGGTGCTATTGGCGCTCTATTATCGCGCGCAGCCATTGCCGCTATGGGCGCTAGCTTCGTCATCAATGTGCTGTTCTCATCGATTGCCTTGGCGCAAGAGACGTGCCGCGATCGCTTAGACTGCGCTTCTAGCTGGGTGGGAATATCCGCAGACGAGCGCGCCGAAGTGTTTGCCTTTGCCGAAGACTATAAGGATTTTATTGCTAAGGCGCGCACCGAGCTGAGCTTCGTGACCGAGGCTATAGCCTTTGCCGAGGAGAATGGTTTCGCCGCGCTGACGCCTGCGACTAGGCTCGTGCCGGGTGCGAAGCTGTATGAGGTTAATCGCGATCGCACGATTACGCTGTTGGTGATTGGGGAGAACGGCCTGCAGGAAGGCTTTCATGTGGTCGGCGCACATATCGATTCCCCACGGCTCGAACTCAAAGGCCGTCCGCTCTACGAAAACAGCGAATTTGCGCTGTTTCAAACGAATTATCATGGCGGCATTAAATTTCACCAGTGGACAAACCTTCCGCTCGCCTTGATGGGTCGGGTAGATAAAAAAGACGGCACGTCTGTGACAATCGAGATCGGTCTCGATCCAAACGATACTATCTTTATGATCCCAGAACTGTCGCCTCATGTTGATCGCTCGCGCAACTCCAAAACCTTAAGTGAATTTTTGGGGCCTGAGGACTTGGATCCGGTTATCGCGCATATCCCCGATACGCAGGAGGGTGGGGGCGTAGGTGATCAAGTGCTCGCTTTTTTGGCCGCCGAATACGGTATTAGCAAAGCGGATCTGGTGTCTGCCGAGCTTTCGCTCGTGCCCGCTGGCGCGCCGCGCGACATGGGCTTTGACCGTGGCCTCATCGCAGCCTACGGCCAGGATGATCGCCTTGCTGGCTACGCAACGCTGCGTGCAATCGCTGCAGTCGAGCGTCCGCAGACAACGACTGTCGCCTATTTTGTAGACAATGAAGAGGTTGGGAACAGAAATAATACGGGCGCGGGCTCCGATTATTTCGCCGACCTACTGTCGCGCCTTCTCTATACCGAACTGGGCAGTGATTATCGCGAGCCGCTATTTAGACAAGCCCTGCGTGCTACTAAATTCATTTCGATCGATGTGAACCCTGGCGTGAATCCAATGAATCCGGGCGCCTGGGAATTAGGCAACGCGCCTAAGCTTAGCTATGGCGTTAACCTTAAGCTTTACGGGCAAGGCAACACGGCTAACAGCGAGTTTATGGCGTGGACGCGAGCGCTTCTCGATGACAATCAAGTGCCTTGGCAAACGGCGACCTACAAAGTCGGCAGCGCAGGTGGCGGCACTATCGGTGGAGAATTCTCTAGTCAGAATATCGAGGTGATCGATTTCGGCGT
>Ga0209198_1000230_pt1 | contig 52881 bp, 47 predicted proteins | sample COGITO_mtgs_1105_2_FD_184804 | JGI IMG/M metagenome (GOLD analysis project Ga0209198, IMG submission 184804) | Pelagic marine microbial communities from North Sea - COGITO_mtgs_110519 (SPAdes) (version 2) | ecosystem: Environmental > Aquatic > Marine > Epipelagic ...
GAGTTGGGACGCTCGCTTGTGCACGAAGAGGGGGTCGCGCTGATACGTGAATGGATAGGCACACTGACTGGAAGCTGTGACGAGCAGAGCGACAGTCGAGTTGCAGGCGAGAGCGGCTTCGAGCCTAGTGTGGCGAAGAGAACGACAGGCTAATCGACCATTTAATCAACCACCTAATCAATTACCCAATCGAAATAAGTATCGGGGAACGGCTCGTCTGCAAGCGTAAAATGCCACCACTCTGTTTCTAAGGGTCTAAATTTTTGCGCCGCCATTACCGCGCGCAGCAGCGCGCGGTTCGCTCGTTGCTCAGCCGTCGGCAACTCGCTAGAGGGCCACGACATCAGGTCGAAAAAGTCCCAAGGGGTGCCCATGTCGAGCTCATCTCCTGTTTTTAGATCTACGAGCGTCAGATCAACCGTGCTGCCTCGAGAATGGCCCGAACGCGCAGCAATGTAGCCGTCGCTAAACAGATTAGCTTTGTCGACCTGCGGATAGAACTCCGCTTTCGTCGCGAGGTCATTCAGGTCACTCGCCCAGCGCACAAAATGATCCACTCCACGCTGGGGACGATAGCCATCGAACACCTTAATGCCCAGCCCGAATTCCACGAGGCCCGCCTGCACTGCGCCCAATGCCTCAACCGCTGGCTGTGTAAGCAATACTCTGGCGTCGAGATAACCCTCGATCGGCACCCCGACAAAATTATGTGAGCCGGCGTAGCGTGCTTCAACCACGACAGTAGGCAGCGCCGCCGCAAGATCGACAAGCGCTGCGTCGTCAGCATGCGCGCTGCCGCAAACCAACCCCAGCCAAAGTGCACTGATCCGGAGCCAACGACTTTGGCAAATGAGTAAATAGGCGCCTTTGAGCGGGGTTACCTTAATCATGTTTTCTCCAAATTCGACTGCTATTGATCGCCAATAGGGCGACAGCCGTACACTAACGAAAAGTAATAAACCCTATTAAAACTAGGTGTTTACTAAAAGTGACGCTGAGCATTATTACAGCGTAGAATGCCAAAGAGACATAGCCTCTTATCCTAATAGCGTCTAGAATGCTTGACGAGAGCAACAGCATAATTCGAACACCATGCTCAATTGAAAATTTGGGGCGTACTCCCTGAGTCGAGAGCATGGTTCCTATTGAGAATAACTGGGAGTTTACCCTATGACCATGCGACAACGATCTATCCGACTCTTTGCGAGCCTTGCCCTCGCAGCCGCAATCGCCGCCCTGGCACCGCTCAGTGCACTCGCTCAAAGCGACAGCTACAGTTCAGCCGCCCATGACTTCGAGATCACCACGGTCGCAGAGGGCTTAGAAGTCCCTTGGTCCATGACTTGGCTACCAAACGGCGATATGCTTGTCACAGAGCGCCCAGGCCGCCTGCGCATTGTCCGCAACGGCACCCTGTTAGCCGCGCCGGTAGAGGGCATCCCGGAGGTTCACGCAGTAGGCCAAGGCGGTCTATTTGACGTGCTTCCCCACCCCGATTTCGAATCGAACAATCTCGTCTACCTAAGCTTCTCTAAGCCATTGCCCGACGAATCGACTACTACCGTTATCCGCGGCACTTTCGAGAACGATCGACTCAGTAATGTCGAAACCATTTTCCAAGCCGACACGATGGGCCGCAATGGTCACTACGGCGGCCGCATTGCATTCGACAACGATGGCTATCTTTTTATCACAATAGGCGATCGCCAAGCGTCTCCCTCTGGAGACCTTCAGGCACACCCTGCCCAAGATCTTGCCAATCACAACGGCACAGTGATTCGACTACACGACGATGGCCGCGTGCCTAGCGACAACCCTTTCGTTGGTCGCCGTGACGCTCTGCCAGAAATTTACAGCTATGGGCACCGTAACCCCCAAGGCATCGATATCCACCCCGTAACAGGGGATGTGTGGACCGACGAGCATGGCCCCCAAGGTGGCGATGAACTCAATATTGAAGAAGCGGGCAAAAACTACGGCTGGCCGGTGATTGGGTATGGCGTAAACTATGGCCCCGGACTTCCTATCCATAGCTCACAGCAAGGCGAAGGAATGGAACAGCCGCGTCACTTCTGGGTGCCGTCGATTGCAACTGCAGGTCTCATGATCTACAGCGGCGACCTGTTCCCTAACTGGCAAGGTGATATCTTCGTCGGTGGCCTCCGCGGCCAGCAGCTCGCCCGCGTAGACCTTAACAACGAAGGCACTATGGCGATGATGGAGGAAACTCTCCTTAACGGCATCGGGCGTATTCGCGATATTCACCAAGGGCCAGAGGGAGCAATTTACATTGCCACCGAAAACCGCGGCATCCTGCGCCTAACGCCAAGTAACTAAGCGCTGACGTAGTCACGCCAAAGCCCGCTTGCGCGGGCTTTGTGCTTTCTGGGCTCGCATCATCTCTAAAAAGGATACTGCAATGAAGACTATCGGCATGATCGGCGGAATGAGCTGGGAGTCCACCGAAAGCTATTATCGTGCGATTAACGAAGGCATCAAACGCGAACTTGGCGGACTCCACTCAGCAAAAATTTGCCTTGTGAGTGTCGACTTCGACGAAATCGAACAGCTACAGCGAGAAGGTGACTGGGCGCGCTCAGGCGAATTGCTCGCAAGCGCCGCCGTCGCTGTTCAGGCCGGCGGCGCCGATTTCCTGCTCATCTGCACCAATACAATGCATAAAGTCGCCGATACCATTCAATCAGCGATCGACATCCCCATCCTTCATATTGCTGACGCAACCGCGCAGGCTCTCGTCACCGACAGCCGGCGCTGCGTTGGGCTCCTTGGCACTCGCTTTACAATGGAAGAAGAATTCTACAAGGCGCGACTAACCGAAAAGTTTGGCATCGAGGTTGTGATTCCGAGTCCTGCGAGTTGCAACCGCGTAAGCACTATCATCTACGACGAGCTTTGTCTCGGTGTGATATCTGATGAGTCACGAGAATTTTATCTGCAGCAGATAGCCGATCTCTCAAGCCGCGGCGCGCAGGCAGTGATTTTGGGCTGTACTGAGATCGCCCTGCTTGTGCAGCAGAGCCATACCGAGGTCCCACTCTATGACACGACTGCAATCCACGCTGAGGCAGCTATTAAGATGGCACTCACTGATCGATAGCCTATAATGGCCCGTTCCAAGTCACCCCCACTGGTTGCAAAAATAGTATTATGGACGGATTAATCCTAGAGACCTTCACGGTAGGGCTTGCGACATTTTTTGCCACCATTGGCCCTCTCGATGTCGCTGCGGTCTTCGCCGCCCTAACTGCCGACGAGGCACCGAAGCACCGCCGCCGCATGGCTGTGCGCGGGGCGCTTATCGCCACAGGCATTTTGATCACGTTTGCACTCATCGGCGAGTCACTTCTGTTTGCACTCGGCATCTCAATAGCCGCTCTGCGCACCGGCGGCGGCATATTGCTGCTGCTAATCGGCATAGACATGGTCTTTGCCCGCTCGTCCGGCAGTACCTCGACAACGGACGAAGAGGAACAGGAGGCGCTGGGCAAGCGCGATATCTCAGTATTCCCCATCGCAACGCCATTAATCGCCGGCCCCGGCGCCATGGGCGCAGTTATCCTGCTGATGGCAAATACCGAAGGCGAGTTAGTGTTGCAGGCGGCCGTGATTGCCTCACTGATGGTGATTCTCGTGCTTACCTTCGGCATGCTGCTCTTGGCGAGCAAAATTCAACGTCTATTCGGTGTTACCGGAATGCATGTCGTTACGCGCATCTTCGGCGTGCTTCTTTCCGCGCTCGCCGTGCAGTTTATTTTCGATGGTATCGCTCAAAGCGGACTCATCAGCAACTAGGCGCCTGTCAGGCGGCGATATTAGAAAGGTAATTTCTCACCAGCTATTGGAAATTTCAGCAGCGATTGGTTTACTCTACGTTCTAGAAAAAATGCGAATAGGGGATAATCCCTGGAGGAACATACTGCGATGATCTTCACAAGTAAAAATCCAAGCATTCCGTTACCTAATACCGACCTAACATCTGTCGTTTTGCGTCGGGCAGCAGAACTTGGCGACCGCCCTGCTCTCGTCGAGGGGCCGACAGGTCGCACCCTGAGTTTTAACGACCTCGCCAACCAAGTGAAGCAATTCTCTTCAGGCTTGGCACAGCGCGGTTTCAAAAAAGGGGATGTGTTTGCCATTTTTATTCCCAACATGCCCGAGTACGCAGTGGTATTTTTGGGGGTCGCATCGGCGGGAGGCATTAACACAACGGTAAATTCGCTTTACTCCACCGAAGATCTTATCCATCAATTCACAGATTCGAAAGCCAAATATCTCCTAACGATTCCTGCTTTCCTTGATCGCGCACTTCCAGCAGCTAAAGCCTGCGGTATCGAAGAAATATTTATACTTGGAGAGGCACCTGAAGGAACTACGCCGTTCGTCGATCTACTCGCAAACGAGGGCAATGCTCCCTCTGTAGAAATCGATCCTCAGAAAGACCTTGTGGCTTTACCCTATTCGAGCGGCACTACGGGGCTATCCAAAGGGGTCATGCTCACTCATGCTAATTTGATCGCTAACATGGTTATAAGCGCCGAACTCAACACCACTGACGACACCGATTGTACGGTCGGCGTACTCCCTTTTTTCCACATCTATGGCATGGTGCTCATCCTAAACTTGGCCATTTATCGCGGCACTAAATTGGTGACAATGCCGCGCTTTGACCTCGAGCAATTTTTACAAATTGTGCAAGAGCACAAGGTAACAGTCCTCAGTTTAGTACCACCCATTATTATCGCCTTGGCTAAGCACCCCATTGTCGACAACTACGATGTATCCAGTGTCAGGACAATCGGCAGCGGCGCAGCGCCGTTAGGCGAAGAGCTCGAGCAGGCCTGCGCCGCTAGACTTGGCTGTGAGATTTACCAAGGTTTCGGACTAACCGAGGTAGCTGGTGCGTCGCATGTTAATTCGGCTTTAACCGGCGTTATCAAGCCGGGATCCGTGGGTCCTGTAATTCCCAACACCGAGTCAAAAATTATCGATATCGAAACGGGTGCAGAGCGTGGCGCCAATGAGAAAGGCGAGATTCTGGTTAGAGGACCGCATGTCATGGTTGGTTACTTAAACAACCCCAAGGCGACCGCTAACGCTATCGATTCAGAAGGTTGGTTCCGAACAGGCGATGTCGGCTATGTCGATGAAGAGGGCATTTTTTATATTGTCGATCGCGTAAAAGAATTGATTAAATACAAAGCCTATCAAGTCGCGCCCGCCGAGTTGGAGGCACTCTTGCTAAGCCACACTAGCATCGCCGACGCCGCCGTAATCCCAAGCCCGAACGAAGAGGCAGGAGAGGTTCCTAAGGCCTTTGTCGTCTTAAAAGAAGCGCTCACCCCGCAAGAGATTATGGATTGGGTTGCAGAACAGGTAGCACCATATAAAAGGATTAGGCTTCTAGACATTGTCGACGAAATACCCAAATCAGCGTCAGGAAAAATCCTTCGCAGGATATTAGTCGAACGCGAGCGAGCTCGCCTAGCGGGTTAATCCAAGACTACCTAAAACTCATTAGAGCTTATGGAAGGCAAAAAAAAGGCCGACAATGTCGGCCTTCAAGCTTCTAGGGACTAACTGAGTTACAGCTAGAAAGGACACATCAGAGCTTTAAAAAGAGGGGGATGGCATCCGCTTTTCAGTGATCTCGGGAGAGAGTATCCCTGTCCTGATTGTTAAAACGCCAGTCCCCCCACTGTAGATCACTCGCCTGTTTGCACTTTTTTACACCCTATGCGCAATGGCTAGCCGCACTCTAACAGGCTAGTCTCATGGGATTGAAGAATCTAAAAAAACCATTCTAAAACTTAGAACGTACAAGGGGTTATTCCAACATTTAAGCTATGCACAATAGATTCAGGCTCACTACTATGGGTAGAACACCTCGCTCACTAAGTTATTCTAAAAGCCAGCAGGCTAGAGGTTCTTTCCAGCTCGTTCAGGGCGCGCTGCTCTCGCTTTTCCTCATCGCCGCAGCCGATAGCTACGGACTAGAAACGCCGAAATATGAGGTGTTATACACCGAAGGAAATATCGAATATCGCCGCTATGAAGCCTATTTAGTCGCCGAAACATCAATAGCGGAGGATGGGGATTGGGGTAAGGACACGCGCGATGGGTTCATGCAGTTATTCGACTATATCACCGGCGACAACACGCTCGAGACGAAAATTGAGATAACGACGTCAGTCGTACAAGGCCAAAGCACTAAGATTGCGATGACCGCACCTGTTGTGGAGTCCGTGAGCAACGGCGTCAATCGCATGGCATTTATGCTGCCGAGCGAATATCAACTCGACAACGCGCCACGCCCAGCCAACCCAGCCATCACCCTTAAGGAGATGCCGGTTAGGCTAATTGCTAGCATTCGATACTCAGGGCGATGGACTGACAAAAATGTCGCTAAATACAGGGCGAAACTCGAACAACATCTGGCTGCGAACAAGGTTGATGTGATCGGCGAATTCTCGACAGCCGTTTATAACGCGCCATTCACGCCGCCATTTATGCGCCGCAACGAAATTCACTATGAGATAAGCGCGTTACCAGAGCGCTAGCGCCGCTTAACGCGCTAATGCAAGGAAGCAAAGCAATGCAACAACACATTCTCATTAGTGGAGCTAGCGGACTTATTGGCAGCGCACTGAGCACTCATCTTGCTCGCTTGGGATTCGCCATTCATCGGCTCGAAAGGGATAATGCAGCGGCACCATTCAACTACTCATCCGCGTCCAAGCAGGTCACGCTCGATCACTCAATCTCCCTTAGCGCCGTGGTAAACCTTGCCGGCCCCAGCATAGCCGATGGCCGCTGGACAGCTCGCCGCAAGCAAGAACTTCTAGAAAGCCGTGTGGATATCACCACAGCACTCGCCACAGCACTTGCCGCAGCGCCACAGCCTCCGGCCTTGTTTTTATCGGCGTCTGCTGTAGGTTTCTACGGAGAGTCGACCCTCCCCCTCAATGAGGAAGCCCCAGCGGGTAACGATTACCTTGCCTCGCTTGCGACTCGCTGGGAAGCAGCCACGGGGCCTGCGCGGCGCGCCGGCATTCCGACCGTACATCTGCGCTTCGGCGTTGTTCTGAGCACCAAAGGCGGGGTGTTAGGTAAGCTCATGCTGCCTTTTTCGCTCTGTGTTGGCGGCAGGCTCGGCAACGGCCATCAACCGATGAGTTGGATCGCTCTTCCCGATGTCTTGAATCTACTCTCCCGTATCATTGAGGCTCCAGACCTACTCACGGCACATGCCGACAGTGAAGGCGCCAGCGCACTCAACCTAGTCGCCAGCGAGCCCATCACTAACGCCGTTTTCACCAAAGCCTTGGGTCGCGCGTTACATCGGCCAACGCCCTTCCCTCTGCCAAAGTCTCTGATTCGGCTTCTCTTCGGCGAAATGGGCGATGCCCTTCTGCTAGGACATTCGGCGGTCATCTCGACCCGCCTCTCAATTTTGGGCTACGCCCTTAAGTATCCGAGCATAGACCTCGCCCTTGATTATCTGATTGAGCAAAAGGCCTGAGTGCAATTGACTCTATGGCCTAATGGGGTAGTCTGCGTAAATCGCTAAATTTGATCCTAAAACAAGACCGAGGAACGCCGTGAACACAACCTGCTTTGAAGTCTCTATCGCCGACCATATCGCACATATCGTGCTCAATCGTCCTGAAAAACGAAATAGCATGATTACTGCGTTCTGGGACGAACTGCCTCTTGTGATCAGCGCGCTCGAGCAAGATGACAGCGTCCGCGTCATCGTGATTTCCTCGACAGGCCCCCATTTTACTGCGGGCATAGACACCGCTGTGTTCGCCAGCAATGAAACGCCCAACGAAGACCTCCGAGAAGTTGAGCATCAGAAAAGACGCCACGGTGCCCGTTTCTACGACAATGTGCTGCGCATGCAGCGTACGTTCAATTGCCTAGAAGAGTGTCGGGTGCCTGTTCTTGCAGCGATACAAGGCGGCGCAATCGGTGGCGGTGTGGATCTTATTACCGCCTGCGACATGCGCTACATGAGCAAAGACGGGTTTCTGACCATTTTCGAAATTAACATAGGCATGACCGCCGATGTCGGCACCTTCCCGCGTATCACCAAACTTATTCCCGAGGGTATTGCGCGCGAACTGGCCTACACTGGTCGGCGAATGGGCGCTGAGGAAGCTAAAAACATCGGACTCGTGAATGCTGTCTTCGATACCCATGAAGAACTGCTCGCTGGGGTGATGGAAATCGCCCGTGAGATTACTAAAAAGGCACCCATCGCTATTTATGGTAGCAAGCGCCTGATAACCTATTCTCGTGATCACAGCACAGCCGATAGCCTCGATTACATCAGCATCTGGAATGCCAGTATGCTGAACTCAGCCGAGGTGCGCGAAGCGATATCGGCAGCAAGTGAGAAGCGCGAGGGGGATTTCGCCTCTCTGCCACCCAAAAAGCACACAATGTCGACGACTGTCAGCTAGCCTTGTCGTTTTGAATTTGTAACAGGGTTAAACCGAATGAATCGCTAGGCTCAGGCTTAGCGTTACTGATAAGAATGAGAAGCGCACCAAGTAGGATGCGCCCTAGACAAAGGAATGGACTATGCTCAAACCGATAATTGCTATCGTAGTAGCCGTCACACTCAGCATGCTCATCGCTATAGCGGGCAGTAACAACAGCGCCCTCTTTGATGGCATGCCTATTTTCATGCTCTGTGCCTCCGTTGGATTCGTCCTTCACTGGCTCGGTTTCATCCCTGCCTATGTTTTCCAAACCGAACACTACTTCGATCTCATAGGGTCCATTTCCTATGTCGCGACTGTCGCCCTCGCCTTTTTGCTTGTGCCCTCGTTCGACGCCCGGGGCTTAGTAGTCGCGACCTTAATTTGTGTTTGGGCGATACGGCTCGGAAGCTTCCTCTTCATTCGGGTGAAAAAGGCTGGCCAAGACCGACGGTTTACACTGATAAAAACGAGGTTTTTCCGGTATTTGCTGACCTGGACACTCGGCGGTACTTGGGTTTTCATCACTATGGCCGCAGGGCTAGCGGCAATGACCTCCAAAACTCAGGCTGAGATCGACGCGTTCTTCATGATCGGCGTCGCACTCTGGGTCGTGGGCTTTAGTATAGAGGTCATCGCCGATCGGCAGAAAACAGCGTTCCGTAAAAACCCAGACAACGCAGAGAAATTTATCAGCAGCGGGCTCTGGTCAGTGTCCCGCCACCCCAATTACTTTGGTGAAATTATTCTCTGGATCGGCATTGCCGTCATCGCTCTTCCCGTTTTAGCCGGCTGGCAATGGGTTACCCTCGTCTCACCAATTTTTGTCAGTTTCCTGCTTCTCAAAGTGAGCGGGGTGCCGATGCTCGAGAACAACGCTGAGTCGCGCTGGGGTAACGACCCCGCGTTCAGAAAATACAAGGAAAACACCCCAACCCTCATCCCCTATTTCGGCAAGCCAGATTTAGAGTAAACTCTGCGACGTATAATAATGAGATCATCGAGGAATAACACCATGTTACAACGCCTAACCAACGCCCTAGCGACCGTCACCCTAGTCGCGGCCTCGTTTGCACTAAACGCCCAGTCTATCGACCTCGGCCGAGGCGAACTGCCCATTACTGTCCCCGCAGGGTATTCGAGCGAGAATCCCGCCCCCCTAATTGTATTGCTCCACGGCTATACTTCGAGCGGCGCGATGCAAGACAGCTACATGGGTTTTAGTAAATTAGCCGACCAATACGGTTTTTTGTTAGTTGCACCCGACGGTAACCGCGAGCCAGGCGGCGATGAGAATCGCTTCTGGAATGCGTCTGACGCCTGCTGCGACTTTTTCTCAACAGAGGTCGACGATTCGGCCTATGTCGCTGACATCATCAGAGAAGTGAAAGCCCAATTCACAGTAGATAACAATCGCATTTATCTCGTTGGACACAGCAACGGCGGCTTTATGTCTTATCGTGCAGCCTACGAACATTCGAATACGATTGCTGCCATTGCGAGTCTCGCGGGTGCAACGTATATCGAAGAGCGCGACGCCCCAGCGAACCCTGTTCATGTGCTACAGATTCACGGCACGGCCGACGGAACGATCGCCTACGAAGGCTCGCACATACTTCAAAACTACTACCCCTCTGCGCTTGAAACAGTGCAGCGCTGGGCTAAATACAATGGCTGTAAAGCTGAAGGTGAGGCACGCGAATTACGCGATTTGGTAAGTACGCTCGAAGGCCATGAGTCGTCTACAGTTGTCTTCAAGCAAGGTTGCAAGGCGGGTGGTTCTGCCGAACTTTGGACAATAGCCGACGGTTCTCACGTGCCAGCCTTCTCTCCTACGTTTACAGCTCAGGTCATTGAGTGGCTGTATGCCCATCCGAAGACTGTTCCAAGCTTCGCTGACTAACGATCTTTTCAGCAAAAAAAACGGGAAGCTCTTGGGCTTCCCGTTTTTTTTAGCCGAGATCGAATGCTATAGCAGTGCTTCGATCCTATCCATCAAAGACTCCATTCTCCTTAAGACCGGCGCATAGGCCTCAGCAGTGGTCATATCAAGCCCCGCCTCGTCACGCAGAATATTATGTGCGTAGTCAGAGCCACCGGCACTTAATACGCGAATAAACGAATCGCGAACCTGTTCGTCACCCGCCAAAAACTGCTCGGCGAACCAAGCTGCGCCGGTTATCGATGTCGCGTATTGGAATACGTAAAAGTCGTAATAGAAATGTGGAATAAATGCCCATTCGGCAGCGTATTCGTCATCGATTGTCAGAACGCCAAGCTCATGGCCATGATAGCGCTTCAGCAACTCCCCATACATTTCAGACAATTTGGGGCCCGTAAGTGGTTCACCCGCCTCTACTGCTTCGTGCATTGCGAGTTCGAACTCGGCGAACATTGTTTGGCGAAATAAGGTGCCGCGTATATTTTCGAGTGCGCCACCCAAATAAAACAGTTTTTCCTCATCGCTACGCGCATTTTCGATCATGTATTCCTGTAAAAGAATTTCGTTAATCGTCGAGGCCATTTCCGCCGTGAAAGTCGAATAGCTCGCCGTCTCATAAGGGTTTTGCTTCTGTGCCAGGAGACTGTGTACTGCGTGCCCCCATTCGTGTGCAAACGTCGACAGCGATTCATAGTCGTCGTTGTGATTAAGCAGCACAAACGGATGCACATCGTAAATAGAACCGTTCATATAGGCACCCGAGCGCTTGCCCGGCGCAGGATGACTATGCATCCATTCGCCATCCAATCCTTGATTTAACAGCGCGAGGTAGTCCTCGCCGAAGGGCTTAAGCGCCTCGAATGTAATGGCCGCAGAACGCGCTAAGTCGAACTCACCGGTATCGACCTCGACCAGTGGCGGATAGATGTCGAAATACCTTAGGTCGTCGACGCCTAGCATGCGCCCACGAAGCGAAAGATAGCGGTGAAATAGCGGAAGCGATTGGTTTACCTGAGTGACTAGCTGGGTGTAGACCTCAGGCGGAAGTCCATCATCGAAAAGATTCGCGGCAAGCGTAGAGTCATGATTGCGAACCTTCGCACCGAATACATTCGACTGAATATTGGCCGCCATCGTCGCACCCATGCCATCGTTGTACTGAATCCACGTTTGCCAGAAAGTATCGAATACTAGTTTGCGATCTTCCCGATTAGGTGCCGCGCGCCATAGCGAATACCCCGCTTGCGAGAGTGTCACCTCTTGCCCTTCGCTTAATGTTACCGTCGGCCAGGGAATATCGGCGTTCGCATAGCTTTCGTATATCTGTTCCGACGCGTTCAGCGCAAGACTCGCCTGAGCAAGAATCTCCTCAGTTTTTGCATCAAGGGTATGCGGCGCGCTGCGCAGTGTATCGCGCAGGAAAAACTCGTGTGCCGTAAGCGTCTCATCGGCACTAATAAATGCTTCTATGCGAGCGTCGCCTATGGCGAGTATTTCTGGCGCAAGCCATGAAATCGATTCTTCGAAATTTGAGTATAAAGTCCGCGACCGGCCTATTTGCGCTTGCGCGTCTGCATCGCGCTGGTCAGAATCGAAAATCAGGCTGGTATACACATAGAGTCTAGCAATCTCTTTTTCGAGCGAGGAGATTTGGTTAAGTGCTGCACTCAGCGACGCTGAACTGTCGCCTAAAGACCCTGCCAGTCTGGGTAGGGTTATGATCTCAGCTTGCGCTGTCTCAAGGGCTGACTCCCACGCCTCGTCGTTGGCATAAACGCCGGTCAGATCCCACACGACACTCTCCGATGCTTTCACAGGTATTGAAAGCGATGCGACTGCGAGTGTCAGGCCTAGTAAGAGCGCTTTTTCGGTCAGGGTGCGGACGTTCATGGATGTGCCTCACAAAATTTTAATTGCGGAGAGCTGAACTTCTACTCGTTGTTCAGCGCTCAATTTTACCAAGGTATTTCGCTGCCATCCCAGGCGACGAAATATGCCGCGGGTCTCTTCCGATTGTTGCCAGCCTCTTCCTCGACCGGCGCAAGCGCCTCGCTCAGGCGCGCAAGTAATGCGGCCGCCACGAAGTCAGGAGTGAACAGCTTGCCCTCCGGTACAGACCGCTGAAAAGGCTTACTCAAGGGAGTATCAGTTGTACCTGGATGAAAGGCAATAAACCGGAGCTCGGGTAGCGTGCGTTGGTATTCTATGGCGCTGGTTTTAAGCAGCATATTCAGCGCGGCTTTAGAGGCACGGTAGGCATACCAGCCCCCCTTGCCGTTATCTTCAATGCTCCCTATGCGAGCACTGAGCACAGCAATAACTGCGGGGATTTTTCCCCTCAGATGAGTTTTGAGCAGCACTTTAAGGTGTTTTAGCCAGAGTGCAGGAATAACCGCGTTACTTTCGAACACGGCATGGAGCGCCTCTCGATCAAGGTCTTCGATTCGCTTTTCAGGACTGATCGTTGCGTCGTGTAAGCGGCCATTACAAATGACTAAACGACTCAGTGTTATCTGCTTCTCAGCGAGCAAATCACCGCAGTCCTTAACTACCTCGCCCATCTGCTTGTCGCTGTAGTCGCAGTGCAGCCAAACTAATCGTGCACGTTCATCAGACACCCGCGAAGCAAGCGCATCGGGGCACCTGCTGCGACTTACCGCGATCACCTGAGACTCAGGCTCCTCGTCTAACATCCGGCCGATGAGCGCTTGACCTATTTCGCTTTGAGCACCTATTACCAACACTGCGCCGCTCATTGCTTTTGCGTCTCGGTCTGCTCTGCCAGCGCGCACCTTTCAGCGCCTATTTTGGCGCAAGGCTCACAGCGCCTTTGACCGGTTAACACATACGAAATGGTGTAACGATAACGCGCAAAAAACAAATAGCCTAGATCGCTAAACCAGCGCATAACCGGCATTCTCAATATCCCAAGCCAGCGCTTCTGGCCCACGGCGCGCCAAGATTGATGTGCGACGTCTAAACCATAAATCAAGCTGCCATCGGCGTAGAGCCCATGCATTATCTTATTCGCTGCAACGGGGTCTATGTGAGGGAATCGAGTGGCAAAATCCTCGACGTGAATGTCTTCGAAACGCAGGTTGCCTGCAGTATCTAGCTTTGCGAGCTCCTTCATTTCGGCGCTGCAGACAGGGCAATAGCTGTCGAAAAAAAGCGTCAGAGGATAGTGATTCATAACAAAAGCCTTTGAAGTCGATCGGATTATAGTAAAAATGCAGCGCAGAGCTAGATTGCTAGGCACTTAAGAGTAAAAACTCCCCATGAAGCAACAGCACAGAGATGGTTAGGAAAGCGCGAAAAGCTGAGTAGCGGCTGTGCACGGCACGATCTATCGTCGGCATCGAAGCCGCTTCTACCAAAAACAACAGCACAAAGCCGGTAGTGAGAATAATAAACGGGTAGAGGACATTGCCATGGCCTAATAAGAGCGCAGACCATGCGAGTAGCGCAAATACGTTGCTAGCCAACAGCGCAATTAGCCCTGCCCCCAACTCGAGTGTCTTTCCAAACGAGAGAAGTCTGCCCCAGTGCGTTCCGCCCAAGAACGACAAAATAATCGCGCTGTAACTCAGAAAAAGCTGGCGGCCGAGGGCTTCCTCGCCGGCGTAGAGTAAGCCACAGGCTGCAAGGAAGGGGGTAAGACCTGCGTAGCCAAGCGTTGAAATCACCTTCTCTGCTCGTGTCATTTAACCCTCCAATTGTAACGTTTTATAGTACGATCAATGCACGCTTAGGGATTGGTCTAGCATACTCTCACGGGCGTTATAAATGACTTGCCTCTAAGCGCCGCGCGCGATTTGCCAGCTAAGCGTTGGCATCAACTAACCCAAGAGTCTTCCCCCCACTATGCTTCTCGAAAATACACTGACAGTCCCATCGAACACGAAACGAATTCGCTGGATTCTAGGCGATCAACTCGCGCTTTCACACTCGTGGTTCGAGCAAAAAGATGAGGCGGTACTGTATGTAATCGCCGAGCTGCGTCAGGAGACAGATTATGCTCCGCATCACACCCAAAAAGTCTGTGCGTTCTTTGCCGCCATGCGTAATTTTGCCGACAGCCTAGCGCGTCTCGGCCACCGGGTCTTACACCTAGACCTCGATGCGACGGCGCCATTTAAAGACCTGCCCGCGCTTATCAATACTCTGTGCGCAAACAGCTTTATCGAGCACTTCGACTACCAACGCCCAGACGAATATCGGCTACAGCTCCAACTGGAGCAGTTTAGCCTTTCTTCGCACTGTACGAAGTCGCTCTATGAATCGGAACATTTCCTCCTCCCCTACCCAGAGATCGAGAAGACATTTACCGCTAATAAAGCCATAAGGATGGAAAACTTTTACCGCAAGATGCGTAAACGCTTCGATGTGCTCATGGAAGGCGATCAGCCGCGCGGTGACCGCTGGAACTTTGACGCCGAGAATCGTAAGAAACTTAAGAAACACGACATCGACGCGCTACCCGCCCCTCTCGTTTTTGCGAATGATGTGAAAACGATTATTTCAAGACTCGAGCGTCATAAGGTGAAGACTATTGGCGTTAAAGCCGAGTCGATAATGTGGCCGATCAATCGCGATCAGGCGCTTGCCCAACTTGAATTTTTCTGTGAGACCTGTCTGCCTCACTTTGGCACGTTTCAAGATGCAATGACTTGCAACTCGCCGCATCGCTGGAGCCTCTATCACGCGCGCATTAGCTTCGCACTGAACTGCAAACTGCTGAATCCGCGCGAGGTCATCGACGCTGCGATCGCAGCACTCGATTCTCGCGCGACCGAAATAGATCTTGCTCAGGTCGAAGGCTTCGTTAGGCAAATTCTCGGTTGGCGCGAATACATGCGCGGAATGTACTGGATTAACATGCCTAGCTACAGCGAAAAAAATGCACTGGATGCTCACACCGCGCTGCCTGAGTTTTTCTGGAACGCACAGACATCAATGCGCTGTATGAGCGAGGCTATTGGCCAATCTCTAGAGACAAGTTATGCGCATCATATTCAGCGGCTAATGATAACAGGCAACTTTTGCCTGCTCGCGGGTATTGAGCCTAGCGAGGTCGATGCGTGGTACCTCGGGATTTATATCGACGCGATAGAATGGGTCGAGATGCCCAATACGAGAGGAATGTCGCAGTTTAGCGACGGCGGGCTTATCGCAAGCAAGCCGTATGCGGCAAGCGGTAATTACGTGAGCAAAATGAGTGACTACTGCAGCAGTTGCCATTACGACGTTAAGCGCAAAACTGGCCGCGGCGCTTGCCCTTTGAATAGCCTCTACTGGCGTTTCATGATCAAACATCGCGACAGACTTGCGAAGAACCCCCGCATTGCCATGTTATTCAGAGGATGGGACAAACAGGGCGATGCAGAGAAAAAAGCCGTTTTGGATTATGCCGAAGGGCTTCTCGCTAACCTCGACACTCTTTAACGAAAGCAATTTCTGTGGCGTAGAGTGTAAGCAGATGATGGCTGCCTGAAAATGGGCGCGGCGGAAGGACTGCGCGAGTAGCGAGGATTGAGAGGATTGAGAGACCAGGAAACTAGTTCACCAGTCTCTCACAACCAATCATTATGCGGCGCTTGCGGCGAGCTGATCGATTTGGCTTAACAAGGTGTTCACGTCACTGCATTCGAAGGGGTCAGTTTCGCAATTATCGACTTTGCCCGCCTCGGCGTTGAGCAGTGTAATCACACCGTTGTCGACTAGCATCGAGTAGCGCCACGAGCGCTCTCCAAAGCCGAGATTTTCTTTCTTCACGAGCATGCCCATTTTGCGCGAAAATTCACCATTGCCATCGGGAAGCATCTGAACTTTTTGCACCTGAAGCTGCTTCGCCCATTGAAACATTGAGAAAGCATCATTCACGCTAATGCAATAAACCTCATCAACGCCCTTCGCGCGAAGCTCATCATACTTGCTTTCGAAACCCGGTAAATGCGTGCTGCTGCATGTGGGTGTGAACGCGCCTGGAAGCGAGAATATCGCAACGCGGCGACCGTCAAAAATCTCTTCTGTTGTCACGTCCTTCCAGACAAATGGATTGTCGCCGCCGACTGATTCGTCGCGTACACGCGTCTTAAAGACAACCTGTGGCACTTTGTCGTTCACTGCTAGTGCCGGGGTGTTAGCCTGCTCGTTCATGTCTGGTCTCCTGCGCTCATGCGCCAATTAATTCATTAGACCGCTGCAGGAGAGAACCCCCTATCTAGCGCCGGATGCAGTGTAGGTGCAAACGAATAATCGGCAAAACAAAATAAAAAAATAAGGGTAATCGTAATTATCGATTAGATGATAGTCAGCAAATCCAGCTACTTAACGGTAACCGGCTGCCATGTTTTGTGCCTAGACATCACCGATTCGACACTGTGTTTGCACACGCCGGCTTGATTAATCAATTTGCTTTCACACACGTCGCAGCGCACACACTCCTTAAAATCAATCTTTTGCATCCGTATCGCGCCGGTTGGGCAGGCACTCTCGCAGACCTTACACACCTCACACTGCGACACACGCTTAATCTTCCAAAAGGCAGCAAGGCTAATCACGCCGAGCGACGCACCAAGTGGGCACGCGTAGCGGCAATAAAAGCGCGGAACGAAAACACTGCCAAGCACAAAAAGTGACAGTATCGCCCATAGAAGGAACGATTGGCTTTGGTAGAAAAGCGTACCGAATGGCTCGAAATACTGAAATACGGTGAGCTCAGAGTAGCTGACCGCCGTGACCATTAATCCGGCGAGAATGACGTATTTAAGCCAAAGTGCTCGGTCATGAAGCCACTGCGGCAGAGTGCGGCGCCAACGCTTAGGCACGATCCGTTCGAGGATGTCTTGCAAGGCACCAAACGGACACAGTGACGAGCAAAAGACTCGCCCCCAAAACACTGTCGTCACCAGTGTGAAAACGACAAGGATAAGCAGCGGCAAATCATTTAAAAACAGCCCGGGGCCCTGTTTGATGAAATTTGTTAGATGGGACACCGAGAGAAAAGTGCCGTTAACAAAGCCAAGATACACAAACGTAAACAGCAACGCAGCCCAACGCAGCCGTGCATTCTTTAGCACAAACGCGGTCGTCGCCGCACAGAGAAGAAGGATAAGCAATGCGGTCTCGCTCCACGGCGCACTGTTGAGCAATGCCTGCAGGCTAGTCTCGACGGGCAAATCGGCATACTCGTCTTTGATATTCGGCAAAAATTCGGCCGGAACCGGCCGCCCCTGCGCCAACGCGAGCGCTATCGGCGGCACCTGATAGACGACCTGCTCGAGCTGATCGATGCTGTCGACTTCTATACCAGTGTTGTAAAAAAGCGTAAAAGGCTTAGCGATGTTGACCTCGGGAGGCAACACGATTGCTCCGGCGAACCGCATTTTATTGCGGCTTTTCCCCTCCTCCGCACTGCCGACATAGACGAACCGGCGGCGTTCGACCTGATAAGTCCACTCGTTCTGTTGCAGCGCCAAATTCTCCTGGCGAAACGGCGAGGAGGCGTTGCCGGCAATACCAATCAGCAAAAGCGTACCGGCGCTCACCCGATTGCTAGCCTCGCGTTCCGCGCGTGAATAATCTTCGCTCCCGACAAGCATTTCGCCGAGCTTCTCGTTGCCCATAAACGCAACAGTCAACTCGATCTGCGAGCCATCTTCTAGCGAAACAGGCCAAGGCTTTACCAGCCCATCGTCGATTAACCCCTCCCAGGAGAGTGGCGCGAGCAGCGATAAAGCCTGATCTTCGAAACTCGCATTGGCAAAAATCGCAGCCTCGCCTAAGTAAGCGCTGGCAACTTCGCGGGCGCTATTGCGGATACCTCGCGAAACGGCCCAGCTGCTTATGGTTGCGCGCGAAACACCATCGATGTCGCGGCCCACGCGAAAGCCGTCGGCAACACTTTTGCCTGCAAATTGATTGGGGAAGCGTTCGGAGTTTAAGAAGTCGCCGCGAATGCTTTTGTACGATTCACGATAGAAAAGAATTTCGATGCCGGCGAGTTCACCTTTAAGGTCGATGCCTACCAACACCTCAATAGGAGCGCTGTAGCCAATTTCCTGCGGCTCGAAATCGGTTGTCTCTAACGCATAGCCAACAATCTCGGCGTCTTCCGCACTAGACGCGTAGCCAACGTAAACAGGCGGCTCGCCCTGTTTTGGAGAAAAGCGCTCAGCTTGCGGCAGCACCGCCATAAGTTGTTCTTCCGAGATTTGTGCAGCCTGGCCGAATGTCGCAAGCGCAAAGCAACAGGTCATTAGCGCAAGCAAGGTTCTCAAAAAGAGGTGAAACGAGACGCCCATGTCTGCCGATACTCCCAAGTTTTCCTTGTTTTTATGGCACGCCGAAATAGCTTTTTCACTTCGTTTGCGTGCTAAGCAGAGCGCATTAGAACAGCCCAATTGATCTTGCTCAACGGGGAATCACAAATTGGAACGATCGAGGGGGAGATCTTAACTAAAATTCACTCGGTCTAGACAATCTACGCGCTCGATAATCGCTGACACACGCTCCGAAAAAGCACGCAATGTGCTTATTAAATCAATTAAATATCAATAATTTGTGTAGAAAATGTCCTTTTCGAGAATAAACGCACCATTACGGGGCGAAAAGGAGAGATTATCTGCTGCCATAATTAGGTCATCATTGGACTTTTGCGGCCAAGGCACTTATTCTTCAGGGATGTCGTGGCACTTGGCGTGGCGTTGAGCAGTGGTTAAAAACTGCGAGGCGCGCCTTTGAGCTGTGGCTTGGTTAACTCTTAGCCTGTTCGCAGGCAAAACACAGCTTACTTCTACAAGGGGAAAGTAAATGATAAACAGACCTAAAATGGCACGCAGGGTTCTCCCTACGGCTATCGCGCTTGGTCTGCTCGTTCCAGCTGGTTTCGCACCACTGGCACTAGCACAGCAAGCCGACGAGATGGTTGAAGAAATTGTAACGATCGGTTCGCGCCGCCCACAGCGCAGCAATACCGATTCATCAGTTCCTGTCGACGTGATTAGTGGTGACGAGTTCGTCAACATGGGCTTCGCTGACATGGATGATATGTTGAAGACGGCGATCCCTTCTTACAACGTAGCGCGTAACGAAATATCAGACGCAGCGACAATCGTTCGTCCTGCTAACCTCCGCGGACTGCCACCTGATAACGTACTCATCCTCGTTAACGGCAAGCGTCGTCACCGTTCAGGCGTTATCGCCGAACTCGGCGGCTCCTTGTCATCTGGTTCGCAAGGTGCGGACATCAGCGCGATTCCTTCAATGGCAATCAAGCAAGTTGAAGTTCTCCGCGACGGCGCTGCAGCACTCTATGGCTCAGACGCGATCGCTGGCGTAATCGGCTTCCAGTTGAATGATTCTGCTGAAGGAATGTCTCTCGAGGTTCGCACCGGCGAGTCTGGCGAAGGCGATGGCGGTCTTACTCAGGTTCAAGGAAATATTGGCCTACCACTAGGCGATGACGGCTTCCTGAATATTACAGGCTCGTGGATGGAGCAAGATCCAACAAGCCGCTCTGTCCAACGTACCGACGCAATCAACCTCCTAACGAATGGTAACGCGGCACAAAAAGCAAGCGTTGCATCTCCATACGCACAAGTTTGGGGAGCTCCAGAGCAGATAGACAACTACAACATATTCGTTAACTCTGGCATCGAAGTCAGCGACAGCCTAGAAGTTTACGCGTTCGGTAACTACGGCTCGCGCGAAACATTAGGCGGCTTCTACTTCCGTAACCCTAATTCTCGTGGCGGTGTTTACACTAACGGCTCAACGCGTGCAGTGGTTGATACTAATATCCGCAACCGAGCGACTGGCGTTACCTCTAACTGTCCAGCCCTCACGAGCCCAGGCTCAGGCGGTAACGGCGTTCCTCTAAACCAAGCAGCAGTAGCAGCAGATGCGCTAGCAATGGCTAATCTACCTAGCAACTGTTTTGTAATGAACCAGCCGACGCCAGGCGGCTACACACCACAGTTCGGTGCGCAGCTAAAAGACGCGAGCATCGTAATTGGCGGCCGTGGTGACATTACGCCTAACCTCAGCTACGACATTAGCGGAAGCTACGGCCGTAACGCAGTTAGCTTCTTACTAAACAACTCTTGGAACCCTTCGAACGGTCCCGACGGCTTTGTTAATGGCGAGCTACAGCGTAACTTTGACATCGGTCAAAACGTCCAGTCAGAGACTAACTTCAACATAGACATGAACTACACTATGCCTGTGGATGGACTTGCCTCAGACCTGAACATCGCATTCGGCGGTGAGTGGCGCGATGAGCGTTTCGAGACTATCGTTGGTGAGAAGAACTCATGGGTTGCTGGACGCTTCGCGTTCCAGAACGTTGACGGTTCGAACACCTACAGCGATGGCGTAACGCCACTGCCTAATCTCAGCATCGGTGCGCACGGTTTCGCGGGCTTTAGCCCTGAGCAATCCGGCTACTGGGGGCGTTCTAACTACGCGGTCTACTCAGACTTCGAAGCTGATATCACAGACTCGTTCACCGCCGGTCTAGCCGTTCGTTACGAAGACTTCGAAAGCTTTGGTGACACGACTAACTTCAAAGTTTCAGGTCGCTATCGCTTAACCGACGCCCTTGCAGTTCGTGCGTCATACAACACTGGTTTCCGCGCCCCGACTCCTGGTCAGGAAAACGTAACAAAGCTTTCAACTATTACTGTTGACGGTGAGTTACAGCAGCGTGGTCAGATCCCACCAACCAATCCAATCGCTGGTGCTCTTGGCGCTCAGGCCCTCAAGCCTGAAGATTCAAAGAACTACTCGCTTGGTATGGTTTGGGATGTTACCGGTGACATCAACGTAACCGTTGACTACTTTAACATTGAGATAAAAGACCGCATCGCGGCGACTGGAACTATCGATATTTCCAGCCGCAGCGCTATTGCGGGTGTTGGTTGTCCTGCTGCCTTGGCAGCCGGAAGAAACCTCGCTCTCTGTTTGCAAGAGGCGGGCGTGCCTGGCGCGGCTGACTTGAGCTCGGTCTCGTTCTACACCAACGACTTCTCGACCACCACGCAGGGTGTCGACTTAGTTGCTACGTGGAACCTTGATTTCGGCGACATGGGTAACGGCACACTAAACGCCGCATGGAACTGGACTGAGACTGAAGTAGATAACGCAGGTCAAGAAGTTAACCGTAACCGTGTTGTAGGTCTGGAAAATCAGAACCCACAAAACCGTGGCGTGTTTACTTATAACCACTTCCTGAATGATTTCCGCTTCCTCGCGCGTCTCCGTACGTACGACGATTGGATTGACTCGGGCTGGAGCGGCGACACTACTTCTCGAGGACCAAACGGCCTTGGTTACACGATCAACTGTGGCTTCAACACTGATAACTGCTACAGTGGCGAGAGCGTAGTCGATCTCGAAGCCGCCTACACTTGGAACAGCAACTACACCTTCGTAGTTGGCGCGAACAATGCGTTCGACCAAGATGCAGCGATCAACCAAAATAACCTCGATGGCACTATTGGTAGCGGCGGCCTGTACGCAGGCAGCACACCATGGGGCACAGAAGGTGCATTCTACTACGCACGAGTTCGCGTAGACTTCTAAGTCGCCTAGCCCCTGCCCTTCGGGGCTAGCAACAAAGAAACAGAAAGGGAGACACGGAAACGTGTCTCCCTTTTTTACATTCTCCCAGGCACTTCCCATAGTCGAACCGCTCTCTTTGCAGGACTCGCCTCCAAAACTCCTCAGAGTGATTTAGTGTTACGCCCCTCCCTGCGCAATGGCTAACGCCCCCAATCTAGGCGAGAATCAGGCATTAGTTCTTTTGGGGAAACTCTGACCATGCGACTCTTTTTGCCTTCACTTTCATTCCTTTTAAATCCGCTCCCTTTGCGCTCTGTCGTTTTAAGCCCTCTCATTCTAAGCCCTAGCCTAACAGTCAGATGGCTCGCGTTAGTCAGCCTAGTCACCTTGCTATTGGGCTGCTCAAAACCTGCACCAATAACGTCGGATATGCTGACCGCCGACGTCATTATCGACAATGCCCGAATCTACACTTTTGCATGGGGCGAACCCGACGGTGAGGGCAATCCGACGAGTAAGGCACCTGTTATTGCAGGAAATTGGAGCCCCGACGCGACGGCAGTCGCGATCAAAGCCGGCGTCATTGTGGCCATAGGCTCCAGCGCAGATATCGTCCCTCTCAAAGGGGAATCCACCGAAATAATCGACGCAATGGGCGCAACTTTATTGCCCGGGTTCACCGACTCGCACACACATATCGAAGAGCTCGGTGCGACGCTCGATGACGTGAATCTAAAAGGTGTGATCGACGAGGCAGAGGCGATCGCGCGCGTAGTTGCGCATGTCGAAGCTAACCCCGTACCCGCGGGCCAGTGGGTTGTCGCGCGCGGCTGGGACGATGGCCTGTGGGCTGACCGCTATCCCACACACGACGCACTCACCGCGGCCTTTCCGAACAACCCTGTGCTCATGGATGGCACCAATGGTTTCGGCGCTTGGGGCAACAGACTCGCCATGGACGCCGCTGGCATAATAACCGGTGCGCCCGACCCCACCGGCGGCGAGATTCTTCGCGACGCTGACGGCGAACCAACCGGCGCCGTGCGCAACCGCGGCGTCGCACTCTTCCGCAGCGCAGTGCCCCCGCTTAGCGATGAGCGCCTGCAGCGGCGACTGGTCAATGGCCTTCAACTCATGGCCGACGCAGGCTACACCGGTGTGCACCATGCCGGTGTAGACACGCGTTTAATGGCCGCCTATGAGGCACTTGCTGAGCGCGGAGAGCTATCGCTTCGAGTCAGCGCGATGATTAGCGGGCGCGACAAGCCACTCATGCAGGCGTGGCTTGCGCGCGGCATTCAACGCTTGGGTGATGACAACAAACTCTTCGTGCATTCGGTTAAAGGCTATTACGACGGCTCCCTTGGTGCGCGAGGCGCAAAGCTCTTAGAGGAGTACAGTGACAGAGAAGGACATATTGGTGTGTCCGGCGAGGAGTATGGCTTCTTCACCGAAGAAATAAGCGCGATGCTGCAGGCAGGCTTCCAAATCAATGTGCATGCTATTGGCGACGGCGGTAACCGCGAAGTCTTGCATTTCCTCCGTGATAATTTCGCACGCAACCCTGAACTGCAGAAGAACCGGCATAGAATAGAACACGCACAAGTTGTGCACCCCGATGATTTCGCGCTCTATGACGAGCTCGATGTCATCGCCTCAGTGCAGCCGCCCTTCGTCGCCGAAGACAAAGTATGGACCGAAGATCGCATCGGCCATGCCCGCTCCGCCGGCGCTTATGCTTGGCGCAGCTTTCGCCGCAACAACACGCGACTCGCCTTCGGCTCAGATTTAATGGGCTATGATTGGAATCTCTTTTACGGCTTGCACTCGGCGATAACACGCCAAAGCACCGACTCGCAGCCGCCTGAGGGCTGGTTCCCCGAGGAAAAACTCACCACGGAAGAGTCTATCCGCGGCTACACAAGCGGCGCAGCCTACGCAGCCTTCCTCGAAGAGGAGACGGGCAGGCTCGAAGTGGGGAAATGGGCGGACATGACTCTCGTCGATATCGATCCCTTCGAGACCATTGCCCGCAAGCCTGCGGCGCTATTAGACGGGCGAGTTTTGATGACAATTGTGGGCGGGCAAAAGGTTTTCGAAGCGGCGCGCTAAGCGAGGCTAGATTCTGCTATCATGCGCGCCCAACTCTAAGAGCACACTCTCGTGTCACAGACCCCTCCTTCTAACAGCCCTAAACCCGCTAACAGCGCCGATATCTTATCCAGCTTTGACAGCGTGCCTCTGCGGGGCGAGATTTTGGCGACGGCTAAAGCCCTAGGTTACACCGTAATGACTCCGGTTCAGTCTCAAAGCCTACCGACGCTCATCGAAGGGCGAGACCTGATCGCGCAGGCTAAAACTGGCAGCGGCAAAACTGCGGCGTTTGCGGTAAGTCTTCTTAACCGGCTCGACGAGACGCAATACCATACGCAGGCGCTGATTGTGTGTCCCACTCGCGAACTCGCCGAGCAGGTAGCTGAGGAAATACGCCGTCTCGCGCGCGGCATTCCTAATGTAAAAACCCTTACTCTCTGTGGCGGCCGTCCGATGGGGCCGCAGCTCGCCTCGCTAAAACGCGCACCGCATATCGTGGTCGGAACACCCGGTAGGCTGCTCAAGCACTTAGAGAAACAGACACTCAAAATTAATAAAGTTGAGACCCTCGTCCTTGATGAGGCCGACAGAATGCTGGGCATGGGTTTCATCGAAGACATAGACGATATCGACGACTATCTGCCGACGACGCGTCAGACGCTGCTTTTCTCGGCAACGTATCCCGATGAAATTGCACAGCTAAGTGCAAATTTCCAGACTGACCCTGTAGACATACGTATCGAATCCGATATCCCCAATGCGCAGATAGAGGAGAGTTTTTACGAAGTCGATCGAGTAGATAGACTGCAAGTGATCCTCCGCCTCCTCGCCCTGCACAAGCCCGAGTCGACGCTCATCTTCTGCAACCAGAAGCATCAGTGCGAGCAGCTTAAAGACGATCTCTGGGAAGAAAAACTGCATGCTTCGGCACTGCACGGCGACATGGAACAGTATGAGCGCGACCGCACTCTGATTCAGTTTTCGAACAAGAGCACTTCGATACTTGTGGCGACAGATGTCGCCGCTCGCGGCCTCGACATCAACGAACTCGACCTCGTGATCAATTTCGAACTCAGCGCAGATCCCGAAGTTCATGTGCATCGAGTTGGTCGAACGGGTCGCGCCGGTCGCGCAGGAACAGCGGCAAGCCTCGTTATGCGCTCTGAAGAAAACCGTCTCGCGGCGATTAACAACTACCGCCACACGTCTCACGAAACCCTCTCTCCGGACATTCTTCCTGCGTGGGGCAACGTTAAGCTCTACCCACCTATGGTGACTCTGAGCATAGGCGGTGGCAAACGCGATAAATTACGCCCTGGAGATCTCCTTGGCGCACTGACCGCGAGTAAAGAAATAGACGGCATCTCGATTGGCAAAATCAATGTTCTCGATAAAATTACCTACGTTGCCCTTGCTCAGGAAAGCGCCAAAACGGCACTAGCCCAGCTCAACGAAGGTAAAATCAAAGGCAAACGCTATCAAGCTAGACGACTGCGCTAACCGCCACTTAGCGTTATAATGACCGTATAACAAGGGTAAAGTTACCCTGAATATTCACTTCACGTTTTGGAAGGTTCCATGGCTACTATTACCGTTTACACTAAAAATCTGTGCAGCTTTTGTTCGGCAGCCAAGCAACTACTCAAGAATAAAAACTTCGATTACAAAGAAGTGAACATGGAAGGCGATCAAGCACTCATGATGGATGTCATGACCAAATCGGGTCAGCGCACTGTGCCACAAATTTTCGTAGGCGATGTCTCTGTCGGCGGTTATCGTGAACTTACGGCCGCCATGTCGAATGGTGAGTTCGCCAAATTAGTTGGCAAGGGCTAAGCAGAGAGAAACCCCCACTAAAGAGGCGCCACTTGCAGAAGAACGAGCATTTCCCACGCCTTCGCTCACTCAGCGTCGCACTCGGACTTATTGCCCTGACGCTTGGCCTCCTTGCGAGCGTCGCCGTGCTAAGAGGCGACGACTTCGGCCGCGTTAACCTTCTCTCCTCGTTAAGCCTGTTTGCGCTCCTGCCGTCGATTGGCCTAGTCGTTACCTTGCTATTGATTTTCTTGGGACGCCGCAGCGGCATTGCAGCACTGCTTATCGAACTGCCTCTTGCGCCCAAAAAACTTACCTCATTGCTTCTCACCCAACGAAGCGGCGTGCGCCGTCAAACGGCACTTTTCTCACTCAGCCAACGCCTTACGCTGTCATTTGCGACGGGCAATCTCATAGGCTTTGTACTAATGCTTTTAGCAACTGACGTCAGTTTCGTTTGGCGCAGCACGTTACTCGACGCAGCCATCTTATTCCCGATTCTCGATACGCTAGCTTCACCCTGGGGATTCTGGCAAGCAGCGCAGCCGTCTTTAGAGATGCTAAATCAGACACAAGATTTCAGGTTACGAGGGGCGTTATTAGAGGGAAATTACGTCGGGCAGTGGTGGCAATTTCTGTTGGCCGCGCAGCTCTGCTACAGCATCGTTCCACGCGCCCTTCTTTGGTTGTTCGCAAACAATAAATTCAAGCGCGCCGCGCAGCGTCAAGACAACGAGCAAGGCCCAAGACACCAGCTTGCAGCCGCAACACCGGCGCCAGAGTCGGACAAGCTAGGGGCGTCGGTAAGCGTGATTCCTGCTAATGCCATGCTTTTCGATTGCGCACATGCCTCCGACGCCCTGCTGTCGAAGATAGAGAACAGCCTGCGAGCCTCTGCTAGTGTCAAGGCCCCTGCGAGCTTTGACTTTAAGCTCGACGGCATAAGCCCGACGAGCAAATCCCCTCTTGTTATCGTCGTTCGCAGCTGGGAGCCTCCCCTTGCAGAACTTGCCGATTCGATACTCGAAGCCTTTACGGCCGAGCAACGCCGGAATCTCTTCATCGCGCCGATAGATTGGGAATCGAATCAGCAGCAAGGCGACCATTTAATACAACCAAACGTCGCGCATACGCAGGAATGGCGGCGTTTTTGTGCGAATGGTTTGGGCTGCACTCATCTTGCGCTTTTTGAGGCAAAGGCATGACTAGCACGAATACGCCGAGGTTCGCAGTAGTCGGGCATCCCAACAAAGGCAAATCGTCGATCGTTGCAGCGCTTGCGCAGAACGACGCGATCGATATTTCCAGCCGCAGCGGCACGACTCTGCGTGCAGATCCGTTCGAAATTACCATCGGTGATGCAGCCTATACGCTGATAGACACGCCTGGATTCCAGCGTCCTCGCCGCGCACTCGAATGGCTCAATAGGCATGCAACCAGCGCGGATCAGCGCCGCCAGGCGATCGCGCTCTTTGTCAGTTCCGACGACTGTGCCAAGCAGTTCCCCGACGAGGTTGCTCTGTTAAAACCAATTTCAGAGGGCGCTGCGATACTCTATGTGGTCGATGGCTCACGTCCTTACAATCCAGACTATGAAGCCGAAATGGAAATCTTGCGCTGGTGCGGCCAACCCAGCATGGCGCTTATCAATCCTATCGAGTCAGGCGATCATATCGACACGTGGCAACAAGCGCTGTCGCAGTTTTTTAAGGTCGTGAGGGTCTTTAACCCAATGCTCGCGGACAGGCTGCGACGCGATGAAATCCTCGAGGCCTTCTCTGTCATAGCACCCGAGTGGCGAACGCGAATCGACATTGTACGCATCAACTATGCTCAGCAAGATCGCAGACGAATCGCTGACGCAGGCCAATTACTCGCAGAGACACTCGAACGGCTTTGTTACTATCAATTGAATCAGCAGACTTTGAGCAAGTCCCAGGCCGAAAAACTCAAGCCAGTTTTGAAGGCGCGCTATTTCGCCGAAATGCGTGCCATCGAGTCGGCAGCGCACAGCCGCTTAAAAGAACTTTTTGACTATCGTCATCTCGACAGCGAAATAGCAGACCTGCCTATCGAAGGCGATCTGTTCGATACAGAGAAATGGGTTGTTTGGGGCTTAGATCGCAAGCAGCTTGCACTCACAGCAGGCATCGCGGGCGCCGGAACTGGCGCGGTAGTCGATGCTGCGACCGCAGGCACAAGCCTCCTGCTAGGCGCTACTGCGGGTGCTTTACTCGCCGGCGGCAGCGCATGGTTTGGCGCCGACAAGATCGCAAATTTCAAAGTCATGGGCCTACCACTCGGCGGTTTTGAGGCGCGACAGGGGCCTAGCGCTAACCGCAATTTCCCCTATGTCATTGCAGGAAGGTTCTTAGGGCTGGTAGAGGCATTGCAAAATAGAACGCATGCACAGCGCGGGCTGCTAACGATTACGGACGCGACGCTCCAAGACAAAATCGACGCTCTAGGCAGTCGCCAACGTAAAGCGCTCGCAGCTGCGCTTCATCGCTTGAGTTCACAGAAAGTGGTGGACGATTTGCCGAGTGCACTCGGCCCTCTTCTCGCAGAGACACCCCAGACTAACCCGCAGTAACGCAAGGCGCAGGGTTAGTGCTGCGTTGTTATCGAAGCACCGCCACTGATTTAATCTGCGCCCAAACTTGGGAGCCTACGGCTAATGCAAGATGTTCCGCTGAGCGGCGCGTAATTCGCGAGAGCAACATCTCGTTGCTGTCCCGAATAGCCTTTGATTGCTCATCCATTGCCTTCGACTCGTCGAGTGCCGCAGTAGACTGATGACCTAAGCTAAGCTTAACCAGCACTGCGTCCTGTGAAAGACACGCCGAAATCTCAATCACAGTTGCCGGCAAGGCATTGAGAATACTTGTGTCCGTGTGCTGGGACAGCGTAAGACTGACATCACGCGCGTCGACTCGTACGCGCAGAGTCTCCCCTTCGGCGCGACCATTGTCGGCGAGTAATAATTCGCCCCCGATAAAACTAACGCGCATAAGATCCCATTGCGCCTCGCGCGAGAGTATTGTCGTCTCGAGCACTATACCAGCATAGTCTAGCTGCATGGGCGAATCTAAGGCTGTCAGCACGTCGGCAAGGCTACCATTGGCAACGACGCGTCCTTGATCGAGCACAACCACCCAATCGGCAAGGCGCGAGAGTTCGTCGATAGAATGGGTAACATAGACGATCGGTATTTTGAGTTCGAGGCGGAGTTTCTCTAGATACGGCAGTATCTCACGCTTACGTTGGGTATCGAGAGAGGCGAGCGGTTCATCCATCAATAACAACTCGGGCTGGCTGAACAAGGCACGAGCTATAGCGACACGCTGTTTTTCTCCGCCGGACAGTTGATTGGGCTTTCGCTGCATGAGGTTTTCAATACCTAATAGCTCAATCACTTCTTTGCTACTCAGCACACTGCCAGAAGAGCCTGCTAAATCGACTCTTTTCTGCGCATAGCTCAGATTGCCTTCGACCGTAAGATGCTCGAACAGACTGGGTTCCTGAAAGACATACCCAATCGGCCTTTTATGCGTAGGTACAAATAACTCATCGCCCTGCCATTGATCGCCGTCGACACTCAACACGCCTCCTGGCGCATGCACAAGTCCTGCGAGGCAGCGCAGCAGAGTGGTTTTTCCCGAACCTGACTGCCCGTACAAGACAGTCACCCCTTTCGCAGGCAGTGCCAGGTCAACGTCTAAAACGAAATCGTCATAACAATGCGTGAAGTGAGCGTCTATTGGCACGCCTGTGTCGCTGGCCATGCTCTAAACCCTCGGCCCGACGCTGCTGCTCGCACGCCTATTAAAAGTGTAAAGCGAAAACAGAACAACGAAACTAAACAGCAGCAACGCGCCAGACAGCCAATGCGCCTGCCCATAGTCGAGTGCTTCAACATGATCGTACAGCTGTACCGAGACGACTCGAGTCACCCCAGGAATATTGCCGCCTATCATCAACACCACACCAAACTCGCCAACCGTGTGCGCAAAGCCTAGTATCGCTGCCGTGATAAATCCTGGCTTCGCAAGTGGCAGGGCAACGCTCGCAAACCGATCCCAAGGGCCCGCTCGGAGAGTTGCCGCAACCTCAAACGGCCGCTCGCCAATCGCTTCGAACGCGTTTTGTAGGGGCTGCACAACAAACGGCAGCGAATAAAAACAAGACGCGATGACAAGTCCCCAAAAGGTAAAAGGCAGCAGGCCAATGCCAAGTGATTGCGTCAACGCACCGATTGGCCCGTTAGGCCCCATTGTAAGTAATAGGTAAAAGCCAAGTACCGTAGGCGGCAGAACTAAGGGTAAGGCGACGATCGCAGCAATAGCGCCCTTGAACCAGACACGCGTGCGCGCAAGCCACCAGGCGATTGGGGTGCCGACAAGCAACAAGACCAGCGTGACAGTCGCGGCGAGTCGCAACGTAAGCCAAATAGCCACCAGGTTCTCATCCATCCGTTTTCTCCACAGTCCCAACTGGCCCGAGCGCGTCACTCTCTACCGAATAGCCAAAGCTATGAAGAATACTGACTGCCTTTGCACTTGTTAAAAAGGCTATAAATTCTTGTGCCGCGCTGTTGTTTAGGCCTCTTGTCAGCAGGACCGCATCTTGGGCAATAGGCGAATGCAAGGTTTGTGGCACCCGCCACAGCGATCCTTTAACGAGCTCGCCATCAACTAAAACCTGTGACATCGCAACGAAACCCAGCTCGGCATTACCTGTTGTCACAAACTGATAGGCCTGCGAAATGTTCTCTCCAATTACCCGTTTCCCCGCCAGCGCCTGCGTTAAGCCCAGGCTAGCAATCACCTGCTGTGCAGCCAAACCATAGGGTGCTAGTCGAGGGTTCGCCTGCGCGAGCCGGACGAAATCGCCTGCTCGAAGCGTCTCTGCATTAATAATAACGCCGTGATCAATAGTCCATAGTACCAGCGTGCCGCGCGCGTAGGTTCGCTGCGAACCCTCGATAGCGAGTCCTTCTTTAACAAGCAGCGCGGGTTTTTCGGTGTCTGCCGAGAGGAAAACATCGAAAGGCGCGCCATTGTAAATCTGTGCGTAAAGTTTACCGGATGAACCTTGAGAAAGACGGACGGAATGACCGGATTCTTGCTCGAAGGCGAGCGCAATCGCGCGCGCAGGCGAAGAGAAATTGGAGGCAACGGCAATGAGTGCCTGCTCGGCGAAACAGCTTAAAGGCGCGAAAGTCAGCAGACAGGCTGCGGTCAAAAACTGTATCGTAAAACGCCTCATATTCACTGCTCGGAAATAGGAGGCGTCAGTTTAGTGTGATTAGTCCGAGCGGGCAATTACTAGGCTAAAGTCTCTCTTGCTAGTAATTGCCGCACCGCATCAGTCTGGCGCGTTTGCAAGGTCTTCGCGCAGCGTGCGGGTCGCGAGCACAAAATGGCAAGACGACCAGAACAACGCTGCCGGGATCAAGAAGACCATGGCATAACGGAGAGATTCAACACCGTAGGTAGGCTCGAGATAATCGCTCAGGAATCCTACCGCGCTCGGCCCCATTCCCAATCCAATTAAGTTGAGAATAAAGAACAAAATAGCCGACGCCATCGCTCTCATTCTCGCGCCCACTAATGCATGCGCCGTGGCAATAGAGTTGCCGAGGTACACATTAATCAATAGGCCTGGGATACAAGATAAAATGAGTGCAGTGTATTTTGACTCGGTAAGGAATACCGTGATGAAAAAAGGCACACCAATGAAACCTACTATGGCGGGCACCCACAGATACCAGCGCTTATCTCGTGGCGCGAGCTTGTCGGCAATCATACCGCCGCCCAAAATACCAATCGCACCTAACAAACCAGACGACAGCGCAAGCCATGTGCCTAGTTCGCCAGTGCCCATTTCGTGGCTACGGATAAAGAACGACGCTTGCCAATTTACCGTACCGTAGGCGGCAAACGCGTTGAGGCCCGCAGCAATCGCCATATGCCTGAACGAGCGGCGGCTCCAGAGTAGTCCCAATACGTCGCCCAAAGGCGCAACGGCAGTATTGACCACTCTGCCTTCTGAAAACCCGCGTATAGGCTCTTTGAGCGTATAACGAATGACCAGGGCGATGACGAGCCCGGGGGCACCAACGACTGCGAAGGCCACGCGCCAACCGAAGAATTCATTCAGCCAACCGCCGAAGAGAAAGCCAAAGAGGATGCCAATATTCACCCCTGTCGAGTAGATAGAAATGGCTGTAGCGCGCTTCTCAGGAGGGAAAATGTCAGAAATAATTGAGTGTGATGGCGGGCTGCCACCAGCTTCACCGATACCCACGCCGATTCGAGCGAGGAATAACTGGAGATAGTTTTGAGCCAGGCCGCTAATCGCAGTCATAAAGCTCCAAATGCCGATTGCGTAGGCGACGATATTGCGGCGATTGCCTCTATCAGCCCAACGTGCAATCGGTATACCAGCGGACACGTAAAACATCGCAAAAGCGAATCCGGTGAGCAACCCAAGTTGACCGTCCGACAGGCCAAGATCGGCCTTAATAGCCTCTTGCAAGATTGAGAGCAGTTGCCTATCGATGAAATTAAAACAGTAACCTACGGTGAGCAGCCCAAGCGCATAGTTTCGTGTCTTGTTGCTCAGGTAGGGATTATCAATTTTTGGTGAAGATTCTGTCGAATCTAAAGGGGTCGATGGTTCGGCCATAGTGGATTCTCTTCCGTCTTATTGTTGTTATGCCCCAGCGCTGGCATTTTCCTATTTAGTACTTGGCTCGCAGAGCGAATGAACGCCTAGATGCGAACCCTGTATAGCAGATCGAAGAAGAGAAGTGTACTCGAGGAGTGATGCGGGATGGTTATCACAAAGCCTTTGTGACGCCAGAACTGCCGATGGATTTACAGCCTAAGCAGCCTCTCGCTAGTTGGGGAATGGGTAGTCGCGGCTTCTGGCGTTTCTAGTAAAGAGAGTTGGCGCGCCCAGAGCGCGTCGAACCTCTAATAAAGCTACCTAAGCATCTATATCTTCCGGAAGAGCTTACTCCTAACTTTACATTTTTAACTATATAAATCAATACTTTGATTTCCTATAGCACTTCGCTCAGCAATCTCTAGCAGTCTCACCTCGAGAGCATATCTAGCGATTATGTATACGGTCATGTATACGGTTTAATCAAGGGCGGCTTCATAACAAGGGCGGGGGTCTGTTTAGGACTCTGCTAATTGTTACCGTACCTGCGCAGACATTTAATAGGCTGATTTCATTGCTCTAGACAGCATTCCTAAAAGTGATAGGCTTTCTACAGTCAGCGTTAAGGCATAATCGCCTCGAACGCACAGTTAACAACAAAGGATACGAGCATGCCAATAACCCAACGTCTCGCAACAATCGTGTTCATCACGTTGCTTTTGTGGAGCGGATCAAGCAGCGCTCAGACGCAAGCCGAAAACGATGAAGCCATCGCCGGCGCGATAGCTGCGCTAGATGAATTCATGACCACATTTAACGCGCGCGACCCGCAGCTATGGGCGCGATCTCTCAACTATCCGCACGTACGTTTCGCCAGTGGCACGGTCACCGTCTGGGAGACTGCAGAAGAATTCGCACGAACAGATTCATTTAATCGCTTAGCTGTGATTGGTTGGGATCATTCCCACTGGCTGAGCAGAAACGTTGTCTTGGTGTCGCCTGCCAAGGTACATATCGCTACCAAATTCCAGCGCTTTAATGAGAAAAACGAATCCATAGGCACGTACGAGTCTCTATATATCGTGACAAAAGTTGACGGTCACTGGGGCACGCAGGCGCGTTCCAGTTTGGCTCCTTAGCAAAGACAAACGGCTGAGATACAAAGGTGATTAAACTTATGCTGAATTTTGGCCAAGCAAAAGCCCTGTCGCTAGCATTAGTGTTGCTTTTGCCTGTCGCACCTCATCTCGCCCTCAGCCAAACGCCAATAGTCTCGCCAGAAAGTGTTGGAGTTTCATCCCAGCGCTTAGCACTTGTCGATTCAATGCTTCAACAGCACGTGCATGATGGCCGAGTTCCTGGGCTGGTTGCCGGAGTTTCTCGCCATGGACAACTCGTGTTTTTAAAAAGCTACGGCTGGCAAGACATAGAGAATAAGTTATCAATGCAGGAAGATTCAATATTTCAGATCCGCTCGATGAGCAAACCGATTACTGCAGTAGCCGTGCTGCAGCTCATCGATCAAGGCAAACTTAAACTGAACGATCCAGTCGCGAACTATATTCCCAGCTTTTCTGCAGTGCGGGTGTTCAACAATTCAGAGACTCAAGATCTGAATGATACTCGCTCCCCTAGTCGCGCCATAACTATCGAGGACTTGCTTCTGAATACCGCCGGGCTAAGTCATCGATTCAGCACTTTATATCGTGACAACCGGGTTCGCTCCCGTGCAGATTCTCTAGAAACACTAGTCGATAAAGTAGCCAGCATTCCCCTTATTGGCGACCCTGGCGAGCAATGGGTTTACAGTATATCAATCACAGTGCTAGGCCGAGTTGTAGAAATTGTATCGGGACAAACATTCGACAATTACCTCGAACGAAATCTATTCAACCCGCTAGCAATGACTGATACAGGCTTTTACGTAAAGCCTCAACAGCAAGCGCGATTGGCAAAAGCCTATGTGGCTGGAACTTCCCGCGAACCTCTCAAATTGCTGCCACCAATGGACATTCCAATCACTGAAAAACCACCCCTTATGGAAGGCGCTGCAGGGTTAGTAAGCACCGTGCCCGACTATCTGAGGTTTCTTCAAGCCTTGCTCAACAAGGGGGAACTCAACGGCTCACGCATTCTATCCTCAGAAAGCGTGATTGCTGCAACCACCAACCAAGTAGCCGACAGACTATTGCCAATAGGCACTAACCCAAATGCACCGATGCTTGATCGCGGGTGGGGCTATGGCATAAGTGTTGTGGTTGATGCAAGTAAAAGCCCCTATGGAGCCAACAATGGCGAATTTGCATGGGGAGGCTCCCTAGGCACTCAAGCTTGGGCTGACCCGAACACCGGTATGGCAGTTGTTATTATGCTGCAGGTGCAGCCTGCGGGAGCGTTTGATATTGCCAGTAAGTTCAAAGCAATGGTGTATCAAAGCGTAATAGATTAGGCACAAAGCTTCCTCAATCAGTTTCTTATAAGCGCGCTTTCAACTCAAACCCTGAATCATCTTCGCCTGCAGTAGGGGTGCTCAATATTTTATTACACTATTTCAGCGACAGGCTGGAGATTGTTGTTGTAGCGGCGCAGATATTCTATAGGCATATTTCGGAAAAATAATTCAGTCCTCCCTCCATTGCCTTACTTCAATACTGAAGCATCTACTAACGGCGAGGCCACAAAACCGCTATCAGCGTTCTGAAAGTTGGTTAAGAATATCTACATCAAAAACTTGACTACCTAACGGTTGGTAGGCAAGATTGAGACTCATCTTGTAAATCACTGCAGAGGTCAAGACTATGCTTCGATTAAAATTTACTTCAATGTTTTCTGGCTTAATGGCAGCTTGCGCACTAATCATGAGTGTAGGCACAACTGGAGCAGAAGCTGTTGATGTCCAAAATGATGTAATGGACGTGACGCTATTCCGTGGCGCGGGCAACAACACTTGGTTTGAGGTTTATTTCAAAGCAGATTTAGTCAACGGAGCGGACAAGGTCGAGGTTGAAACGCTAGATATTGATCTTAGGCCCAAACGTGACGTAACTCTTCATGTCAAAATCTTCAATCCCGACGCTAAACTGCCTTTAATAATTACGCCAGGGGGGAACGGTGATACAGACGGCTTTGGAAACTTTGCACGAAACGTCGCAGTAGCAGCGCCAGATTTTAAGGTAATTATCTATGATAGAAGAAATTTGGGACGGTCTAGTATTAACTTTGGCGACTCCCCCCAAATGATCGAAGAGGGAGAAGACCTACACGCTCTTATTGAGCATTTAGACGTCGCTCCGGCCACTTTATATGGCATGTCTTCAGGTGGACGTTCAAACCTTGTCGTCGCTAGCAAATATCCAGAAGATATCGCGGCATTGGTACTAGCGCCACTGACAGGCGGGCCTTTGGCAGCCGCTCGACTCTCGGAAGAATATTTTTTTAAATACCTAAATACTGAGTCGCTAACAACGATGACGCATATCAGCGATTCATCAATCTCGTCGATGGAGGATTTAGGCAAAACACCGCTATGGTCGGCTTACCTCGAGCGAAATCAGGAGCATTATAAAAAGGCTTTTTTCGGCACTCATATTGATGATTTTCTTTCATCCATGAAGACCTCTGGAACCCATCTCCGCTCAGCCGGCGATCAAACAGCATTAGGCATGCAAGATCGAAATTTAGCTGCACTTACTGTCCCAGCGACGTTAATTTTGCATCATGGTTCTTATAAAGACTATTTGCACCCAATAACGAACAGTAGAGCAGCTACCACATTGATCCCCAATTCGAGTTTAGAATTCGCGCCATTTTTGCCCGAGATACTTGAGCATCTGATCCCTTTTGTCCGCAGTAATACACCAGCGCTGCGACAGTGACAGATACTGCGACAAAAATTCTTGATGCCGGCCAGTTTCTTATTCAAACGCGTGGCTACAGCGCAGTCAGCTTCCAAAATATAGCCACAAAGGTCGGTATCAAGAAGCCGAGCATCATTCACCACTTTGAAAATAAGTGCTCTTTAGGCGTAGCAATTATTCAACGCTATAGAAGCAACTTCGCGGAACAGCTCGAGGCAATCAAAAATGATCCTGATAAAACCTCTTGGGATTCTTTGGAATTTTACTTCTCCCCATATTTCCATTTCGCGTCTACACCAGACCAGGTCTGTCTGTGCGGCGCTCTATCAGGAGAAGTGACTGCCTTACCGGAAGAGATGCGAATAGAGGTAAAGCTATTCATGGAAGCTCACCAGCTATGGCTCAAAGAAATTCTAATCAACGGCCTGAATAAGCAGGAAATGAATTTCGATATGCCACCGATACAGCTAGCTCGAATGATATTCAATAGTTTGCAGGGTGCGCTGCTAGTTAAGCGCTCGACTGACGATTTAAATCAGATTGAAGACGTTCGCAGGACAATTATCAAGATGCTCGCAGCATAGCTTCCTTGGCCCAGTCTGCGTTGTCTTGTGTGACTGCTACAGCGCTGAGTGTACATGCTAGTGCTAAAGCACCTGCAGAGTCTCTTAAGCCTTTAGCATCTTAAGAGTCTTCTTACGTTCGAGTGCTATTGCGACTGTATACTGCGTAGCTTCTAAGAAACTATCATTCTTAGCCTTTTCTACTACTTCTTTCCACACCTCCAGCATCTTTATATTGGTGTTAGAGCCATCAATGTCTCTAACGGCAAAAGCATCGTGTACTGCAAGTAATGGTATTTGTTCTTCTGTCGCCCATTGCAGCATCTTTAACGCTATTTCACCTTCTAGCCACTGCATGCGCGTGCCAACGTCATTAAAGAATAGCTCGTCTTTAGTAACCCAAGGATAGTTATGTTCTACAGAAGATAGGATAGCTTTAAAGTCGTTAGCACTCATTGGTGACCTTTTGTCTAAGCTAGCATCCTTTATCAGCTTACCTTTAGAGCGTCCTAGGGTTACTGCGCCGAAACATTTAGTAATAACTGTTTTAATCTTATCTCTGGATAATCCTGTTTCTTTGGCAATGTCACTATAAGGATCAGCAGGTAGCTCTTCACCGACAATGTACGAAGCCATACGAAGATGATTACAAGAGAAGTCAGGTTCTACGATCGCTTCACCGTCAATAAGCGTGCTAGTCCTTAAAGGAATACGTCTATTAACTAGGTTTTGATAGTAGTTGTTTATACGCCCGCTTCTGCCTACAAAGTCCTTGAGGCTCCGACTACTAGGGTTTTTCATTGCCCATGTATGGTCAAACATAAACACGTTGTATTGCGTCAAGATTCGTTGCCACTCTTTGACCGATGTTGCTGAGGGCATATCAACAGTTTCAAAGCGGTCAAACTTAAGTGGCTCATAGTCGTTGAAATCACCATACGTAGAATAAAGCGATGAGCTAAATAGCTTTATAAACTTGCTTGTTGGGTAGTACTGAGACGCTTTTGATGTTTCGTTAGGCCTTACGTCTCTATAGCCTTTGCGGCCAAGACGCATGATGTCTTCATCGCAAAGAGCATCCACAATTCGCTGCATGCGCCGACGACTGAAGCCAAGTCCGTTTAGATATGTTCCGTCCCCGAAGTTTGGCGGGTTAGTTGGCAAGGCAAGCCATTCAAACCTAAACATGCATTGGATAAGTGAGTTAAGCACATGCTTAGTGCAGCGCCTGTGAGCGTCTTGAACTTCTTTCTTGTTGGACTGTGTAGCTCGGCTTGTAAGGTCCCCCAGAAGGCCTAGAAATGCGTCTGATGAGGTTCCAAGGCTTGAGCCTTTGTAGACCATCAATGCAGTTGATGAGTCCTTGTCAGGCTCACCTGCATTAATAAGCAGATCTGCTATTGCATCTGTATTGGCCAATTTAGAGCCTGTTTGTTGCAACAGCTACACCACTTCCTTCAATTAAAAGCTGTCTTCTTTCCCGAAACCTTTCTCTGGATTGCGCGTCAGTGTTGTTACGCGTTGACTGCCATACTTCATAACTTGGATACCAAACTATTCGGTTCAACTTAGCAACGCCCTGCTCATCATCTACCTGACGGAATAATCCAACGACCTTTACTTGCCAGTAATCTTCCCAAGTCGTCCATGCTCTCTGACTCAGTGAAACAGCTGTGTTCATAGCGTCAATAGGATAGTGCTCATCGCGATGCACATAAAATCCCTTAGGCGTTGACACTGTACCCGAAACACGCAGGTCCACTGAGTAGTACAGCTTAGTGACAGGCCCAACAATTCGGGTGTTTTCCTTAAACAGGGAGTCGAGTCTATCGACTACTGACGTTGAACCGCTGTCAAATGACAACATAGCAATAACGTCATTTTCTACTAACCCATTAAAGGGCGCGTCATCCGCAAGAACAACCGAGTTCCAAATCGCATAGACCGAACCGCCTGCTTCTGCAGCAACTAAGTCGATAGCCGCTTGAATACCTTCAGCTGACATGCTCTCGGAACTTACAACCGAGAAATTGGTGTAAGTGTAAAATTGAGTATCTGGTCCTGAGTCGGAGTCTTGAGCATTAGCGTGCGAACTCAACAGCCATGTAATGATCGCAATAACTTTAAAGTGATTTCTAATCATGTTGTATCCCCTGTTAACAGTGCTATTGAATCATCGAGAAGCTTCGCTGATAGAGTGCTCAGACCAAGAATAAGTTATGTCTATTTCAGTGTGCGGCGCAATCATTAGTAACACTTAGTCACCTGTTTTTATTGACTTTTATTGCAAAATGTGCTAAATTAACTGTATAGTTTAGCGCATAAGCACTACTGCCCTATCTCCGTCACTTCCATACTTTAATCACTCTAACGCGTCAGCATTTCTAACACACAGTGTAACTCTGTGGGCTTTCTGCTGCGTGCTATTTAGCCAATGGAGAACGCAATGAAGGAATACTTCTTAGTAAAAGACTACGTCAGGAACAAACCTGTTGCACTGGTCAGGTCTGAGTACGGTAGAGCAACAGTCATTGCAGGCGACAAGTCTGCTGAGAAAGTCTTTATTAATGGTGACCCACATAACATAAATAGGAAGTATGGATTTACCTTGTTAGGTCACAGCAGCTGTCATCCAGACATTGGTCACTACATTGACTCGCTAGGGCCAGTGGCTGACAGCAAGCAAAGACTAGAGAAAGCCAAGCAGAAGGCTATGAAAGCTAAAGTTGCTAAAGCGCTAAGCGAGGCTGATCTAGTGCGGATAAGCGAGCTGCTGAGCAACGGAGTTAGTCAGCGAACGGTGGCTGAGATAATGGGAGTTAGCCAGTCGTTTATACAGCGGAGGGTGAGCAGCTCATCCAATATTCTGTGAGCTGCCTACCGGTTAAAAACTAGATCCATATTTTAGAATCTTAGACTTGGGAGGTTTACGCATATCTCCTAGTCTGCGGCGCTCGAAGACATTTCTAGCTTTTGCACCACAATTCCTAAGTTGCTTTTCATAGTTTTAAGCGTGCTCCTCGATACGTTCTCTTTCTTGGCCATGGCTACTGCGTTCGAACATGCTGATTCTGCTGCGAGATATTCATCGCTCAAAGCATATATCACGCACATGTTGTTGAGGTCACCTGACGCAACCTTGCTCGAGATTGCCGATTGCACTTCGGACTTCGCCTCATCTAGCTTCGAAGCGATAACGGAGTCGTAACCAACAAATCCATCGAAAATTGTGAGCGAAGGAGCGGCACTCGCGTGACCAGTTGTTAGAGCCATCGCTCCTAGAATGAGTGAGACCTTGAATGTATATAGTTTGCTTGTCATTAGTGACATATTAAAAACTCCAAAATAGTAATAAAGGTTGGGTTGCTATAACGCCTCTCCGTTGAGTTTTAAGCCCAGACTTACGAGCTATCCCTCTCTGTTATGTCTTAAACAATGCGAAGAGCATGCCAAGTATTTTAGGAGCCACTTAATAACTGATTTAAAAGGTTTTATTCATCCGTATTGCGATAGAAATATGGGAACCATTTACCAAAGCGCCCAAAAAAAGAACAACACCTATCACCTACGCACTAGCAGAGGGCATGCTATTGCCGCTAACGAAGACCATCCCGCAATGAATCATTTCCTGAAGGTCTTAAGCTCGGTAGATATTGATCTATAATGTTTAGTGTTAGTCGATCGAGGGATGATTTAGGCTGCTGTTACAACAGAGTAAGTCAGTCGTTTATTGCGCGAAACAAACCACATGAATCAGCCACCCTGTAGGTAGGCCTTAGTTAGTGATTCAGAAGCTCTGCAGCTCTGTAGGCACGGGGCTGTGGAGGGTGGTGTAGGACTAGTTAGGCGTTAAGAAAAAGTGGTGGTCATTGTCATCAGGCGGTAAAGGCTGTCCAGACAACAGTGAATACAGTAGGTCTTGGTTAGCTATAACTTTCGTGTGTATAGGGACTGTGTAGCCTGCAGCGTCCTCTAGAGCCTCTGTATTGACCATTCTGTGATGTCCCTACTAACCATTGCTATACCTGCCACTATAGCTAACTTTCGTGTGTATAGGGACTGTGTAGCCCAGTAGAGTCTGCACCGTCTAGACAGCCGTCATTAAAGTGACGGTGTAGCTCATTGCTCCATTTACCATCTATTATTAACACCACGTGTAGCTTTCTCTATTGACTCTATAGCTGTTAAAGCGTTTGTTGCCTTAAGCGTCTAGTAAGCCATTCACCTATTGTCCCATTCTCCTGTATTAGCTTATCTATCTCTGTTGGGTATTTAGCGCTTAAGGCTATGGTGCACATCTATGACACCCACGTTCTGCGAATTCCAGTGCTGCGAGATGCGATGGCCTTTGTGGATGACAGAGTTCTTTAACTTTGTATTCAGAGCCGGTTCGATCTATGGTTGGCATAGCAGCGTCAGACACTTCACCGCGCCAACCTTAATCTAACGCCTAGAGAGCCTACATGAAACTTACCGTCACCTTTGATAGCCACTTGAGAACGCTTTCTGTCCGACTAGGAGTAGGCCTTATTCTGCTCTCGCTAGTCTTGGTGGCATCATGCCTATTTGGAATAATTGAGTTTGCTTTTTTTGACTTCGCCGGCCATTCTGGATTACGGACGCTCGCAGGCGTTGCAGTGTTAGGCTGTGTAATTTCCGCTATCGCATCTACGGACCTATAAAAGAGAAATATTATGTTTAAACAGTCAGACTTATTCATACTGCTAGCCGTCGCTATATCATTCGCTGTTTCCGGCGTCCTCTGGTTTTCGGGACAACAAGACGAAGGTCTTTTCACCGCCGTCTGGGTTCCGTCCATTCTCTGCTTCGGCATCTACTTTAAGCTGATGGCTTCACAGGGGAGAGGTCGATGAGCACATCAATGATTCTCGGTGTAGCGATTGCTGTGTTTGCTTTTATGCTGATAGGTCTATTTTTAACCGCTCGGGAGGCGTCGAAATGGGACGACCCCGCAACTCACAGGAATGACAATGAATGATATTAGGACGGCCTCGAGGCTTTTGCTTCTCACCTACTTTATGCTGATAAGTCCCTTTGTATTCAGTGAAGAGTTGAAAGTAGATAATCTTCTGCTCAATGGCTTCAAAAGCAATGAACCTGACCTCCAGTGGTTCGTTCAAAATGACACTGTCATGGGTGGTCGCAGCGAAGGCGGCTTTAGTATCGTAGATGAAGAGCTTCTCTTTTCTGGTGTGACTAATACCAACGGAGGTGGATTCAGCTCAATCCGCACTCAAAGGTTTATCAAAGACCTTTCTGGATACTCAGGTGTAAAACTTCGAGTAAAGGCCGATGGTCGAAAGTACACGTGGTCAATACAAACAGACGCTAGATGGCGAGGAAGACAGGTAAGTTATTGGGCGGACTTCAAGACGATTGCTGGAGAGTTAGAAGAGATTTACATTCCGTTTACAGAGTTCGCTCCTCAATTCCGTGGGTTTGAGCTTGATGGGCCGAGCCTCGACCTCAGCAACATATCGGAGTTTGCTCTTTACCAGTACGATAAGACTGACGGCGCATTCGAGCTTAAACTTTTAAGTGTTGAAGCCTACACTCAATAAACAGCAGAATCACCCACCCTATAGGTAGGCCTTAGTTGGTGATTCAGAAGCTCTGCAGCTCAGTAGATACGGGGCTGTGGAGGGTGGTGTAGGACTAGTTAGGCGTTAAGAAAAAGTGGTGGTCATTGTCATCAGGCGGTAAAGGCTGTCCAGACAACAGTGAATACAGTAGGTCTTGGTTAGCTATAACTTTCGTGTGTATAGGGACTGTGTAGCCTGCAGCGTCCTCTAGAGCCTCTGTATTGACCATTCTGTGATGTCCCTACTAACCATTGCTATACCTGCCACTATAGCTAACTTTCGTGTGTATAGGGACTGTGTAGCCCAGTAGAGTCTGCACCGTCTAGACAGCCGTCATTAAAGTGACGGTGTAGCTCATTGCTCCATTTACCATCTATTACTAACAGCAAGTGTAGCCTTCTTTATTGACTATTTAGCTGCCAGAGCCTGTATTGCCTTGGGCGTCTAATTAGCCAATCATCGATTGTCGAATCAGAAGCGTCTTCAAAAAACCGAACCTGATTTAAGCTGCCCCCGAACAGCAGGGGCAGTTAGCAGAGCCGCTTACCATCACGGCTTCCGCCGCTTTAGCATTTTGCTCCGCCGATCTCCGTGTCGCGGTCGCAGCAGCGACGTTTGCCGGAGTCATCGGGTCTGGCTGAGTTCGCGCGAGAGATTGTCCAAAATAGCCTGTGAGAATTTTGTATTGGTGCATGCCGATGTCAGTCTCGACCCTGATAGTGTTGGCATCAAGCACTTGCACGCTGTTGAGTCGCTCGCCATTTTTAATAACTACGGTCTCGGCTGCGTTCGGCAGATTAGTGATTCTCCAAGTAGTATTTCGACCCGCTGCGCCGCGCTCGCCGATGTAGGTGCGCAGGTGCAACACGCCGTTCTCTTTGTCGTTCCATGCCTGCTCCACGCCGAGCGAGGGATAGTCTACGCCTTCTAGGGTAGGGGCCGAATACTTGTCGAGATGTTTAACTTGAAACGCTTCAAGCCAGCTACCCTCCGCGATCTCGCTTATCATCTGTTGCGCGGTTGTCGTGCCCCGAGGATAGGGTTCGTTTTTGTTTGGCCACCAGCTAAAGCGGTCTCCCTGATCGCCAAAGAATGTTGGCGCCAGACTCTGCTCAGCCGCGGCATTGAGGCGTTCATACACCTTGTCGTCGCCGAGCGCTTTGGCCATTGCCTGACCCAAGGGATTAGGTGTTATTACTTTCGACGGATCACGCCAGCCGCTGGCATTGGCTAGCGCCTCGTAGATCTTCGTCCCTATCTCCCGAGATTGAGGCAACAGATAGAACGCAGTACCGCCTCCACCGCCGCTCGCACCCGGCATATTGACCTTAAAATCTTCGATTGGATCGTAATAGAACGTCATCCAATCGATTTCATTGCGCTCATTGATGCTCATATAGTTGTCTTTCATGAACTCTATCCAGTTCTCAAAGGCGCCGTGGGCGTTGGTCACACCGAGTTGATCGGATAAATAGATGCCAAGTCCGGCTGCTGAATTGCAGATTGGCCAAATCTTTGTGTTCTCGCAGTGGGGGCCTTCTGGATGCTCGGTGTATTGTCTATGCAGGTGCTCGACTATGCGAGGCTGAGTCCATTGGAAGTGCTCGTTCTCGTAGCCGGCTATCTCCCAGGGACGCTCCCATTTTTCGTCACCAGAGACGTATTTGTAGATGGAAAGCACTAGATTCAGCCATCCCCGGAAAAAGAGATTCCCATCAGAGCCGATCGGGTCGGCCTGCAACCCCCAGGGCTCGACTCCATTCGCAGTCCAGCCAGGGGCGTCGTAGTTGCCTCTAACTCGGTCAGGCCAAAGCTGCGACCCAGGCGCGTTGAAATAGTCATATTGGTCGCGGTAAGGGCTAGGTCCAATGAATGTATTCCAGTCTATCGCTGCCCAATAAGAGGTGTGGCGCGTCGCCAACTCATCCATAATCCGGGTATAAACCTCGCGCCACGCGGGAGTTTGATCTGCCATAAGTAGAATCGGATAACTGGAGTCTGCTAGATCGAAACGAGGGTAGCTTTGCATCGGCGGATAGGCGTACTGATCCCACCAGGGGTGAGGGCCTAAGCCATCGTCTGACCAGTCGATCTCCTCGCGCGGAATTTTGATTCCCCAGGGGAGCTCAGTATTGGAGCTATAGCTCCAATCATCCGGAGTAGTTGCCTTTTGCCAAATAAACCGAAGCCAGCCCTTTGCTCGATCATTGTGCTTAGGATGAAGCAGACTGTCGACCTCATGTGTCGCAACTGCAGAGGTCTGAGCATTGAGAGCTCCCATGCCGAGAGAGGCAGCGCCAGAGATAATTGCCGCATCTTTAAGAAACTTGCGTCTAGGTTTGTGCTGAATTTTTCGCATGTTGCTGCCTCTAATAAAAGCCAGTCAAATACTATTTTATAAAGCCAAGTAGAAAGCTGTGGATATGACTATTGGCAGCTGTTCGCACGACTCAAGTCGTTTCGCTTATTTTAAGGATGTCCAGACTTACATTCTGTCTAGACCTTACTACATAGGAGAATCTTTTATTTTAGAAATCATATATCTAAGTATAGCTGTCATTTATCGCTATAAAAACCCTTGAATCACCCACCCTGTAGGTAGGCCTTAGTTGGCGATTCAGACGCTCTGCAGCTCAGTAGGTACGGGGGCTTTAGTGGGCGGTGTTAGGCGAGGGAGGAGCAGGATTGGTTGGGGTGATAATAGGGTTTATATTATAATATTTAGCACCTACTTAGACTCTCACGCTCGCGACTCAGCAAAGAAGCAGCATTGCCATTTAGTAGATTAAAAACCACAAGTATTCGATATGAAATATAAAAATGATGTCATTCTTAATTGATCCGTACAGCTTAATCGCTGTTCTCTTACCAGTGCTTTGCACACAGATAGCAGCTTCTTACTTTCGCAAACGGCATTGGTCAGAAGTTTGGCTAGCACTGGGCATCCCAATAGGTCTGCTTGGAAGCGTTGTAGGAGCCACGGGAATGGCTATATTTACTACGAACTTTACCTCGGTCTATCCGGCTTCAGCTATTATGCTACTAACTATCCTTTATGGCGGCATCGTATCTATGCTCGGATATTTTGCCCGTCAAGAAAAGCAAACAGAAACTATCGACTCTATCTAGACGATACAATTACTCACTTTACTGCTTATATTCTGGGGTGTTTACGTGTTGGTCATGGACGGTGCTGCCGGAATTGATTCTTATCTCTCGATAGAAGTTGCTGTTATTCATTTATCCGTTATAGGTGCATCACTATTTTTATCTGCAAAGCCAAATTATATAGACACCATTTGCGAAGCAGCTCTAATGGGCGCGAGCATTAGTGTTGTCGTCGGAGTGACTGCGCTTTACTCGGGTCAAACAGAGAGGGACACAGCGATTTTAATTTCAATGAATGGTCTTACTTACGGTCTGTTGATCTACATCTCAGCATACTTCTTCAGCCTCAAGTATCCGACAGGCATAAAAGTCAGTTTTAGTCGTTTAAATTGGCACTGGATGGAAATTGTAACGTTCCTAATCTTTATGTATTTTTCTACCGAAACAATTCGTGAATACTTACAAAATAATTTAGCAGGTTGAAGCAGCTATTTGCCTAACTCCAATCAACACCACTAGGCGCATCAATACTCTTTAACAAATAACGCTGCTTTATTTTTATGTCTGCGGGCGAGCCGTATCTGTCAGACACGCTGCTTGCCCAACCGCCCAACTCATCTCTTATGTCTTTAGGACACTCTACGTTCCGTAGCCTAGAGTTGAAAGAGTGCCTGAAGCTATGGCAAGTAGGCGCACCCTGCCCCAATACGGCCCTTATACGCTTGTTAACTGCTGCAGATGCTGACGTATTTTTTGTGGCTTTCTTAACTTCATCTATGTAATCGGGAAATAGCCAATCGTCCGCAGCTTTCCCTTTGTGCTCACTACTAACCGCAATTAACGCTACACCAACAAGTGGAATATATCGACGACTACTACCTGTCTTCAACCGCCTAAATGGGTTCTTCTGAATAACTAAGTAAGGGGTTTCGACATCAAGAACAACGTCACTCACTTTTAGTCCACAGCATTCATTTATTCGCAGCCCTGTCTCGAGCATCAAGTGAGCCAAAGATTGAATCTGTGGCTTCCTTTTAATTAAATTTTGCCTGAGTAGCGCTAACTCCTCCGTACTAAAGTCTTTTCTTTCTCGTGAATCTTCTCGAAGGCCCGGCACATGAAAGTCGCTAAATGGGTGCAAAATGTCGGTCTTTAGCTCGCGCTCTTTGGCTACTTTATTAAACATGGCACGCAACACCGTAAGCTGCCTATGAAGGGTTGCTGTCTTGACAGTGCCTTTGCCGATGTGACTGCTAATCAACCTTCTAACTTCAGCTCGCGTGTAATCGCCTGGCGGCTTGTCAGGCAAAAACTCGAGTAGGTACTTCAGAGCACGTTTAGCCTCATCTGAGAATTTTCTATCCTCAGTCTTCCCGCTTAATTGTATGTAGTCATCTATATAGGCAGATGCTCGCGGCCTATACTTACCGTGCAGCAAATCCAGTGCGGCAGAGTCCACCGCTTCCATTAATCCGTCAGGTATTGGATCGCCGTTATACCAAATACCCTCAAACTGAGCCTTAGGGACGAGAGCGCTTAGCTTGTCTGCGAGATGATCAAGAAAATCTGTAGCAATGTCTGCTGGAGCGCTTTGGTCGCTAATCGCATTTTGATACAGCCCAAATTTATGCAACTTTTCTAGAGCAAGATCATAGGTCGGTTGTGCTAATGATTTAGGTAGCCCGCGTCTTAAGCGATCAAACTCTTCCTCATACTGACGATTAATCTCGGTAACAAGTTTAGCTGCTTTAATATCATCTGTAGTCTGCAAGGATTTTAAGATATGCGTTTGCTTATAATGAGCACGCACAGCAGTAGGGACAGCTCGGCGATAATGCCAAGTGTGCCGGTTTTTAGGCTTAAAAAGATGAGGGACAGTCACGTTAAATACACCAAGAGCTAGCAGAGTCATAGATTACCTTAATTGCTAATTATGTATACGGTTATGTATACGGTAGCGGAAGATAATCTACTTAAGCTATTGATATAGTGGTAGTAATTATATAGATATGGCGCGCCCAGAGAGATTCGAACTCCCGACCAACTGGTTCGAAGCCAGTTACTCTATCCAGCTGAGCTATGGGCGCAGGGTGAAGAGTATAGCCAAGTTATCATCACCGGTCACCGTTCTATTCGGCTATTTTCCTTGATAGTTTACTCTAGGCAAATTTCCCCTATCCACGACGCGGGTCTATGTGATTTACTCCGGCTCGAATTCAGATAAGACTAAGGTTCGAAAGTGAAGCAAAATATTAAGTCACAGGCGAGCACCCAAAATACAGCGTTCAGCGCAGGCTCAAGGCCGCAACAACGACGTGCTTTGGAAATCATGGGTTGGATAGTCTTATCGCTATTAATCATTACCGGCCTCTCTTCAGTGATCGGTCGCGCATCATTTCTGAATGATGCAATCGCAGTAGCACCAGTGGATCCAATCCTTGAATTTGGCGCATTCGATAGCCGCTACTACACTAACCTCGCAGCAACAGTTCTTCACCTTCTCCCAGGGCTTCTCATATTTATATTGGGACCGATTCAATTTATGCCGAACCTGCGTACGCGCTATCTAAAATGGCATCGTATCAGTGGGCGAGTCTACGTTGCCTCTGGTTTCACGGGTGCTGTTAGTGGATTTATAATAGGAGCAATAGACCCCTTCATGGGTTTCACCGGACAGGGCTTCAACGAAGCAATGGCGACTGCATTCCTCTCCGCGTATGTTTTTTTCTGCCTGACTATGGCGATCTATCGCATTCGGAACAAACGCATTGGTCCACATAGGGAGTGGATGATTAGGGGCTTCGCTCTAATGACAGCGATAGCAACGGAGAGACTATTGCTAATCGCCTTTCAAGCAACGCTCGACGTCGATATTGGCATCCTTTTCGGTACTACGTTCTGGATGGCCGCGATTCTAAATCTTGCCGTAGCAGAGAGCTGGATAAATCTAACGCGCACACCCGGCAATGGGACTGCGCACTGGAAAGACTTAGATCGGCGAGCGAAGAGTGCATAGGGAGTAGTAATGGATCAGCTCACTTCTATAGAAACTATCGCTACGGTAATCCAATTGGCTGTCGCTCCTGTATTTTTGCTTGCGGGTATCGCCGGGCTACTCAACGTGTTGTCGATTCGTCTTGGGCGTGTTGTCGATCGCGTACGAGTGGTTGAAACGCGGCTATTTAAAGAAACCCACGACGATCATCGCGCGTTACTTCAGTCCGAGACGAATTCTCTATGGAACCGTATTCGCTTAGTCGACTGGTCTATTCGCACCTTTGTCGCAGGTGCGTTAATAGTCTGTTTAGTCATTGTTGCGCTGTTTCTTAGCGAATTGTCGCAATTCAATCTGTCTGCAGCTATCGCGTTTCTATTCGTCTGCGCAATGGTGTTGGTGATCATAGGACTCTTGCTTTTCTTATTTGAGGTAAGCGTCTCAACGAGCAGCATCCGCGAAGGCATCGACTCGATGATAAAAGAAGAACTCGATCATAAAATGGAATCGGTCGACGAGTGACCTAAGCTGCGCGAGCAGCGGCAGTCGCTGCCGCTTTCGCTGTCACGCTAGAATCCAAACCGCGCAATGTTTTGCTGAGGCCGAAGAAAAGCCCAACGACAATAACAAGTAATACGCAGGCGCCGAGAATCGAGTTAGCAGCGCCGATACGATCCGCAGCCATCGCCATAGGAAATACGCCGATAGGTGTGAGTGCGTAGGAGAGCATCATAAAGCTGCTCATACGGCCACGAACACTGTCATCTACTAAGAGCTGAATAGCGGCGTTATTCACGGTCTGACTAGCGCTCATGCACATATTGGCTAGAAGTAAAGGCACCAGCGCAACATAGAAGTTACTGGTTTCGACGAAAATCGCGAGAAAGACGCCAAAAGCCACTGTACTCCAGAGCATAAGTTTCACTCGCCGCGGTGAATCGCCGCGTTTAATTATCCACACAGACCCTAAAAGGCCGCCCACGCCCCCCACCGCCATCAGCGTGCCCATGCCGCTCTCGCCCACGCCCCAGGCCTGTTCGGCCAGCATCACCAAAATACTTTGAAAAGGCATGGCGAGAAACATAGGGACTAAGCCGAACAGCAGGCACAGCAAAACCGGGCGGTTGTTGCGTATATAGCTGAAACCCTGACCGATGTCGTCGAATAACCCTTTTTTTACGTCGCCTTGCCTGCCCGAACGACTGCGCCCGACGCCGAACATGCAGAGTACTGCCGACGAATAAAGCACAATCGACAGCATGTAAGCGCCTTTGTAATCAAACTGCGCAACAATGACACCCATAAGCGCGGGACCGAATACTCGGCTCAAATTCATCACACTGCCGGCATAGGCCATTGCACTTTGCAGTTTGTCGGGGCCAACAACTGTGGCGGTGATTGCCATACGCGCAGGCATGATAAACGGGAACGCACAGCCTGCGACGAATGCAGTGCAGAGCAAGTGCCAGAACTCTAAATAGCCAGTTAGCATCAGCGTGAGAATAAAAATCTCGTTGGCCACGATGAGCGACTGTCCGATCAAAACCAATTGCCGACGCTCAACTCGGTCGGTTATCGCCCCGCCGACAATCGAAGCAAAAATCATAGGAATAGCGACGACAAGATTGATGTAGGCAAGCGAGGTCGCGGAGCCAGTAAGGTCCCAGGCGAGCAGCGTCCGCGTTAGCATTTGCCCATTCATTGCGAGAAAAAAGGTAGCGTTGCCTAGGAAGAGCCAGCGAAATTGAGCGATGGAGAACACGGCGAACGCACTTTCGCGTGGTTCAGTCGTCTCCAGAGTCGTCTGTTGATCTGGATGGTCTTGGGGGTTCTGTGTCGGGGTAGTAATTAGCGTTGCTCCTTCGGGGGAGCCGGAAGTATAACCAAGCCTTCAATTATTGATAGGTTAGCGGGCGATCTGTCGCCAATTGTTGCGATTCGCCGTCACTATTCGTACCAATTAGGGGCTTGCGTGTGAAATTCAGATTGCTTATTCTCGAAGGGATAAGTCTGCCTCGCGGCTAGCCTTCGCTCCATCTGCGAGGGCTGCTGCGCACCAAAGTCACAGATAAAGGCAGTACACACAGGTTACACGCCGAAAAAGACAAAAATTAAGAGACGGGAGAGTCAGCAATGATGACCAGCAAGCGGTTAATTACTTCAATCATGGTAAGCGCAGGTCTACTGGTAGCCAGTGCTAGCGCAGCAGCACAGTCGGGAACCGACATCTACGCAGGCGACTGGCCCGACTACCATGGCAATAAAGAGTCGCAGCGTTATTCTCCCTTAGACCAAATTAACGCCGACAATGTGAACTCACTAGAAATCGCCTGGCGCTTCTCTACGGCGAATTATGGGCCATCGCCCGAGTCGAACAGCACGTCGACTCCGCTGGAAATAGACGGCATACTTTATGCCACCGTCGGCGCTACGCGTAATGTTGTCGCGCTCGATGCAACTAGCGGACAAGTGCTTTGGCTCTGGCGCCCGCAAGAAGGCGCGCGCTTTGACAAAGCGCCTCGCAAAGGTTCTGGACGCGGCTTGTCGTATTACACACACGGTGACGAGAAACGCATCATCGTCGTAACCCCTGGCTTCTTCTTAGTCTCGCTCGACGCTAAAACCGGTATTCCTGACCCTTCTTTCGGTGACAATGGCAGTGTTGATATGTTCGATGGCCTCCGCCTTGCCGAAGGTCGGGACGATATCGATATCGGCTCTTCGATGCCTCCGCTCGTAATGAACGATGTAGTCGTTGTTGGTCCAGCTCACCGCGTGAGCATGCGTCCTCCTTCAAAAGAAAACGTGAAAGGCGACGTCAGAGGCTATTCGGCTATTACGGGTGAGCACCTCTGGACATTCCGTACCATTCCTCAGCGAGGCGATGTCGGCTACGAAACATGGATGAATGACGGCGCAGAAATCAGCGGCAATGCCGGCGTTTGGGCGCCTCTTTCGGGTGATGCCGAGCTTGGGCTTGTCTATTTGCCGGTAGAATCGGCCACTGGCGACCGCTACGGCGCTGATCGACCTGGCAACAACCTCTTCGCAAACAGCCTCGTTGCTCTCGATATAGCCACCGGTGAGCGCAAATGGCATTACCAGATCATTCATCACGACATCTGGGACTGGGATAATCCATCAGCGCCGATCCTTGCCGATTTACCCAACGGCAAGAAAGTGATTATGCAGGTCACTAAACAATCTTACGTGTACACCTTCGACCGCGAAAATGGCGAGCCTATCTGGCCGATCGAAGAGCTCCCCGTGCCGGCGGGCGACGTGCCAGGCGAATGGTATGCACCTACTCAGCCATTCCCGACAAAACCAGCAGGTTTCGACCGACAAGGCTTTACCGAAGACGATCTGATCGACTTTACGCCTGAGCTGCGCGAAAAAGCGTTGCTGGCTGTGGCAGATTTCCGCCTCAGCCCGAGCCTTTACTCGCCGCCTTCGCTTAAAGATGCAGCAGACGGCACCAAGGGCACTCTGAGTCTGCCCTCGGCCACCGGTGGAGCCAACTGGGAAGGTAGCGCGATAGACCCTGAAACGGGCATGCTCTATATCCCCTCACGCACGACACTCTCTGTTTTGTCGGTAGAGAAAGATGAGAGTTCTGACGTCGCGTTTAGCCAGTCCTATGGCGTTCGCGTTCCGCGAGTTAACGGCTTGCCCATCGTGAAGCCGCCCTATGGACGCATCACAGCGATCGACATGAACTCTGGCGACCATGCCTGGATGATTGCGAACGCAGACACCCCCGAACGCATTGCCAACAACCCTGCGCTCGAAGGCGTCGACCTGCCGCGCACGGGCATCGAAACGAAGTCTGGTATTCTGTTGACTAAAACGCTGTTGTTCGCGGGTGAAGGCGTTGGCGGAGGCCCTACACTGCGCGCCCACGACAAAATGACGGGTGAGATTCTCGCCGAAATCGAATTACCCAACGCACAGACCGGTGTGCCCATGACCTATGAGCATGACGGCAAGCAATACCTGGTCATGGTAGTGAGTGGCGGCGGCACTGCAGCAGAAATCGTTGCGTACGCACTACCCTAACGGCTGCCTTAACGCCGACCACATAAGATTTAATGACTTAAGATTTAACCAGGAGTACACAGCACCATGAAAAGCTTTTTTACCCGCGCCGTATTAGCACC